>Ga0070741_10014499_pt1 | contig 13616 bp, 14 predicted proteins | sample Coa_R1_4_FD_66440 | JGI IMG/M metagenome (GOLD analysis project Ga0070741, IMG submission 66440) | Surface soil microbial communities from Centralia Pennsylvania, which are recovering from an underground coalmine fire - Coalmine... | ecosystem: Environmental > Terrestrial > Soil > Unclassified ... | reverse complement strand
CATCTTTAACTTCTTTTGCAATAGTCTTTTTCAAATAACTCACCTCCTCAAAGTTTCCAAATTATAATGGAAAACTACTGCATTTTAAGGGGTACCTGTCACGTTTTGGGCATTTGTCAGAGCCGTATTGGAAGGCTATTTTGCAAAGTGGTGTTTCCATTGTCGCATTATTGTACATATTTATGGCTTTATAAACATCCAGCTTGGCGCTCTGTCAGTTCCGAATATGTAGAAATTTTCAATTTTGTAAGTTTCAATAAAAGCGTCCACAACAGGCTTGACTTGGCAAATTACGTTTCTGGCTTGTGGGCTTGTACAGAAATAGTCATGACCGGAAATTATTCCACCGCTTTTAACTTTAGTAAACCATTCAGAAATGTCTTCCGCGATATATCTAAATCTATGGTCGCCGTCTATATAGACAAAATCCAGACTTTCGGGGCCAAAGTCGTCTACGGCTTCTATTGAGGATTTGCGAATTATGGTGCAATTGGGGAAGCGCGAAAGGCAAAGTTTGGCGGTTTCATAATTCATATCCTGTTTTTCCTGGAGTTTTTCTGTCCTGCCGGCTCCGGCGTATCCTGACCAAGGGTCGATCGCGTACATTTCAAGACCCGCCTCACAGAATTTTTCGGTAAACTTTCCGTGGAATACCCCTATTTCAGCTCCTGTTTTATATCCCATTTGGACAAAAAATTGCGGCAAATTATCCCTTGAGCAGTCCGGGATTTTAAAGGGTCTGCCTTTTTGTTTAATTGCGTCAATAAGGTTCATATTTATAATTTTGTTTTATCCGATAATGACTTAGACCTTTGGATTGTTTTTTCATTTCATCCAAAGACAGCCTTTCTCCTTCTAAGAATCTTTTTTCGAGTTCATGGGCTGTTGGGCCGCTTGCGCGAGCGGGAAAGTCGTTTTGGACCTGATTAACTGCGTTATTGATTATCAAAGGCGTACCAACGCACATCATATAAGGCCTATTGGGAATATTTTGATTTAAATACGTCTCAAGATAATTCGGATTAGAAATATTATTTGCTTTTATGGTTGGTATAATATCGACACTTCTGAATATACAAGAATCAATTGACATTGGATAGCCCCACATCCGCAATCTGTAATTGTTTCTGTATTTTTGCCACTTCCATTTTTTGCCTGCCACAGATGATGATAGGCCTAGGCTAAGAGACACTACATCGGGGGATTTAATAAATTCTAAATATTCAGGTAAGTTTTCGCTAAACGTCTCGATCATTACATCGTCATCAGTTAAGAATAAAATATATTTGCAGGATTGGACGAATTCTAGCAATTGAGATTTGAAATTAGTTTGCTTAATAAAATCCACTTTAGGATACATCTTCATAAGCTTTGTATAACCTAACTCAAACTCTTTGTCGTATGTGTAAAGCACAGAAGGCGAGTAAGGAAGGCTTCGAAGCAAAAGTTCCAGTTGACAAGCTCTGTTTTTACTAAAGACAAGAGTTTTGAGGATCATTTTTTGGATACTAGGATACCATAATCATAAAAATATAAATGATCAATCTGTGTTTTTAAAAAGCAATTTATAGCATCCATCGGTGTTTCAACAATCGGTTCGTTATCATTAAAACTTGTATTGATTAAAACAGGCACCCCAGTCATTTTCTCCCATTTAGAAATAAACCTGTGATACCAAGGAGAGAGTTGTTTGTTTACAGTCTGGAGGCGGGCAGTGCCATCAAAATGCACAACAGCAGGAATTTTGTCTTTCTTTTCATTTTTTACTTTTAACGCGAAAGACATATATGGGCTTGGGGTTGGATTAATAAACCACTCGGAAACTCTCTCTTCAAGTATCGAGGGCGCAAGTGGCCTAAACCACTGCCTGTGTTTTACTTTTTCGTTTATTATCTGTTTCATCGAGGGGTTTGTGGGATCTGCCAATATACTTCTATTGCCCAAAGCGCGTCTTCCTGATTCTGATCCTCCTCCAAAAATAGAGATTATTTTCTGGTCTTGGAGTTTTTTTAAGACGTCCTGATCGTCGGCTTCATCTACGCGAATATCATTTTTGCGCGCTTGGAAAGCTATTTTGATATCTTTTAGGGAATATACTTTGCCAAGATATGGTGACATGTTTTGGATATTGTTTTTGATTCTTGGGTTGCCCAAAACGTGATGCCACAAGTACCGCGCTGACCCCAAAGCAAGACCTGCGTCATAGGGTACTGGATCACAGAATATGTTTTTGATGTTAGGGAACCAATCTTTAATTTTGCCAAGCATGACACAATTGAGTGACACACCGCCGGACAAGCATAAATTTTTGTGCCCTGATTTTTTTATATATTTTGATACAGTGTCGCGAAATGTTTGTTCGATGTATTTTTGAAGTGATGCGGCCACATTAAATCTTTCATGGTCGTTTTGTTTTGATATTCGTCGAAGCTCAGGCCAGGTAGTGTCAAAATTAGAATACATTTTTGTGTATTTCGGCTCTCCTAAAGTAGCCATGGCCATAACTGTGCCTGCTTGGTCACCTTTTGGCGGGCCAGCAGATAGGTGAAAAATATATTTTGTGGTTTTGTTGTATATTCGGCCAATATTTACGTAAGATTTATCAAATACCTTAATTTTTCTAATCTTATTTTTTATCCCTTCACTTATAGTCAAGGCTGTATCTATGTGGCCTGCCTCCCAACCTCCTCCGTCGACAGTGATTATTAGAGCTTTATCAAAATTACTAGTGTAAAAAGCGTTTGCGGCGTGGGATGTATGGTGGCCGAATTCAAAATACGCGCCTTCGTTTAGCTTCACAAGCTCACGCATCCTGTCGTCATCTGGTTTGTTGAAATACTCCTTTTCGTATCTTCCGCTTCTGCCACCCCAGTTTCCAAATGTAAAATATTTTACACCAGAGAGATTTTGCCTCGAAAAATAAAATTTAAGCCCATCGCCGCGTTGCATTTTTTGGCGAGTGATTCTTTCCATTTCTTCGTGGATAATTGGAATCCCGTTTTCTAAAATACAATACGCGGTATCGTGCCCTGATTGAAAACCAACGATTTTCATTTGTTAACTACTCCACTTTTCTTTTATGCCATGCATGTAGAATGCTCGGATATCTTTACCTTTGCCCCAGTAAGGGAGCTCGTGGATTGGAATTCGCTCCGAATGAGTGTAGTACCTCATGCTTCTGTGGGTTTTGATCTGGAAAACTGGATTTTTAGAGTTCCAGTAAGCGATTTGGTTGGGCAAGAATACATCTTCTTGTCTTAACCTTTCTTTTGGAAAGTTTTTCTCATCAGTTGACCACTTTGGCGCGCCCTTAAAAAGCTTCTTGAGAGTATCCAAATAAAATTTCCTGCCAACAATTTGCGCGTGCGTTGCTCCTTCGGGTTTTTTAAAAAAGAAATCACGGTGATCAGGCATGACATATAAATTGCTATTTCGGTAGGCTATATCAATCCTTGGGGGCCTGAACTCAAAGTAGTCAGGCGGATAGATACAGTCTGCTTCCGCTGAGATTACAAAATCAGTCGTGGCAGCTTCTAAACCAATTTCAACTTGTCTAAACATGTTAAAGCCAGAAGCGCCGACGTCGCCAACGCAAATATTTTGCCCAAGTTTGATAGGATATTGAGAAATGCTGATAATGGGAAGATCACCGCAAACTTTAAGCAGGTTTTCCTGGATTCGTTTTTCAAAATCAGGGTGCTCTCGATTACTGGTGTAGTAGAGAATTGTGGCATTTCTCATGCTTTTGAAACTAATATATCATACTCAAAAAATAGAGATAATCGATACCTGCGCACAAGGACAACGTATGCGCTGCATGGTTGAGGTTTTTCTTGTTAGCTTGGCCAACGGACTACCTTTCGAAGTTCTTTTGAGGTCGAGAATGCGTTGGTTTGGGCTTGCGCCAGTTTACGCGAAAGCGTGTATTTTGACGTTAGTTTTTGGACCAAATCGCAAGCCGACTTACAAGGTCACTAACAAGACCAAGTTGGTCGGTTTTTTCTGGAAGGAAGTGAAGTGGCATCTGGTACTTCTTGCGTTGAGCGCTTTTGCTGTATTTGACCATGTGGTCCTGTAGAAGAAGTCTCTGATGCTTGAGGCTAACCTAAAAAGGGGTGCAGAAATGCACCCTTTTTTTATGTCTTGAAACAAAAAAGGGCCATCTTGAGAGATGGCCCTTGTTGTTGGGCTAGCTAGCTAAGCGAGCGTTTCGCTTCTAGCATTGCCCGAGAGGGAACTACTGCTTGTTACAGGTCGGCTTGAAGCTCTTGAAGAGCTTGCCATTCACCCAAACCTCTGAAGGCAGGGTGCATGATGCAGGGACACGGATCCGCTCGTTGCCGAAGTGTGGATTGTGGTACACGATGGTACCATCCACCTTGACGCTGACGATTGGGTCGCATGTTGCTGAGATATAGATGGCGTCGCTGCCACGCACGGCGTACACCAGGTTGCAGTCTTTGACTGCGGGCTGGTTGCTGGGCTCGATGGGCACACAGCGCCAGATGCGAGGATTCTCAGACGGTAGAACAATATAGTCCTTTTCGTTGACCGTGACTATATCGTCCTTGCTGAGCTGCATGACTCCAAAAACAAGAACTGGGGCTTTGCCCGGGTTGAGTTTATCGACGTGATACCTCCCGGCCACAGGACCGTGCAGCGTGTAGCCGGCGCCATCTGGAACGACGTCCTCGACAACACATACATCTGCTTCGGGGTCCATGGGCTTTGCTGTGACGACCAGTGTGGGTTCCTGAGTCTTTACCTTAGTAGGAGACTCAGTTGGTTCCTGCGTAGGAGGCTGGGTAGGCTCTTCAGTTGGTTCCTGCGTAGGAGGCTGGGTAGGCTCTTCAGTTGGCTCCTGCGTTGGCGGAACATGACAGCCGTTTGCCAAGATCGACTGGTCTCCGTGAGCAGGGTAGCCTACTCCGTTGTAGGAGTAGGCTGGCCAGATGTCGCCGCTGTGGACGCTGTGGCCACCTAATGTCTTCGCCGTACCAACTGAGTGTACGTCAACAACGATGCTGACATACGGATTTGAACCGCTGCCTGTATGATGGCAGACTGGAACCGGTACGTGGCCGCCTGTGGCTCGTGTCGGAGTGGCGAAGAACGTGAACGCCACTGTGATGACCAGAGCCGATAAAGTAACGAACGCGTTACGCTTGGACATAGATCCTCCACATCGCATATCTCCTAGGTGCGGTCGTTTTGACTCTCCATCATGCACCTAAATGACGGAAATATACTGAGGAACAAGTGTTCCTATGTTCCTAGGCATAATTTCCAGCATTTAAGCTTTAAAATTCCCTCTATTGTAAAAGTGCATTTCTAAGAGCAAACGCTCAAAAAAATATATTGAAAAAATATCCTAAATAAGGATGAGCCTATAGTAGCATAGAGGTGTGGGGTTGTCAAGTTTTTTGGCCCCAGTTTCTTCTTGAGGAATCTATGATTTTGTCCTTGTTTCCGTTTACTATCTTTGGAAGGGGGAGAGTGGTCCCTAAAAATGCTCTTGTAGAGACATTATCTATCATTAGTCTTATCGCGATTTGGTAGTTTGCAAGATTAATCAGTGTTTCTTCTTTAAAGACGCCCGCAAATTCACTTGATAAAATTTTTGCGTCAGTTGCGCCTGCTGTAAAACTTATTAGTGTTCCAGCATTTCCTAAAATTGCTTTTTGGACTTCGGGGGGGATTTGGGCAATATATTGATTTGCAAGCATTAAGTTGAGGTGATACTTTCTTGCCTCTGAAAGAATTTTGATAAAAGAATCGGTTGCAAAATTTTGAAATTCGTCGACATATAGGTAAAAATCTTTCCTTTCTGATTCGGGGACGTTAACTCGTGTCATTGCTCCTAGTTGGAGCTTTGCAATAAGCATTGCACCCAAGAGCTTGGCATTGTCTTCGCCGATTTTCCCTTGAGAGAGATTGACGATAAAAATTTTACCGCTATTCATGATTGATTCGAGATTTATTGAGCTTTTTGGTTTATCAATGACAGATCTTATCATCGGAGAGGTGACAAATTGGCCGATTTTATTTAGGATCGGGAAAATGACCTCTTTTTGAAGGTTGGGAGGGAGATTTTCGTATTCGTTAACCCAAAAGCTTTTGAGGACTTTGTCTTGGAGTCTGCTTACAATCTTGTTTCTGAAATTTCTATTTGTCAAGATCTCGGGAACGTCTTTTAAGGTTGCTCCAGGGACTTCTGTGAGGGTTAATAGTGCATTTCTTAAGACATATTCGAGGCGAGGGCCCCAGAATTTGCCGAAAATTTTGCTCATGATGGCAATGACTGATGAAACCACAAACTCGGCTTCGTTTTTATCGCGAACTTCAAGCGGATTTATTGCAATTGGGAAATCCCGGTCAGAGGGGTTAAAGTAAATTACATCTTGGATTCTATTTTTGGGGACAAAATTGAGAAGAGTCTCACATAAGTCTCCATGAGGATCGATAACTGCCAAGCCCTTGCCTTTTCTAATATCATCAATTGCCATATTTGCAATGAGCGTTGATTTACCCGTCCCTGTTTTTCCAATTGCCCAGATATGTCTTCTCCTGTCAGCGTCTTTAATGCCAAATGTTGTTAGTTTGTTTTTAAAAAGTGTTTTGGCAAAGAAATTTATGCTGTGGTTTTCAGCCCCTAATTGAAAAACGGGCAAATTGTGAGGAGGATCTGAAATGGCTTCTGTTCCCCAATTGATTCCTGTTGTTTTTATTTTCGCGCTTGGAAGATGCCAGATGGTTGCCAGCTCTTCTATGTTTAAGACACTGCTTTGATTTAAGGAGAGTCGCTTGGTTTTTACAAACTCATTGCTTCCCGCTCTTGCAAAAACTTTCATTGCTTGAACAATTTCATGAGTTAGGCTTACTTTGTTTGAATAAATTTTAGTCTGGACAAAGAAGCCTGTGTGGGCTACCTTTTCTTTAATTATGTTTGCGTCGGGGCGGGGAATAAAACTTCCGTCTTCTTTTTTAACTCCGCGCTCGGCATATCTGATGGCTCCTGATGACCAGGAAGAACCTGCGCTTACTAAATCGAATTCTACTATTGCGAAGCTGTCCGAAGGTTCTTTTGAAAGAAGAGTGAGAAGGGAAGCCAGGGGATCAACGTCGCGGAATTCTTTATAAGTTTTGATTGGGTAGTAGGAGCCGTTTTTGAGAACCAGTTTCACTGGGTTTCCAGGGTAAGCTTCAACCGAATCTATTCTTTCGATTGTGATTGTGGGATAAGAGGAGGTTAGCTGGCTTTCAATAAAATTCGCCAGGTTAGGGCTGGTTGTGATTTGAAAATGAATTTGGCCTCCTTTGAGGATAATTTGAAGGGCAATTTTTTGGTTGTTTTTTCTAAAAAGGCTTTTTCTATTGATTCCAGACAGGCTTGAAAGAAAGGTTAACGTTGCTTCCGGGGTGATTTCAACGTTTCTAGGGAGTTTTAAGAAAAGAGTTACCAATTTTTCCATTTATTTATTATACAGCAAGATTTTTGACGCATGCGCAGGCTTTGCGTATAATGTGATATGTCGAGGGAGACAAGGTTGGAGAGAATACTCGATATTATTTCTCATGATCCCTCAGTGAACCGTGACGAAATTGAAATAGAGCTTGGCAGGAAAGCCAATGAGATCGGGTTTGTTTCTGAAGCGAGAGTTAAAAAAGTTTTGGAAAACCTGCCTTTTATTATGAAAATAAGACAGACTGAGAGGGGTAGTTGGGAGGATATGGCAGGGCGTGATCTTATTTGTTATTTTAGCAACCTGAACACCGTTGGTATACAAGTTAAATCTAGCGCCGGGGCGATTTATAGATTCATTGAAAAAGGCAATCTTGACCATATTGGATTGATGGAGAAAAAGTTGATTTTGATTAATGGTCTGAGGGATGAAGATTTTATAAAACATGTGTTTTTAAAGAGGCTTTTTGAAATTGATGATTATTGGGCTAGATATAAGGGAAAAAGGATACTTCCTCATGAGGTGAGAAGACAAAAGTGGGAGGTGTAATATAATATTGAGTTATGGAAACTTTGATTTTGCCTGGATTTTCGCTTAAGAATAGAGATTGGGCTTATGGGGCGATGAAATATCTGCCTGATTCCAGTGTGGTTGAGTGGAGGCATTGGACGACAGGGAACACTGATTTTGAGAATTGGATGGAGTGGGTGGGGGGTGAGCTATCCTTAATATTTGAGAAAATTAAGGAGGAGAGAATTAATCTGCTTGCAAAGTCGATTGGAACTTTTGCGGCTATGAATGTATTGAAGGAGAAACCTGGTTTAGTTAATAAACTTGTTGTTGCAGGAATCCCTTTGGGAGATTTGGACCAAAAGGACAAGACTTTGTATGAGATCTTGGGCGATTTTGCGGCGGAGGATTTGCTTTGTGTTCAAAATGAAGGGGATCATCATGGGAGTTTTGATGATGTTAAAGCTTTTTTGCAGGTTATAAATCCAAAAATAAAAATTATTCCAAAACCAAGAAATGACCATGAATACCCCTATTTTGAGGAATTTAGAAAGTTTTTGGGGTGAGATTTATTGGCTTAGGTTGATATCGAGAAAGAAGGTAAAGAAATCTTTTTGCTTTTGAGAAAGGACTGAATAAATATCCAATGCTTTTTGCTCCACTGTGTCTTCGGGGGCTGATGGATATTTTAAGTGCAGTAGTTCGTGTAAAAATGTAATAGTTTTTTCTTCATCGCTTTGGTTTGGATTGATTGTAATAATATCTCCTTCGATTTCTCCCAGAAGGTTTCGAAAATGTCCTGACACATCTTTTCTTCTAATTGGTTTTTGAATAATATCGAAATTTCCTTCTTTTGTTGTTCTAACCAGCTTTTTTGCAAGGTTTTCGCTGGACAGGTGTTCTAATTCTATCCTCATGAGTTTTTGGGCGATTTATTATATCTGTTTGATGGGAGAGTGTGAAGATTCCAAAAAGAATTGATTAACAGACTGTATGGGGAATTGATTTTTTTCTTTTTTTTACATATACTCTTTGTAGTCAGATTTGTGAGGGGGTGAAGAGAAGGCGAGTTTAGAGAGAGCTCGGGTTGATTTATCTGCGCAAGAGAGGATCTTGAGTAGGGGTGCAAAGAAAGTAGAGCTTGTGATGGCGGAGCCAAGCGCTGAGGTTGGGGTGTTGCTGTCTGACGCGATGGCTAAAATGGTGTCTTACGAGAACAGGAGGTATGGAAGAATTTGACCATTGTTGTTGGTTGGAGCATGTTAATTGATCAGAGGTTGCGTGTTAATGACAGTGCCTGTTTTTTTGATCAGGAGTTGGGTCGGGCTAACGGTTTCTGGTCTGTTGTTTTCAACCCAGTCGAGGAACGGTATATAAGGATTAATCCGTCCGGCTATAAAATACTTAAAATTATCGAAGAGAGCCCTTTAATAACTTTCTCTGAGCTTTTGTGGAGGTCAAAAATTAAAGAGAGCGCTCTCAAAAGGTTTTTGGAAAAGATGATTGACGAGCGAGTAGTATTTGCTTTATGACCAAAGGTCATTTGTCAATTGATATTGCCCTTCAGGATTTAAATAGGGAAAATTTACAAGAAGTTATTGCCAAGGGGATTTATATCCCAGATAACGATTTTCCCCCAAGATTTTTGGTAAACAATGAAGACTTTTTTATTGGCGGCTATTTTGTTTCTTACCACCCAAGGATGAAGATAGAAGAGTTGGTATTGTTGTGTAAAAAAGGAAATTGGAGGAGGGTAGCCGAGTTAAATGCTGATTTCATAATTGTATATTTTAATTATAAAAGTAGGGAGATTCGGATTCTGACAGATCAAAGCGGAAAATTTCCTTGTTATTATCGTCTGTCTTCTCAAAGTATATTTGTCTCGACCTCGTTTTTTGAGGTTATGAAAAAGATGGTATCTCTTACCTTGGATATTGAGAAAACACTTGAATTTATCTACCGAGACACTTCAGTTTCAACTAGGACATTTATTGAAGGAGTTTCTTTCTTGCCTCCTGCCACTTTGTTGGAAATAAAAGATGGCAAGATTACACTGCAAACACAGATAGACTTTGAGAAATTCCTTGATACACCTTTTGAAAGATTTGATTCCCTACAGTCCTTTTCAGACAGGTTTCTTCTGGTTTTGGAAAAGTCCGTTCAAGATAGGCTATTGTTTGCAAACGAGTTTAATTTCGGTTCAGATATTTCTTCAGGGTTTGACAGCGCACTGGTTACTTATTTATTAAAGAAAAACTCTAAAAGAAAATTTATTTCTTACTGCGAGGTTGCAAAGGATAGCGCGAGCGACACTGATCCTAGTATAGTATCCGACTTTGCCCGCAAGCATAATCTGAGTGTTAAGTTTATAGAATACGATGATTTCTTTCCTTTTTCAAAAAAAGCGGATCTAAGGCTGATAGAGAAAGGGCCAAGTCATATTCAAAAATCTCAGTTGGATTATTACCTTAAACAGGTTAGAAAAGACAATAATTTATTTCATTTCACAGGTGAAGGCGGTGATGAAGCTTATTGGTCTAATAATGACGTCTTGGATTTGGAAATCAGATTTCCAAAACAGCTACAGTATTTTCAGTTTAATTCATTAAAAAAATATGGAGTGGATAAAATTCTTACAAAAAAGGGAATCTCTTTTTTGTTAGACAAAGAAAGATTTAGGAATAAGAAATTCTTTCCGACTCTTGTTTCCTCTTCTGTTGCCCATCTTTTTATGATATCTTTTGATTTACATTGGGAAAACGGTGTTTGGCCACTAACTCCTTTTGCAGACACAAGAATTATCCAATTGGCCAGAGGGATACCGAGTAAAGGAATCGATAAATTAGTTTTGAAGCAAAAGATATGGGAAACGAGAAAAGATATCTTCGTGGAAGGTATTTTTCGGGAAAAAGGGGGAACGGAAAAACAATATGGTCGTTTTCTTTTGGAAAAAGCGGATTTTCTCTTGTCGTTGCTTAATAATTCCCAGTTAGGGATCAAGGGTTGGGTGAGATCTCGGGATATAATTAATAATGTTTTAGATAAAAAGCTGGATTTGTATTACGAGGGAGAGGCGATAGGTTATTTGACCAACTTGTTAGAAGTTGAATACTTTGTGCAAAGAAATAGGATTGAGGTTCCTTAGTTAATTTTTAAGAATTTCTTTTCTGCTTGTTTGTGGCCGATAGTTTTACAATTCGCTCCCATTTTGAATTGATTCTTGTAGTTTTTTAAGATTTTGCTTTACGCTGTTGCCAACTTTTTCAAAAACTTGATATTTGTCGCGATGCCTTTTTCAAACATGGCAACTGAAAGTTTTTCATTTGGGGAGTGTAAACCATCGTCGGGCAATCCATAACCCATAAGAATACAATCTATACCAAGAATATTTTTAATTGAAGCCGCGGCGCCTATTGATCCTCCAGATAGTTCATAAAGGGGCATATTGCCAAAAGTTTTTTTGTAGGCCCGTGAGGCGATTTTAAAATATTTTGATTTATAATTCATAATTACCGGATTGCTTGTGGAGAGCAATTTGACTTCTACCTCGGCAAAGGAGGGTGAAATGGACTTTATATATTTTTCGAATTTATCGAAAATTTCGTGAGGCTTTTGATTGGGCACTAATCTCATGGAAATTTTGGCATGGGCGTCGCCTGGGATGATAGTTTTTTGTCCTTCTTGAATATAGCCTCCCCATATACCGTTAATGTCCAGTGTTGGTCTAGCGCCAGCCCGTACCGCAGGTGAAAATTTGGATTCTCCAACTAACTCAATCGCGCCTGTCTCGTTTTTAATCTCATTTTCACCGAATGGAAATTTGTTAATTAGAGCTAACTCACTTTTTGGCAATTTTCGTACATCTTCGTAAAATCCTGGAACCGTGATATGATTATCGCTATCTTTTAATTTTGATATAATTTGCGACAGGACAATCGCAGGATTGGCAACGTTTCCTCCGTATAATCCGCTATGGACGTCTTTTGGGAGAGTTTTGACATCGATTTGAGTATAGACAAGCCCTCTTAGACCATAACAAATGAGAGGTTGAGACTCGCTTAGACAGTGGCTATCCGAGATGACACAAATATCTGCCTGAAGCAAACTTTTATTGTCTTTTACAAAGTCATCGAAATTTTCACTTCCTACTTCTTCTTCGCCTTCGATAAGCAACTTTACGTTAATTTTGAATTTGGGATCTTTGCTTTTTAATTCATCAAGCGCCGCAACCCATGTATAAAGTTGACCTTTATCATCAGCAGCCCCTCTTGCATACAAGTTTCCCGACCTGATTTCCGGCTTAAAGGGCTCGCTTGACCACTCGCTAAGTGGGTCGGGAGATTGAACATCATAGTGGCCATAAATAAGCACTGTTGGACTGCTCGATCCAGCAGTTAAGTTTTCGGCATAGACAACTGGTTGGCCATTCGTTGGCAAAATATCGGCAGTAAATCCCAGTTTTTTTAATCTTTTTTGTAGCCACTCACACGCGCGTTTCATATCAGGGGCGTGTTTTGTTTGCGCGGAAATAGTGGGAATAGAGAGAAGCTCAAACAGCTCGTTTAAATGTTTATTTAGCATTATTTTTTGATTGTATCGCATCTTGTACCACTGGTGGAATATGCTCGGAGCAAAGCCCCTCAAAGTATACGTGCCCATTGTGGTCAATCTCGTGTCTAATTGCCACAGGAGGAGCTAAATGGCAAGCAGTACATGTTATATTTGTACCCTCACCCAGTTTTGCTTCGTAATAATTAATACTGTGTCCTGGCTCGTTGATTGAGCACAAGTGTTTGCCTCTGAGCACACTTAATTCGGAGTTATGTATAGTAATACTATCTGTCGAAGGCAATCTTTCCATTCACAATTATACTATGGGGAGTAAGATCGAGTCAAAGCAATTATCCTGTTGGTCTTTTGTTAGTTGGGTGGTGTCGACTAAGCACACGATAGGGTTTTTTGTTGAGGATTTTTGTATCCATTTTTAGCAGTACATTTGCTTCTGCAATGGCGCGTGGAAAATTGGGAAGGGGACCTAAGACTATTGTGTTGTCAAGAGTGTAAAGCGGATTGGTTTTTTGTTTTCCTTCTTTAAAACATCTATTAAATATTTTTGCATAGAGTTTTGATAAATCCTGTTTTGGATTTTTATAAAGTTCAATTTGAAAAAGAACCGAATGAAATAATCTTAGAGCATCTGCAAATCGCGCTTTGTAAATTTCTGGTGATAACTTTTTCAAAACTTTTAATTCTATTTTAAATCTTTTGTGCTTGCAGTTTCGTCGAGATGTCAACTGTGTAACAAACAGCTTTTTTTGAGCTGATTGATACCCATGACCCTTTTCTCGTTAATGAGATCTCAGCTAGCTTTTTCACTGCCCTTGATTAACAAGAAATGAAGAATTAATGTTTTGGTCTTAAGTCCTTGTTTTAGCATAAGTATTTGTTAGGGGATGTATTGATGGTTACAGGTAAATAACAAAAAAATAAAATAAAAGCTTGATTTCCATCTTGCTGAAGGTGGTACAATTAATAAGTAAAAGAAATGTATCACTTTCTCACATATGAGAATGTATCTCTTGCAAAAGAGAGGGGAGTTAGCCCCGCAGAAGCGGGGCTTTTTTGTGGATTAATTTGAATTTT
>Ga0070741_10014498_pt1 | contig 13617 bp, 12 predicted proteins | sample Coa_R1_4_FD_66440 | JGI IMG/M metagenome (GOLD analysis project Ga0070741, IMG submission 66440) | Surface soil microbial communities from Centralia Pennsylvania, which are recovering from an underground coalmine fire - Coalmine... | ecosystem: Environmental > Terrestrial > Soil > Unclassified ... | reverse complement strand
CTCCGGCGTCATCGGGCCGTATGGGGAAGTGGTTGCCCGCGCTCCCGAATTCCGTGCCGATGACCTGGTCTCGTCCGTGACGCCTCGAACGGGGCTGCCGCCCTATGCCCATGTTGGGAACTGGCTGGTGATCAGCCTGGCGTGCGCAGCCATCCTCTGCGGCCTCTGGCGCCGCAAACGGCCCTCATCCGGCTCGCAGGCCCCGCCCACGGGCACGCCAAGTGCTGCACCTCGAGTGAACCAGTCCGGATGAGCTCGAGTCTATCGCCACGCCTACCCTTCGCCCCTCATAACCCGGAGTTGCGCATGAGTGTCCCGAGTCCCATTGCTGCCCGTCGGGCCCTGCCTCTGATCCGGCCAACCATCGCGCCCAAGTCACGGTCGGCCGCAATCCCGGCCCTGAGACCGAGCATATGGCCCCTGTGGTGCGCCTCGATCCTGCTCGCGGCCTGCTCGCGGGAGTCCAACGCTCAACTGCCCCGCGGCCAGGCTCAGCCTGCTCCACAAGCCCAGGCGGCGCCGATGGCCGCGCCCGAGGGAACCGGGCGTTCCCTGCCGGACTTCTCGCCCCTGGTGGAGCGCTACGGACCGGCCGTGGTGAACGTCGAAGTGGTCGAGAAGGCGCAGTCCTCCGGCGGGCCTCAAGGGCTGTCGCCGAACGATCCGTTCTATGATTTTTTCCGGCGCTTCGGTATCCCGGCGCCCGATCAGGGGCCGCGCGGCAACTCGCCTCCCGTGCGCGGCGCGGGGTCGGGCTTCATCGTTAGCGCGGATGGCTACATCCTGACCAACACTCACGTTGTGGCGAATGCGGAGGAAGTAACCGTCCGTCTCACGGACCGACGTGAGTTCCAGGCCAAGGTGATCGGCGCCGACGAGCGCACCGATGTCGCGGTGATCAAGATCAACGCCAACAGCCTGCCAACGGTGAGACTGGGCGATCCCGCCAAGATCCGTCCCGGTCAGTGGGTTCTTGCGATCGGCTCGCCGTTCGGCTTCGAGAACAGCGCGACCGCCGGCATCATCAGCGCCACGGCGCGCTCGCTCCCGAGTGACAACTACGTGCCCTTCATCCAGACCGATGTGGCGGTGAACCCCGGCAACTCCGGCGGGCCGCTGTTCAACCTGGCGGGCGAAGTGATCGGAATCAACTCGCAGATCTTCAGTCGCACCGGCGGATACATGGGGGTCTCGTTTGCGATCCCGATCGATGTGGCGCGCAATGTGGAAGACCAGCTGATCAAGACGGGCAAGGTGGTGCGCGGCCGCATCGGCGTCACGATCCAGGACGTCAATGCACAGCTCGCCGAGTCGTTCGGACTCGACCGGCCGCGTGGCGCGCTGGTGAGCTCTGTCGAAAAGGACGGCCCCGCCGCGCAGGCAGGTCTGCAGCCCGGAGATGTGATCCTGTCTGTGAATGGCAAAGGGATCGAGCGCTTCGGTGAGCTCTCAGGCGCCATCGCGGCCATGAAACCGGGCAGCGAGGCGAGCCTGGAGGTCTGGCGCGGCGGCAAGAAGCAGGCGATTGCAGTCAAGGTCGTCGAGCTGAAGGAGCAGCAGCAGACCGCGCGCGCTGGCGGGAGGCAAAACGGCCATGCGACCGATCAGGCCAGTCAGTTCGGACTGACCGTGCGGCCGCTCGATCCGCAGGAAAAGGAGCAGGCCGACACGCAGGGCAATCTCGTGGTCGAGCAGGTCACCGGGCCCGCGGCCTCCGCTGGCGTGCAGCCAGGCGATATCATCCTCGGCGTGAACGGCAAGCGTGTGAAGACCGTCAAGGAGCTGCAGGAAGAGGCGCGCTCCTCCGGCAAGAATGTGGCGCTGCTCATCCAGCGGGAGGATGCGCAGATCTTCGTGCCGCTGCGCATTCCGTAGGATCCGCAGCGGCGGCGCGCTGGCCGGCGCCGCGCGCCGCGCTGCAGGATTTCGGTCACGAGTCGTGTATGCTCTCGGGTGACGCAAGCGCCTGAGACTAAAGCCTTTTTCGATGGACGAAAGCTATCATCCGGCGGCCGTGGAAGCCGCCGCGCAACAACATTGGCAGGCGCTCGAGGCCTATCGGGCGATCGAGCACGATCCCCGCTTTCCCAAGGGGAAGTTCTACGTCTGCTCGATGCTGCCGTACCCGAGCGGCAAGCTGCACATGGGACACATGCGCAACTACACGTTGAATGATGTGGTTTACCGCTTCATGCGCTCGAGCGGCTACAACGTCATGACCCCCATGGGCTGGGATGCCTTCGGCCTGCCAGCCGAGAACGCGGCGATCGAGAAGAAAGTCGCCCCTGCCGCGTGGACCCGGGCCAACATCGCCGACATGAAGGCGCAGTTCGCGCCGATGGGCTTTGCCTTCGACTGGTCACGCGAGGTGACGACCTGCGATCCGCAGTACTACCACTGGAATCAGTGGCTCTTTCTGCGGATGCTCGAAAGCGGCATCGCTTACCGCAGGACACAAGTCGTCAACTGGGACCCTGTCGATCACACCGTGCTGGCGAACGAGCAGGTGGTCGATGGGCGGGGCTGGCGCTCCGGTGCGATCATCGAGAAGCGCGAGATTCCGGGCTACTACCTCGCGATCACCCGCTATACCGAGGAGCTGCTCGAGCATGTGAAGCATACGCTCGAGGGCTGGCCGCCCCAGGTGCGGACCATGCAGGAGAACTGGATCGGCCGCAGCGAGGGCTGCGAGATCTCGTTCCCATACGCGCCCGACACCCGCTCGGTCATGCAATCCGACGGGGCGCTCAAAGTATTCACCACGCGCGCTGATACGGTGTTTGGCGCGACGTTCATGGCGATCGCCGCGGAGCATCCTATCGCCCTGGCCGCGGCGAGCACCGACCCGCGGCTTGCTGCGTTCATCGAGGAGTGCCGCCGCGGCGCCGTGATGGAAGCGGATCTCGCCACGCAGGACAAGCGCGGCGTCGGTACGGGACTGCATGCATTGCATCCCTTCACCGGCCAGCCGCTGGAGATCTGGGTCGCCAACTATGTGCTGATGGGCTACGGCGAGGGCGCGGTGATGGGTGTGCCCGCCCATGACGAGCGTGACTTCGAGTTCGCCCACCGCAATGGGCTGCCGATCCTCTGTGTGGTGAAATCCAGCAGCGGCGCCTACGAGGACGTGCGCAAGCCCTGGAAGGCCGCCTACAGCGAATACGGAATCACCGTCAACTCGGGCGAATTCTCCGGCCTCGAGTACTCCGCCGCGGTCGAAGCCATTGCCGCGGCGCTGCACAGCAAAGGACTCGGCCGCAAGCGCGTGCAGTACCGGCTGCGCGACTGGGGGATCTCGCGCCAGCGCTATTGGGGCACACCGATCCCCATCATTCACTGTGAGGCCTGCGGCGTCGTGCCCGTGCCGGAGAAGGATCTGCCGGTCGTGCTGCCCGAGGATCTCCTGCCGGACGGCACCGGCAACCCGCTCAACAAAGACGAGCGCTTCCTCGTCTGCACCTGTCCGCAATGTGGCCGGGCGGCCCGTCGCGAAACCGACACGATGGATACCTTCGTGGACTCCGCCTGGTATTACATGCGTTATTGCTGCCCCGGCGCCAGCACGATGGTCGATGAGCGTACCGCTTACTGGATGCCGATGGATCAGTACATCGGCGGCATCGAGCACGCGGTGCTGCATCTGCTGTATTCGCGCTTCTGGACCCGGGTCATGCGTGACCTCGGGTTGGTTCGGTTCGAGGAGCCGTTCCGCCGGCTGTTCACCCAGGGCATGTTGCTGGCTCATTGCTACTATCGGGAGGAGGCGAGCGGGCGCAAGCGCTGGTTCTATCCCGCGGAGGTCGAGCAGAAGTTCGACGAGCGGGGCATCCCGGTGAGCGCCACAGCGGTCGAGGACGGCAAGCCGGTGATGTACGGGGGCATCGAAAAGATGTCCAAGAGCAAGAACAACGTCGTCGAGCCGGGCGAGTTCATCAAACGCTTCGGAGCCGACACGGCCCGCGCCTTCGTGATGTTCGCCGGTCCCCCGGATCAGAGCGCACCGTGGTCGGATGCGAGCGCGGAAGGCGTGCATCGGTTTCTGCGCCGGCTCTGGGCCTTTTGCCACGAGTGCCGCACAGTGATCTCGGGCGCAAAGCGCACACCGCTCACCGATAGCAGCCAGCGGAAAGTGCGCCGCGAGCTGCACGTCACTCTGCAGCAGGCGCTGTTCGACTATCAGAGGATGCAGTACAACACGGTCGTCTCGGCAAGCATGAAGATGCTCAATGCGCTCGAGACGGTGAAGCGACCCGAGGCGGCCGCGCTGCTGCACGAGGGCGTGGGGATCGTGCTGCGGGTGCTCTATCCCATCGCCCCGCACATCACCCATGCCTTGTGGCAGGAGCTCGGCTACGCCCCCGAGATGGGTGACCTGCTGGATGCGCCCATGCCGCAGCCGGACCCAGCCGCGCTGCATCAGGACGAGCTCCAGCTGGTGGTGCAGGTCAACGGCAAGCTGCGGGCTCACGTGACGGTGGGTGCAGAGGCGAGCGAGGAGAGCATTCGCACAGCGGCACTTGCGCAGCAACAGGTGCAGCGGTTCATCGAGGGCAAGCCGGTTCGCAAGGTGATCCTCGTCCCGGGCAAGCTCATCAACATCGTCGTGTAGCGGAGAGATCGTGGCCAGCGCCGTGGGGGCCTTTCGCGCAATGTTGCCGACAGCAGCAGCGACCGTGCTGCTGCTCCTGTCCGGCTGCGGCTTTCATCTGCAGGGGCGCACGCCCTTGCCGCCCTCGATCCGGAGCGCTTACGTCCAGGCGACCGATCGCCAGAGCGATTTTGTCCAGAGCCTGCGCAAGGCGCTGCTGCGCTCAGGTGCGCAGCCCGCTCAACGCAGGGAAGGCGCCTCAGCCGTGGTGAACATCCTCAAGGATGAGGTTACGCGGCGCGTGCTCTCGGTGTCGGCGGTCAATCAGCCGAACGAGTACGAGGTCACCTATACGGTGCGTTTCTCCGTGAGCGCGGCCGACAAGGAACTGCTGCCGCCCCAGGATATCTTCGCAACCCGCAGCTACAGCTTCGATGAGCGTCTGCTGCTGGCCAAGGAGCACGAGGAGGAGATCCTGCGTCAGGCGATGGCGCATGATCTGGCCGACATCGTCATGCGTCAGCTCTCGAGCCTGCCGCAGTCGTGACGCACACGGGCTGTCTGGTCCGGTCCTGAGCTCGTGTTATGTTTGAATGGCACCGACCGGATCTCCACCGCTGTTCTGCTTGCGCGGTACGGTCTGGAGATGGTGCTGGTCGCCGCGCAGCAGGTCATACCGGGCTCGTACTGGGGAGATCGCGAGGCCGGGCTGATCGCGGACCGTCTCTATGCGCGCCTGGACACGCCACTGCACTCGGTGCTGCACGAAGCCTGTCACTACATCTGCATGACACCGGAGCGGCGCGCCGGGCTCGAGCGGGACGCCGGCGGTGAGGATGTAGAGGAAGCGGCGGTGTGCTACCTGCAGATCCTCCTGGCCGACGCGCTGCCCGGTCTCGGCCGCGAGCGTCTGTTCGCCGACATGGATGAATGGGGATACAGTTTTCGCCTCGGCAGCGCGCGTGCCTGGTTCGAAACGGACGCCGCGGATGCGCGCGCGTGGCTGCTGCAGCACGCGCTGATCGATCCGGCCGGGCGGATCACGGGCCTGCGCAGATGAGGCGAGCGATTCGAGCGCGCTCGATCAGCCGGCGAAGCGATCTGTCGCGCTGACGAGCTCGTGCAGGTTGCTGCGTTCGAAGGCCGAGTGCCCGGCATCCACGCTGATGCGCAGGTCAGCCTCGGGCCAGGCGCGATGCAGGTCCCAGGCGCTCTTCATCGGGCAGATGACATCGTAGCGGCCCTGCACCAGCACCGCGGGAATGGAGCGGATGCGTTCCACGTCCTGCAGGAGCTGACTGTCGGAGCGCAGAAAGCCCTTATTCCTGAAGTAGTGACATTCGATGCGCGCGAATGCAGCGGCATAGTCATCCTCCTGGAATTTCGCCATGTACTCCGGATTCAGGCGCAGGAAGCTCGTGGCGCCCTCCCAGATCGCCCAGCTCCGGGCCGCACGCCGCAGCACGGCTACATCCGGACTGGTCAACCGCCGGTAGTAGGCCTCAATCATCTCGTGACGCTCTGCGGCTGGGATGGGCTCGATGTACTGCTCCCACAGATCGGGATACAGGGCCGCGGCACCGCTGGCGCTCTGGTAGAACCAGTCGATCTCCCAGCGTCGCAGCAGAAAGATCCCCCGCAGCACCAGCTCGGTCACCCGTTGTGGATGTGTCTGCGCATAGGCAAGGGCGAGGGTCGAGCCCCATGAGCCACCGAACACGAGCCAGCGCTCGATCCGCAGATGCTCGCGCAGCTTCTCGATATCCTCAACCAGGTCCCAGGTCGTGTTGTCCACGAGGCTTGCATGCGGACGACTCTTGCCGCAGCCGCGCTGATCAAACAGCACGATGTGGTAGCGCTGTGGATCGAAGAAGCCGCGCATCTTCGGGTCCGTGCCGCCGCCGGGGCCGCCATGCAGGAAGACGGCGGGCTTGCCGCGCCGATTGCCACTTTCCTCGAAGTAAATCTCGTGCAGGTTGGAGACCTGCAGCCAGCCGCTGCGGAAGGGCTGCTCGATCGGGTACAGCTCGCGCAGCGGTGCAGCGGACTCGCGCCCCGCGGGTCCGCTCGAGGGACGATCTGTGCTGCCGCCGGCACGAGTCGCTGGCGCGCGGCGCGGGATCGTGTTCTTCATGGGAGGCGCCCTCAGTACCGATACACTTCGATCTTCTCCGCGCTCAGCTCGTACGCGGCCGAACCCAGACGCGTGCTTCGCGTCTGGACGTGCAAGCGGCCGGTGACCCAGTAGGCATCGTAGATCGACTCGATCGTCATCGGCGCCCGGGTGTGAACATACACGAGTTGGTTTGGCGGCGGCGGCGGCACGTGAATGCACGAGCCGAAGTAGGGAACGAGCAGAAATTCGCTGAGGCTGCCGCCTTTCGGGGCCTCGAGCGGCACGATGAACCCGGGAAGGCGCACCAGGGCCCCTTCGAGCGATTTGTTGACGTTGAAGTCAGGTTGCTGCACGGCCGGCGGACCGCCCTCGCCACGAGAATCGTGCATGGGCGCAGGCGCCACCGGGCTGAAGTGCGCGCGCTCGGATTGCGGCAGCAGCTCGCGCCAGTCGAGCTCGAGGACGCGCCCGTCGTGGCCGGGTGTTTTGCCCTGCGCGGGGTGCGCGATGCCGGTCCCGGAGGCCCTCGGCGGCGCGACCATGGAGGAAACACCCGCTGCTGCGAGGAGCACGAGGACCCATGGCGCAGGCAATCCCATCCTGCGGCCGATCCTATCGCGTGCCGGACGAAAATCTCCAGATCGGCGATAATGCGTCGCCTCCTGGCTACACTTCCGCCCGCCAGAGGAACCATCTTGAAACTCACGCCGGACGCGCTTTCCGCTCATCTCGCGCAGCATCTGTCACCCCTGTACCTGATCTCGGGGGATGAGCCACTGCTCGCAGCAGAGGCGGCCGATGCGGTGCGCGAGCGTGCGCGCAGCACCGGTTTCAGCGAACGCAAAGTGCACTTCCCCGAGCGCGCCGCAGATTGGGAGGAGGTGCGCGGGTCGCTCGGCAATCTCTCCCTGTTCGGCTCGCGCCAGCTCGTGGAGATCCGGCTGGCGAGCGCCAGGGTCGGTACGGCAGGAGCCAGCGCGCTGCTCTCCATTTTCGAGATGGAGGATCCTGACACCGTGCTCCTGATTCTCGCCCCGAGACTCGATCGCGAGGTGCAGAGCGCGAGCTGGGTGAAGCACGTGCAGATGAAGGGCGCCTGGGTGCAGGTCTGGCCGGTTGCGGCCGATAAGCTGGTGAGCTGGCTGCGAGCACGCTCGCGGCGCCTGGGACTCGAGCTCGCCCCGGAGGCGCTCGAGCTGCTGGCCGAGCGCACCGAAGGCAACCTGCTCGCCGCTCATCAGGAGCTGGAGAAACTCGCGCTGATCGCCCCGGGGCAGCCGATCACGGCCGATGCGGTCCTCAAGAGCGTGGCCGACTCCGCTCGCTTTGATGTCTTTCAGCTCGGCGAATCGGTGCTCGCAGGCGATGCCGAGCGGGCGCTGCGCATGCTGGCCGGATTGCGGGCGGAGGGTACCGAGCCGACGCTGGTTCTGTGGACGCTCACGAAGGCGATGCGCGATCTGTGGAGCACCTTGAGCGGCGGAGCCGATGCAGGTTCGAGAGCCTGGTCGCGGCAGCTCGCCGCGTTGCAGAAGGGTGCGCGGCGCGCCTTGCGCCTGCGTTTTGAAGAGCTCGCGACCCGCGCCGGGCGGGCCGATCGCATGGTCAAGGGACGGCTTGCCGGAAATGCCTGGGACGAGATCGCGCTCCTGGCCCTGGAGATCTGCGCTCGCCCGGCGGTGCGGCCCGCCGAAACCGTGCTCAAATAGCCCCCGCCATGATGCAACCCATAGGGCTGTTCGGCGGGACGTTCGACCCGATTCATTACGGGCACCTGCGTACGGCGTTCGAGCTGTGGCAGGAGTTGCGGCTCACCGAAGTGAGATTCCTGCCAACGGGCAGTCCGCCCCACCGCGAGCAGACTCACGCCACCGCGGAGCTGCGACTGGCGATGGTGCGCGCCGCAGTCGCCGGCCAGCCGGGATTCGTGGTGGACGATCGAGAGGTCCGCCGCACGGGAGTTTCGTATTCCATCGACACCCTCACCGAGCTGCGCGCGGAGCTGCCGGACCGCTCGCTTTGTCTTCTGCTCGGGATGGACGCGTTCCTGGGTTTGCCCAACTGGCACCGCTGGCGCGAGCTGCTCAACCTGGCACACATCGTGGTGGCGCACCGACCGGGCTGGAAGGCCCCCACCAAGGGGCCGCTGGGGGAGGTCATGGTGGACCACGGCACCGGAACCGTGCGGGACCTGCACGACAAGCCGGGCGGCCGCGTATACGTTCACGCCGTGACACAGCTCGAGATTTCCTCGACCGAGCTGCGCCAACTGATCATTGCGGGCCACGATCCACGCTATCTCGTGCCCGAGGCAGTCCGTCAGATCATCCGCGAAACAGGATGCTATGCTCGCCACACATGATTAGCCGTACTCGCCCGCGCCGCTCCGGTGAGCCCGAGCGCGTCCTGTTGCAGGAGGTCATAACAACCGCGCTCGATGACATGAAAGCGGTCAACGTGAAGGTGCTGGACGTTCGTGGCCTCACCGACATTGCCGATACGATGGTCATCGCCTCCGGCAACTCCGATCGCCATGTGCGCTCCATAGCGGAGCGCGTCCTCGAGAAGGCCAAGGCCGCCGGCTTTCGCGCTTTGGGCACCGAAGGCGAGCGCGACGGCGAGTGGGTTCTGGTTGATCTGCAGGACATCGTCCTGCACGTCATGTTGCCGCGAGTGCGGGAGTTCTACGGTCTCGAGCGGCTCTGGGATCACGCCGAGGCACCGGTCCTCGCGGCTGCGCAGGTTCCTCCCACCACCGCACGCAGGGGACGGCGGCGATAGCAGGCCTTCTGCCGCTGCTCGCCAAGGGGCTCGTGGACGGGCCGCTTGCCCGCCTCCTTGGCTCGGTCCGCCCATGAAGCTGCGCATCCTTGCCGTCGGCTCACGGATGCCCGCCTGGGTGCGACAGGCATTCGAGGAATATGTCGCAAGGCTGGGACCAGCGGCCAAACTCACGCTGACGGAAATCGCGCCGGGCCTGCGTACTGCAGGCGCATCGGCGCACAAGGCCATCGCAACCGAGGCGCGCCGCCTCCTCGCGGCCCTGCGCGAGGGCGAATTCGTCATCGCGCTGGACGAGCGCGGCACCCAGATGAGCACCCTCGAGCTGGCGCGCTGGCTCCAGGCTCGCCGGCGAGACGGGGCGGACCTGGCCTTCCTCATTGGCGGACCCGACGGTCATGCGCCCGAGGTTCTCGCCCGCAGTCAGTTCACGTGGTCCCTGTCGCTGCTGACCTTGCCTCACGCTCTGGTGCGTGTGGTGTTGGCTGAGCAGCTCTATCGAGCTCATGCCGTGCTCGGGAATCATCCGTATCATCGCCAGTGATGGGCCGCATGGACTCCTCCGCTCCGGTGCTCTGCCTCGCCTCGCTCTCGCCCAGGCGCCGCGAGCTGCTGGCGCAGATCGGAGTGAACTGCAGCGTGGTAGGAGCCGACATCGATGAGAGCGTGCTGGCAGAGGAAGGCCCCCGTGATTATGTGATCCGGCTGGCCCAACAGAAGGCGCTTGCAGTTCGACGTGGCGGTGAGACTCTTCCGGTTCTCGCTGCCGATACCACCGTGCTGCTGGAAGGCCGCATCTACGGCAAACCCAAAGACCAGCAGGACTCACTCGCAATGCTCCGCCAGCTCTCCGGTCGCACCCACGAAGTACTGACTGCCGTAGCCCTGGCTGATTCGCAGGGCGTGGTCGCGCGCTTGAGCCAGAGCACGGTCGTGTTCCGCAAACTGACACTGACAGAGTGTGCCGCCTACTGGGACAGCGGCGAGCCGCGCGACAAAGCGGGCAGCTATGCCATTCAGGGACTGGGCGCGGTGTTCGTCGAGTCCCTGAGCGGGAGCTATTCGGGGGTGATGGGATTGCCGCTGTTCGAGACCGCCGAGCTTCTGCGCGCATCGGGCATTGCCTACTGGTCCGGACGGGTTCCGCCGTGAGCGTCGAGATACTGGTCAACGTCGCACCACGCGAGACGCGGGCGGCGATCGTGGAGACCGGTGTATTGCAGGAGATCTATGTGGAGCGCACGAGCAAGCGCGGGCTCGTGAGCAATCTCTACAAGGGAAGGGTGTCGCGCGTACTGCCGGGCATGCAGGCCGCATTCGTGGACATCGGACTCGATCGCACCGCCTTCCTTCACGTGGCGGACATCGCCGACGGCGATCCGGAGGACACCGTTATCCTGCCCACGGTGGGTGACATCCGCCGGCTCGTCAGTCCCGGAGATGACATCCTGGTGCAGGTCATCAAGGATCCGCTCGGGACCAAGGGCGCGCGACTGACGACATTCATCGCGCTGCCATCGCGATATCTCGTGTATCTGCCGCGCGGCGAGGGGATCGGGGTCTCGTCCCGCATCGATGACGAAGCCGAGCGTCAGCGGCTCAGGGAGGCAGTGTCGGGCTCCATCGCCGGGGAGCTCTCCGGCGGATACATCCTGCGCACTGCCGCTCAGGGCGTCCCGGTCGAGAGCCTGCGCGAGGACATGGCTTATCTGGGCAAACTCTGGGAGCACGTGCGCACGCGTGCGCTGCAGACCCAGGCAGGCTCGATCGTTCACGAGGATCTGCGCCTGGCGCTGCGCGTGCTGCGTGACGAGCTCTCTCGCGGTGTCAGCCGGGTTCTGGTGGATTCGCCTCGTGAGCACGCCCACATGGTGGCCTTCGCCGCTGCGTTCATGCCCGATGCCGCCACGCGCATCGAGTTGCATGCAGGACCCCGGCCCATCTTCGATCTGCATGGCATCGAGGATGAGATTGCCAGAGCCCTCGAGCGCAAGGTGACGCTGAAGTCCGGTGGACACCTGGTAATCGACCAGACCGAGGCGATGACCACCATCGATGTCAACACCGGCGCTTATGTGGGGCATCGCAATCTCGAGGAGACCATTTTCCGGACCAACCTCGAGGCGGCGGTGGCGATCGCCCGGCAGCTGCGGCTGCGCAATCTCGGCGGCATCATCATCATCGACTTCATCGACATGCGGGACGAATCGCACCGCAAGCAGGTGCTGGCCGCGCTCGAGCGCGCACTCGCAGGCGACCGCGCCCAGACCCACATCGTGAGCCTTTCGCCGCTGGGTCTGGTGGAGATGACGCGCAAGCGCACGCGCGAGAGTCTCGAGCATCTGCTGTGCCAGCCGTGCCCGGCCTGCGAAGCTCGCGGGTTCGTGAAATCGGCCGAAACGGTGTGTAATGAGATCTTTCGCGAAATAGTGCGACAAGCCCGGCAGTTTGCCTCGCGCGAGCTGCTGATACTGGCTCACCAGGATGTGCTCGAGCGGCTGCTCGAAGATGAGTCGGCGACGCTGGCCGAGCTCGAGACCCAGGTATCGCGGCCGATCCGGATGCAGGTCGAGGCGCTCTACGGGGTCGATCAGTACGACGTCGTTCCGATCTAGATCAGGGGAAAAACGGGGCGCCGCAACGCGCCGTGGCATCTGCAATGCTGGATGACGAAATCGATTCCACGCCGAGCTTGCGCCGGAGGCGGCAGTGGGTCGGCGTGCGGTTGGTTCTGGCGGTGGCCGCCGGTGTCGCCGTCTTCGGGGTTTTCCTTCTCGTCGCGTACGAGGAGGCCATCGCGCGCATCCCCGAGCATCGGGCTGCGCTCGAGCGGCTGGTGCGTGCGCAAACGGGACTCGACGTGCGTTTCAACGAGTTGGGAGTGCGCTGGGGTTGGTACGGCCCCGAAGCTGTCTTTCGACGTGTCGAGCTGGATGAGCCAGGCACCTCCAGAGTGCTGCTGCGCGCCCCGGAGCTCGTGGTGGGTTTCGATGCCTGGCGAACTCTGCGCAGCGGACACCCCGAGGCGGGACGCATCGAGCTGGTTGCCGCCGATATCGACTTTGCCGGGCTCGAGCCGGGAGTGACTCCCCACACCGCGCCGAAACCGAGCCTCCATCCGGGGTTCGGGAACGCGCATCCCGCAACCGATACGCGCTTCGACCGCATGGCCATCCTGCAACGCTGGCGCGGAGTTCGCATCGATCTGGACGGCGGAACGCTGCGGCTCCCCGATCCGGGCGGCTCGGCGACGCCCTTCACTCTGCAAATCCGCCGCGCCTCGCTGCGCCGCTCGGACGAGGAGTGGAGCGCCTACGGGCTGGTGTTCCTGCCCGACCGCATCGGCCGCATGGCGAGAGTGGTGATGCGCGTGACCGGCGATCTGAACCAGCCCGGTACGCTAAGCGGATCGGTACGGCTCGAGGCGCATCGCCTGCTTTTCTCCGGCTGTCGCGACCTGCTCGCCCCGATGACCGGGCTGGCAGCTTATCTGCCCCGCGCCGGGAGCGGCGACCTCACCACGGATGTTGACTTCGCCGGTGGCTCCGTCATCAAGGCCACCGGCAACCTGCGCGCAGCAGGGCTGGTGTTTGCAGGCCTGCAGAGCAAGGCCTCACGCCGCCAGGAGGCTCACGAGGAGGCCTCGGGCGATGTCGATGAGCTGACCCTCGAGCGTTTGCGGGGCGACTTCCGCCTGGCGCGCTCGGCATCCGAGTGGCGGCTGCGCGTTGATTCGCTCGAGGCCGGGCGCAGCCGCCGACAGGCTTCGCTGCGCCTCGATGCCGCTCGCTCCGGCGAATGGATCCGCGGCACCTTGGAGGGGGCGGCACTGAAACCCATCGTCGCTGTCGCCCGCTGGATGCGCCTACCGATGGATCTGGCCGGCATCCGGCTCAACGGCCTGGTGCGGGAGGTCGGATTCGACTGGAGCGAGTTGCGTCCGGAGGGCGACAAGCTGCAACTGTCCGCCCGGATGCAGGACATCACGCTGATGCCGCGCTCGGGCGATTTCTCTCTGAGCGGATTCGACCTGCAGCTGCAGGGGAGCGAGTCTCTGCAGACAGCGGAGTTGCGCTCGCGCTCCGCTCATCTGGAGCTGGCGCAATCGCGCCAGTACCCGCTCTCGGACATT
>Ga0070741_10014497_pt1 | contig 13618 bp, 8 predicted proteins | sample Coa_R1_4_FD_66440 | JGI IMG/M metagenome (GOLD analysis project Ga0070741, IMG submission 66440) | Surface soil microbial communities from Centralia Pennsylvania, which are recovering from an underground coalmine fire - Coalmine... | ecosystem: Environmental > Terrestrial > Soil > Unclassified ... | reverse complement strand
CCGACGGCGCGACGCGCTGAATCATCTCCAGCACCGGCCGCATTGACGGCGCATCCGCGATCAGGTTTGGCACGTTGCCAACGAGCAGTTTGTTCGCCGCTTCGAGCTTCTGCCCTTTACGCAACGCGCTCCCGAGCTCGATCTGCGTTCGGACGATCGAAAGCAACCGCTCGTTGTCCCACGGTTTGGGTACGAAATCGCGGGCGCCGCGTTTCATCGCCTCGACCGCGAGATCGATCGTCGCCCACGCCGTCATCACCACGATCGGCAGGGTGTTGTCCAGCGCCATGATTTTCGGGATCACTTCGAGACCTTCCTGGCCCGAGGTCGTGTCGCGCGTATAATTCAGGTCCATCATCAGGAGCGCGTAATCGCGCTGTTGGAGCGCGTTGAAAATTCCGTTGATCGACGTGACCGACTCGGTCTGGTGCCCCTCTCCCTTGAGCAAAATCCTCAGCGCTTCCAGCACATCGCGCTGATCATCGGCAATTAAAACCCGGCTCACCGGCTAACTGTTCACTCTCGAAAGGCTTCCGAGTCAACCGCGAATTCATCCGTTTTGCGCAAGAAATTGCGTGCTTCTTCTAAAGCTATTATTACATTCAGAACGGATGGTGAACCCCAGAACGCTTGATATTAAGCCGCCTGCTTTTTGTCAGTATCCGCTCGGACCGTGCGACCAGGATCTCTCCAGGTTATTACCTCTGCGGGGATTTTTTATCTATCCGAGTGAACCCCAACACCTGGCCTACACAGTGCAAGAGGCGGTCCGCCTTCTTCAAAAGCACAGCTCTGAATCCTCCTGGAAGACTTGGCAGGACCTGAAGGTTGGAGGCCACATAATCTTCTGCGAGCTCTGCAAATCGATGCGTAGTGCGGCTGTAATTATCGCCAACATTACAAATTTAAATTTCAACGTTTTGTTTGAGCTTGGTTACGCCTTTGGCCTCGGCAAGAGCGTTTTGCCAGTAAGGGACGTTTCCTTCGAAAAGGAGAGGAAAATATTCGATGAGGTTGGTATTTTCGACACACTCGGCTACGAGTCCTTTCACAACAGCACAGAGCTTGCAAGTATTGCTCAAAAGGAGGTTTCAACTGCTTTTATTGCACCGACTCCTGACATCAACCGCAAGCAGCACATCTATTTAATCAAGGGTCCGATCCAGTCAGATGGCAGTCTCAAACTTTCATCATCTTTGAGCCGTGGTTATTTAGGGATCCGCACATTTGACCCGCGAGAAACTCCGCGACTGTCACTTCATGAAGCTTACAGCAATGTAATGCAGTCCGTTGGTGTCGTTGCACACTTAATCGACCCGGCGAGAACTGGGGCTGACATTCACAACGCCAGAGTAGCTTTTGTGTGCGGTATGGCGATGGCAGCGCAAAAGCATGTGCTAATGCTTCAAGAAGGTTTCATTCCTCAGCCGATCGACTATCGCGATGTGATCGTCTCGTACAACGATCCCGCGACTATTCCGATTGTCGTCGATAAATTTATCAGAGCTGCGTCGGAGACTTTCCAGCAAGTGTCGCATCCACTGTACACTCTACCTAAAGGATTATTGGAGCGTATCGACATAGGAGACGTCGCGGCCGAAAACGAAGTCCTCACCCTGTCTCGGTACTTCGTCAAAACGCCTCAGTTCCAACAGGCACGGCAGGGACATGCCCGACTTGTGGTCGGGCGAAAGGGCTCGGGAAAAACGGCCGTATTCTATGGAGTTCGCAATTTCCTAAAGTCGTCGAGCCGCAACGTTTCCTTAGATTTAAAACCTGAAGGGCATCAATTCACTAAATTGCGCGAATTGATCTTAACCCACCTTTCAGAGGGAGCCCAATTGCACACTCTGACAGCCTTTTGGAACTATTTATTGTGTCTCGAACTTGCACGTAGGTTGATTGAACGAGACGCCAACTTGGCTTGCCGTACGACTGACCAAGTTGAAAGGTTTAATGCATTAAAGGACATGTTTCAACGACATGCGGCTCTCGAAGATACAGATTTCTCGGAGAGAATAATGGCGCTCGTAAACCGAATAATCGAGCATTTCCCCGACCTCGCCAAAGGAGGTGTAAAATCATCTGAAATTACCCGATTCATTTACGGCGAAGATATTAACGCAATGCTTAAAGGCGTAACGTCGTACCTGAAGCCACAAGAGCACGTGTGGCTGCTCTTTGATAATATAGATAAAGGGTGGCCGGCGCTTGGGGCTGAAAAAGGAGATATCGCAATCGTTCGTTGTCTACTCGAGGCTACGCGGAAGTTTCAATTCGCCATCCAAGCTGATGGTATTGAATTTACTGGCGTCGTATTCATTCGTAAGGATATCTACGACCTCTTGGTAGAGCAGAGCTCCGACCGGGGCAAAGAATCCATTGCAAACCTTGACTGGTCGGATACCTCCTTGATGAAGGAGCTCGTCCGGCGGCGGTTCGAGACCGGCGACCTTGGTGGTTCTTTCGAACAAATTTGGGAAAAAATCTTCACACTGCATGTCGCTGGTCGCAACTCTTTCGACTATGTTTTAGAAAGAACTTTTATGCGGCCCCGCGACGTTCTGAATTTCCTACGTAAAGCAATTCAGATCGCAGTTAGTCGTGGTCATCACCGAGTGGACGAAGAAGATATCCGCACCGCGGAAAGGGCGCTGTCTGAAGACATGTTAAATGATTTGAAGTACGAAATGCGAGATGTTTTCCCCCAGTATCCGAATGTGCTGAATGCATTCTTCGGACAAGAAATACATCTTTCGTATAATGATATCTGGCTGGTTCTTTCCGACGCTGGCGTTAAAGATTCGAACATTAACGCCTGCTTAGATGCGTTGCTCTGGTTTTCATTCCTAGGCGTCCTTCGAAAGGATGATGAACGATACTCCTATCAGCTGCTGTACGATGTAAGTAAGTTGAAGAGTATGTCTGACTTCAGCAATCCAGATAGTAAACGTTACTGTCTCCACCCAGCTTTTCGGTCGGCGCTGGAAACATGTTAATTTATATCCGAAAATAAAGGCTCATTCGTAGCGCAGCGCTTCGAGCGATTGAATGGCGGACGCGACCGTCGTGTGGCCAGAAACAGGCGGCGATTGCGACAAACAATCGTAACCTGGCGGCACCTCAAATAAAACGGTTAACGGACGCTCGACCCGAGCGCCTCTGCAACCGCAACGTCTGCCGAACTAACCGTAAAACACGCGAACAATCGCGGTTCCAACGGAGACGATCGGCCAGGCGCAAGAGATGCCCATCAACGTGAAGACCAACCAATCGATCGCGTCATGACGATGGGATTCGGCGCCGTGAAATAGGGTCCCCAATTTCCAGAATCCGTGCAATCGTTGCGCGACTCGCGTTTCCTTAACTCCGGCGCATGCCGCATCGAATGTCGGCTGATATTGATAGTCGGTGATGGGAAAGCCCGCGCTTGGTCCTGAACTGATTTGAGGTGTTGGTTTCATAAATTTGAAAGTTGTTAAGGTTGTTCCCGAATACGGTTCGAGTTACCGGCGCAAAAACCCGCGCGTGGTTTGAGATTCGACCACTGGGGTGCCGCGAAAGTGCGGGCTCCAACTTGGCGAGATCGAGCGAGCCTTACGGAGTGCCCAGCCCAAGCTGGGCAGCGCCCGAGTCGGCGCGTCGATCAATTCATCTCTCCCTACTTACAGCGGGTTACATGCCTGTCCAGTAAATCAAACCGATCCGAGTCATAAACCCTTATCGTTCAGGCAAAAGCGACCTGATCTTTATTTTTACCCTTGGGGTGAGGACGGGGCCGCAGTCGGAGAAATCGCGAAACTGAGAAAATCCCGAAGCGCGCCGGTCTGCGGCCAATTTTCCTGCTGTACGCTCCCGCTAGTTCGCCAATTTTGTTCCCTGGATATAAGTTGCCGCAGAGCGGCGGGGCTTCCTGGGTTCCTGATTCAATCTGATTTTGTTTGCGGTTCCCAGATGATAACGTCCGCGAAATGGAAGCGCCGGAATGGGCAGGACTTAGCGACGAGCAATTGCTCGAGCGCCGCATTTCTTCGCTGGGTTTGACCCTCGAGGACACGCCGCTCCAGCCGCTCATCCAGCAGTTGTATAATGAGCTCTCCGCCAAAGGCCTCGCCTTTCATCCCCCCACCCACGTCGGCGACGAGTGGTTCGTCCCAATCGGGATCCCCGCGATCTTTGTTCCCTTCTTTTTGGTGCACGATCGCCTGCGCGCGCTCGAGCGCGGGATGATGCTCGAAGTGGAAGGCGAGACCCCGGAATGGTTCATGAAGTTGATGCGGCACGAAGCCGGGCACGCTTACATGTACGCTTATCAGCTCACCCGAAAAAAACGCTGGCAGGAATGCTTTGGGGAAAGCACGGATGAAGAAACGCCGAACTTCTATCGCCCGCGTCCGTTCAGCCGCAGTTACGTGATGCACCTGGACGATTGGTACGCGCAGGCCCATCCGGATGAGGATTTCGCAGAAACATTCGCGATCTGGCTAACGCCGGATTTTGACTGGCGCAAACGTTACGCGGGCTGGAAAGCAATCCACAAACTCGAGTACGTCGACGAGCTCATGAAATCGCTCGCGGGCAAGCCCCCGACGCACATGCCGAAGTATCGCGAGACGGAATACAATTTTCTCAACGTAAAGCTGAAGACCTACTACGCGCGGAAACGTAAAGTTTACGAGGAACAATATCCCGGCTTTTACGATGTCGATCTTCGCCAGCTCTTTTCCGCGCCCAGCGGGATCAAAGCGAGCAGTTATCTTCGGCAACGGCGGCGGCGACTCATGAATTCCGTCTCGCAATGGACGAACGAAAAAAAATTCCGAATCAACAAGCTACTCAATCGCCTGATCGATCGCAGCGACGAGCTCGGACTGCGCGTCCAGAACGACGATCCGCAACAGGATTTTCGGGTTGCCTCCTACATCACAACCCTGGTGATGAATTATTTGTTCACCGGGAAATTCAAACGAACGAAGTGATCACGCGAAAAATATATCTAGCCGTTGCCCTGCGGGCGAGGTACGCGTTTCGCGCAGCGCAACCGCTCCAGGACCACAAATGAAAAAGAAACTCAAAGTCCTGGTCCTTTTCGATGGGGTGCAGCCGACGCCGATCGATGCCGACCTCAGCGCCGAGATGAAGACCGAAGAGTGGCAAACCGAGGCGAACGTGATGGCCGCGCTCGGCGAACTCGGTCATAACGCCGAACATCTCGCCATTTTCGACGACGTCGACCTCGTCCGGCAGAAAATGGAAAGCTTCCAGCCGGACGTGCTCTTCAACCTGGTAGAGCAATTCAAAAATAATCCGGGCTTCGATCAGAACATTGTCTCGCTTCTCGAGATGCAAGGCGTGCCCTTCACCGGTTGCGGATCGACCGGGCTGACGCTTTGCAAACACAAGGGCATCTCGAAGAAGATCCTCGGTCATCACGGAATTTTGACGCCCAACTTTGTCGTCATCCCGCGCGGGCAGCGAATCGGCGGCCCTCGACAGTTGAAATTCCCAATTCTGGTGAAGCCGGTGAAGGAAGAAGCTTCCTACGGAATTTCGCGCGCCTCATTTGTCCAGAACGACGAGCAATTCCGCGAGCGGATCGCTTTCGTTCACGAAAAATATAAAAGCGACGCAATCGCGGAGGAATACATCGATGGCCGCGAGCTCTACGTGAGCATCATCGGCAACATCCGGTTGAGCGTTTTTCCGATTCGCGAGCTTGTCTTCAAGGAAGTGCCGGCGAACGAGCCGAAGATCGCGACCTACAAGGCGAAGTGGGACGAGAAATATCGAAAGCGATGGGGATTGGAAGGCCAGTTCGCGCAGAATCTCGATCGATCGCTGGTGAAGGAAATCGAGCAAACCTGCAAGGCGATTTATCGATTGTTAACGATCGACGGTTATGCGCGCATCGACCTGCGGCTTTCGCCCGAGAACAAGCTTTACTTTATTGAAGCGAACCCAAATCCACATTTGGCGGCGGACGAAGATTTTGCGCAATCGGCGCTCAAAGGAGGGTTCAAGTATCCGGAGCTGATCCAGGCCATCATTCGCCTGGGGATGAGCCCGAGCCGGGCGGGCGCATATTAAGAAAAGTTCTAGCGCAACTGCCCCCTCGGAACGATTGTTAAAACCCTGCCAATTGGGGTCGTTACCGTCATGGAACCGGAGACATTTTTGGAGCATTACCGCATCTGCCGAGGGGAGGCAGGTCACGAGGTCAGCCGGTCCGGCGCGGCCATTAACTACAAAGCCATCGATCTCCGCACCCGCGACCGCGTTCGATTGCAGCTGATTCCGCTAGCGACAATCGAACCGGAGAAACTCGCGCAGCTGAAAGAGCGCGCCGAAACCGCCGAGAAGCTCGATCATGTTAACATCGCGAAGACCTTCGCCGTCGGCGTGGATCACGACTATTTCGTCATCGTCTCGGAACATATTGAAGGCGAAACCGCTGATTCGTGGATCGTTGAGAACGGACCAATGCCGGCGGACGCAGCGCTGCGCGTTGGATTGCAAGTCGTTCGCGCGCTCGGCGCGGCAGCATATTTCAACCTGACCCATCGCGCAATCCAACCGTCGAACATCATGATTGCCCCGGGCGAATCGCCCGACGGCGGCTGGCCCTTTGTGAAACTGTTGAATTTCGGGCTTGCCAGCCTTGAACTGCATTCCGACAGCGCAGAGGCGAGCGAGCTCGCCCCGTCAATTTCTCCGCAATTCGCCAGCCCGGAACAACGCAACAAGGGCGAAATCGATTTCCGTTCCGAAATGTATTCGCTGGGAGCAACGATGTGCTTTCTCCTGACCGGGGCCGCGCCGCTCGCGGTGAGCGGAATGAAAGCCCGCTCCCGGCTGCAACGCCTGCCTGAGATACGTCGCGCGCCCAAACCGCTGCACAATCTCCTCGTTTATCTTTTGCGCGAAGATCCAAACAATCGCCCGCAGGATCCGGTTTTTTTGGAAAACCAAATGCGCGATTGTCTGAGTAAGATCGAGCGCCGCCAGGCCCTCGGCCGGAAACTTGGAATGTCGCTCGCCGCGGTTGTGCCAAGAAAGCAAAAAGAATCTACCCGCGAAGCCAATCCGGTGGCGCAGGTGTTGGGCGGCGTCGCCGCGGTCGTGATACTGCTTTTGGCAGCTGGAGGCGGCGCGGCATACTTCTTCCCCGATAAAATTCCATTTTTCCATCGGACGGATAAGATCGGCGTCGAGATAGGTGTTCCGGATGCGGCGAAATTTGCCACAACTCCGGCGCAATCCGCTGCGGCTGCGCCGATGGCGGCCGATTCGGCGCGGCAAAGTTCTCCACCGGCGGTGGCAGAAGCGAACCAAAGTCCGCCCGCGGAAACCCAATCGGGTCCCCGCGCGGACGCATCGCAGTCGGCCCCTGTTGTCGCGAGCAACCAACCAACTTCGCCCGACAAACGGGTCGAGCCGCCTTCACCGGCGTTCGGGCCGAGCGAACCCCCATCCGCGCCCAGCACCGCTGAAAACCCGGAAGACTTGTCCTCCGCAAAGTCCGAAGAGTCGGAAACGGAAACTTCGAAAGCGACCGCGTCCACTGCGGGTCGAAAATCCACCCGTTCAGAGCAAACTGAGCGCCGGCAGGCGTCGCGCAACGCGCGCACAAATCGCGATCCATACGTCGATCGTTTCGAAGAACGCCCTGTGCATGCGCGCCGGCACCGCGCCGAAGTCGTGGGAAGGACTCCGGACGGGAGACTGGTCGTCCGATTGTCATCGGGCAGAACGGTTGTCTTACCGCGCGTGAACGAAAGCGTTTATCCCTCTTCTCCCCGGCGCCGGATGTATATCGAGCCATCGGAGGATTACGCTCCGCCGCTCCAGCCGTTCAATCCGAATTATTGAGGGTGCAGGTCGGACTGAATCAATCGCCCTGGCTTTTGCGAAACCGCATTTCGGTTGTCGCGATAAATCCAAGTCTTTCGTAAAGCGGCCGTCCTTCGTCTGACGCATGTAATACCAGCGAATCGACGCCCGTCTTGCGCGACCACGAAATAACCTCCTTCATTAAGAGCATCGCGAGGCCGCGACGGCGCCAGGCCGGCTCGGTATAAACATTTTGGATGATCGCCTGCCGTCCAGAAACGATCTCGATCTTGCCGTTTGCGTCCGGCTGCGGATGCGGCGGAACTTCGCGCAGCTGTACTCCCGCGCCGGCCACGATCTGGCTCGACTGGTCCTGCGGGGCGGCCAACCAGCCGATGTATTCATCGCGCTCGAACATTCGGTGGAGTGCCTCGCGCGATTGCGTGAGAAAGGTTTCAAACATCGCCGGTGGAAGTTGGCCCATATCCCGGAACATACAGGCGCGATGTTGGCTGACCGTGCCGAGATCCGCGCGCGTGGCCAGCCGAATATGGAAGAGCGACATCCGGGCCGATAAATAGAGGTTTTCCGCAACCGAACACAAATCCAAACTCGCATTTCGGCGGGCCTGATTTCATGCTGTCAGGATGCAGGATGCGCTAACCCCCATGATGCAGCAGTATCAGCGGCTGCGAAAAAGCATCCCCCCTGACACATTCCTGCTTTTCCGGCTCGGCGATTTTTACGAGCTGTTCTTCGAGGACGCGAAGGAAGCCTCCGCCATTCTCAATGTCGCGCTCACAAAGCGGAATGAAGTTCCCATGTGCGGCGTGCCGTATCACGCAGCGCAAAGTTACGTGGCAAAGCTAATCAAAGCCGGCCGCCGCGTCGCGATCTGCGATCAAACGAGCGAGCCGCAACCGGGCAAGATTGTTTCGCGCGATATCACCCAAATCATCAGCGCGGGCACGGTCAGCGAGTTGAACCTACTCGATGCGAAACGCTCCAATTACTTGGGAGCGGTCTACGCTGGAGAAAACAGTTTTGGATTCGCCTATGCCGATCTCACTACCGGCGAGTTTCGTCTTACGCAATTGCCGGACCGACAAGGTTTGCTTTCGGAACTCGCCCGCATCTCCCCCGCGGAATTACTGATCAGCTCGGAACAAAAACAAACACTCGGAGAGATCGCCCACGCGATCGAGTATGACAGCTACGCCTTTCTGCCCGAGCACGCCGCCTTTACCCTTTGCGAACATTTCCAGGTCAAATCGCTCGACGGGTTTGGCTGCACGCAAATGACCCAGGCGGTCGCCGCCGCCGGCGCAATTGTTCATTACCTCAAACATCAGCTTCGGCGAAAAATCGACCATCTTCAGTCGCTGAAATGCGACGCGCCGAGTGATTACGTCCTGCTTGACGCCGCGACCCAGGCGAATCTCGAGCTCGTTGATTACCGAGGCACGCGCGACACAAGCCTGTTAGCCGCGCTGGACCGGACAACCACCCCGATGGGCGCGCGAAAGTTGCGGGCCTGGATCCTGCAGCCTTTGCGGGATCTCAACGAACTTTGCTGCCGCCAGCAAATGATCGCCGATCTTTTACAGGAGCCCGACTTGCTCGAGTCGATCCGTTCCGAATTGAAATCGATTCGGGACATCGAGCGCGCCGCCGGCCGGTTGAGTCAGGTCTCGGGAAATGCGCGCGATTTGGTCACGTTGAAAACCTCGCTCGAACAAATTCCGAAACTCAAAGCCGAACTGCAAAAGTTGCTCGATCGCCTCGCCTTCGGAACGAACCGGGTTAACGAGCCGGGCGACGTCGAGCTCCTCGCGCAAAGAATACAAAACGAAATCGTGACCATGCCGGCGCTTGCCGAAAAATTAGCCAAAGCGCTGCTGGACGACCCTCCCCTGACCCTAAAAGACGGGGGAATCTTTCGCGATGGTTATAATGTCGATCTCGATCAGCTCCGCAATGCTTCGCGCGAGGGAAAGACCTGGATTAGCCAACTGCAGGAACGGGAGATTGCCGCCACCGGCATTAAGTCTCTCAAAGTGCGTTACAACTCTGTCTTCGGGTATTTCATTGAAGTCACCAAGGCAAACCTGGCCGGCGTCCCCGAGCATTACACGCGCAAACAGACAACAGTCGGCGGCGAACGATTCATTACGCCGGAGTTAAAGGAAATGGAGGCAAAAATCCTGGGAGCGGACGAGCGCGCGCGAAATCTTGAGTACGAGCTTTTTCAGAAACTGCGCGAAGAAACATTGCGTGAGCTCGGACCGATTCAGCGCACCGCGCAGGCCATCGCCATTCTCGACGTTATCTGTTCTCTCTCCGAGACCGCGCGTCTGTTCAATTATTCGCGCCCTACGCTGAATGACACTCTCCGTTTGATCATCAAAGACGGACGCCATCCGGTGCTCGATCAAAATCTGGTCGAAGAGAAATTTGTGCCCAACGACACAACTCTCGACGGCGAAGGAATCCGGCTGGCCATCGTGACCGGTCCGAACATGGCCGGGAAATCCACCTACATTCGCCAGGTTGCGCTCATTGTTTTAATGGCACAGATCGGCAGTTTTGTGCCCGCCGCGAGCAGCGAAATCGGTGTCGTCGACCGCATTTTCACACGTGTCGGCGCGAATGACGACCTCGCCCGCGGCCAGTCGACGTTCATGGTCGAGATGAATGAGACATCGAACATCGTAAATAACGCAAGCGAGCGCAGCCTCGTCATTCTGGATGAGATCGGGCGCGGAACATCGACCTTTGACGGGTTATCCATCGCCTGGAGCGTGGCCGAGTTCCTGCACGATAAAATCAAAGCACGCACACTTTTTGCGACGCATTATCACGAGCTCACAAAGCTCGCGACGGAGCGTAAAGGCGTAGGCAATTTTAACGTCGCAGTGCGGGAATGGAACGATCAGATCATTTTCCTGCGAAAAATTGTGCCCGGCGGCGCGGACAAGAGTTATGGTATTCAAGTGGCACGGCTCGCCGGTCTGCCGAAAGAAATCCTCGACCGCGCGAAAGAGATTCTCGCCCACCTCGAGAATCCGAATGGGGCCGCGCCCGTTGAGAAATCGAAACGCAAAAGATCAAGCAAAGGCATGCCCCAATCTGAAAAGCCCCAGCTTGATCTACTGTAGTAAAACGACCTTTGCATGCCTGTTAAGAGCGAAAAAGAACTGAACGAGAATCAGCGCGCGCTTTGGCTGAAAGCCCTGGCGGCGATGGAACTCCGCAATTTCGGCTACGCGATCTCCCTGCTCCAAGGGATCTTGAAACAGGAACCGCAATTCCTGACCGGGCGCCAATTGTTACGCCGCGCCGAAGTAACCAAACAGCAGGGCGGCAAAAAGAGCTTCTTTAATATTTCGACCGCGCCGATCGCGGTCATGAAGGCCCAGCGCGAGATCAAAAAAGCGCCGCAGCGCGCGATGGAGATGGTGGAGAAAATTCTGGAAGAGGAGCCGTACAACCGGCAGGCGAACCTGACTTTGAAAGAAGCAGCGGTCGCGGCGGGCTGGCCCGAGATTGGGATTTTTGCGTTGCAAACTTTGCTCGAGCAGAATCCGAGAGACGTGAAGCTGCTGCACGAACTTGGGCAGCTTTATCATCAGACCGGGCAGAGCGAACAGGAAGTCGAGACTTACAATCGAATTACCGAGCTCGACCCGCTTGATGCGGTTGCCCTGCGCCTTGGCAAAGATGCTTCCGCGCGCGCGTCCATGAGCAGTGGCGGCTGGGCGCAGGCGGAAAGTTATCGCGAGCTGATCAAGGACAAGGAGGTGGCAATTTCGCTCGAACAACAAAGCCGAATGCAACTCACTGGAGACGCGCTCGATCGGCAGATTTCAGAATTGCAGGCGCGCCACAAGACAGAACCGCAGAATGTGGATCTGGTTCGAAAGCTCGGTGCGCTGCACGAGCAAAAGGACGATTTGGACGGGGCAATGAAATGGTATCAACAAGCCCTCGACCTGACCGGCCACAGCGACGCCGGGCTCGTTCGAAAAGTGTCGGATCTGAAAATGCGCGCCGCCGAACGCGAGATTGCCGCGCACGAAGAATTTCTCGCCAATTACGACAAGAAGGACGCGGTCCGGGCAGAAAAAACAGAAGAGCTCGAAGTGGCCAGGAAAAAGCGAGCGGAAATGTTGATCGAAGACGCGAGGAAACGAGTGGAACGGAACCCGACTGATTTGCAACTGCGCTTCGAGCTCGGCGAGCAGCTCGTGATTGCGCAACGGTTCCGCGAAGCTGTGCCCGAGCTGCAACGAGCGCGGCAAAACCCGAATGCGCGGGTGAAAGCAATGAATCTGCTTGGGGTTTGTTATCGGGACCTCGGCATGCTTGATCTGGCGGTGAAGCAGCTGGAAGAAGCCGCCAGGGAAATCGCAACCATGGACGCCGCGAAAAAGGAAATCGTTTACAATCTCGGGATCGTTTACGAAAAAATGGGCGAACGGGAAAAATCGCTCGACTGTATGAAACAGATTTACGAAGCGGATTACGGCTACAAGGACGTGGCCGAGAGGGTCGAAAGTTCCTACCGGCAGCAGGAAAAACGCGACTAGCCGACCCTATCTCGGACTCGGAAAGAGCCGAATAGCTGCCCTTAGTGCACGTCCAAGGCTGTGTCAGTATGCGAAACTTTGATGCCGAATAGCGGCACTAAACCAACCTGCACTACTATGAAAAAACACGTTACAATCTTTCGATTAGCGATCCTGGCCGCCGCCATCGGAACTGTTTGCCTGGCCACAACCAGTTACGCGCTGAACGCCTATCCGCCATTGCGAACCGGCGCCAATCAGGATTCGCCGAAAAAAGGCGGTTCCCCCGCGTCCTCCGCCAAAGGCAAACTGAGTTCGGCCGACAAAACTTTCATGATGAACGCAGCCAAAGGCGGCATGATGGAAGTTGAGATGGGCAAAGTCGCGGCTCAGAACGCGCAGAACGCGGACGTAAAAAAATTCGGAAACCGGATGGTGACCGACCATTCCAAGGCGAATAGCGAATTGATGGCCCTCGCCAAAGAAGAAGGCGTTTCCCTGCCGGGGGGGAAATCGCCGGGCAAATGGAAGTCGGACAAGGATTACATGGACATGATGGTCAAGGATCATGAGAAAGATCTGGCCGAATTCCAAAAAGAAGCGAAGAACGGCACCGATCCGGACCTGAAGAAGTTCGCTGAAAAGACTTCGCAAGTGATCAGCAAACATTTGCAGATGGCGAAAGAGACGCAGGGCAAATTGAAATAAAAACGTCGCGGTAGTTTTCCAGAACGGCGCGCCTTCGGGCGTGCCGTTTTTGTTTGGCTTTGCAATCGCTTCGCTAAGACTTGAGTCTTTACCGAATGCGCAAGACCAAGATCATCTGCACCCTTGGGCCGGCTACGGAGAAGCCCGCGGTCATCCGCCAGTTGATCGAGCGCGGGGCGGATGTTTTCCGGCTCAACATGAGCCATGCCCAGCACGCCTGGGTCCGCAAGATCGTTCCGGAGATCCGAAAACTCGCCGATCGCGCCACCCGGCCCGTCGGCATTCTCATGGACACCCAGGGTCCGGCGATTCGCACCGGCCCTGTAAAACAGCCACTCATTCTGAAAAAGGGCGACTTGCTCGAATTCACCCTTCGGGGCGCCGAAAAGACGCAGGAAAAATCCGTCCGCGTCAATTACGACAAGTTTGAAGACGACGTGAGCGTGGGTGACACCGTCCTGGTCGACAACGGGTTGATCAAACTCAGGGTCGCAAAAAAGAAGAAGAATCGT
>Ga0070741_10014496_pt1 | contig 13618 bp, 13 predicted proteins | sample Coa_R1_4_FD_66440 | JGI IMG/M metagenome (GOLD analysis project Ga0070741, IMG submission 66440) | Surface soil microbial communities from Centralia Pennsylvania, which are recovering from an underground coalmine fire - Coalmine... | ecosystem: Environmental > Terrestrial > Soil > Unclassified ... | reverse complement strand
GCCACCTGCGCCTTGAATTTGGCAGAATGGTTACGTCTTGGTCGTCGCATGGACTTCTCTCCGGTTACGCCCCGGCAGAAATCCACTTATACCCGTGTCCGAAATACCGGAGCCACCTCTTACCTTCACTTACCGCCTTGGCCTGTTGATCCTCGCCCTGATTGGGTCGCTTCCGTTTACCGGCGACTGCGCGGCCGCAACACGGCTCTGGGTCGCCAATAACGGTGTGGATAGCCCCGGCTGCGCATCGATTAGCAATCCGTGCCGGTCCATCAGTCAAGCGATCGAGAACGCGAGCGATGGCGATACGATCTTCGTCGGTCCGGGACACTATGGCGATGTCAGCGGCAAGGGCACTTTCAGCGGGCCGGGCGATGAGCATCCGCAGACCTTTGACGATGGAGACGGCTGCATCGTCTGCATCACCAAGTCACTGCACATCTACTCCGTGAGCGGGGCGGCAGTAACCGTGATCGCCGGACCGGCGCTGCCGGCCAACGCAGCGGCCCCCTGGCCTGCCAATGTGGAGATCCTCCACGATGGGGTGGACTTCGGCTCTGCAGGCCACGGCTTCACGCTCACCGGCGGCAACGGCATGGGAGTTGAGTTCAATTGGGGCACCGTGGATGGCGCCGGGGGTGGGGAGAAGAACATGACCGTCGCCGGCGACATCGACCTCGGTGATGCCTTTGGCTTCGTCTACAGCGGCTTCCCATTCACCCAGCCGATTTTTGAATGCCCACCACAGTGCACCACGGCCCGAACCGTGTTCTCCGACAACGAAGCGCTGAACGATGCCGTAGCGGGTTTCAAAGTCACGGTCAACGCCGACGTCGGTCCAGGGCTCGTGATACTCGAGAACAACCTGGCCTTGGGAGGCGGTGGGGGATTCATCGTCGATGGCGGGGCCATACGCAAGGGTAGCCCGGTAATCGTGGCCACCAATATCGTGCAGCTCCTCAACAACGTCGCCACCCAGACCGCCGGCGTCGGGTTTCTCGCGCAACTGCCAGGGGAGATCTCCGGCAACACCGCCTCCTACAACGCAGTGGCCGGGTTCCTGATCGTGCCGAATGGCGGCGCCGGATTCGAGCACAACTCCGCAGTCGGGAACGGTGGTCCGGGAGTCCTGATCGACTGGTCGCCGGATTCCATCACGCCCGTGGGGGGTAACTTCAAGACCTTCAGCCTCAACAATCTCTTTGGTAACGACCGCAATCGACCGGTGATCTCGTTGTTCTGGAGCGCGCAGCTCGCACCGAACGGATACAACCCGGGACCGAGCGCGCACTGCGGCATTCTCAACGTCGGTGGAGTGGCCGCCGTACTGAATACGGGCGAGGGGCCTCCTCCGCCCGCTCCGCTGGCGGCCAACTATGACTATTGGGGCGCGCCCTCAGGTCCGAAAGCTTCCGGCGCAGGGGACACCATCGGTGGGGCATGCGATCAGAATGGCGGCGTTACTACTGCGAAGTTCCCCGCCGCCACAGCGTACGCCGTGACGACATGGCCTTAAGTGCGCGGCGGCGGGAGAGTGCGTAGCTCCGGAAGCTTGCGACACTGCGCGACCCCGGCGGCCGAGCACTTGAGCCTCAACCCTGCCGGTCTGGGCGGGATGCCAGAACTTCCCCGTGGTCCGGAGGCTCGATACAGCATCAATTGCGCGAGAAGGGACACTCGCGAAGCACCGCTGCCCCGCGCCGGTTTTCCACTCTCAAGGAATAACGAAGCGCTCCTGCGTTGTTCGGTGAGCATCCGACTTGTCAGGTGAGCATGTATTTCGATGGCTCATGTGGCCGGAGGTGGTGCGCAAGTAGCCGCAAACGGAGATTGGACCGCGGACTGAGCCGCTGAACGCGATCGGACTCCCGCAGAACTCGGGCGCTGACTTCGTTCGCAGTCAATGCAACAATTGCCCGGGGGAGGACCTTGCAAGTTTCATATGGGCCGGCCACCATCGGGCGCAAACCAGAATAGATCAGCGTGCCAGTCAGCACCGGACTTGCCTGCAACCCTGTCCGCGGACTCTGCTGCGAAGAATCTTCCCGATTTTTCTCTGTTCGAGGGTGACCGGCTAAACAGGATCTATGCGGCGCTCGGCGTGGGTAAGTACTCACGTTTTGCCGTGCTGAAGCGATGCGCGCTCGTAATCCTTCTGACGTGGGTTCCGGTCGCGCTCTTGGCGTGGTCACAGGGCTTCGTCGGAGGCGGGCGCACGGCGACGAATTTCTTCGCCGATTTCGCCGCCTACCAGTCAGCGGCCGATGAGATTCGAGACCTGACGGAGCTTTCAACCCTCGGAACGATGTTCATGCGCATTCAAGGCACGCGGGTGGTGCCATTCGATCTCACCTCCCTTTCGCAGCTGGTGGGCTCATCGTTCGGCTCGATTGCCACACTGCTGCCGCTTTTACACGTCAGCGGTCAGGTAAGTGGTGTGTTCGATGCCCTCGGGAAGTTACTCGGACGTTTCGGAGGGCATTAGCAGTCGAACCATGAAATCGTAGGCAGTGCCCGGCGCACGAACGTAGTCTCTGTGCCTGGGTCTTGGGAGGATCTCCTACCTGAGCCCCTCCGCCAGGATCGGCCCACCGCAGAACCCCACCGAAGAGAGCTTGCGGGGATGCCTGCTTTCACAGGGCGTGGGAGTGCAAGCGATTCAGTGCATGGGTTCCAGGAGAATTTTTTGCGCCCGCCAGTTCAGGAGCTCTGCAACGTAAAGTTCATGCTCCGACGGACAAGCGATCTCGTGAATCCATCCGAACTGGCCTAACTGCTTGCCTGACTTGCCGAACATGCCAAGCAGCTTTCCATCCAGACTCAGCATATAGATTCTGCCTGGGAACGCATCAGAGCTGAAGAGTACTTGATGAGGCGGCGGGCTGATGCAAATGGCCCAAGGAGAGCCCGGCTTTCCTGCGCCAGAGGGATGGTCCGTCCTGTTGCCGATAGCCGGTCTCGCATCGTCTGGGGCCGGCACATCGATCACGATCTGGCGAAGGAATCGTCCATCGCGATCGAACACCTGAATGCGATCGTTACCGCGATCCGCCACATAGACGTTGTCGTGCGCGTCCACTGCGATGCTGTGCGGGGTATCGAATTGGCCGGGTCCGCTCCCCGGCTCGCCCCAGGACTTCAGCCAATCCCCCTCTTTGTCCACTTTGGCAATTCGTGAATTGATATAGCCATCACTTATATAGGTGTTGCCAGCGGAATCCCACGCCACATCCGTCACCTGTCTGAATAAGCCATCTTCGGGAGGTAGAGGAGGGCGGACCTTTTCCAGCGGTCCGGTTTTGCGATCCGAGGCCTCCTGCTTGCGGCCGAAAACCATGGAGACGTGTCCCGCGGAATTGAACTTGACGACCATATCCGAACCTTTGTCGGTGACCCAGATATTGTCCTGCGGGTCAATCTTGACCGTATGCGCATAGGACCACGCGTACAGGTTGTGGCCAATTTCATGCAGAAATTTTCCATTTGGATCGAATTCCAGCAGCTGCGCCGCTGCGGCGCCATACGCAGGACCGGTCGTGTTACCGCGTGAGAACACGAAGATGTGGCTCTTTGAATTCACAGCGACACCGGTCACTTCGCCAAAATTGACGTCGGCCGGGAGGTGCAGGAAATCGGGCACCGAGCGGTACGGAATTTCCGGTACCTTGGAAGCCTGGGCCGAAAACGAGTAGGTAGTGTGCGCAGTTGCCACCAGAAATACGATCGTCGAGAGCCTCATCCGCCCCTCCTGTTTCGTGACTCGGTTCGAAACCGCGCAATCTCGAGCATATAGCACAGGGATCGTGATCGGCTGGCCGGCAAGTCGCATCTCAGCCTGGCGGGTGCGGTGCATGCGGGGGCACGTTCGCTATATTGGCCAAAATCCATATTGTCAGGGCGCAATCAACGGCAACCATTCGAGGGGTAAGCGCCGGAGGTCTGCTGGCTCATCGATGTCGTTGAACGTGGCGGCCACATGTAGTGACCATCGTAAGGCATCGATGCGCTGAATGGTTTGATGCGCGACGGTGCTGGTGCTCCAGGCGATATTACTGAATAACCGCGAGTGAAATCGGCGTAGGCCCAGTAGAGCATAACCTCCATCGACGGTAGGATGGATGACGGCATCAACGTGCCGCAGCGTCTCCGCAGCGTCTCGGAGAGCAGTCGAACCGAGCTCAGGGCAGTCGGAGCCGATCAGCAGCGCCGCCGCATTGCGTTCCAGCGCGCCTCGTGCGGCATACGCGAGTCGCGCGCCGAGATCGCCCTCCGGTTGGTCTCTGATCTCAACGCTGTCTGGAATCGGAATGCCGTGCCAGGCGGGCTCGCCAAACGCAGGCGTTATCCACAGTTCCACCGGGCCCACCTGCGCATCCAGCGCATGGACCAGGGTCATCTCGAGCATGCGCCTTGCAAGGGCTGCGGCACGCTCGGCACCGAGAGTTGGAATGAGCCGCGTCTTGGCAAGCCCGGGTTGCGGCGCCTTGGCGAAGATGATTATCCCCGTCCCGCTCATTCGTACCTATCGGCGAGCACGCTGGCCGGTACACCGCGCCAGTACGCCCAGCGCAATCGCCACATCAGAATAATCGTGCGCCAGACGCCGCGACTTTCCCAACGACGGCCAGAAGTCACTGCGTGGGCGCGCAAACATACCGGAGGCGACAAAGCCCGGAGCCGCTTGCTTAATTCGATATCTTCCATCAGCGGTTGATCCGGATATCCGCCCACGGATTCGAACGCGCTCCGGGTAACGAATATTGCCTGATCTCCCGTTGCGATTCCGCTTATTCGGGAACGCCAATTCATGAGCGCCGCGACCACTCGGAGCGTCCACGGACGGCCCTGAATTTGCACGTCGAAGCGGCCCCAGATGCGTCTGCGATCGCTCATCGCGGCTTCGATCAGGCGATCGGCATTGTCGGGTAAAGCGGTATCTACGTGCAGAAAGAGCAGGACTTCGCTGCGGGCGATTCGCGCACCCGCATTCATTTGTCGCGCCCGGCCCATTGCGCTGCTCACAAGACGATCACCAAGACCCATCGCGGACGCAAGTGTCTCATCCTCACTGCCGCCGTCCACGATGATCACTTCCGCCCCACGAGCTCGCACTGACGCAAGACCTTGGCACGCACGCAGCAGTTGCTGTGCTTCGTTGAGTACGGGAATGATGATCGACAGCCTCACCGACTCATGTCCGCGCCCGGTTCTGGTGGCTAGTCCGCAAAATGCGGCGAGGGACAGCGAATGCCAAGACAGCCCCCTTCGACGGATCAGGCCGGCGGGTGCAGGCGGCGCGCTCAGCTCGTGAGTGCGCCGCCGCAGCTGCTGCCCTGACCGGCCGTGCAGCCGTAGCAGTGATCTGCGACGATGATAGGATCGCCTTCGATATTTCTACGCAGCAAATCTCGCAAATGCGCGCCGTGCTGCTCGGCGCGTCGCAGGCCGAGCTGCTGGTTGAAATCACAATCGTACAAGGCACCGCGCCAATCGACGCTGATGAGATCTCGACACATCACATGATCGAGATTCGCCGCGGCGAAGTTCTCTTTCAGCAGCCGCACATAATCGCTGAACTGGCCCCGCGACACGAGGGTGCTGCCAAAGCGTTGGATTGGCATGTTGGCCAGAGTATAGAGTCGATCGAATTGCACCCCGAAATGCGCAAATAACTCGCGCTTATAGCTCGATTCAAGCGCATCTTGCGGCGGTGGCAGACTCGGTCCGAGCGGGTTGTAAACGAGATCGAGAGTCAACTGGCTTCCCGGTTGCGCGTAGCCCAGGGCGTTCAATCGTCGCAGCGCCGCGATGCTCTTATCGAATACACCTTCGCCGCGTTGCTGATCGACATTTGCGGACGAATAGCACGGGAGCGAGGCGATCACGTCCACTCCTCGCGAGGCAAGAAAGTTGGCCAAGCCTTCCTGACCGGGCTCGAAGAGAATGGTGAGATTGCAGCGATCGATCACCTTCACACCAAGTTGCGTCGCCGCGTCGACCAGCATGAGAAATGCAGGGTGGAGTTCAGGGGCGCCGCCGGTGATATCGAGTACACGGATCTTGCATTCGCGCAGAACTTGAACGACGAGCTCGACGGTCGCCTCATCCATCATCTCGCGACGCGTGGGGCCAGCGTTGACGTGACAGTGCACGCAGCTCTGGTTGCAGCGATAGCCCAGATTGACCTGCAGCGTCTGCAGCACGCGCCGCCTGGGAGAAGGAAAATCCGTCCTTTTGAGGAGCGGTAAGGTCGGGTACATGAGCGTGGGAACGATTCTCAAAGTACGCGAGAACGCGGCAATTATAGTCTTTCGCTGCGAAGATCACTACGTTACAGGCGCAACAAGTCATCGGGGACTTGGCAGTGAGACAGTCTGGGGCGCTATGCTATTGGGGGGAAGTGCGCCGAGTCTTATGTTCACCAGCCTCGATAAAAGATTGGAATCGGCCCAAGCGGCGGTCCCGGCTTCGCGTAGAGTCCCGCAGTACGGTGGGATCTAAGTGTTACTTCCGGATTGGCCATGGAACCCATAATCACGAACGCGGCGATCGGTGTCATTGGCGGCAGTGGGCTCTATGCCATGGAGGGCCTGACTCATACACGGGAGCACTCCGTTGAGACGCCTTACGGCGCTACGTCCGATCCCGTGGTTACGGGCCGTCTTGACGGTGTACCCGTCGCCTTTTTAGCCCGGCACGGCAAGGGCCACCGGTTGATTCCAAGCGAAGTCCCGTACCGTGCGAACGTGTACGCCCTCAAGACACTTGGCGTCCGCTATCTCATATCGGTCTCTGCAGTCGGTTCCTTGCGCGAGGAGATCGCCCCACTCGACCTGGTGTTGCCGGATCAATTCATCGATCTGACGAAGCGTCGCGAGAGCACTTTCTTCGGTCAAGGTGCCGTGGCACATGTTTCGATGGCAGCACCCGTGTGCGAGGCATTGAGGGGCGTGCTCGCCCAAGCCGTTGCCGATTGCGCCCTTGAGGAGCGGCTGCATCGAGACGGGACGTACGTGTGTATCGAGGGCCCAGCATTTTCGAGTCTCGCGGAATCCAACTGGTACCGATCGATGGGTGCGGCGGTGATAGGGATGACGAGCATGCCGGAAGCCAAGCTGGCCCGCGAGGCGGAAATTGCGTATGCCACCCTGGCCTTGGTGACAGATTACGATTGCTGGCATCCCCACGAGGCGAACGTCAGCGCACAGCTGGCACTCGCAAACTTGCGCAAGAATGCTGTCAACGCGCAAGAGATTCTGAGGATAGTTGCACAGCGATTACACCGGGCGCCGCCGGCATCCGCTGCGCACACTGCGTTATCGACGGCCCTGGTGACGCGACCTGAGCAAATGAGCGCTGACGCGCGCCTCCGTCTACAGGCTCTCATCAGCATGCGCACAGCTTGAGTCGGGATCGCGCAGGAGACAGCGAATGTGCATCGGAAAATCGGTGCCGATATGGTGCCTTAGCCGCTCATTCCCTGAACGGCATCAATAAGAGCCAGTGCAGGCGCACGTGTTCGGGAAGAGCTTCCCCATCCGGAAGGCCAATTGATCCGGGGAGGGACGTTCCGATCGGCGTCGGCGCACGGTAACTCCTGAACAGCCGGTCCCACCAGCAAACGCTAAATCCAAAATTGCGGTTTGCTTCAGCATGATCTGTCGAATGGTGAATGCTGTGCATACTCGGAGTCACTAGAATCAAACGCACCCATGGCTCCGCGCGATTCGGGATCGAGGCATTCGTGTGGTTGAACATCGCAGCGCTATTGAGAATCACCTCAAAGATGAGCACGCCGATTGGGGGCATCCCACAGCACACCACCATACCTGCCTTCAGTAACATCGAGACCACGCTCTCCAGCGGATGAAAGCGCAGCGCCGTACTGACGTCCACCTCCGGGTCTGCATGATGCACACGATGAATCCGCCATAGCGAAGGAACCGCATGGAACAATCGGTGCTGCAGGTAGACCGTCAGATCCAGTAGCACACAACTCGCCAGAATTGCTTGGTATCCTGCTACCGGCATATGGTTTAGCAGGCCTATGTGCTGCTTCGCCGCAAACACGGCTGCGCTGACTGCACCGGCCGGGAAAATGAAACGCAGGATCAACGCATCGCAAAGTCCCATGCCAAAATTAGCCGACCAGCGACGTGCGCGGGAGATATGGCTCACTCGAGCTGCAGCCCAGCGCTCCCAGAGAATGAGTAACGCCAGGATCGTGGCGAATACAATGAGGCGTGTCGGCGCGTAATCATGAGCGATTGTGCTATCGGTCATTTACGTGTCGCTGCCTTGTGAGACCCGTGCCGTTGAAGTTGCCATCCCACGTTCGGTTTGTGCAGCATACAGCGCCATAGTGTTCCCGGCTTGTGTGCACGAGGGTCCCGATGAGCACAACCGCAAAACATGGCACGCGCCTCCCGGTAAAGATGACCAGGTTTGCGCTCTTTACCGGCATCTTGGCCATTATCCTGCTCGTGATCGCCGGGCCCGCCTACAGGTTGCAAGTGCTCCCGCTGCTACCGGCAATGCTTGCGGCGGCCATTAGCTTTCTGTTGTTCGGAGTTTCATTCATCGTAGGCGCCATTGGCCTCCTCGCGGGGGGTCGGCTAGCGTTCGAACGGTCGCGTGCTGCGATCCCTGTCATTGCACTTTCTTTGGTGCTTAGCGTCGTTGCCGGCGTGTGGATTGCTCGAGGAATCGGGACACCGCCGATCCATGACGTGTCGACCGATCTGCAAGATCCGCCTGCGTTCAAAAATATTGTGGCGTTGCGCGCGGCTGCGGACGCCGTCAATCCGGTAGAGTACCAACGGACGCAATCGATCCAAGGTAAGCAGCTGGACGTGTCCAATGCCCAACGGAGAGCCTACCCTGATATTCGACCGCTCGCGTTACGGCAGTCTCCCGCGCAAGCTTTTCAAATGGCCCATCAAGTGGCACGCGACATGGGCTGGGATATCGTGGCGGCTTTGCCTTCGGAAGGACGAATCGAGGCGACCGACGCGACATGGTACTTCGGTTTCAAGGACGACGTGGTGATACGCGTTGAGCCGGGACCGAACGGAAGCCGTGTCGATGTGCGATCCGAGTCACGTGTGGGCCTTGGAGATGCTGGGACCAATGCGAGGCGGATCAGCGCCTATTTATCAAAGCTCCGTCAGATGGCGGCCGGATAAGCGATCGGCATCCGTGCAGGTGGGCAATGCATGAGCAGCTCGGGCACAGCCAAATCGGTCCCTACGATCTGGAAATGGATCGTCAGTGCGGCGATATTGCTCACGTTGATCGTGGGATGGTTCCTGCTGCCGCTGAAGGAATGGAGCGACTCGTTCCAGAGCTGGATCAAGAATCTGGGCGGGGAGGGAATACTCGTTTTTGGTATCGTGTACATCGTCGCCACAGTATTCCTTGTACCGGTGTCCGTGCTGACGGTTGTCGCGGGGCTGGCCTTCGGTCTCGCGATCGGCTTTCCCCTGGTGGCCGTTTCCGCGACGATCGGCGCGACGCTCGCGTTTCTCATCGCGCGCTATCTGGTGCACAAGCGCGTCGAATCGCTCGTCGCCACGCGGCCCAAATTCAAGGCGGTGAAAGCGGCGGTGAGCGAAGAGGGTTGGAAAGTCGTCGGCTTGCTCAGGCTCAGCCCGGTCGTGCCGTTCAACCTGCAGAACTACTTCTACGGCATCACCGATGTAAGACTCGCTGAATACGTCCCAGCCACCTTCGTCGGCATCATGCCGGGCACTCTGCTCTACGTCTATCTCGGTGCGGCTGGCAAGGCCGTATCGGGGGAAGGCGGAGGTCCGTTGAAATGGACTTTCTTCGCCGTCGGGTTGATTGCAACTGTGGCGGTCGCTGTTTTCGTCACCAGGAAGGCCCAGGAGAAACTAAGGAAACACGGCGTAAGCAAGAAAAAGTGAATCATGAAGAATCTTGAGGCCGATCTGTGCGTCATTGGGGCAGGCTCCGCCGGTCTCACCGCCGCCTCGGTCGCCGCGCAGCTCGGTGCACGCGTCGTGCTGATCGAACGCGGTGAGATGGGCGGTGAATGCCTCAATACCGGATGCATTCCGTCCAAGGCTCTCCTCGCAGCGGCCAGGACGGCGCGCGTTATGCGTGCTAGTGCGCCATTTGGAATTGGGGCGGCTGAGCCGCATGTCGATTTCGCAGCGGTACACCGGTCCGTACACGAGGTCATCGGCGCGATCGCCCCGCACGATTCGGTCGAGCGCTTCGAAGCGCTGGGCGTGCGGGTCATCCGCGGCGAGGCGCGTTTCCTCAAGCCGCGCGTGTTGACCGCGAGCGGCACTCAAGTGCGGGCTCGCCGCGTCATTATTGCCACGGGATCGTCGGCCTCGGTGCCGCCAATCGAGGGCCTCAGCGGCGTCGACTACTTCACCAACGAATCCATCTTCGCCAACGAGACTCTGCCCGAGCATCTGCTCATTCTGGGCGGTGGCCCGATTGCCCTGGAGCTTGCACAAGCGCACCGGCGGTTAGGAGCAAAAGTCACCGTCGTCGAGATCGCCCAGGCGATGGCTCACGATGACCGCGAGCTCGTCGAGCGCCTTCTCAGGGTGTTGACCGGCGAAGGCGTCGCCATTCACGAGCAGGCCAAGGTCGAGAGCGTGCGGCGCAGTGGCTCGAACATCGTCCTTTCGCTCGAGCAGCGTGGGCAGAAATCGGAGCTCGAGGGGTCGCATCTCCTGGTGGCCACGGGGCGAAGCGCGCGTGTCGAGTCGCTCGAGCTCGAGCACGCCGGCGTGGCCCACACGAACGACGGCATCATCGTCGACCGCAAGATGCGCACCAGCGCACGCGGTGTTTTCGCCATTGGCGATGTGGTTGCCCAGGCGCCCCGCTTCACCCATGTCGCCGGCTATCAGGCGGGTCTCGCGGTGCAGAACGCGTTGCTCGTTCCGTTCGCGAAGACCAACTACAAGTCGCTGCCCTGGGTCACCTATACCGACCCGGAGCTTGCCCACGTGGGCGCGAATGAGATGGAAGCCCGCAAGGCGCACGGCGATGACATCCAGGTCGTTCGAGCCGAGATGAAGAGTAACGACCGCGCGCAGACCGAGCGCGCGACCTGCGGCGTCGTCAAGGTCGTTGCCCGTAGGAACGGCAAGGTGCTCGGCGTTTCGATCCTCGACACGCACGCCGGTGAGCTCGCTCACGTGTGGGTGCTGGCGATTCAGTCGGGCATGAAACTGAGGGCAATCGCGCAAATGATCGCCCCGTACCCGACCCTGGGGGAGGCGAACAAGGCAGCCGCCGGAGAGTTCTACAAGCCGAGGGTCTTCAGCGATTTCTCCCGGCGAGTCGTGCGACTGTTCTCGCATCTGCCGTGAGTCAGTGTTGTCTCAGGTGCGCGCCTCGATCATCTTCCATCCGTTTCCTGACGGGTCGCGGAAGCCGGCGTCCACTGTGCCATAGCGGTCCATGGGTTCTTGGGTGAACTCCACTCCCTGGGCCTTCAGCCGCTGATAGGCAGCGCGGCAGCTGTCCACAGCAAGCACCAGAGCCGGCATCGCACCCTTAGCCACGATCGCGCGCAGCGTCTTGGCCGTCTCCTCATCAAGCACCGGGGGCCCCGGAGTGAATAGGCCGAGCTGAAAGGATGGCTGCTCCGGATGCTGTACCGTAAGCCAGCGATAATTGCCGTTGCGCACGTCCGTGTGGACGCGAAACCCGAGCTTCCCGGCATAGAACGCAAGCGCTTCGTCCTGATCACGCACGTACAGACCGACCACTGCGACACCCTGGCTCATCGGACCTCCTTACTTCTCTTCTCGGTTATACCGCCAGCCCCCCGGCGTCGCTTCTCCGAAACTGCGATCGTGAGGTGCGACCGCTGCGCAGCACTGAGGAAGCAGGCTGGCACGCGGCTAAGCGCATGGCCCGCCGCGTTCCCCCCTGCTCGCACAGCACTTGGGCTCTGGCCGGTGACATCACGGAACGTACGCCCGAACGTACCCAGGCTGTTCCAGCCGGAGTGAAAGGCGATCTCGGTGATGGGCAGGTCGGTTTCGCGCAGGAGCGCGGTGGCTCGCTCGATGCGCCGCGTGAGCAGGTATCGGTGGGGCGGGACACCAAAAGCCTGATTGAACGCGTGCGCGAAGTGACCCGCGGAAACCCCGCTGACGCGCGCGAGCCGCCGCACCGGCCAGTCCTGGTGCGGGGCTGCATCCATCCGGTCCTTTGCGCGCAATAAGCGCCGCAACAGGTCCGGGTCCTGGCAGCTCGAGCCGCCAGCCGCGCGTATCACTTCGACAAGTCGGTAAGGAGCGAGAGCAGATACGAAACCGAGGGCGGAATGTCAGCGACGGGGATGCGCTCATTGAGTCCGTGACTGAACCGGTCGCTATCCTTGATGAAGAGCGGGCTAACCCCGTAGCTGGGGATGTGCTCTTTTCGAAACCACATGCTGTCGCTCGCCCCGGCTGACATCGTTGGAAAGACGGGCACTCCCGGATAGCCGATATGGATGGCCTTGGTGATCGCAGCGACAAGATCGGGACGCAGAGGAGAAGCTTCGGTCGCGACGCTGCCCTGGGAGACGTCCTTGAACTGTATCGCGGGATCCGCAGCCGCGCGCTGCAGTTCCGCCATGATCTCTTCTCGCGGGTGGCCCGGAAAAATCCGGCAATTGATGTTCGCAGTCGCCCGCTGCGGGAGCGCATTGAGTGCATGGCCACCCTGGATCATGGTGGCCACGCAGGTCGTTCCGATCTTACCGATAGTGGCCGGGTCCGCCGTCAAGGTTGCAATGGCCGCCTTGTCGCTGGGATCGGCCGCGAACGCGCGCATGGCCGCGGCGATCTTGGGCTGCTCGTATTGCGCCGCCGCCTTGAAATAGGCGCGAGTCAATTCGCTGACCTCCGGTTTGAAGTGGTGCGCGTCGATCCGCACCAATCCTGCTGACAGCTCGGTGATGGCATTGGGCTCGTAGGGCCGTGAGCTGTGCCCTCCGGGCGAGGTCACGGTCAACTGGAAGTCGGCATAAGTCTTCTCAGCGCCTGACCACACGAAGAACAGAGGCTTGCCTTGCGGATCGAGCTGGCCACCGGTGCCATCGACGTTCAGAACCATCTCGGCCTTGGAGAGCGTCCCGGCCATCGACTGGGCCGTCTTCATTGCGGTCTCTTCGTCGCCCGTAAGCGCCAGGATGATCTCGCGCCGAGGCTTGTATCCCTCTCGCTTGAGCTCGATGAGTGAGGCGACCGCCAGCGCATCATCCAACTTCATGTCGCTGGCCCCGCGGCCATAAAGGAGGCCATTCTCGACCACAGGCGTGAACGGATCGCGCTGCCAATCGGCTGGCTTGGCTTCGACCACATCCATGTGTCCCAGGAGGACTAGGGGCTTGAGCTTGGCATCGGTGCCCTTCCAGTGGGCGATGAGAAAGGCCGTCTCATCGAGCGGCGTGATGGTCACGTCGCTGTCGGCGAAACCGCCCGCAACCAGCGCCGACTTGAACAGGGAAGCCACTTGCGGCGCTTGATTTCCAGGACCTTGAACCGAGCGTAGCGCGATGGCTTGCTTTGCCAGCTGCAACGCCTGGGCCTCGGCCTGACTGTGATCCTGGGACTTTGCATAGCTGCTCGAGCCC
>Ga0070741_10014495_pt1 | contig 13618 bp, 10 predicted proteins | sample Coa_R1_4_FD_66440 | JGI IMG/M metagenome (GOLD analysis project Ga0070741, IMG submission 66440) | Surface soil microbial communities from Centralia Pennsylvania, which are recovering from an underground coalmine fire - Coalmine... | ecosystem: Environmental > Terrestrial > Soil > Unclassified ... | reverse complement strand
GATGACCAGCGAGATCACGGCGCGGCTGCAGGCGCTACGTTCGCAAATGGATTCGGCGAGCGCCGAGAAGCAGGAGCGCGAAGCAGAAAACCTGCGCCTTGCCGATCAACTTGTCGCGCTCGAGGCGGAGCGCGTTGCCGCGGAAGGACGCGAGACGGAACTGCAGGCCGAGGCCGGCCAGATCCGGGCGCGCCTGGCACAGATCGAAGAAGAATTACGCGGGGGGCGGCGGGTGTTGGATGAAGCCCGTGATCGCCGTGGCGAAATGTCGGCAACGGCCGCCAAGCTGCAATCGGACGCGCAGTACATGGGCGAAACCTGCCTGAATGAATTGGGGATGCCGCAGCAGGAACTGGTGGCCGACACCAGCATCCCGGTCGTGAGCGGCGATCAGCTCGCACAGGAAGACGCTATCTACCGGCAAATGCGCACGCAACTCGACAACATGGGCCCGGTGAACATGATGGCGCTAGAAGAATATAAGGAGACGGCGGCGCGCCACGAGTTCCTGGAAGTGCAGCGCAAGGACCTGCTCGATTCCATCGAGAACACACAGAACACAATCAAAGAAATTGACGTCATCTCGCGGCAGAAGTTCGAAGAGGCGTTCCACCGCATCAACGAAAACTTCCAGCTCACGTTCCGCAAACTCTTCGGTGGCGGCAACGCATTCATGCGCCTGACCGATGAAGAAAATTCCGCCGAGAGTGGGATTGACGTGGTGGCTTCGCCTCCCGGCAAAAAACTGCAAAGCGTCTTGCTGCTCTCAGGGGGCGAGAAAGCGCTCACCGCGATTGCACTGCTGGTGGGCATCTTCCAATATCAGCCGAGCCCGTTCTGCATTCTCGACGAGGTGGACGCGCCGCTCGACGAAGCCAACATCGGGCGCTTCACCGAACTGGTGCGCGAGATGAGCGTGCAGACCCAGTTCATCCTGATCACCCACAGCAAGAAGACCATGAGCATCGCCCCGGTGATGTACGGGGTCACCATGCAGGAGCCGGGCGTGTCCAAACTGGTCTCGGTGCGGTTCGGAGCCAACGCCTAAACTCAAATTTTCTTCGGTTCCCCTTACTTTACGACGGTATCCTTATCTCTGAGGCAATCACGGGAGAGGACTGCAATGGATCGGGTCGGGAACAAGACTGCCGTGGTGACGGGCGGAGCGTTGGGAATTGGCCGCGCGAGCTGCGAACTGCTGGCCAAAGAGGGCGCGCGAGTCGCGGTCACGGACATCCTCGACGAAGGAGGCAAGCAACTCGCCGAGGACATTCGGAAGTCCGGCGCAAAAGCGGAGTTCTATCACCTGGACGTTGCCAAGGAAGAAAACGTCCGCGAGGTCTTCGAAGAGATTCAGGGGCGCTTCGGACCGATCTCCGTTCTGGTGAACAACGCGGGAATCTCCGGCGTGGACAAACCCACCGATCAGATCACTGAGGCGGAATGGGACCGGGTCATTAACGTCAACGTAAAAGGTGTGTTCTTCTGCACCAAGCACGTGATCCCGCAGATGAAATGTGCGGGGGGCGGGAGCATCATCAACCTTTCTTCTATTTATGGCCTGATCAGCGCACCTGACATTCCCCCCTATCACGCATCCAAAGGCGCTGTCCGTCTGATGACGAAAACTGACGCGCTGCTCTACGCGAAAGACAAGATTCGAGTGAACTCCGTGCACCCCGGGTTCATCTGGACCCCCCTGGTGGAGGACCTGGGCAGACGCTCTCCCGAGGGAGTCGAAGGATTCCGTCGCAACCTGGATCAACTGCATCCGCTCGGCCATGTGGGCGAACCCGACGATATCGCGTGGGGAATCGTTTACCTGGCGTCGGATGAGTCGAAGTTCGTCACCGGCAGCGAGCTCGTGATTGACGGCGGCTACACAGCGCAGTAGGCAGCTGATGGAAAGGTACTTGTCCCTGAATTTTGCGTTCCGTTCGTTCCAGCCAAAGCATGAACTGAGTCGATGTGCAAACCTCACACGTGGCGAGTGTCTCCGGTCACATACATGCCCCTCCGGCTCCCGTACTGTAACCGTGGGCTCCAGCCCACCTTTTGGAGGCATTACATGACAAGGAATCGTGTGTTCGTCGGCATCATGGCTGTTTTGATTTTGTTGGGGTTAACTATCGCGGCAAATGCGCAGAATGGAAAAGAGTTCGGCGTCGGAAAGACCCGCACCGTATCTTTTACAGAGACGGTAAAAGTGCAGGGACAGACATTGCCCGCGGGCGACTACGTTGTGGAACATGTGATGGAAGGACAGAACCACATCATGGTGTTCAAGCAACTGCCCAGCAAGGACCAGACGTTCAAGTTTGCATGCAACATGGTGAAATTGCCTGCCAAGGCCAAGCAGTCGAGCAATGTGTACGACGTCAGTTCGGGAACGCGGGTGCTGAAAGCGCTCATCTTCTCCGGCGATATGTATGAGCACCAGTTCGGAGAGTAAGCCGGGAATCAGAAGTTAGCAGCTCCTCACATCAAGAGCAGTTAGCATTTGGCACTTGGCGTTTAGTCGGGGTGCGAGTCTAAGAGGCGCACTAGTGCACGGCTAAAGGCGAACCGCCAACGGCTGACTGCTCCTTCGTTTTGATACCGGCACATCTCCAACTGCTTTGTCCTTTAACTCCCGTGGTTCCGCTTGGCAGAATGCGATGGACTCGCTGTGCGGATTTGGCGACTATCTAAGCCAACGCCTGTCCACCAGCAAGCAAGCCGGCAGGCGTACCACCTAAAACCCTATGCTCGTCAAACGGCCCGATACCCTGCGCACTTTTGAACGCCGGCGTCATTTCCGGCAACCCGTCAACACCCCCGCTTTCGCCAGCTTCGATGGAATCACCGGCGGGATGATCCTGGATCTGAGCGAGCGCGGCATGTCCATGCAGACCGTCGCGCCCGTGAACCCGGCAGAGCCGCACGATTTTCGTATTGATCTGCTGCAACCGGACAGCGCAATCGAGACCACCGGGTTCATCGCCTGGGCCGACGCGCTGGGACGCGCGGGAGTCCGTTTTTCCGATCTCCCCGAAGATTCACGTTTGAAATTGAAGCAGTGGCTGGCCTCGAACTCCGCGCATCCCAGTCAGATGGCGCCCCGAATCACGGTATTCGACCGCGATCACAAAACCACTCGCCGCCTCGACCGGCCCACGCATCCGTCCTCCATTGCTACGCTCACCCTCGTTGGTAATGAGAGTGATGGTGCGGGCCCTTCCAGCACGGTGCAATACGATTTCGCCGCTCGAAGCCTCGACCTGGATTCAGCCCTGGTGCTCATCGTCGAGAGGGCCCGGTCGCTCACACGGGCGGACGGCGCCGCCATCGGCATGTCCGGCGCAGACACGATCGTGTGCCGTGCCAGCAGCGGCGTATGTGCTCCCGCCGTGGGAAGCAGCCTGGGACCGGAGTCGCGAATCTCTGCGGAATGTCTGCGTCTGCGCCGGACCATGCATTGCGAAGATACCGAAACTGATTCCCGCGTAGACCAGGAAATCTGCCGCGTGCTGGGGCTGCGCTCCTTCCTGGTGGCGCCCCTGCAATACGAGTCGGATGTGCTGGGCATTGTCGGAGTATTCTCGATGCAGCCCTACGCCTTCGATCACGGCGACAGCGCTGTGGTGGAGAGGATCGCGCAAACCATCGTCGCTTCCATCAGCGCCGAACGGCAGCAGGCCCCCAACTAGGGTTTCCCCGCGTTCTCACCCCCGGAAGTTCCTTCCCCGCCGGGCGGATGTGCAAAGTTTTGCACTTCAGTTGACCCGACACCTCCCGTGGCATTCTATGCAAGCTACTGCATTGATTAGACTTAACTGAATGTGACTATTTTTGGAACACAAGCTGCTTCATAGCTTTCGACGCATTCGCCCGACAATTCAGAAGGCTGTGGCGGTCTCCGTATCCGGCCCGCAATGACGAGGTCATCTATGAGCACAAGGCTCACTATCGGCACACTTTTTTTACTGATTCTTTCATTGATCATGACTGGCTGTCTGAGCGGAAAGAGCGGAGGCTCGGGGGGCGGCGGCAGCAACGGCGGCGGCAGCGGAGCCCTGACCTCGATTACCGTGACACCTACCGCGACAAAAGTGGCGCCTGGGGACTCCAAGCAGTTCAAAGCCATGGGTCACTTCGACAATGGCTCCAACCGCGATATCACCAGCACCGTGACCTGGAGTTCTTCCAAGACGGCGGTCGCCACTATTGACCCGGCTGGTTTGGCCCTTGCAGTGGATTCGGGATCGACGAACATTACAGCTACCTCCAACGGCATCTCCGGCGCGACGAGTTTTAACGTCGCCAACTTGAGCAACATTTCGATTGTTCCGCTGAACAAGAAGATTAATCCTACCCAGACACAGCAGTTCCAGTGCTTTGCCAATTATGACAACCAGGAGAACCGCGACGTTACCAGCCAGGCGGCTTGGACCTCGAGCGATACAAATGTGGCCACCATTGACGCCGCGGGCTTGGCGACGGCGGTAGCGGCGGGCCAAACCACAATCACTGCCACCTTCAAGGGAGACCAGGCCACCACCACCTTGACGGTGAACCAGTTGGTATCGATTACGCTGTCTCCGATCGGCCCAGCCATCCAGGTTCCCGGTACGCAGCAGTTCAAAGCGCTGGGAAAGTTCGACGACAACAGCGTCCTTGATGTAACGAATCTCGCGACCTGGTCGTCTGACACCGTCACAACGGCTACCGTCAACGATAGCGATCACAAGGGATTGGCCACATCGGTTGCGATCGGACAGACCGAGATTTCGGCAACCTACCTGACCAAAACTGGATCGACGGCCATGGACGTGACCGGCTTGACCTTCACCAACGCCGACCTGAGCGGCGACTACGTGATTTCACTGACCGGAGTGGATTCCCGCGGTGCCTATTTCCTGGTGGGTACGATTACTGCCGATGGAGTGGGAGGCCTTACAGGTAACCTGGACACGAACTCAATCGGTGGGGTGAATAAGAACCAGCAGATACACGGCAAATACACGATCTTTCCTGATGGCCGCGGTGATCTGCAGCTTTTTGGCAGCACGGCGGGCACCACCTCTGGGCATAATCTGCGAATCGTGTTGACGGCCAACAAGACCGTGGCGCAGGCGATTGAGTTCCAAACCACCAACATCTCGGCGGCCAAGGTCGAAAAGCAAAGCCAAGCCTGCTCAGCATTCGCGGGGACTGACTTCCAGGGCACCTACGCCTTCGGAGAAGGCGGATTCATGCCCGGCGGCGTGGCCAACGTGCTGGCGGCGGTGGGTACTCTTAATGCGAATGGCGGTGTCATTAGTGGACAGGAAGACAAGTCCAACGGCACGCTCTCGCAGCTCACGCTCAACGGCACGTTCAACCAGGATCCGACGACAAAATGCAGATATGAATCGACGGTAAGTGACGGCAGTATCACCGAGCATTTCGTCTATTACCTGGTGTCACCGGGTCCGACCGGTGGCAAGGCTTACTTCATGACCACCGACTCGGGAACCAGTGTTCCCGTGTTGGGCGGGTTTGCCGAACAGCAAACCGCGACAGCCATCGCTGATGGAAACTACGCATTCCTCACCGATCACAGCGGAACCGAAGGTGAGTTCCACATCGGCGGTCAGATAGCGTTGAGTGCTGGAAACGTTACGGGAGGTGAGCAAGACGAGGCGCCTCTGCAGAGTCCTTTCACTCCCGCGACGATTACCGGTGGCTCTTACACGGATACTGGCAGTGGACGTTTCACCCTGAGCGAAACAACGTCGAGCGGCAGCAATCCGAACTTCGTCATCTACACGGTTTCCGGCACGCGCTTCTTCATGCTGCGGACCGATACAGGTGAGAGCAACGTTGCGCTAGGCCCGGCGGATGCACAGGGCACAACCACGTTCACCCCGGGCAATTATGGATTGCATGCGTCCTACCTGAATTCGACGACGACGGGACGCGCCGATGGTGGGTTGCTCTATATTCCGCAGGGATCGTGTGCCATCTGCGGCATCGGCGACCGCGACGATCACACGGTGGATCCGGCGGTGGTCTCCAGTTTGACTTTGGCGGGAAATACGGCGCCGTCCACCGATGCAAGCGGACGGGGAACCTTCTCGCTGCTCGAACCCGGAAACGTTACGACGACCTACATCTTCTACGTGGTCTCGGGGAATAAGCTGATTATCATCGGCGAGAGCCCCAACACCGACGGAACCATGACTGTGCAGTAGTTGACGTTGCAGTAGTTCGAAATCAACAGCTCAAAGGCCGGACAGATATCCTGTCCGGCCTTTCACGTGATCTGCTTCCTTGACAGTGCATGCTCGCAGTCGCCACTCTGATCATGTCGCACAACGCGGCACTTGTTAGCTCTTTGATAACTGTCGAACGATTGGACGGGATTTGAATTCGCTCCCAAGCAGGCTCTGGGCGAGCACCGGCAGCGCAGAAATCGTCGCTAATTACTGTGCTTTCTAGATTTTGCCCCCTAAATTCTTGAAAGCAGAGACTTAATGCGATACCTTGGACTTTCCGCTGCTAAGCTCTTTGTTCTCAAGATCCCCTTGGGGGAGGGGGTACCCCACCTAAGGTTTACCATTCTTCAAACCAAGAGCAAAAAAAAATCCCCGCAGGCTGAACTCCGCGGGGAATGTTCTGCTTAGCCGCTTTCGTCGGTTTACGCCATCAGGCTGCCATCGCTCCGTCGGTCCAAGGATCCAGAACCACCTTGGTGCAGCGGTCTTCCTTATTGCGGAACACCTGGTACATTTCCGGGGCTTTGGTGATGGGAACGCGGTGGCTGACGACGAAGCTGGGATCGATGTCGCCGCGCTCGATGCGCTCCAGCAGCGGTTTCATGTAACGCATCATGTGCGTCTGGCCAGTTTTCATGGTTAGAGCCTTGTTCATGAAAGCCCCCATGGGCAGCATGTCGTCGAAGCCGCCATAGACGCCCGGGACGGATACCGTGCCTCCCTTGCGGCAGGCCTGGATGCATTCACGCAACACCACCGGCCGGTCGGTCTCAATCCGCGTCTTCTGTTTGATCTTGTCCACGAGGTACACGAATCCATGGCCGTGGGCTTCCATGCCGACAGCATCCATGCAGGAGTCAGGGCCGACGTTGGCAGTCATGTCTTTGAGAGCCTCTACGACGTCATCCACTTCTTCGTAGTTGATGGTCTCGGCTCCGGCTTCTTCGGCCATGCGCAAACGGTAAGGAAAACGGTCGATGGCGATCACTCGTTCCGCACCGAGCATAAAGGCGCTGCGAATGGCGAACTGCCCGACCGGGCCGCAGCCCCAAATAGCGACCGTGTCCCCGGGTTTGATGTCGCAATTCACGGCACCCATGTACCCAGTGGGGAAAATGTCCGAAAGGAAAAGAACCTTTTCGTCAGGCAGGCCTTGAGGAATTTTGATGGGACCGACGTCCGCGAAGGGCACGCGCGCGAACTGCGCCTGTCCACCGGCGTAGCCACCCATCATGTGCGAATAACCAAACAGGCCGGAAGGCGAGTAACCCATCATCTGTTCGGCAATCCAGTAATTGGGATTGGAATTGTCGCAGCAGGACCAGAGTTCGCGCTGGCAGAAGAAGCAACGGCCGCAGGCGATGGTAAAAGGAACGACGATGCGGTCGCCGACCTTCAGCTTGTCGGCCTTGATGCCGACGCCAACCTCGACCACCTCGCCCATGAATTCGTGGCCGACGATGTCGCCCTGCTCCATGGTGGGGATGTAACCGCCATAGAGGTGCAAATCGGATCCGCAAATGGCAGTGCTGGTGATGCGGACGATGGCATCGCGCGGATTCAGGATCGTGGGATCGGGAACATTCTCCACACTCATTTTTTCAGTGCCCATCCAACAAACAGCTCTCATGCTATCCTCCGCATCGCTCGAACGAGTTCTTTGAGATTGGATTCACGGCGAATGGGCCGCTTGGGATCGGCCAGACGGAGCACCGCGATCTTCATGGAACGCGGGCCATGCGATTGACCTTCGATGGTCGGCACCTCGCCGGTTTCCACCAGAGCCTTGAAACGGCGGAGATCCTGGAGCAGCAGAAACTCGGGAACCTTACCGAACAGTTTCGCCAAGCCGCGGCCGATGCTGCCGGCAGTGGGAACATAGCGGCTGGTGCCCTCTACGATGGTTCCGCGATTATCGGGAGCGGATCGAAACTCGACTGTTCCTTCCATCGTTACGACGCCGCCGGGAGCGGAGCGCCAGGCAATGCCTTCATTTGGTCGATCACTGATGACGTCGACCTCCCACGTGACGCGAGATCCGGCGAGCGAGGCCTCCCAACGATAGCTGCGGTCACTCGTCTGGGTCACCGCATCCAGGTGAGTCATGAAGAGAGGCAGATTGTCGAATTGGCGCCAGAATTGATAGGCATCCTGGGGAGAACAATTCAGCAGCACGCGGGCGTGGGCGGCAATCTGACGCGGAACGCTGTTGGCTCTTGCCCCGGAATAGGCCAGGGCGCCACCGGCGCCGGCCAGAACGACACCGCCCAGGGAGCGGCGTGTAAGGCCATAGACCGCGAGCGCCCCGCCTCCGAGCAGCGCACCCCAACGGCGAGCAGCAGCGGCGCGGTCGCAAGCCACATCCTGTTTTTGGAGATTTACAGCTGTACTCATGAGGGAACCTTTCGTGGTGGGATTCTTTCGGTAGGATGCTTCGACATCATGAGGGATGCCTCGTTTTGGGCAGAGCACTACGATTCCGGGCGAAGGTTCGCACCTGTGAGTAAGACGGCGGAAAAGAGCAGGGACACAGGGATTCGGTCCCTCGCAAAGCGTTGGTCAGAGCATCGTCCGAGCAGTATTCTGGTAAGAGCGCGCGAGTAACAGCAGAATGCAGGCAGGTGTAAGACTTGGCGGGTTTCTTACAACTGGTTCGTGAAGATGTCGCGACGGTGCTGGAGCAGGATCCGGCAGCCAAATCACGGCTGGAAGTTTATCTGTGCTACTCCGGACTGCACGCAGTGTGGTTCCATCGTGTGAATCACTGGTTGTGGACACATGGCTGGCGCGTGCTGGCACGCTGGTTGTCGCAGGTTGCGCGCTGGCTCACCATCATTGAAATTCATCCGGGCGCGACCATCGGGCACCGCCTCTTCATCGATCACGGTTTGGGAGTGGTCATCGGCGAGACCGCGGTGGTGGGCGATGACGTGACCCTATATCAAGGCGTAACGCTGGGTGGAACCGGCAAAGAACGCGGGAAAAGACATCCTACGATCGGAAACAAGGTCGTGATCGGCGCCGGAGCGAAGGTGCTGGGCAACATAAGCGTGGGCGAGAACTGCCGGATCGGCGCCGGATCAGTCGTGCTGCGCAGCGTGCCCGCGGATTCGACGGTGGTAGGCGTCCCCGGCCACATCATCTTCCGCCTAGGCAAGCGCGTGGTGATAACCGATCCGCGACAAATCAACGATCCTCTTTCGGAAGCGCTGGCGGCCGTGGTGGGCGAGGTGAACCGGTTGCGGGAGCGGGTCAAGCAACTGGAAGGGACAGTGAGCGGCGAGCCCAGCTCCTCACCGCTGCAACAGATCATGGAAGAGATGGACTACCAGATTTAGGGCGATGGATGCGCAAGCAGTACGCAAAAAACTGCAAGATATTGCAACAAGGCATTCACAGCGTGCTGGACGGCGAAGCTAATCCATTCATAACAAACAATCTCAGCAATGTCGGCTTTGGAACGGTAGGTGCGCTGCGGCGTATGGGGCAGTTTATCTCCGGGCAATGAGGTGAAATCTATGAAGAAACTCATGCTGCTGCCGATGCTGCTGGCACTAGCCATCTGCTGCTTCGGCGACACGCAGTACGACAACTACCACGGCTTCGATCCGTTTTGGCATCCACTCGGAAATCCCAATACAGCCACCTACGGTGAGACCTTCACCGCGCCGTCGAATGGCGACAACGTTCTACAGAACTTCAGCTTTTGGATGGGTGGACCGTTTGATTCGGGCAACATCATCCTGGGCGCGTACATTGCGACCTGGACCGGCTCGCACGCCGGCACTTTGCTGTACTCAAGTTCGCAGGTGAATTATCAGAATACCGGTGAGGCACAGCTGTCGTTCTCGATCCCCGGTGGACTCGCTTTATCGCCGGGCGCGAACTACGTGATGTTCCTCAGCGTCTCCGAATACTACGGTCAGTCGTCGGGTACGAGCTACATCGACGCTGGCGACGCCACGATTCCGGGCGGTAATTTCGTGTATTACAACAACGGCGGCGATTTCAACGCCCTGTTCACGAACGGATGGGATGCTCAGGGGATTAAACCGGACTGGGCAGTCACGCTGGACTTCAACGCGGGTGGCGGCGGTGGCGTACCTGAGCCAGCATCGCTGTTCCTGTTGGGATCGGGCTTGATGGGTGCAGTGGGCGCGATTCGGCGCAAACTGAACAAGTAAGCATTCCTCCTCCTGAGAAGCACCAAGCCGGGGCTAAGTGCCCCGGCTTTTTAATGCCGCGGCGGGTGCCTAATGAATCTGCTGGTACTCGAGCCTGGCTTCCGTCAAAACTGGCGTATTGGGGTCCGCGTCCTTCCACAACCCAAAAAATTCCTGATAGCTGCTACGTGCGTTCACGGAATCCCCTGCGAGCTTGTAGGCGCGACCGAGCTGCAGGCGGGCCAGCGCGGCCAGCGGAGAGTTCACGGCGACGCCGCGATGTTCGAGGAACTTGTGGAATTCCGCGACGGCTTCCTTGCCCCTTCCCAGCGCGAGATAAGCCAAGCCCCTGAGATAGACCGGGTAGAGGGATCCGCCGACCTCATATTGGGGCAGAGGGGTGGCGAGTTCGTAGGGCTGAGTGGTTTGAAGAATCTCGATAGCCTTGGCTGGATCGTGCCGCGCGAGCTCGAGCGATGCGTAGATCGAGGGCAGCCAGTAATGGCGGATAACAGTGTTAAGCGGAAAACGAACCGCGAGATCATCCGCGATGCGCTTTGCTTGCTCAGCATCTCCGATGCGGGCGAGCGCCAGAGCAACCAGAATGGTGACATCACGGCTGGGAGCAGTGGCCATTGCGGCGGTGACTTCCCTGCGAGCTTCGGCGATGTTCTTGAACTCCGCTTCGCGCAACGCCGAATTCATATCCCATGCCGCGGCGGTTTCTTTGGAGCCGCTGCGGACGGCAGAGGCGATGGCGCGCTGAGATAATTCGCGCGCGTCTTTCAAGTGTCCGTAATAAGCCTCAGTGTCGGAAGAAAAGGAGAGAAGAATATCCTCGCCAGGCTTGCCGGTAGTGGCAGCGACTTGCGCGTTCATTTCGGAGGTATCGTTGTCGAGAAAAGCGACGCCGTAGCGATTCCCGCGCAGAAAGGGATTATCAACCTTGTGTTCCAAGGCCTCCTGATATTTTGCTTTCGCGTCCGAGAGCCGGTCTAACGCCGCATACAAGCTAACCAGATTGGTATAGGCGGCGGCACTGCCGGGGTTGAGATGAAGGTCCTCGAGACAGGCGGCGACACCCTTGTCGTATTGTCCGAGGTAGGTGTAATCGACACCCAGGTTCCCGTAAGGTTCGCCGTCACGGGGATAAGTCTTGGCCCAGATTTCGTAGGTTTCGACTGCCCTTGCCAGTTCACCCGTGGCGAGAAGGTAGTAGGTGGCCTCGAGGCGCAATTTTTCCCGCTCGCCCACCCGATCGCGCAAGTTGTAAGCCTTCTGCAGATTCTCAGTGGCCAATCCTGGCTCGCGAAGGTTGGAATAGGAGATTCCCAGCGCGGCATAGGCGACGGCGAAGTTGGGGTCCAGTTCGATAGCGCGTTTAAAAAATGGGATAGCTGCCGAACTGCCTTGCTCCTGCAAAATTCGCCGGCCCTCGGACAGCGCTTTCAATGCGTCCAATGATGGCGTGGTCGCCTGGTCGAGCGGCGTATCGAATTTTCCCGCCGTGCTCAGCGACTCGCCCAGTTTCTTGCGAAGGCTGGTGGCGGAGTCGCCGAGTGCTCGCAAAACGTGTTCCTTGTTCTCAGCCGTCGTCTGCTCCTGGGCGAGCAAATCACCTGTCTTGCAATTGACGGCATCGAGTCCGATCACATATTGCGTGCCAAGACTGGCGATGGCGCCGGAAATGTATGCCTTCGCACCCGCACGCTGGCATAGATCGCGGGCGATTTCGGGAGTGAGTTTTGTATTCGGCAGCTTCGCCATCAGCCGCAAAGTGGCGCGGGTTCTGGCGTTCGAAAGGATATTGAGAAAAGGAGACTGCCCGAGTTGGACAGAGGTCGCCTGCTTCAGGGTGTCGTCGAAGACAGGATCGCCGGTGTTATTGCTGAAATCGGCGAGCACGACCGTGTCCTGGTCGGTAAGCTTGGGAGCACGCTCGTGCCGCCAGTACAAGCCACCGCCGACGAGGAAAGCCAAGACTACAACGGCAAGGGCGCCTTTTTTCCAGAAAGCGGTGGGTTTGGGTGCGACGGTCGGAGACACCCTGGCGATGGAAGATGTCACGCGACTCTTTACACGGGACGACTCTCTCGAACCGACGACCGGCGCTATTTCGTCCTGCTCATCATCGGCGGCGACGGCGGCGTGCTGCGACGACTCGAAGTCGCGCTTCAGACGTCGCAACTCGGCCCGCATGTCAGACGCATTCTGATAGCGCAGAGTGCGGTCTTTCTCCAGAGAGCGGTTGATGATGTCTTCAAGTTTGGGGGGCAGATCAGGATTCAGGCGAACCGGCGCCGCCGGAGCCTTGTGGAGGATGGCGTCGAATAAGGAAGCCGAGGTATCCCCACGAAAAGGCGGCACTCCGGTGGCCATTTCGTACAGCACGACACCGAAAGAGAAGAGGTCGGTGCGGGCATCCAGCGGCTTCCCCCGGGCCTGCTCTGGAGACATGTAAGCGAAGGTGCCAATGGCGCTACCCGGAGCGGTAAGGTGTTCCTCGCGAACCCTGCCCACGGTTGATCCTGATGGATCGCTGGCCGGGCGGACATTCGCCAAAGTGAGTTTGGCCAACCCGAAATCAAGAATCTTGGCGTGGCCTTTTTCCGTAACGAAAATGTTCGCGGGTTTAATGTCGCGATGAACGATGCCCTTGGAGTGAGCGGCGTCCAGTCCATCGGCAACCTGAATGGCGATGTCGAGGAAGCGTTCGATATCGATGCGTTGCTCCTCGATGAGGTGTTTGAGGGTGTGGCCCTCGAGAAACTCCATGACCAGGAAGGCCCGGCCATTTTCTTCCCCGATGTCGTGGATGACGCAAATATTGGGGTGATTGAGAGCGGAAGCTGCACGAGCTTCGCGGCGAAAGCGCTCTAAAGCCTCGGGATCGTTTTCCACGTCTTCGGGCAGGAATTTGAGGGCAACGAGGCGGCCGAGGCGCGTGTCCTCGGCTTTATAAACAACGCCCATTCCCCCGCCGCCAATCTTTTCGACGATGCGGTAGTGCGAGATGGTTTGACCAAGCACGGGGGAGCTCTCTTAAACGGCGACCAATGTTAGGAGTTCGGAGTGTGACTAGTCAATCGAGCGGGATGGTGGGCAGTGCAGGGCTCGAACCTGCGACCTCGTGCTTGTAAGGCACGCGCTCTAACCAACTGAGCTAACCGCCCACGCTCACTACTTTAACATCTGCCCGGCCTGAATTTGATCCAC
>Ga0070741_10014494_pt1 | contig 13619 bp, 9 predicted proteins | sample Coa_R1_4_FD_66440 | JGI IMG/M metagenome (GOLD analysis project Ga0070741, IMG submission 66440) | Surface soil microbial communities from Centralia Pennsylvania, which are recovering from an underground coalmine fire - Coalmine... | ecosystem: Environmental > Terrestrial > Soil > Unclassified ... | reverse complement strand
CGGGGTGGAACTCGTCGGACAGCCCGAAGGCGATGAGCCCGTATCCGAGCACGAGAGCGGCGGCCCAGACCAGGAACAGCTCGAGGAGCGCGAGCGGGCCGAACGCGGCGAGCCTTGCTTCGTTCCTGGCCACGTGGGATGACCTGGTGCCGAGCCACCGCCAGACCAGCCATGTGGGCCGGATGATCAGGCGGGCGAGCTGTACCTTGCGGACTGCCGGACGCGGCAGGACGACCGACTGAAACAGGTCGTAAAACGTCAGCAGAATCAGGGCCAGCCCCGCCCCCAGCTCAGCCACGGTCGCCAGAACGCCCATGCGCCGAAAGCTAACGGATTCCGCGCGGGATCAGGTCGCCGTCAGGCCTTGTCGCCGGTGACGGAGGGAATCGTGATGCCCTTCTTCTGGAGCAGGTCGAGGATGTCTCGCTGCTGCTTGAGCATCTCCTGCTGCTGCTCGAGCATCTTGAGCTGCTGCACGTTGATCGAATGCAGCGTGGTCAGCGTGATGTGGTCCGCTTCCGCACGAGCGTCCTGGCTGGCGGAGATCACGTTCTGGCCGACGATGATGATCGGGAGGAGCACCAGCTGCAGGAAGGACTGGCTGAGCCAGGTGATCCCGACCACCGTGTCGCCGTGCAGGAAGGCCTGCATGGCCTGCGGAAACGAGACGAGCGCGATCAGGACGAAGACATAAGCCGCCCACATCGTTCCGACGGCTCGCGTGATCATCACCGCGAGCCGGGTGTTGAACTTGCCGATCACGCCTTCGCCGTGCACCTGGCCGTGCACGGTCCGCGACGTGATGAGCTTCGGCCTGTGCTCCAGGGGCCTGGCCTGGGCGGCTGCGTAGGCCTCGCGCTGCGTGGTGGTGGAGCGGCGGCGCTCCCGAGCGGGCGGTGTCGTCGGCGATTCCATCTCGGCGCATAAAGCTAAGCCACCTGGGGCCGGCCGGAACGCCCAATTTGACCGGTCTCGTGGCAAGGGAGCCCAATGAAGCCCTAGCCGGGGGGCCCGCAAGGAGAGCTCGGCCCGTCACACTCCGGCCGCACTCCGAAGCGACCGAACCGCCAGCGGTTGCGCGCAAACCACCGGTAGATCGCCTCCTCGACGAAGGCCACCGGGCGCGCCTGGTAGGCGGACGCAAGGCGCGGCCAGGCTCCTCCCATCTCGCGCAGGACGCGGTTGACCGCGGCCGCGCCTTCGAACCGCGTCCCGCCGGGCTCGATCGCCCAGGCCGCGAGGTCCACCTGGGCACGCGTCAGGCCGAAACGCTCGATCACGCCCGGAACCTGGTTGGCGACCGCCAGCACACGGCCGGCGCCGGCGCGCCGGCGAATCCAGCGCGCCAGCCTAGTTCAAACGCGTCAGGTGCCGTCGAACACGATGACGAGCGGCTCGCCGTCCACGCCCACACCGTACACATATAAGGAAGAGGCGCCGGGAGCCGGCGCCTCTTCGGTCAATCCCCTGTGTGGCTTCAGCCCATCGCCGGCTGCCGAAGCTGGCGCTCCGGCGCCCCCTCCTGGCCTTCGTACTCCTGCGTGTGGTCGTACGCCGAGCGGTCCTTGAGGAGAAGGGTGGCGGCCAGGCCAAGCACGCAGCAAACAAGTATGTACAGGCTGATCATGTACGGGTTCTTGCCTGGCACCAGTAGATCCCCGGCCCAGATCTTGGTCGCGATGTACGGCGCGGGACCGCCGGCGATCACCGAGGCCAGCTGGTAGCCGAGGGACGAACCGCTGTACCGCATGCGGCCGGTGAAGCTCTCCGCGATGAGGGCCGCCTGCGGGCCGTACTGCATGTCGTGCGGGATGAGCGAGACGGCGATCACGACGAAGACCACTCCGGCGATCGCCGTCGCGAACAGGCCGAAGTAAACGAAGCCCCAGATCGCCATCAGGACGATGCCCGCCAGGTACATGTTCTTGCGGCCGATGCGGTCCGAGAGGTGACCGAACAGCGGGATGCTCACGAACGAGACCAGTGCCGCCACGATCACCGCGTTGAGCAGGAACTGATGGCTGAACTTCACCGCCTTCTCGCCAAACGTGTAGACAAACGTCGTGAACAGGTAGAAGGGAGCCTGCTCCGGCAGCCTCAAAACCGCGCTGAGGACGATCTCACGCCAGTTGCGGCGGACCACCTCGGTGATCGGCCGGCGCTCCATCCGCTTCTCCGACACGATGTCCTGGAAGACCGGGGTCTCCATGATGCCGAGCCGGATGTAGAGCCCCACGCCGACCAGCACGATGCTGAGCAGGAACGGGATGCGCCAGCCCCATGTGTCGAAGGACGAGCCGGTCGCGGCCACGGTCAACGATGTCACCAGGGTCGATGTGAGCAGACCGACGGGGACGCCGAACTGCGGCCAGCTGCCGAGGAAGCCTTTGCGAGCCTTGCCTCCCCACTCCATGGACATGAGCACCGAGCCGCCCCACTCCCCGCCGACGCCGACGCCCTGGCAGACGCGCAGGGCGATCAGGATGACGGCCGCCCCAAGCCCGAGCGTGGAGTAGGTCGGCATCACACCGATGAGGAAGGTGGCAATCCCCATCAGCAGCAGCGTCGCGATAAGGGTCGCCTTCCGGCCGATCCGGTCGCCATAGGTGCCGAATATCCATGCGCCGATCGGCCTGGCGAGGAAGCCGACGAAGAAGATGGCGTAGTTGTTGAGGGTCCCCGTCAACGGGTCGGAGTGCGGAAAGAAGAGCTTTGGGAAAACCAGGGCGGCCATCGTGCCGAAGAGGAAGTAGTCGTACCACTCGATCGAGGTGCCGACGGTGCTCGCCACCACCGCCCGCACCATGTGTTTCTGGCGTGCCTCGGGTGACAGCGAAGCGAACGCGGAAGCAGTACCTGATCCAGCCATAACCGATCCCCCCAAACAGAGCTTCAGGAACGAGCCTGCGCCCTATTTACTTATCACTTTTGGGCAGTTTTGGGAGATCGGGTTTGGTCGCGCCGGGCGAGGCCGGCCGGTCGAGGCTTTTAGACCTCGACCAGCCCCTTCCGGACGGCGTACAGCACCGCTTGCGAGCGATCGTAGATACCGAGCTTCTCGTACGTGTTGCTCACGTGGTTCCGGACGGTTTTCTCGCTGATGTTCAAGCGGTAGGCGATCTGCTTGTTGGCCATCCCGTTCGCCAGCAGCTTGAGGATCTCGATCTCACGGCTGGTGAGGCCGTCGTAGAACTCCTTCGGGGTCGTCGTCCCGGTCAGCATCTCGAGCACGCGGTTGGCGACGGCGCCGGCCATGACGCGCTCGCCGGCCATCACCGCCACGATGCTGCTGACGATCGCGGCGGCCGAAGAATCCTTCAGGACGTAGCCGCTGGCTCCCGCCTTGAGCGCCTGGATGACCTGGCTGTCGGTCTCGAACGTGGTCAGGACCAGGACCTTGACCCCCGGGTTCTGCTCGATGATCTGGCGGGTTGCCTCGATTCCGTCGAGGTTCGGCATCTTGATGTCCATCACGACGACGTCGGGCTTGAGCTTGAGGGCCTGCTTGACCGCATCCGCACCGTCGACGCCCTGGCCGACGACATCCACGCGCTCATCTTCGGCGAGAAGGCTGGTGAGACCTGTTCTGAAAAGAGTCTGGTCGTCCACGACCAGAACTCGTACGGGTCGGGCTGGAGTGGCTGTCGTCATCCTGTTGTCACGCTCCTGTGATTGCAAATTCTTCGATGTCCTTCCCACGGGGTTCGGGGACGAGGTTTTCTTTTCGGAAGGTGGCGCGGACCGTCGTGCCACTGCCTTCGCGGCCTTCGATTCGCAGCTTTCCACCGAGAAACAGCGCCCTCTCTCTCATACCGACCGTCCCAAGCCCCACTGGGCGGGCTTCATCGGTATCAACGCCCCGACCGTCGTCATGGATCGCTAGGACGAGGTCGCCGGAGTTGTCGTGCTCGAGGACCACGCGAACGCTGCTGGCGCCGCTGTGCATCTTCACGTTGGTCAGGGCTTCTTCGACGATCCGGTAAAGGTTGAGCGAGGCGGGCGAGGTGAGTTGCTCCGGCCAGCCCGGCATGACGTGGAGCTCGGTGGCGATCAGCGTGCGCTCGCCGAAGCGCGCGATGAGCGCCGCCAGGGCGTCGCTGAAGCTGCCCACGACGATTTCCTCCCCACGCAGGTCGTGCAGCAGCTGACGGAGGCTTGACAGGACCTGACGCGTCGAGCTCTGGATCGTGTCCAGCTGGCTCAGGACGTCATCCCATCCAACCTGCTGGGACTTGAAGTTCTCGACGTCCACGAGCATCCCGGTCAGCGTCTGGGCGACACGGTCGTGGAGCTCCCGAGCCACGAGTCGCTTTACCTCTTGCTCGACCTCGTCCTTCCGCGCACGAGACTTCGCACGCGCCGGCGTACCCACCGTGATTCCTCCCTCAATTACGAACCCTCGAACCTGGGTGACAAGCGGAGCCCGGTGGGACTCTCGCCGCTTCTCCAGGGCAACTCACCCCTCGCTCATGCCCCGTCGGACGGCCGGATATGAGACTAGTTGCCCATCGTCCCACGGTCAATGGGCAGAAAAGACCATTTGCGTTAAGTGGAAAGTCCTCTACCGCTTATCACGCCGGCCGTCGTCGAACAGGTAAGGCGAGCCGTATTCGGCGCTGACCAGCGCCACGGCTTGCGACCGTGACCGGGCGTTGAGCTTTTTGAGCACCTGCCCCACGTGCTTGTTGATGGTCGTCGTCGACACGCCGAGACGCTTGGCGATCTCCTTGTTGGACCGGCCACGACGCAGCTCGGACAGCACCTCCTGCTCCCGCTTGCTGAGACGCCCACGCGAGCTTTCGGCGGGCGGCTGGGCACGGGACCGGTACTCGAGCATGTCGTTGAAGGTCGCCCGGCCGAAGTTGGGCGACGCCAGCCCGCGGATGGTGGCCACCATGTCGGCGATGCCGAGGTCTTTCGGCAGATAGCCGCTCGCGCCGGCGGCACGGGCGGCGCTCGCGGCCTCCCAATCCAGGGACGCCGATATGACGATCACGCTGGTCGAGTCGAACCTCTCGCGGATGGACGTGGTCGCCGCGAGCGCGTCCTGGTTTGCGCCCAGGTTCAGGTCCATGAGCACCACGTCCACGGGGGCGGCCTCGATCATCCGGTTGAGATCGGACACCGAGTGCGCCTCCCAGACGACTGCCATGTCACCCTCGCGCTCGAAGGTCCGCCGGAGGCCGAGCCGGAAGACCGGATGGTCGTCGACGATTCCCAGGCGGATCAGATGCGCCCCTCCTTTTCACCGGTCTCCCGGCGCCTCTCTGCCGAGAGGCACGATACACCCGGGCCGGGCAGGAGTTGCGATCTCGTTTGGGAGTCGCGGTCAGCCTTCACGCCGTGTCAACGCTCGGATGGGGCGATCCGGTCTGTCCCCTAACGCAGGGATCAGCGAACGGTGCTGCTCGGGACGACCTCGTCAAGAGTCGACTTGAGGTTGTGAAGAGCCTCGACCGGCAGCGGGGCCTCCTCGAGCCAGGCGAAGATCGCATCCGCGATGCGGCGCCAGACCGCCACCTGACGAGCCATGCTGCGATTCCAGTAGAAGCGAGACCACGCGGCAGCCGCCAGCCAGCCGGCGATCATGCAGCAGAGTGCCCCGGTGCCCAGCTGAAGCCAGCCGAAGTTGCCTTCCATGGCCAGGCTGCGGAGGACGATGAGACCGAGAACCAGGTTCGCGGCCGCGCCCATCGGCAGAAAAACCGAATAGAAGATCCGGTGAGAGCCCGGCTCCGACCGGCGCGGTTGATCTTCAAAGCGTGCTTCCCGCGCTTTCACCCCACGAGGGTCGCACCCCGCGCCAGCTCGCGCCAATAAGACAAATGTCCCGGTCGTGTCGCAAGGAGCTCAAGGCGGGCCCTCGTCCGGATGGACTCGAGTCGGTTCCTTAATCATCCTGAGATCGGACAGCTAAGCGGGTCGTGGTGACCGGCCTCGCTGGACGGCCTGTCCCGATCTCACTCCACATGCGTTTTTCGCGGGCGGTGCGGGCTCGAGCGCGCTTCAACCGGCCCAGCCCGGGGCTCAGTGCTTGGTTTTTCGCAGCTTGTCCCGACGGAGCTCGAGACAAGTGCGATGGACCTGGGGCTGCCGCTTCAGGCAGGTGAGCAGGTCCCGGCGTAGCGCTAAGGACTGTCTCGGCACTAGTACTACGATCCCATTACCGAGGCGCCGGACGGACCATACATTTCCCCGCATGGTCGTCATCCCCTCGGCAGCCGAGCACATTTCGGCGCGGGCGGCGACAGACGTCGTCGAGACTTTGCTGATCGATCGGCAGCCGCTGTTCCTGGCAGCGCTCGCAAGCCTGCTCGAGAGCTCGACATTTGCCGCCCGGATCGTGACGTGTCAGACGTCCGACAGGGGTCTCGAGATAGCCCGGTCGGGAACCATCGACCTCGTGGTCTGCGAGGTTCGGTCGACTCCGATCCAGGGAATCGAGTTTGCCGCGACCCTCGCGCAGTCCAATCCCAACGTGCGGGTCGTGCTCCTTGGTGACGATGGCGACGAGTCGCTGCTCGCCACCGCCCTCAACGCGAAGGTGGCGGGAGTCTTCACAAAGAACACCGCGCTCGACGAGTTCCTGGCCGGCATCCACGCCGTGACCGCCGGCCACAGGGCGATCGCGTCCAACCTCATCGGACGCCTCCTGGCCAGGATCGACCAGCCCGGTGTGGTGGAACCGAAGCGCGTTCCCGGCCAGCTTTCTCCGACAGAGCTGGAGATCCTTGCCATGATCGGGCGGGCGCAGACCATTCCCTCCATCGCGGCGAGCCGAGGCATCAGCCACAAGACCGTGCGCAACCACCTCGCGAAGATCTACCGGAAGCTCGAGCTCCATGGCCGGACTGAGGCCGTGCTTTGGGCTGCCCGGATGGGCCTGACCGAGAGCTAGCTCCGAACATGCCCCCGGGTCGTAGGGCGTTAAGCAGCAAGCTCATCGGATTGTCCCGGCCAGGCGTGGTTTTGGCCTATGGAAGTCCCGGCGCGTTTGGCCCAACCTGAACGCAACCCGATGCATCGTGTCTTTGCGTTTGCTTTTTCGCGGCGTGAAAGCAGCGACGATGCCGATAAGGTTCTGACCACGCACCGTCTGTGGCGCGCGTCCGCCCTGGCCGGCGTCGCGCTGATGCTGTCGTCAATGCTCCTTTCTGTAGCGCCGGCGAGAAGCCTCGCGGCTTCCGGCCCGACCTTCGTCCAGGCGACAGCTTCCTCGTCCAAGACCAAAGTCGCATTCACAAACCCCGTGGCGGTGGGCGACCTGCTCGTGGCCGGAATCACGACGAATGACGCGGGAACCGATCCGGTGACCGGCGTGTCGGACAGCCTCAACGGCGCGTGGACCAAGGTGACATCGCTGCGCTACGGCAACGGCCACGTCGACATGTACTACTTCGCTGGAACGGCGGCCGGCATGGACACTGTGACGTTTACCGGCGGCCAGTCCGCTTATACGCTCGCCGAGTACAGCGGCGTGCAGACCGGGGCGGCGCTCGACCAGTTCGCGTCGAAAGCGAGCAGCGGGAGCAGCCCGGCGGCAGGACCGACGGCTTCGATCGGCGGCGCGAACGAGCTCGTCATCGGAGTGGGTGGAAACCCGGCGCCGTCATCGTCGTCGACGCAGTTCACGGCGGGGACGGGCCTCACCCTCCGCACCCAGGCGGTTGCGGCGTGGCTCGAGGCCAACGGTCTCGAGGACACGATCTCCACTTCCACAGCGGGCCAGTCGATCACGATGAAGGCGGCCGCCAGCGCCTACTACGGCGCGATCGTGGCGGTGTTCAAGTCGGCGCCGGCTGCTGCGCCCAAAGCGGCGCTCAACGTGACGCCAGCATCGGGTGGAGCCCCCCTTGCGGTAACCGCCGATGCCAGCGGGTCGACGGACCCCATCGGAATCTCCTCCTATACCTTCAACTTCGGCGATGGGACGACGGTCGGACCCCAGGCGGGAGCAACCGCGGCCCACACCTACTCGGCGGGCGGCAAGTTCAACGTCCAGGTCACGATCGCGGACAGCGCGAACGCGACGGCGAGCGCGACACAGCACGTGACCGTGGGCGCGCCCGTAGCGGCATTGTCCGTGAACCCCTCGTCCGGAGTGACCCCGCTGGCCGTGACCGCGGACGCGTCGGCGTCGACCGACCCGATCGGCATCTCCAGCTACACGTTCAACTTCGGTGACGGCAGCGCCGCGGTGGGCCCGCAGGCCGGCGCGACCGCGACCCACACCTACACGACCGCGGGCTCGTACGCGGTCACCGTCACCGCCGCGGACAGCGTCGGGGCGAGCTCGAGCGCGACGGCCACCGTCATCACGCAGGCACCGCCGACCGCCGCCCTGTCGGTCTCACCGTCGGCCGGGGCGGCGCCGCTGGGTGTCACGGCGGACGCTTCGGCCTCGACCGCCGGGTCAAACCCCATCGCGAGCTACACGTTTGTCTTTGGTGACGGAACATCGGTCGGACCGCAGGCTGGCGCAACCGCTGGGCACACGTACTCGGCCGGGGGCGCCTACGCGTTGAAGGTCACCGTGACAGACTCGGCCGGCAACAGCTCCAGCACCTCGAAGACCGTCAGTGTGGGCGCTCCAGTCGCGGCCTTGAACGTCACGCCTTCCGCCGGGGCGGCTCCGCTCGGCGTGACGGCCAATGCGTCGGGGTCGACCGATGCGATCGCAATTTCGAGCTACACGTTCAACTTCGGCGACGGGTCCGCCGCCGTCGGCCCGCAGGCATCGGCCGGCGCGACTCACACCTACATTGCCGGCGGCACGTACACCGTGACGGTGACCGTCACCGATGCGGCCGGCGCCACCGCAACCGCCTCCGCGGGTGTTTCGGTCGGCTCGCCGCACGCTGCCTTCACGCTTTCGCCCTCATCAGGCCCGGCTCCGTTGTCAGTAGGCGTCGACGCCTCCAGCTCGACGGATCCACTGGCGATCACGAGCTACAGCTTCGACTTCGGCGACGGCACCACGGCAGGCCCGCAGGCCGGCCCAACCGCAAGCCACGTCTACACCGCAGGTGGCACCTTCAACGTCAAGGTCACGATCACGGACGCGGCCGGCGCCACCAACAGCGCGACGTCTTCGGTGACTGTCGGCGCGCCAGTTGCGGCTCTGCAGGTGAGCCCGGCCTCAGGCGGCGCGCCGCTGAACGTCACCGCTGATGCTTCGGGCTCGACCGACGCGATCGGCATCACCAGCTACACCTTCAACTTCGGCGACGGCACCGTTGTCGGTCCGCAGGCCGGCTCCAAGGCGACGCACACGTACACCGTCAGCGGGCCCTATACGGTGACCGTCAACGTCGCCGACTCGACCGGTGCGAGCGCATCGGCTTCCGCCTCTGTCAGCGTCACCGTGCCGCCCTCGGCTTCGCTGACGGTCACGCCTTCGACCGGTCCCGCGCCGCTTTCCGTGACGGCGGATGCTTCGGCCTCGACCCCAGGGACCAACCCCATAGCCTCCTACACCTTCAATTTCGGTGATGGGACGACGGTCGGCCCGCAGACATCCTCGACAGCGACCCATAACTACTCGGCCGGCGGCAACTTCACGGTCACGGTGACCTTGGCCGACACGACCGGCGTGTCGTCGACCGCGACCGCGGCGGTCACCGCGACGGCGCCTCCGACGGCCGCGCTGACAGTTTCGCCCAGTTCCGGCGCGACGCCGCTCGCCGTGACGGCCGACGCCTCAGGCTCGACTCCGGGGTCGAAACCCATCGCGACGTACACGTTCAATTTCGGCGACGGGACGGTCGTTGGCCCGCAGGCGTCGGCGGTGGCGACCCACACGTATTCCGCCGCGGGCAGCTACACCGTCACCGTGACCGTCACCGACACCGCAGCTGCGACCGCGACCGCGACGCGGACCGTGACCGCGATCGCGCCACCGAGCGCCGCGCTTTCGGTCTCGCCCCAATCCGGCGGCGCGTCGCTGCCCGTCACCGCTGACGCGTCGGCTTCGACCGCAGGCACGAATGCGATCGCCTCGTACACGTTCAACTTCGGCGACGGCACGGCGTCGGTCGGGCCGCAGGCCGCCGCGACGGCGACCCACACCTATACGGCGGGTGGGCTCTTCGTGGTGAAGGTCACCGTCACCGACACGGCCGGCTTCACCTCTTCGACCACCTCAAACGTGACGGTCGGCGCCCCTTCCGCGAAGCTGGGCGTGAACCCCACGGTCGGTGCGGTCCCGCTGGGAGTGACGGCCGACGCATCTGCCTCCACCGACCCGATCGGCATCACGAGCTACACATTCAACTTCGGTGACGGGACGGTCCTCGGGCCGCAGGCCGGCGCGACGGCCGGCCACACGTACTCGGTCGCGGGTGTCTACACGGTCACCGTGACAGTCGCCGACTCGACCGGAGCATCGTCGAGCGCGACCGTCCAGGTCTCCGCGGTGACGCCCGCGACGGCCGCGCTGACCGTCAGCCCGAACCTGGGCGCGACGCCCCTGGCGGTCACAGCCGACGCATCCGGGTCGACGCCGGGATCGAACGCCATCGCGAATTACACGTTCGACTTCGGCGACGGGACCACAGTTGGTCCGCAGGCGTCCGCGACCGCCTCCCACACCTACGGCGCCACGGGCACCTACACGGTCCGCGTCACGGTGACCGACACGCAGGGCGTGACCTCGACGGCCACCGCGTCCGCGCAGGCCGTGACGCCGGCGACGGCCCGCGTTGCGGTCAACCCGCAGTCGGGCGGCGTCCCGTTGGCTGTCACGGCGGATGCCTCAGGATCGACGCCCGGCACCAACCCCATCGCCTCCTACACCGTCAACTTCGGTGACGGCTCGACACCCGTGGGACCCTCGTCCACCGCGTCATGGACGCACACCTACACGAGCGTCGGGACCTACAACGTGCTTGTGATGGTCACCGACACCGCCGGCATCACCTCGAGCGCCGGCGCCTCGGTCAGCGTGGTCAACCCGCCGTCGGCGAACGTGACAGCCTCCCCGGCGACCGGCACGGCACCCGTGTCGGTCACGGCGGACGCGTCCGGCTCGACCGACGCTCTTGGCATCTCCAGCTATTCCTTCAACTTCGGTGACGGCAGCCCGGTCGTGGGCCCGCAGGCGTCGGCGAAGGCAACCCACACCTACATAACGGCCGGCAACTTCACGATCACAGTGACCGTGACCGACCCCGCGGCTGCGAGCTCGACTGCGACGGTGGGAGTGGCCATCCTGGCGCCGCCGACCGCATCACTCTCGGAGACTCCCCTCTCGGGCTTCGCGCCACTGACGGTTACAGCCAACGCGAGCGCATCGACGGGCGGCTCGTTCCCGATAGGCAGTTACACGTTCAATTTCGGAGACGGCACTCCCGCCGTGGGGCCGCAGACGGGCGCCACGGCGAGCCACACCTACTTCAGCCCCGGCAATTACACGACAACGCTGACCGTGACCGACACTCAGGGCAACACGGGCACGGCCTCAATGGTCGTCAACGTGTCGTCCGGAACTCTTGTGCAGGACACCTTCCAGAGGGCGAACCAGAGCGGTTGGGGAACGGCCTCTGACGGGCTGGCCTGGGCCGCCCAGGCCGGAGACGGGACGCTGTCAGTCAGTGGGGGCGAGGGCGTCATCAGCAACTCGTCCTGCTGCAGCCAGTTCGTGACTCTGGGCTCGACGACGACCACGGACGGCAACGGCTTAGTCCGGTTCTCGGTCTCTGGCAAAGACTCCGTCGGGGTGATCCTCCGCTACCAGGCGCTCAACGTCATGGACCTGGCGCGCTACGACGGCGCGGGCCACCTCCAGTTCATGTACCGGAACGGAGGTAGCTGGACGACTGTCTCGTCGACACCCTTCACCCCGACCATCGGAGTCTTCTACTGGCTGCGTTTCGAGGTTCAGGGTTCGAATGTCGGCCTCAAGGTCTGGCCGAGCGGTACCGCTGAGCCTTCCGCATCGACCTGGTCCGGCACAGTTGCTGGAGTGACCGGTGCAGGCAAGATGGGCCTCTACGGGTACGCCACATCGGGCTCCCCACTCAGCGTCGACTCCTTCTCCGTCAGCTCAGTCAGCAGCACCCCGCCGAACTCGACCATCACCGGGACGGTGACCGCGGCTAGCTCCGGTGGCGGCATCGCCGGAGTCGTCGTTTCCACGATCCCCGCCACGACGACGGCGATCACGGACGCCTTTGGGGCCTACTCGGTGCCCGTGCCGGCGGCGACATATACCGTCGTGTTCACCGGAGCCTCTTCCGGTTACAACGCCAACTACCTGACGGGCGTGGTGGCTCCCGTCAACGGCAGCGTCTCGGCGAACCAGAAGCTCGTGGGCATCCCCGCCCAGGTTGCCATGGATACCTTCACTCAGCCCGATCAGACCGGAGGGTGGAGCCCGTCGACGGACGGCCATTCTTGGTCGAGCGACCTCGGCAGCTATCCGGGTGCGCAGGCCGGGATCACCGGCTCCCAGGCATGGGTTGACACCTCAGGATCTACGTCAACGGACTTCGACACCTGGATGGGCTACCAGTACCAGAATCAGGAGGTTTCTGCCGACCTGGAGATCACCAAGGTGGTGTCCGACCCGACGTTCCAACATGGCGCGCGCCTGATGGCTCGAGTCCAGGCTTCGAGTGACTGGCTCCTCATGACGATCGACCCTCCCAACGGCTCCAACCCGTGCGCTTGCCCGAATGGGGACCTCACTCTTTGGGTGGTCTCCAACAATGGCAACACTTGGACGCGCCTCGCCGCCTTGTCGCAGACAGTCTCAACCGGGATCTGGTACCACGCCAAGATCGACGTCATCGGTTCCCTCGTCGAGGGCAAGGTCTGGGCAGTCGGCAGCTCGGAACCCGCGTGGCAGATCACTGCAGTCCAGACGGCCCTATTCGGCACCGGCCAGGCCGGGACCAGGACAACGGGCGCCTTCGTCAACTGGTCGAACTTCCGGCAGACTCCGATCACTCAGATTTCCGGGACGGTGACGTCGTCGGCAAGCGGTTCGCCCATCGCGGGCGCCACGGTCACCCTGAACACCGGAGCGTCGACGACGACGGATGTCAACGGGAACTACACGTTTGGCGGTCTCTCCGGCGGAGTCACCTACACCATCACCGCCTCCGCGACGGGCTTCACGACCGGCTCGACGAACGCGACCACTGGAACCGGGACCACGGTCGTCGCAAATATCGGTCTGTCCTGAACTTGGTCTCCCTGATGGAGTCGCGGCTTTGGCCACAGAGGTGATCGCCCCAGCCACCGCAGGCAGAAGCTCGCGGGCAGTGCTCGCGCGCAGCATCAGCGTGCTTGTTGGCGGGCAGCTCGTGACGTGGACCGCCACCCTTGCCTGGACGCTGGTCGTTCCGCGCCGGCTGGGCCCGGCCGAGGTTGGCATCTACACTCTCGGTCAGGCTTCGGCCGGGATTGTTCTGGTTGCGGTAGGCCTGGGGATGCGCCCTCTCCTGGTTCGAGAGATCGCTGCGGACCGCACCCGCGGGCCTCATCTCATCGGGACCGCGATTGTCCTCCGGGCGCTCCTTGCCCTGCCCGCCATGGCCATCGTGATTCTGCTCGCCCGGTTCGGGCCATTTTCGGGCGACGAGGCCCTGGCCATCGTTCTCGGTGGGTCCATGTGT
>Ga0070741_10014493_pt1 | contig 13619 bp, 13 predicted proteins | sample Coa_R1_4_FD_66440 | JGI IMG/M metagenome (GOLD analysis project Ga0070741, IMG submission 66440) | Surface soil microbial communities from Centralia Pennsylvania, which are recovering from an underground coalmine fire - Coalmine... | ecosystem: Environmental > Terrestrial > Soil > Unclassified ... | reverse complement strand
ACACGCAGCATGCGATGCGAAAGGGCGTGCGCTGCGAGCGCCACCTCTCGCCTGTCGTGCGGGACTGTGGCCGCCACGCCGTAGTCGTCCCGGATCTCGATACACAGCGAGCGCCAGGTCGGCGCGAGCTCGCGGTCGGGCGCCACGTCGCTCACCCAGCGGCTGGTGATCCACGCCCACGGGCAACTGGGGTCAACGAACACTTCAACCGACGTGGGTGTCACCGGCATGACGGTACTGCCGGCATCGATGCGGGTTGCCGGCGCGTCCGGAATCCTTCTGCAGTCGAGCGACGGTGAAGGTGCCGGCGAGACGAAGCGCAGGCACGCGGCTCGACCGCGAACGGCGAACAACTCAGATGAGCCGGCAGGGAGGCTCGCGACGTGTCGACGCCGATCAGAGCGCGGCGCGAAGGCGGCTGATGCTCATTCGGCCAGTCGAGTCCGACAGCGACGCTTCGACTCCGGCCAAGATCGCGTCGGCTCGGCGCCGATGATGTCGAGCCGCATCGACGTCGCCGCGCGCATCCGCCACCTCTGCCAGCAGCGAGAGGACGCGCCACTGCTCCGAGGGATGCCCCAACGCGGTGGCGAGCTCGAGGGCGCGTGTCCCTTCCTGTTCGGCGCCCTCGAGCTCGTGCGTCATGAGGTGGTGTCGTGCGTGTACACGGGCGTGCTTTACGACGTACTTGCGGCTTTCGCTGTCCCTTGCGAGCGCCAGACACTCCGCGAGGTGCGATGCCGCGTCGGACGGTTTCGCACACGCGAGCGCGTGCTCGGCGCGGAGCAGATGGAGACGCTGGAGGAAGCGCCACATCATCCACGTCTCGCGCAGCGGCTGTCCGGCCGTGATCTCCTGCACGCGGCGAAGCTCGACGTCCATCGCGTCGACATCGCCCAACGCGAAGCGCGCTTCCGCGAGGTTCAGTCGCGTGTTCGATTCGATCTCCTCGTCGGGGATCGAAGACTCGGCCAGGAACGAAAGGCACCTCTCGTTCCAGTCGATGCAGCCCGACAGGTCTCCCAGCTCGAGGCGCACCCAACCGATCGTGTTCAGCGACCGCGCGTAGAAGAGCTGCTCGCCGATCTCGGCGAGACGCTTGAGCAAGCGATGGAACTCGTCGAGCGCGGCTTCGAACCGTCCCGTCTCCGCAAGCGCGATGCCCCGCATCCATGCAATCGCAGCAATCGACAAGAGATCCGTCGACGCCGGAATCTCGCGCTCCATGTCTTCGAAGAACTCGCCGAATCGGCCCTGCCAGCGCAACCTGACCGACTCCGTGGCGAGCCGTCCGATCACGACTCGCGGGTGGGTGATCGAGCCGTCGTCGAGCGCGCGGACCAACTGATCGGACGCACGACTGTCCTCGAAGCGGCCGAAGACCCATTGGACGTTGGAGACCCCGAGCGCACCCAAGAAACGCGGTTCGGGGTCGGCACCGGCAAGGTTCGCCGCGGCCCGGAATTCGGCGATCGCCCCTTCGACGTCATGGCTGTAGGCCCGCACGTCGCCCAGGTACACCAGCGCCCACGCTCGCTCGGTGGGACGATCATTCACCCGCGCGACCTCTGCCATCCGAGTGAGGACGTCGAGGGCCCGCGGGAGATCGCCGACGTACAGGCAGAGATCGCCGAGTCGCTGATACAGCGCGAGCTGCCGATCGACCTCACCGCAGCGCGCCGCGGCGACGATCGCCTGCTCGTAGAACGACGACGCCACCTCGTTGGCGAATGCATCCGCCGCGCTCTCGGCGGCCTGCTCGAGGTAGGCAAGAGCCTTCGGCCACTCCTCCGCGACGGACCAATGATGGGCGAGCGTCTCGACGTGCTCGGCGATGCGATCGGCATACACATCCTCGATCGCCTGCGCCACGAGACGATGCAGCGCGCGGCGGCGCTCGTCGAGGAGCGTCCCGTAGGTCACCTCGTGCGTGAGCGCGTGCTTGAACAGGTACGACAGCTCCGGGAACCACGCCTTCTGCCGGATCAGCTCGAGCGTACGCAGCTCCGCCAAGGTCTCATCGAGTCCTTCCGGCAGGCCCGCGAGCCGGTCGAGCAGTCGCACGGTGAACTCGCGACCGATCACGGCCGCAAGTTGCAGTGCATCTCGCGCCTCGCGTGCCAACCGGTCGATGCGAGCGAGGATGACGTCCTGCAGCGTGGCGGGCACGTCGATCGAGTCGGCCGGGCGCGCCAGGCGCAGGGCGTCGCCTTCTCGCACCAACATGCCGGCCTCGAGGAGCGTGGCCGTGAGCTCCTCCACGAACAGCGGGTTGCCATCGGCGCGCCGTGCGACGAGTGCGACCAGATCAGGGGGCAACGAGTTGACATCCAGCGCGACCGAGAGCATCTGGGACGTCGATTCGTCGCTGATGCCGTCGAGCGCGATGCGACTGTGCGTCGCTCGTTGGCCGAACGGCGACACCGCGCCCGGGCGAGCGGTCACCAGCAGGAGGACCGGCGACCACGCGGTCACTTCGGCCAGCGCATCGATCGCGTCGAGCGACGCGGGATCCGCCCAGTGCACGTCCTCGATGACGATCACGCGCGGCTGACGGCTCGCCGCGTCGGCGACCGAGATTCGCAGCGCGTCGAGCGTCGCGTCCCGCCGCAACCGCGCATCGGGCGCGAGGTCCTCACCGGGATCGATGTCGAGCAGGTACTTCAGATACGGCACGGCGCGCCGCGCATCGCTCGACCATCCCTCGACCGCGCGATCCACACGTTCGGCGATCTGACCCTGGTCGTCGTCCTCTTCGACGCCGAACGCGTTGCGCAGGAGATCGGCGATCGGCAGGTACGGAGTGTCGACGCCGGACGCCGAACAGTGACCTTCGAGCCAGCCCACGCCGTCGGAGAGCCGAGTTCGTAGTTCGAGCAGCAGGCGGCTCTTGCCGATGCCGGCTTCACCTGTGATCTCGATCACCTGCCCGTGGCCGCTCGCGAGATCGGCACCATGTCCGAGCAAGAGGTCCAGTTCGCGGGTGCGCCCGACGAACGGACCGAGCCCGCGGGCGATCGCCGCCTCGAGACGGGTGCGCACGCCGCGTCGGCGCAAGGCCCGATACCCGCCGATCGGCTCGGTCTTCCCCTTCACGTCGAGGGCTCCGATCGATTCGCACTCCACGAAGTCGCGCGCCGCGCGCCACGTGGATTCGGCGAGCAACACCGTGCCGGGCTCCGCCGCGGCTTCCATCCGCGCCGCGACGTTCGCGGTGTCGCCGATCGCGGTGTAGTCCATCAGCACGTCGTCGCCGACGCGCCCGACGACCACCGGCCCGGTGCTCAAGCCGATGCGAAACGAGCAACCATGGTCGCCAGCGAACGTGTCGAGCTCGTCTCGCAGTTCCAACGCCGCCGTGACAGCCCGCACAGCAGAATCCTCGAGCGCGAGGGGCGCCCCGAACAGCGCCATGACGCCATCACCGCGAAACTGCGTGATCGTGCCACCGTTGCGCTCGATGACGTCCGTCATGATCGAGACGCATTGCTGCACGAAGCGATATGCCGCTTCGTCGCCTGCCCGCTCGGCGAATGCCGTCGATCCGACCGCATCCGCGAACACGACGGTGACGGGGCGGCGTTCGGCCTGGGGCTCTGCGGCCGGCGACGACGGGCGGCCGCAGGCGGGACAGAAGCGGGCGCCATCGGGAAGCGCCTCGCCACAATGCCCGCACGTCGCGCTCATCTCCCCAACCCTCCTCCTCCGTGGGCCGGCCATCCATGCAGAACTGCACGAAACGACCGTGCACGACGACGTGGCCCACATCGGTCCGCCGACGGATCGTACGGCTGAACTCGAACCAAGGAGGCAGCATGACCACCCAGGAGCAAGAACTCGACGTTGCCGCGATCGAGCAGTTCGCCATGCGCGTCGGCGGGGCGTACGTCGAAGGCATGACGGTTGCGATGATCGCCATCGGCCATCAGGTCGGGCTCTTCGACGCCGCGGTGCAGGGACCGGCGACCAGCGCCGAGCTCGCGACCCGCGCCGGGCTGCACGAGCGGTACGTGCGCGAGTGGCTCGGGGCCGTGACGAGCGCGGGCATCTTCACGTACGACCCCACGGCCGAGACGTACGACCTCCCGATCGAGCACGCGATCGTGCTCACCGGCGACGGCGCGTCGAACATGGCCACGCAGGCGCAGATGGTCACGTACCTCTGTACGTTCGTCGATCCGGTCGCCGAGCGATTCCGCACCGGCGGGGGCCTGTCGTACGACCACTACCGGCCCGGCTTCACGTCGGTGATGGACCAGATCAACCGCCGACTCTATGACGAGGCGCTCGTTTCGACGTACGTGCCGCTCGCAGAAGGACTGTCTGAACGACTCACCGCGGGCGCATCCGTCGCCGACATCGGAACGGGCGCGGGTCATCCGGTGAACCTCTTGGCGCAGGCGTTCCCGAACTCGTCGTTCGTCGGGTTCGACATCGCGCCCGACGCGCTCGCCGCCGGCACGACCGAGGCGAACGAGTTGTCGCTCGGCAACGTGAAGTTCGTGCAGCGCGACGTGGCGCACCTCGACGAGGTCGCTGCGTTCGACGTGATCACCGCATTCGACTCGATCCACGATCAAGCTGATCCCGCGGGCGTGTTGCGGGCGATCCGCGCGGCGTTGAAGGACGACGGCGTGTTCGTCATGGTCGACATCAAGGCCTCGAGCCATCTCGAGGACAACTGCGCCAACCCGATCGCGCCGCTGCTGTATGGCGTGTCGGTGCTGCACTGCATGACCGTGTCACTCGCCTACGACGGCGCCGGCCTCGGCACGGTGTGGGGCGAGCAAGTGGCGTGCGAGATGCTGCGCCAGGCCGGCTTCGCACAGGTCGAGGTGCACGAGATCCCGCAGGACCCCTTCAACGTGGTGTACGTCTGCAGGCCGTGAGCCGCGGCGAACCGTTCCTCGATGCAATCGGCGAACGGGCCGCCTCCGCGCTCGCGTTCGAGCAGACGACGCGTCGATGGCCGGCCGGCTCGGTCCTCTTCCACGAAGGCGACCGAGCCGACCGCGTGTTCGTGCTCCGGGAGGGCCGGGTGAAACTCGTCGCGACCGAAGCCAACGGCGTCGAGACCGTGCTCGCGGTGCGCCAACCCGGCGACGTCGTCGGCGAGCTCGCTGCGATCGACGGCCACCATCGGTCCGCGAGCGCGGTCGCGCTCACCGCTGTCACGGCGTCGGTCGTGACCGCGGACCGGTTCCGCTCAGTGCTCGAACAGGAACCGGCCGCGGCGATGGCGATGCTGCAAGTGCTCGCGGCGCGACTGCGCGAAGCCGAGTTGCGCCGCGCCGAGCACGGCGCCCTCGACACACTGCAGCGCCTCGCCCGTCGGTTGGTCGAGCTCGCCCACGACGGCACCGTCGCGGGACTCAACCAGGACGACCTCGCGGCGCTCATCGGCGCGTCGCGCGAGTCCGTGGCGAAGGCGTTGCAGACGCTGCGAGCGGCAGGACTGGTGCGCACCGGTCGCCGCTCGGTGGAAGTGCTGGACATCGACGGACTCCGTCGCCGCGGCGGCCTCGTCTGACCGAGACCCACCGACCAAGAGGCCCTCGTGGACCTGCTCACGGGCGCCGTCACGGCAGACGTGCTGATCCAGGACGTCGACCGCCGTGGGGCCTTCTACAGCTTGAACGCTGCGATGTGCTTTGCGGTGTCCGTGTAGTGGCGGAGCCGGACGACCTTCCCTCCGTCGTTGAAGGTCCAGAGGTGGATCTCCTCGTCCCGGTAGTGGCCACCACCCCACGCCGGAAGGTCCGCTTCGAGGACGAACTCGACGGCGACCTGGTTCCCGCCTTCCATCATGCTGAGGATCTGTAGGTCGGTGATCGCCATCTGCCCGGCCGTCTCGAAGAACTTGACCACCTCGGACTTGCCGTGACGCGGGACCATCGTCGGGACGCCGGCCCGGACCGACGAGTTGTCCTCCCAGGCCTCCCATTCGATGTCGTCGGAGAGGACGTCGAGGATCGCGGCCACGTCGCCCTTCCCGAAGTTCTCGTAGATCGACTGGACGGTCAACAGGTTGCTCACCAGTGCCTCCTTGCACTCCCCGGGAGAGGTCTCCACCCGTTCGTCGCTTGATCGCTCGCTGGATCACCGGGCATCGCAGTCGGTGTCGACGAGCCCGCGGGGTATCGAACAGGGCCGTGCCGTTCCAGGCGCTGGCGTCGGGCACTATTCGCCGGTGGTCGACACTGGCGACACTGATCCGACGACGACGCTCTCCGACGGCGTCGTAGTACTCCGGCCATGGTCGATCGACGACGCTCCGTTCATGGCTGCAGCGACCAACGACGAGGCGATCCGTCGTTACAACGGGAACCTGGATCGACTGGGTCATCCCGCTCCGGCGTTGTCGGTCGCCGACGCGCAGGCGGTCATCGAGCAGTTCGGTTCGAACTGGCGGACGTTTGCCGGCGGTGGCACCCCCGCTGGCGTCGCGTTCGCGATCGTCGATGCGACGACCGGGGCCTTGGCCGGATGCTGCGGCGTCGATGACTGGTCGAACGCGGACGTGGCGCAGTTCGGGTACTGGCTCGCGCCCGACGCAAGGGGCCACGGCCTTGCGACTCGTGCCGCGATCCTGATGACTCGCTGGTTGTTCGACCTCGGGGCAGCCCGGGTCCTCTTGACGATCGTGTCCGGAAACGACCGGTCCGAGGCTGTCGCACGTCGAGCAGGGTTCGTCCATGAGGGCACGATGCGCTCGCACGGTGTCTGGCTCGGCGAGCGTTGCGACGTGATGTGGTTCGCCGCGCTTCCTGGCGACTGGGCTGTGCGCGACGCGGGATCGGGTCCGCTGCGGGGATGAGCGCTGTGCGGCGCTATGAGGCGTTGGTCTACGACAGCAGCCGGTGGGACGGCTTCGAGCTCCGCCGCGGCGACATCATCATCAGCACGCCGCCGAAGTGCGGGACGACGTGGACGCAGATGATCTGCGCGATGCTCGTGCTGCAGGAGCCGGAGCTGCCGCTCCCGTTGGACACGCTCTCACCGTGGATCGACATGGTGACGCGCGCCCGCAAGGACGTGTTCGCCGACCTGGCAGCGCAGACGCACCGGCGGTTCATCAAGACGCACACGCCGCTGGACGGGTTACCGCACGATCAGGACGTCACGTACATCTGCGTCGGGCGTGACCCCCGCGACGTGGCGTTGTCGATGCACCACCACATCGACAACATGGCGACAGCCGCCTTCCTCGCGGCTCGAGAGCGGGCGGCTGCGATCGACGGCATCGAGCTCGGGCCGCCCCCGGCACCCCGGCCACGACCCGACGGCGAACGGGACCGTTTCTGGCAGTGGGTCGACGACGAGACGCCGTCGACGGAGATCGGGTCCTCGTTGCGGCGCACCGTCGAGCATCTGCGGACCTTCTGGCACGCCACCGACGGTCTCGACATCGTGTGGTTGCACTACGACGACCTGAGCGCCGATCTCGAAGGGCAGATGCGGACGCTGGCCGCGCACCTCGGCATCGACGTCGACGAAGATCGGTGGCCCCGCCTCGTCGAGGCGGCGACATTCGAGTCGATGCGGGACCGAGCCGACACGACCGTCCCCGGCGGTGGTCCCGAACACTGGATCGACCCCACCGCGTTCTTCAGCCGGGGAACGAGCGGCCAATGGCGCGACGTCCTCGACGACGCCGACCTCGCCCGGTACGCCGCTCGGGTGCGGGCGCTCGCGCCGGACGACCTCGTCAACTGGCTGCACCGCGAGCCGATCGACGGAATCGACCGGTAGGCGCTGCTCTGGCGACGCGTCGACAGTCAGAGCGACGAAGGCTGCACGGGGTCGGCCACCACGGCCAACGCTTCGCCCACGCACGCGGGAACGAGGACTCGCGCTGCGTCGATGCGACCGTTCGACGTCAAGGAGCGGACGGTCGAGGACGAGATGGTCGCCCTCTCCGGCGACGCGGCGAAGAACACGGTCCCGAGAGCGCCGACCTCCATGCGCTCGAAGCAGGCAGCGGCCTGGGTGAGGATGTCGAGGTGCCCGAGGTGCACCGGATCGAAGGACCCCGGAGTAGAGCGCAACCGTCACGACATCAGTGTCACATGAAGGCGTTGTGACCACGACATGCCCCTCGTCGGTGCCGATGCACGCGTGCGTACCACCCGCCTGTCATCGGGAGTCGGCGATCGCACGTTGAAGCGAGCGCACGATCGCACCCAGTTGGCCGGAGGCGAGGAGGCCTGGGCCGAGTGGGCCCGATGTGTTCTCACCGACGGCGGGGAGGGCGCGCAGGGCGGCGAGGGCTTCTGCCGACAGGTGGTCGACCTGCCACCGGATCTCGTCGTCGACCGCTTCTGGCCGCTCGGGGTGTGCGAGGCCAACCGCTCTGGCGGCGTAGGCGGCGGCGCCCAATGCGTGCGCGCCCATGTGGGCGACGGCGACGGCTTGACCAGCCGAGCGGGCGGCGGCCGCTGCGGCGGGCCTCTTCACCACATCAGCCGCGTCGACCCCGCCGGCGAAGCGGTGGCGGATCGCCTCGGCAATGTCCACCTCTCCTCGTGCGAACGCTCGAGCGCGGCCGATGAGCGCGCGCGGGCGCTCGTCGTTGGGTACTTCCCCTTCGAAGATCTCGAGCACGCGCTCCGCGCAGTCCGCAGCCCATGCCGCCAGCAGACGTCGGTCGGGTTCGCCAAGAGTCTGTGGAGATCTCACCATCGTCACCGCGTCGTCGACGACAAGCACACCGCGTCGACTCGGTCAGACGGATCTGGCCGGGCAGCCACGAATCGTACGATCCTCGTCGTGGATCGAGTGCGCCTCGGGATCATCGGTGCGGGCAACATCGCGCAGCTCAACGTCCCCGGCTACGTCGAGCACCCCGAGTGCGATCTCCTCGCGGTGTGCGATCCACACGAGGGGCGAGCGAGTGCCGCGGCAGAACGTTGGAACATCCCGAAGGTGTATCGGGACGTCGACGACCTGGTGGCCGATCCGGAGATCGACGCGGTGGAGATCCTCACACCCACGCATCTTCACCACGATCATGTCATCGCCGCGGCCCGAGCGGGCAAGCACATCTCCTGCCAGAAGCCGATGGCGAACAGCGTTCGCCAAGGCCGAGCGATGCTCGACGAAGTCCGGCGGGCCGGGGTCGTCTACCGGATCTCGGAGTGCGCGTTCCACTTCCCGCCGCTGGTTCGCGCCAAGGAACTGATCGCCGCCGGTGCCATCGGCACTCCGACGATGTTCCGAGTCAAGACGGTCGTGGGCACGACGGACTCTGCGTTCCAACAAGGACTTCACGCAGACGGCTACACGTGGCGTTTCAACGAGAAGAGCCCAGGCGGGCATCTCTTCGACGACGTCGTGCACAAGTACGCAGCCGCGTTGTGGTTGTTCGATACCGATATTCGCAGCGTGCAGGCGGTGGTTCGGAAAGGGCCGGTGTTCTTCGAGGCGCCGACAGCGGCGCTCTGGGAATACGAACGCGATGACCTGCTCGGGCTCATGGAGGTGTCGTACGCGCCGAACATGCACATCCGGAGCCGCTACTACGGGGCCGACGAATTCTTCGAGATCCAAGGAACGGACGGGTTCCTCTGGGTGACCCGGTTCACCGGGGAGATGCTCGACCTGCCTCCGCTGATCCTCTACCGCTCGGACGGAACGACCACGGAGATCCCGATCGAATCCGACTGGATGGCCGGATTCCGGAACTCGGCAACGCACTTCATCGACGCGCTCATCGACGGGACGCAACCGGAGATGACAGGCGAACAGGGGATCAAGGTCCTCCAGCTCGCATTCGCCGTCTACCAAGCATCGATCGAGCGCCGACCCGTCGACCCGGCATCGATCGACGACGCCGTCTCACCACCCTGGTGGCCTCCGATGCGCGGCGATGACTGGTCGACCCTCGAAGGATGACACCACGACCGCCTCGCACCGCCCTTGGCGAACACTCTGCACCGTTGCCCGCCGAGGCGGTCAGCGCAAGGCGATGGGGATGAGCCCGGCGATGCCGACGAGGTACAGCACGACGACGGCCAGCGAGTCGGGACCCATGCGGAGCACGCGGCGGCGTGGTCGCGTGACGAGTCCCCAGACGTAGACGGCGGTGAGGAGCGCCCCCAGTCCGGTCAGGTAGATGTCGGTGTCGTGGGCGGCCGGAAGGACCGCTCTGCCGGACAGGAGCACCGCGAGCAGGAACAGGACGGGCAGGAACGCGTTGCCTCCGAAGATGTCGCTGATCGCGAGCTTGTAGTCGTGAAGGCGGACCGATGCGAGTCCGGTCGAGAGCTCGGGTAGTGCCGTGGCGGCGGCGAGGACCGTTGCGCCGAAGAGCACGCCGTTCATGCCGATGTGCCCAGCGATGGACTCGCCGCTGCGTTCGAGGGCGACGCCGCCGATGAGCGTCACGAGTGCGGCGATGCCGAACGTCACCCCGGCGCGGCGGGTGGAAACACCGTTTGCCGTCGCGGTTGCCTCCGTCTTGCGCGTCGAGTGACCGGTCGGCTCCTGTTGCCCGCCTGGGGCCTCACCGGACGCGTGCCACGGCAGACCCTTCTGGGCGCGGTTCAACAGGAAGAGCGACACCGCCCACACGGCAGCGATGGCCACGCTGGCTGGCGCGAGATGGAAGGCGGCGAAGTTGGCGGGGAGTTGCGTGCCCATCACGACGAGCACGAGTACACCGATCACGAGCGCGCCTTCGAGTACGAGAACGAGTGACGCGGCCTGGTAGGTCAGCGGCGGTTGGTCCTGCTCGGTCGATGCGTCGAGCACCGCGAGCACGACCGTCTGGATGGCGATCCCGCCGAGGATGTTGCCGACCGCGATGCCGATCTCGCCGCTGATCGCTGCCGACGCGGTGATGGCGGTCTCCGGGAGGTTGGTCGCGAAGGCGAGCAGGATGACCCCGCCGAGCGCCTGACCCAGACCGAGCCGGGTCGACAAGACGTCGACCGCGTTGGAGAGCCGTACACCGGAGACCCACACGGCCACCGCCGCCGCGGCGAAGACAGCGACGGCGATTGCGACGGACACCGCCACGTTTCTTCCACGCGACGCCACCCGCTAGACGGTCAACCGATGTGGCGCTGCCGCACCTGGACGCGGCTACCCAGGCTCATCGCGCGCCGCTCGCAGCCGTGGTGGGTGCCCATTGTCGGGGCGTGCCGGGCATGATGTCGGCGTGAAGGTTCCGATCGCCTGCACCCTGACGCCCACGATGCGGCCGATCGCGTCGGGGAGTGGCGCGAGTTCTTCCGTGAATTTGTCTTGGCTGCGTCGCTCGGCACGCAGGAACTGCGACTCACGCTGGCTCCGAACGATGCGGCGCTGACACGAGCCGCCGACCTCTCGGCCAGGGAGAAGCAGTGCTGCGCGTTCTTCTCGTTCTCCATCGACATCGAGCCGAGCAACCGCGTCCTCGTCATCTCGGTACCCGCCGAAGCCGGAGCGGTGCTGGACGACATGACCAAGCTCCTGCCCCCTCGGTCGCTCCCGAGGCTGCCTGAGCGATCCTGGGGTAGGCGAGTGCGCATGAGCGAGAACGGTCCCGTGGATCCCTCCGAAGTCATCGACGCCGCGGAGGCGGCCAGCATTCTCGAGGTCACCCGAGATCGCATCGACGCGATGGTCGAGCAAGGCCTGCTCACGCCGGTCGAGGAGTCACGGTTCCGGAGGAGTGACGTCCTTGCTGCTCGCGAGGTCGGTGGCTGAGCTGGAGCGCGAGCGCGACGCGGACGGCGAGCGGGCCGCACGAGCGACACGGGAACAGCTCCGTCGCACCTTCGACGAAGACGCCGCGGCCTACGACGTCAGTCGGCCAGTTGCGCCAGCCGACGTCTTCGACCGCCTGGTCGCCCTCGCGGGACTGCAAGCCGGCGACCGAGTCCTGGAGATCGGCCCCGGGACGGGGCAAGCGACCCGGCCGTTGCTCGAGCGCGGGCTCCGGGTCCGAAGCATCGAGCTCGGCGTCAACCTGGCCGCGCTCGCCCGGCAGCGGCTTGCGGACTTCGGTGACCAGGTCGACGTCGTCCAGGCCGACTTCGAGCACTGGGATGCCGGTGGCGAACGCTTCGACGCGGTCTTCTCCTGCAATGCCTTCCACTGGATCGGCCCTGACGTTCGGTTCGCCAAGACCGCCGCGCTACTCGAGCGCGGCGGCCATCTCGTCGTCCTCGCAACCCCGTGGGTCACCCCACCGGACGCCGACCGGTTCTGGTGGGACGTGCAACAGGACTACCGGGCCGTGGGCGACGCCAACTTCGACCCCGCAACCGCGCACCCCGACTGCGTGCAGGATCTCGCGCCGCTCGTCGCAGCGTCGGGCTACTACGAGGAGCCGGTCACGGAGCGTCGACTCTTCAGCGTCGACTTCACCGCTGACACGTACGCGCTCAACCTGTCCACCCAATCCGGCATCAAGGAGTTCGAAGCGCCAGCACGAACCGAGCTGATCGAGCGCATTCGACGTCGCATCCAACAACAGGGCGGCACTGTCACGGCTCATCTCCTCGCGGTGCTCACGGTCGCCCGTGTCCGGTGAGGGAGCTGTCGTCGTGTCGGTGCTTCAGCGGTTGTCGAGCAACTGACGGATCCAGCCGCTGGTGGCTGCGGCCGCGACGGTCTTCCCGTTGGCGTCGATGTCGACAGGACTCGCGCCGTGGGCGAGGAGCAAGGCGATGATGCGGCCCTGTTCCTCCTTTGCCCCTCGAGTCCCGGACTGGCTCTTTCCAGTGGTCTGCACCGCAAGGTGCAGCGGCGTCGAACCGGTCTTGTTCATCAGCAGTGGATCGGCACCGTGGTCGAGGAGGGCGCTGACCGCCATCGAGCAACGGTTCCGAACAGCTCGGTGCAACGGGGCAACGCCACTGTTGTCCACGGCGTTCGGATCGGCGCCGATCTCGATGAGATAGGTGACGACGTCGCGCTGCGCCACTGCGTCCCACCCGCCCGCGGCGGGACCGCCATCGGCGGCGTAATGGAGCGGCTCGGCTCCTCTCCGGTTGCGGGCTATTACGTCGGCGCCTGTCGTGACGAGTGACTCGGTGAGTTGTCGTTGATGGGACGCAGCGCCGATGTGCAGCGCCGTGTCACCGCGGTAGACGTAGTGATGGATCGGCGTGAGGAAGTACGTCTCCGCGTCGTCTCGGGTCGCCCCGATGTGGATGGGGCGGGTTGCAAGCTCGGGAGATGCGTTCAGCCGCCGCGCCACCTCGCGGCCGTCGCGGGAAGCGATCGCCCGGAACAACGCCAGGAGCGCGCGGTCGTCGCGCCCGTCGCTCGGCTCGGCCGGCTTCGCCACGCGCACACATTGCTCCATCCAGAGTTGGCTTCGCTCGCGGGGCGCACACGGCGACAACCGACGGTGGTGCGTAGCGTCGGGCGATGGCCGTTCAACGCATGGACAACGTCGGGATCGTCGTCGAAGACATGTCGACTGCGATCGCGTTCTTCCGAGAACTCGGTCTCGAGCTCGAGGGCCGGACCACGATCGACGCAGAGTGGTCGGGTCGGGTGACCGGACTTCCCGGGCAGCGAGTCGAGATCGCCATGATGCGCACACCTGACGGCCACAGTCGTCTGGAGCTGTCCCAGTTCCTCGTTCCCGCCGTCGTCGAGGACCACCGCAACGCCCCGGTCAA
>Ga0070741_10014492_pt1 | contig 13619 bp, 12 predicted proteins | sample Coa_R1_4_FD_66440 | JGI IMG/M metagenome (GOLD analysis project Ga0070741, IMG submission 66440) | Surface soil microbial communities from Centralia Pennsylvania, which are recovering from an underground coalmine fire - Coalmine... | ecosystem: Environmental > Terrestrial > Soil > Unclassified ... | reverse complement strand
AGTCAAAGTAGTATGACCCATTTGACGCTGAACATCTAAAGGAGTAACCTTGTACCCTTGTCCACATCACTCAGACATAGCCCTACAAGCTCATTTAGTCGTATACCTGTATCAACGAACAACAAAAAGGCTTCCAGAGCCAATCTAGAAGCCGTTTTAAGTGGGCGACAAGGGATTCGAACCCCTGACCTACTGCGTGTAAACTAGTGGTTATCAGAACCCCTATAAATTAGCCTGTAGAGGCAACCCACGCCCACCGGAACTACTGCCTACTTTGGAGTCTTAGTTGTTCACAAACCAAAAATCAGTTGTTCTCAACACTCACCGTTTCAACGACTCCTAACACTACTACCACTTACTCCTACAAAAAGAGACAAGAATTATACTTCCCCATATAACTCTTCTATGCTATCATGGCATGGCATGAGAAGTTTCCAGATAAACGGAAAGATTGCAGAGGATAGTAACTATGGTACGCCGTTCCCAAATCGAGCAACATTTTTGCAATGAAAATCCACTAACAAGCGGATTAACTAGAGAGATGCTCTCTGCTGGAATAGAATACGTTTATAGCACTCTTGATACAATAGACGAAAAACTCCTTGAGAGAGATTCCCCTAGATTATCCGGTTTAGTTGAACTTGCAAACCTCTCTACTATTATAGGCAATCTTTTTAACATTGGTATTATCAAAGCATCCAATGGGGTTTTTGAACGTGCTGGACCCCATAAGTACCAGGATTTACGAACCACTGGAGTTAATCCAACTGCAACTAATATAGAAATTAAAGTGGCATTAGAAACCAATACCCCCAAGGGCCATTTACCCAAAGCTGGTTATTATCTAACATGTCGCTATGTTTTAGGAAACGCCGATGGACGCTATATCAAAGGACAGCGGGGCGAAGTAGTACTAATATGGGAACTTCGCTTTGGTGGCCTTGAACTACATCATTTTAATATTAGCAACACAGAGGGCGATTCCGGCAAAACAGCAGTGGTTAACAAGAGTGGAATGGAACAGTTAGAGGTGATCTACTTTAACGACGCCTACTGTCCATATGGTCCAAAAAGCCAGTACTTACGAAAAAAGAAAGAAAGCCCGATTAAGCAAATAGGCTTTCAGTTCTAACGCACCATTTATCTTGACCCTTTATAATGCCATTTAATTTTTATGGCATTATAAAGGAGTATCAGTTTTCATTCCCACTGCTCTAATACAGCATACGCAAGAGCTTTACCAAGCAATGGAGGAACAGCTTCACCAATCTGTTTAACGATCTCTGTACGGGAACCACAAAATTTAAAATTATCATCAAAACTCTGAAGCCGGGCTCCTTCTCTAGGTGTAAGAGCTCGGTTTTGTGTCGGATGAATACAGCGGTTTGAAGCTGGGTGAACAAAGTTCACAGTAATAGTACTAGAGGGTTCATCAGCATCTAGACGAGAATAACAAGTACTAAAGCCACTAGTAGTCAGTCCATCAGGCAAGGCCCACCTGTTCGTCCCTGCCTGACGAATAATCTCCAGCATTCGAGGGGTATGCTTTGTGGCTGAGTGAAGAGTGAGAGTTGCGCTATTTTTACGCCTTTCTTGCTCATAATCAGTAAGCTTCACATCACTGAGATACTCTGTAGAAGCCTCTCCAGCTTCTATAGGAGGTAAATCAGAAATAGCTTCGGCTACAGTTACAGCCAGAGGTAAATCTGACGTAAATAACAGCGGAGGAGCACTAGAAAGTCGTCCAGCCATACTTCGACCATTATAATGATGAGTCGGTAGAGGAAAGGACGACTTTCTAGTTCCTCGCCGAGCTAATAAAATAACACGTTCTCGTTTTTGCGGAACACCAAAACTAACAGCACTCAGCACATCAACATTGACGCTATATCCCAGAGCCTCGAAAGCCTGCTTTATTCCTTCCAAAATTTGGCCGCCTTTATGATGAAAAAGTCCTACAACATTCTCGAAGACGACAAATCGAGGCCGGAAGAAATCAACGAAAATCGTAAGTTGCTCAAAAAGGTTATTTCTTTGATCATCTTCATTGATCGAACGATAGGGTCGAATAGAGGAGAAACCCTGACATGGAGGACCTGCAATCACAACATCAATACCACCAGGCCCAACCCCTAATTTTTCCGCGATTTCTCTTACACGAATCTGACGAATATCCTGACAAACCGCATATGCATGTTGGTGATTAGCCGAAAAAGTTTTAACGCTCGATGATTTAATATCAACACCAAAAACAACCTCAAATTGACCGACTTGCGCAAAGCCATAAGAGAATCCACCTGTCCCGCAAAACAAATCTGCTACCTTCAAAGTCATACATCACCTCACAAACTAAATCCTATACCCCATCAATCCTGTCATTGACTTGAAAATGCTTTTTTGTGTTAACCGAACCTTGCAGAGCCTTTTTCCGTAACCGGTCCATTAGAAAGGTATCGCTTGGTAACACAGCACTTTTCGGGAGTGACGACAATCTTTTTAGAAATTGCTCAATAAAAGATAGTTCCTTTTTAGATATCTTCAAGTCATCGCTCCACATAATCAAATGCTTCATCTCTATTTCTAACGGAGATAAGTTCCGAGCAGTGGACCAACTTGCTAAAGACCTAAGCATTGCCTTAGAGACTTTATGCTCTTTGGATGCATCAAGTGCTGCTTGCCATAATCGTGTCCAAGGGCCTTCTGGAGGTGCGGGTAGTAATCCCTCAACGGCGGCCCGTCGAACAACACCCATAAATAGCTGTTCAACAGACTGCATCACACCAGAGCTTGTTCCCTGGCTTCGCATATATTCTACGAGGCGAAATCGGATAAACATTGGGTCGTCTACCACTTGAGTTGATAAGGAACCCCCTAATGCATCCTCAAGTTTTTGTTTCAACATCTCCAATTTCCGACGATGGACTTTCCCGTCAGAAGCACTAAGAACTTTTTCCAGATCTATAGGACCCATCATAGATCCAGATCTCCTTATCTTTTTTACTAATGTAAAGTATATTACGCACGAATCCATTTGTAAATTGCCGGTTCTAGAAGGAAAGACCCCTACTTTTCTTTCCTCTCCAAATCACCCCAAACTAGGCGTGTAATCACACTAACCAGCTTTATCTGCCCGCCTATATATCAAGACGAGCAGAATTCTTTTATAAAGCAAACAAGCAACTATTTTCTTACTCAGGAAACAGTTACTACCCTACTCCTTCCAATAACCACTACCAAACCCACCTTCCTCAGGCTTATTTTCGCTCCTCAAAGGCGAGTACTTCTCATGTGACCTACGCAAATGTTCAGACGTGAGAGAAGCATAATGATTAGTCATAGTCAAAGTAGTATGACCCATTTGACGCTGAACATCTAAAGGACTACGCCCCATAGCTAATTGTGTCGTTGCCATATAACGCCTGCATTGATGCGGAGAGACACGCTTACCAGTTATCTCCGTACGTTTTTTTAGCCTCTTAAAAAGCATGGAGACCCCCCAATAAGTAAGAGGCTCACCATCATCAGCCAGGAATACGGGGTCATCTCTACGAGCTTGCTCACCACGCGCTAAGATGGCTCTATGACTACTCAAGTACTGATGAAGCGGCTTAAAGCCATCACGGGAAACGGGTACTTGCTGCCACTTGTTACCCTTACGGTGAACCAAAAGCAACCGTGTACCCTTGTCCACATCACCCAGGCGCAACCCTACAAGCTCATTTAACCGTATGCCCGTATCAACGAACAAAGAAACTATAGCCCTGTTACGAGCAGTAAGAGCACGTCGAAGATCAGGCTTATTAATATCGCCCTCTTCACACGCAGCAAGCAGCCGCTTAATATCATCGTTGTCAAACGTCGGGACAAACTTTTTCTCTCTACGCGGAAGCTTAAAGCGAGGAGTAATAGGCTTATCAATCTTTTCTTCCCGTTCCAGCCAGTGACAGAAGGCAAGCAACGATTGACCATAGCTATAAATCGACTCATCACTAAGAGGCTTACCTCTATAGGTAGGAGTCTTTTTCAGGTAAGCCATCCAGCCCCGCAAGTGTTCAAGCTTTAAATCTTCAACATCAACAACATTATGGGCGACACTAAGCCAAGTTGAAAAGTATCGCAGACGTTGCTCATATGTCCTGAGTGTCTTAGGAGTGCAGTTATCCAACTCATGCAGTTCTAAGAACTCTTTTATAGCTTTTTGAAGTTCCATAGACACACCCCCTATCCCTCACTGGCAAGCCGTAAAACACGGGGAATATACTCAAACCGTATCACACGACTATGAACCCAGGCACTACCACACTTTACTGCAATCTTCACATCCCCCTTCCCAGTAATTTTGCACACTTTCCCTCTCCGCCAGCACCCAGGCGCCGCCAGAAACCACACTTGCATATCAACCCATCTACGCCGTAGTATCTCTAGTAACTCAGGAGAAGGAACCGGAAGATCATCCTCATGTACCAACACCCAGCTACTCTTTTGCTTTCCCTGCTTTCCCATCGGCCCACCTCCTTATGCTATCGCGTCACCTTCTCCACTGGTCCCAAATTGTATCCGCTTGCGCTGGACCTCCTGAGCAAAATCACGGTCAATCCGCTCTAAGTACGCTGGCCCCGCTTGCGCTATCCAATGCAGCACTAATGAAAGGTCCGTCATTTCTGTGGCGTACTCTTCACCCAGGTAGGCCGCCAGAGACGAGGCATAGCCCACAATCGCCTCTAACATGCGATCTACATTGCGGTCTCTATGCCGCTTGCGGACCACCCTGCCAAACTGCTCAGGACGCGCATGAGGCGATGAGAACGCCCCTTGTACCACTCTCCAAACAGGGTGTGTCGGCCACCGTGTCCGCCTTCTGTCATTGCCAGGAACCACGTAGCGCAGCCACCCAGGTAAGCCACCATCCTGCACACTCCCCACGCCATACGCCCACAGGAGCGGCAGCCGATCTAGCAGCACATAGACATCCTCGATGCCGTGAAACACCTCTTGCCCATCGACCTCTTGACACAGTTCATGCAGAGCCTCACGCTTGTACTTCAGTTCCACCCGCCACACACGCCCATCGGCTTCTGACCAGCCATTCGCCCGCCACAAATCCTCAAACCACTCTTTTCCCGACTTTTTTATTTCGCGGGACTTATCATAGATGGTCAGGGATAAGGCACCCCCACGCGAGAAATCCAGCCCCGTTTCTTGCAGCCCATAGGAATAGTCCGTTGCATCCGTGTTATAGCCCCAATCTGGCTCGACGTGACTGCGCCGCTTGAACGAGCGGGACACAAAATCCTGCTTTTTATCCAGCCGTTCTATTCCTTGCCAGCCCGCAATATCCACACATAAATCTACTGCCGAGGCTTGCAAGTACATCTCATCCTGAAAGAAAGCATCCACAAATTCCTGCACCAAGATCACCGCATGTAGCACGCCTTGAGACGACCAGAGAAAATCACTGTTGAAGCGTACCGCCCCTATCCCGTTCCACGACCCCGACGAGACATAGAGCGTGATATCGCGTGATTTGAGCATCCAGGGAAATTGTCCGTGTAACGCCCCGTTGGGTTGCATCAACAATGTCAAGCCATTAAAGGTGTAGGAGGTCGGAACCGCCTCACCAACCGCTTGTGCTGCCCGTTTCCATTCCTCCAATTGCACCCGCAGCGCGTTGTCAAGTTCTCGCTTGACCTTATTGCCCGCATGATCGGTATGATACGCATTGACCACCAGCGTATCCATGCCATGATTGACTGCTTTTTCTTTATCCATAGACACCTCACTTTCTTCCTATCCACCATCCATCCATTTCCCATAGAACCGCCTACGCTCTTTCCCCTTTGGACTTTTATAGGCGCGATATACTTGCCTCGCGCCTGTGGCGGCTGGTACGTCGTCCGTCCGACGGGGTGGAACCGGAGGCCCCACCGAGTCGGACGGCGCGTACAGCCGCACCCCCCACATCCTTGTACCACCCAGCCCCACCCATCAAGGAACCGCTACGCGGGAATTGGAAGCTGACGCAAACCGGAGGGAGCACTCCGGCGGGCTGGGAGGCGATGCCGCCCTTGACGCTGGCGGGGTAGGCACTGCGTGCCGAAAGCGACCTGGTACTGCATCGTAGCTCGTAGCCCAGCAGGTCGCTTTCGCACTTCGAGCGTACCCGCTGCGTCAAGGGTCGGGCCTGGCGGCATCGCTTGCTCTCCCAGCCCTTCGGGAGCCAACATCCTGCATAACGATGGAGCCTCCGGCGGGCCTCTGCTCTCAAGGATGCTCGTAGCCTGCGGCTCCACCCACCACCCAGCCGCAGCACCCGACCAGTACTACGGCTGGATAAACTCTCTACTAAGAAAACAACCGAGGGAACAGCCCCACCTCTTGGAGAAACCAGAGCGTAGCCGTGACCATCAACACCACATGTACGGCAAGCAACACCGCATGCAACGCCCTCAGAAACCGCCCTGTCTGCGCACTGCGTATCTCTCGAACAGAAAACAAAAACAACTTACACGCAAGGACCACCATCACAGGCAAAACCACCAATAAAATCACATGTCCCATAGGCACCTCCTATCCCCCTAACGGCTTGCCATCAGGCACTTAACTCTTCTTGCCCATACATACTGGCAATATCAATCACTTGACATAATTTCTGCTTTGCTTTGGCCTCCGTTTTCCGCACACTCTCAGGATGCTTCCCAAGCATCCCCGCCACATCAGACAAAGCATACTCACATCCAGCATGCTCCCCAAGCCCATAACGCAACCCAACCACCTCACGCTGCTTCTCCGTCAAACAGGTCAGTGCTTCTTGGAGGATGTTTTCAAGTTCCTGAGATCGTTCTCGATCAGCCACACATGCTTCTTGAAACAGGCTGACAAAGTTCACACAATCCTCTTCCTGATCCTCCAAAAGCAATTGCTGAATACTCCCCACTTGTTGCGCACGAAACCCCAACTCTGTTACCTCAAGGACTCTCTCTTGCGTCATTCCGAGCTTCTGCGCAATCTCAATCAGGGATGGCTCATGCCCCAGGCGCGTCTCTAAGTCCCGTTTCGCCGAGCATATCTTTTGCAACGCTTCATACACCCAGGCCGCCATACGCACCAATCCATCACGATCACGTATCGCATTGCGTATTGCTCCCTTGACACGGACGACCACGACAGCACAAAGCTGCTTTCCTGTTGTAAACTCAGCCTCATCAATTGCACGTACAAGCGCCACATTGCCCTCTTGCACGAGATCAAGAAAATCCATACTTTGGCACCAGCGTACATATCTTCGCGCAAGACTTGAGACCAACCCCTGATAGTTCTCGACCAGTTCTGAACGAGCGTGCTTCGCCAGACTGAGGACCCATTGATCCGGCTTTTCCTTCTTCCGTTCCGCTTTTGCCCGGACAATCCGTTGTACAAGGACCTCTTCCTCCTGCCTTGTCAATTTCTCGAACCAACGCACCTCACGCAAGTATTGGTCTTGTGCCATCAAAGAAGCATGTGGATTATATTGTTCCTGTCTGTATTCCATAGGCAGCCTCCTTGCAGTTGACAAGCTAGACCCCATCCAGGCATACTTGACATGAGGACCTAGCAACGCTAATCACGGGCTTAGAAACTCAAAAAAGCTAGTTAGGTGCTGCGAACACCCAACTAGCTTCTTTCATAATGGCTTGCCATTTCTGCCACCCCAGCCACAAACCCATCCCAGCAAGCACGACAACGGCCCTGGAACCGAACGACCAGATAGGTTGCCCGAAGTTCACGGCGACAATCGAGGCACTGAACGGAACACAGGCTAACGCGTGCATGGCGAACCTGTTTGCGCTCTTTTTTGTAGTGCGACCTTTTCCAACTCATGCGCGGCTCCTTCCCATGTCTAGCTATTAGACAACTATAGAATTCTAAAGAATTTCAAAGTATCCAATAGAATACAATAGTATTGTAACCGAGAACAACTACTTTTGTCAATACCAAAGACACCAAACTACCCATAAGTACCCAAACATGTTATAATATGCTAAAGCGAAGTTTTATACACCGGAGATAAAAATGGCAAAATCAGCTAAAGCCCCGCCGGGCTTCTATTCAGCAAAAGAGGTCATGCAAAAGCTAGGGATAGCAAACTCTACGCTGTATCACTATGTTGACACTGGAAAAATCAAGAAGGTGATAGAGCCAGGAAGAAAAGAAGGATACTACCTTAAATCTGAGGTTGACAAAATCTTACGGGAGAGAGAAATTTTTATACTCCAGTATGCAACCGATGCAACGACTTTTGAGAAGGCCCAGGAAGAAGATATTGAGGGTATCACCAACTTATGCATAGAGCTATTCGGCAAAAACGGCACGGCTAGCCATGAAAAACGCCTTGCCCGATTTCATACTAACCCCAATATCTTTTATACACTCAAACAAGAAAACCTGATCGTAGGATATGTAATGATAGCCCCTCTAAAACAGGAAGCCATCAACATAATTATGTCAGGTGCGGAGGAGTCAACATTCAGAACTGATATCCTAGCTCCCAAATACATCACCCAATTCAAGCCAGGAGAAGCCGACAATGTATTCGTTTCATTAGGAGTGCGTCAAGGTTTACCAAGAAGCAGGATATACGGAGCCAGGTTAGTATCTGGCACCATCGAAACATTAGAACAGTTCGCACGGAAGGGCATCACCATAAAAAAGCTTTATGGCACCAGTCACACACAGGACGGTATTAGACTAGCTAAAGGAATGGGCTTTAAGCAAGTAATACCTACCCTAGAAGATGATGATTTACAACGCTTTGAACTGGACCTCGAAACAACAAAAAACCCACTATTTAGCAAGTATCAGCGCATCGTAAAACGAATAATCAGTAAAGCAGAATAGAGGCAGTTGTTCTAGTGACACAGTTGTTCTCACGTCGGTTTCTTTGGAGACTTACAGATGATTAGCTCAGTTGAAAGAGGCAAACAAAAAGGCTTCCAGAGCCAGTCCAGAAGCCGTTTTAGGTGGGCGACAAGGGATTCGAACCCCTGACCTACTGCGTGTAAAGCAGCCGCTCTAACCAGCTGAGCTAGTCGCCCGCGATGTTGCCAGATAAAAATGGGCATCCTGCGTACTATACTACTTGGGATGCCGCCTCTGGGTGCCCTCGAGTGGACTCGAACCACCACGCCTTTCGGCACAGGCCCTCAACCTGCTGCGTATACCATTCCGCCACGAGGGCATTGCTTGCCAACGGATTACGCAACCATATTACACCTATCCCCCCGGTTTGTCAACGGGTTTATTGGCTCCATTGCGCCTTTTTTGAAGAGTTTTCTGGCGTTTCTCCTTGAGTGCAATGGACGCTTTTTCAGCTCCCCTTATACGCGGATAACAAGCCCTTCCTGGCACCCGGCGCACCTGCTGTAACAAAGGGATCGGGCACAAGCTGCGGTTCCTGCTCTCGCATAGCTTCAGCAGGTTGCCCGCTGGCTGCGTTTGTGACAGGAGTTTTGACTGCTGCACCCTTGCGTCCTAAGAGCGTGACTCGACGTAACCGCACCTCTGTAGTGCGCGATGACAGCGATAGATCTGTATCGGGGCTATATGACGCAACAGAAGCTACGGGCATAGGAGCCGTCGGCTGTAGCTCAACCGATGATGGCGATTGTCGAAGCAGTGGAGCCATCGGCGATAAATCCGTCAACGGTGATGAGACATAGGGACTTATTGGCTCAAACCACTGCACGACTCCATCTGAAGGAGTAATAGTTTTTAACGCAGGTGAGGCCGAACTTCCCATCTGGGCATGCCATGTGGTCAATGGAGTTCCCGACAGACCGATAGTTTGTCTTGTTCGTTTGCCCCATAGGAAGAGCAGCAGAGCAATTACCAGACCAAGCATGACCAGCATCATCTGGCCTATCCTGGCAACGAAAGATGAGGGCTGGGAGTTAGTGGCAGCCTGCACTTTTCTGGTCGTTTGAGATGGGCTATGCTGGCTTGTGGCAAAACCGGATTCGGGTTGAACCTGCACATGGCTGTGCGGAACAGGCTTTGGCTTCGCAGTCGGTATAGGCGTCGGTACAGGGGCCTCGCCTCGATAACGCAGCATCAGATTGACCACTTTGTTTGCCCAGTTGCCGGAGCTGGAGGTGCCCACGTAAGGATAGCTGATGGCATAGACCGTGGTCAGCCCACGGCTGGTATAGCGGCTTTTCACGACATTGAACCAGTCGCTAATACCGGCTGCATAGGATGGATAGACGGTATAGCCGTCTGCGGCAGCCGGGTAAGCCGGACGGGCGCGCACGCCACCAGGATTGTGATCAGCCCTCCCTACGCCGGCGGCCCCATCGTTTGTCTCAGTCCACCAGACGGCGAGCGCGAAGGCGTCGTCAATATTCGCCTGACGCGCGGCCTGCTCGATGACAGCGCCAGTGCCAGCCATCGGACTGCCTGCACGAGCCAGGATTGTGTTAACAGTAGCAGCGGGCAGAGAAGGGGAACCAATCACATTCGAGCCATCTGCTCTGGTACTATCATGCTGCTCTACTTGCCATACTATCGTCAAACTACCGGCGACCAGAACCAGTAACGTACTGATCAGCAGAAATACGTATGAACGCCGCTGTACAAGGACCGCTCGCATCTTCTCCATAAACAATCCTGATCTCTCATCATTACAACTTCACCATCTTTACTTCATTATACGCCTGCTTGTATGATTAAGGACGTAGCAGGATCGAAACTAGGTGAAAGAGTAATTGCATAATGGACCGTTCCGTACGTCAAAGTATATGTATGAACGGTCATGTCACATCGATATTTTTCTAAATTGTACCATGATATGTGATCTTGACGCAGGAAACACGTTTTTAATAGGTAGTATGTCCCACGGTGGTATGTTATACTGAGATGCACTTGTCAGATCAGGGCTATCAAGAGAAAAGATGGGGGGTTCGCTATTAGCCAGCACAGCGGTCAATGGAATACACAAACGGGACAATTGGACCGCCGCACCCTGCTTCACCGACGATACGTGATTCAGCGCATTATTGGGCAGGGTGGCATGGGAGCCGTGTATCAGGCAAAAGACCTGAAACGCCAGGGGATGATCTGCGCGATCAAAGAGATGAGCCTTTCGATGGTGCCGCCAGCGGAACGACCTCAGGCTATCCAGAATTTCAAGATCGAGGCCAAGATTTTATGGGGATTGAACCATCCAAATCTTCCCTCCTTCACCGGCTTTTTCGCCGAAAACCAGCGCTACTTCCTGGTCATGGAATATATCGACGGCTACACGCTTGAAGAGTTGCTTGAACGCAATAACGGTCCTTTTTCTGAGAGGCGCGTGCTCGGCTGGGCACGGCAACTTTGCGACGTGCTGGAATATTTGCACAGCCAGAGCCCGCCGATCATCTTTCGCGATATGAAGCCCGGCAACGTGATGTTAACGCGCAATGGACATATCAAGCTGATTGACTTCGGCATTGCCCGCTTCTTCCGTCCAACGGGGGCGCAGGACACGCAACTACTTGGAACGCCTGGATTCGCGCCGCCAGAGCAGTATGGCAAGGCCCAGACCGATGTACGTTCAGATATCTATTCATTGGCAATGACGCTCTTCCAGTTGTTGACCAATACACTCCCTGATACGGGTTTCGGTCTAAAGGACGTGCGTATTGTCAACCGGCAGATTTCGCCCGTTGTGGCGCGCGCTCTGGAGAAGGCGGCGGCCCTGGAGCAGGGGGAGCGATTCAGCACGATAGCGGAGTTTCGCAATGCGCTGCTGGGTTATGGCACGTTCGTCTTCGAGAATGGAGATGTGGCCACGACGCCGCACGAGCTGGCGGATCTCTGCGCTCGCTATCCCGAGGAAGCCTCGGACTATATCGCCTCTGGCGAAGTTGAGCTATGGCTGCAAGAAATAGGTGCCAGGGACCTGGCGCGGGCGGCAGAGCGCATACGCATGACTATTAGCGATCCAATGGAGGCCGTCGAACGATTTTTAAAGACTGCGATGGGTCCCAATGCTCGCATACGCAATTCCACCATGCCAAAAACTCCAGGAGCCAGTTCGACTGGCGCGCAGCCAGCAATCAAATCAGGTTCATCTCATAGCAGCTTTAGCTGGCTTACACGCAAAGCGCCGTCTCCGATCCAGGTCAGTCCGCGCACACTTGATTATGGAGAGGTCTATCCAGGCATTTCCGCCCCATTGACCATCACTATCACGGGCGATCAAGGGCTGCTTGTGAGTGGAACCATCCAGCCCTCTCATCACTGGATACTGGTTGACCAGACCCACTTTGATGGTATGAGCACGATTGTCAATGTGCGCATCAATAGCACACAATTGCGCGGCGCTACCCATTACACCGGCGCGATAGCGATCACACCTGATAATGACGGGAAAGAGATCGTGGTCACGGCGGAAGTTGACGTGCTTGGCTATGCAACCAAAGGGAATAAGGTGAATCGCAGAGGGAAAACGGTCGGGGCTGATCTGGATGACGATGACGATGACGATGCGCTGACAATGGGAAGCCAGGTGATGATGCCGCCAGGAACTAAAACGGTTGCGGCGACAAACCAGAAAAATTATTATGATATTACAGCTTTGCCTCCCACGGTAAAGACGCGAGATAGCGAGCATAAAGCTAAATATGGTCAGCCTGGAGCAAGCGACATTTCTCAAGGCTGGGACCCCTTACAGGCCACACCACAGCAACGTGTGTGGCAACAGCGCGGGCTGGCTTTTGCCGCCGCGCTTATGGCTGCCAGCCTGATCTATACGTTACTGACACAGCTTCAACAAACACCACCACTCCCTCCCAGTCCCTGGTTCGTTCTTGTGCTTACCGGCATAGTGCCAGCAGCCACGCTGGGCGCGCTCCTGGTTAATGGCAGCGGAGCGCGATCTTTTAAAGAGTGGCTTAATCGCGTCTGCACCGGTATGGGAGGCGCTCTTGCTATCATGGCGCTTGTCAAATTTATCTGGCAACTTTTCTTCCATGACAGCCTCCCCTTGCTCCAACTCGTCCTGATGCTTACAGTAGCCTCGCTGGGAGCAACGCTGGGGACCAATGCGAATGTGAGCCAGACTATCATTCAGAGGACCGAGCAGGCATTAATACGCATGCGTGGCGTTGTTATCACCGTTGCAGTGATTATTGGCGGCATACTTGGCTATTTTCTGACGGCGGGGCTGGCTTTAGATTGCTTTACTCCTTTTGGTATATTGATAGGGATCGGCGTGATGGTAGCTCTAGTATTGCGTGTGGATCAGCTAGTGAAACGCAATCGGCCTTAAATGTAGAAAGTACGCAAGTGAAGGAATATCCGTCGCCTCAACCCGACCTGATCGTCGTGCTTGGGCCGACCGCATCAGGTAAAAGCTCCCTGGGGATCGCCCTGGCTCGACATTTTCATGGTGAGATTATCTCTGCGGACTCGCGCCAGGTATACCGTGGCCTTGATGTAGGCACGGCTAAAGTCACTCCTGAAGAAAGAGCGCTCGTGCCGCATTATTTGCTGGACGTGGTTGATCCACAGGAAATCTACACCGTTGCGCAATACCAGCAGCAAGTCATCGCCGCCATTGATGATATCATAGGGCGTGGTCTCCAGCCGTTGCTTGTGGG
>Ga0070741_10014491_pt1 | contig 13621 bp, 18 predicted proteins | sample Coa_R1_4_FD_66440 | JGI IMG/M metagenome (GOLD analysis project Ga0070741, IMG submission 66440) | Surface soil microbial communities from Centralia Pennsylvania, which are recovering from an underground coalmine fire - Coalmine... | ecosystem: Environmental > Terrestrial > Soil > Unclassified ... | reverse complement strand
GCGGCGAAGATCGACCGCGAGGAGGCGTACCACCGGATGCATGCGGAGATGTGGCACGCGCGGCTGCAGGACGAGCCGCGCTACCGAGCGGCGCTCGAGGAGCTGCGGCCCCTCGTCGACGCCCGCGGCGAGCACACCGACGAGTGGCCGGCCCTCTGGGAGGAGATGACCGAGGTGCGGCGCTCGGTTCCGGGAGCGGCGTGGTGACCGAAGCCGACGTCTGGTCGGCGCTCGCCGGCGTCGAGGATCCGGAGATTCCGGTGGTCTCGGTCGTCGACCTCGGCGTCGTGCGCGACGTCCGCGTCGACGGCGAGCGCGTCCACGTCGAGTTCACGCCGACGTTCCTCGGCTGCCCGGCGCTCGAGCACATGCGGGCGCAGATGGCGGAGGCGATCGAGGCGCTCGGCGCCGAGCCGGAGGTCGAGGTCGTCGTCGACGACTCCTGGTCGACCGACCGGATCACGCCCGCGGGCCGGGAGAAGCTGCGAGCGGCCGGGTTCGCGCCGCCGGCGCCGCGCGAGGCCGGAGCGCCGAGGCTCGTCCAGCTGCGGTCGGCTGTCTTCCGCTGCCCGTACTGCGGCTCGACCGACACGCGGCTCGACAACATCTTCGGCCCGACGCCGTGCCGGTCGATCCGCTACTGCTCGAGCTGCCGGCAGCCGTTCGAGCAGTTCAAGACGATCTAGCGTGCGCTCGCGACTCCGGCTGACCCGGCGGCAGATCCTTGCCTTCCGGCGACGGGCCGGCGGGCTCGACGCGCGAGCGCCGCTGAGCTCGCAGTCGCTCCGTCGCGCGGCGTGGGCCGGCCTGCAGGACAGCATGCCGAGAGCCGCGCTGCTCTCGCTCCACGCGCGGGTCGAAGGAGTTCGATCCTCGACCTGTGAGCACCGCTCGCTCGCCCAGCTGTGGGGGCCTCGGTACAGCACGTACGTCGTCGCCGAGCGCGACTTCGCGCTCTTCTCGCTGGGCCGGTTCCCCGACGACGAGCAGGGCCGTCGGCGGGCGGAGCGCATCGCCGAGCGGATCCACGCCTACCTCGACGGCGCCCGTGCGACCGACCGCGAGGTCGCGGCCGCGCTCGGCGTCGGGAATGCGCTCAGGTACGCAGCGACGACTGGCACGGTCGCCATCCGCTGGAGCGGCGCCCGGGCGCCTCTCGTCTGGACGCTCGCCGCGCCCGGGGTCGAGCCCGCCGACGCCCGCCGCGAGCTCGCCCGACGGTACCTCCACGTGTTCGGGCCGACGACGGCCGACGGCTTCGCCCGCTGGGCGGGGATCTCGCGGCGGTCGGCGGCGAGTGTGTTCGCCTCGCTCACGCAGTCGCTGCTGCCGGTCCGGTCGCCGCTGGGCGACGAGTGGCTGCTCGCCGAAGACGAGGCGGCCATGCGCGCGGCCGAGACGGCGCCCGCGCCGGCGCGCCTGCTGCCGAGCGGCGACGCCTACTTCCTCCTCGACGGCGCCCAGCGCGAGCTGCTCGTCCCGCGGGCCGACCGGCGCGAGCGACTGTGGACGTCCCGCGTGTGGCCGGGTGCGATCCTCGTCGAAGGCGACGTTCTCGGAACCTGGAGACGGTCGCAGCACACCGTCCGGATCGAGCCCTGGACACGTCTGTCGCGCCGCCGCCGGGACGCGATCGCCGCCGAGGCCGCCGCCCTGCCCCTCCCCGGCCTCGACCGACGCGTCGAGGTGGTCTGGGAGACGTAGGGGCGGAGCAAAGCGCTCCGCCCTACGTCTCGCGCGCTAGGCGGCTTCGGCGAGCTCGGCGCGCGCGGGCAACGACTCCACCTTCCCGCCCGCTCGGCGCACGGGGATCAGCCTCGCCGAGGCCGCCGCACCGATCGCCGCCAGCACCGCGCCGACGATCAGGGCGGTGTGCAGCCCGTGGACGAACGACTCGGCCGAGCCCTGCCCGAGGGCTGCGGCGCCGGGGATCAGCGCGCCGAACAGCGCGACGCCGACCGCGATCCCCGCCTGGCGGAAGGTGTCGTTGACGCCGGCGGCGAGGCCGCTCTGCTCGGGCGGCGCGGATGCGAGCGCGACCGCCGCTCCCGCCGGGTTGTAGAGGCCCGTGCCGAGCCCGCCGACGAGGAGCGACGGAATCAGCATCACCCAGGACGAGGTCGCGGTCGCGAGCAGGCCGAGCGCCAGGCCGACCGTCACGAACGCGAGCCCGACGGCGATCATCGCCCCGGCCGAGACCTTCTCCAGCAGCGACGCGCTCGCGCCGGAGACGAGGAAGATCAGCACCGTCGCCGGCAGGTAGACGAGCCCCGCCTGGATCGGCGAGAGGCCGAGGATCTGCTGGAGGTACAGCGTCGTGTACAGGAAGATCGCGAAGAACGAGGCCGAGATCGAGAAGACCGCGACCTGCGCCCCGGCGAACTCCCTGCTCCGGAAGAGGCCCAGCGGGAGCATCGGCTCCTGCACGCGAGTCTCGATCACGAGGAACGCCGCGAGCAGGAGCCCGGCGCCGGCCAACTCGGCGACGATCGCCGCGCTCCCCCAGCCCTGCTCGTTCCCGCGCAGCAGCGCCAGCACGAGCAGGAAGAGGCCGCCGACCAGCGCCGTCTGCCCCGGCCAGTCGACGCGGCGGGCGTTGGGGTCGCGCGACTCCCGCGCCCAGCGGTAGGTGGCCGCGATCGTGGCGATCCCGACCGGCACGTTGACGTAGAAGACCCAGCGCCAGCCCAGGTAGGAGGTCATCGCGCCGCCGACGGCCGGCCCGACTGCGAACGACGCGCCGATCGTCGCCCCGTAGACGGCGAGCGCCTGCGAGCGCTCCTTCCACCCGGGGAAGGCGTCGGCGAGGAGCGCGAGCGACGTCGCGAACAGGATCGCCGCGCCGAGCCCCTGCACCGCGCGGGCGGCGTCGAGGAGCGCGATGCTGCGCGCGGCGCACCACAGGGAGGCGCCGGTGAAGACGAGGAGCCCGAGCACGAAGAGCCGCCGCCGCCCGAAGCGGTCGGCGATCGAGCCGGACGTGAGGACGACCGCGGCGAGCGCGACCGTGTAGGCGTCCACGACCCACTGCAGGCCGGAGATCCCGGCACCGAGGCTGGACGCGATCTTCGGCAGCGCAGTGTTCACCACTGCGATGTCGAGCATCAGCATCGCCGTCGCGAGACAGACGACGGCGAGCGTTCCGCGACGGCTGAGCATTGCAACCCCTTTCGCGTTCGAGGACGTCGGCATCGCGGCCAGTCTGGGGACCGGCTTCCCGTCGCGCAGTCGTGGCAGCCAGCGTCTGCAGGTGCGGTTGTCCGCACACTCGAGGCGCGGTTCAGGCCGCCAGCGCGAGCTCGCCGCGAGCGACCCGCGGCAGCCGCAGCGGCTCCCAGTCCTCGCTCCCGCACATCGGGCAGTGCGGCGGCTCCGGCCTCGGCGCGATCCCGTAGCCGCACCCCGCGCAGCGGAGGTCGAGGGGCGCGGGCGCGAACACGTCGTGGCTGGGAGTCATCACCGACTCGGGTAGGCGCGGACCGGATCCGTTCAACCCCTTGAACGCCGCCTCGGCTCGCCTACTCGGAGAGCTGGAGAAACCGAAACCGACGAAGGAGGTACGCGCATGCCGGTTCTCACCCGCGATCCCTTCCTTCTGGAGCCGTTCCGGATGTTCGACCAGGTCTTCGGCCGCATGCTCGGCGGCATGAACCGGACGACGGGCTTCGTCCCCGGCCTCGACGTACGCGAGCTGGAGGACGAGTACCTGGTGCTCGTCGACCTGCCCGGGGTGAAGTCCGAGGACGTGAACATCGAGCTGACCGACCAGCTGCTGACGATCTCCGGTGTTCGCGTCCCGTTCGAGAGCGGTGACGCGAAGCAGCTCGAGCGGCCGTACGGCGCCTTCATGCGGACGCTCACCGTGCCGCAGGGGATCGACCCCGACTCGATCACGGCGGACTACGCCGACGGCGTCCTCTGGCTGCACGTCCCGAAGCCGGAGCACTCGAAGCCGAAGAAGATCGCGATCTCGGGAGGGACGACCCGGAAGCAGATCGGCAAGTAGAGACCACAGGCACGACTCGAATGCGCTCGCCGACCGCGAGCGGGCCCGAAGGGGGCCGAATCGGAACCGAGCCGCCCGGCGGGGCGGCTCTTTCGTTCCGGCAGGATTGCGCCCGGTGCAATCGGCGGAGGACACCACAGCGCTCGCGCTCGCGGCGCAGAGCGGGGACGCGGCCGCCCGCGAGCGGCTGATCGAGCTGCTGCTGCCGACGATCACGAGCATCGGCCGCGCGTTCCGCGTCGAGGGGCTCGACTTCGCCGACGTCGTCCAGGAGGGAGCGGTCGGCGTGCTTCGGGCGCTGCAGCGCTACGACCCGAAGCGCGGCGTGCCCTTCGAGGCGTATGCGGCACTCTGGATCCGGCAGAGCCTGCAGGAGCTGCGCAGCGACTTCATGCGCCCGCTGCGGTTGCCGCCGCGCGCGCTGCGGCAGATCGCGCAGCTGAAGTCGGAGCACGGGCGCTTCTGGGCGGCGGAGCACCGCGAGCCGACCCTGACCGAGCTCGCCGACCAGACGGGGATCGAGCGCGCGCAGGTGGAGGCGTTGGTGCGGGCGGAGCAGCAGGCGAGGCTCCTGTCCGAGCCGGTCGGGGCGATCGAGAGCGAGATCGGCGTCCTCGGCGACACGATCGTCGACCCGCTGTCCGCGCAGGACTACGAGGACGTGCTCGAGTCGCTCGCCGGCGAGCAGGTGCGGGACCTGCTCGGGCGCCTGAGCGAGCGCGAGCGCGAGGTGATCGAGTCGAGGTTCGGCTTCGGCGACCGCCGGTCGGAGCGCCTCGTCGAGATCGGCGAGCGCCTCGGGGTCAGCGCCGAGCGCGTCCGCCAGCTCGAGGAGCGGGCGCTGGCGAAGATGCGCGTCGCCGGCGCCGTCAGCTGAGCCGGTCGCCGAGGCGTGCGCGTGCCGGTCCTCCCGGGCTTCTCCGGCCACGCGGCCGTGGAGTCCGTGACCTATGTTGTCTCACGTGGACGAGATCCGTGTCATCCGGCCGCAGGCGGGGGCGCGAGGGCGGCAGCGCCTCGACTACTTCCTCGGCGTCTCGGCCGACACGTGCGGGGCGACCGGGCTCGCGATGCACCTCGTCGTCGTGCCGCCGGGAGCGGCGGCGGAGCCGCACCTCCACGACGGCTACGAGACCGCGATCTACCAGCTCGAGGGGCGAGTCGAGACGCGCTACGGAGACGGCCTGGCACGCTCGGTCGTGAGCGAGGCCGGCGACTTCCTCTTCGTGCCGCCCGGCGTGCCCCACCAGGCGGTCAACCTCAGCCCAGACGAGCCCGCGGTTGCGATCGTCGCGCGGAACGACGCGCACGAGGCCGAGCGCGTCCTCCCCTACGGCAGCTAGCGGAGCAGGAAGCCCTCGCCGAGCTCGTCGTCCGGCTCGAGGACGAACTCGTGGCGGCCCGTCAGGTGGGCGCTGCCCTCGACCTCGGTGACGACGCCGTCCGGCGTCTCCTCGACGACCCGGCCGGTGAACTCGCTGCCGACGATGCTCAGGTGGCGGAGCGGCTCGCCGGTGCCGAGCCTCCCCTCGTCGTGGAGCAGGGCGAGCCGCGCCGAGGTGCCGCTGCCGCACGGCGAGCGATCGACCTCGCCGTCGGCGAAGACGGTGACGTTCCGCTGGGTGAGCGGCTCGTCGCCCTCCTCCTGCCAGAAGACGACCCCGTAGAGGTCGCGCAGCTCGGGCTCCCGCGGATGGACGATCTCGTGGTCGCGTCGGAGGTCCGCCTTGATCGCGCGGCCGAGCTCGATCAGCCGCGGGAGCTCGCGCGGCTCGACGCGCTCCGGCAGCGAGGCGTAGAACGCGCCGCCGAACGCGACGTCGACGCTGCGGCCCGCGGCCTGCAGGCCCCGTGCGTGTACGAACGAGGGGACGTTGCGGAAGCGGACCGAGACAACGCGGCCGTCCGCGATCCGCGCGGCCGTCGGCAGGCGACCGGAGGGCGCGTCGACGACGACCTCCGGCCCGGCGACGCGGCCGCTCTCGATCGCCCACGTGACGAGCGCGATCGTCCCGTGGCCGCACGCGGTCGAGTAGCCGGCGTTGTGGAAGAAGACGACGCCGAGGTCCGCCCCGTCGTCCTCCGGCTCGGTGACGAAGCAGCCGTACATGTCGGCGTGCCCGCGCGGCTCGTAGACGAGCAGCCGCCGGACGCGGTCCAGGTGCTCCGCGGCGTAGCGCCGCTTGTCGAGGATGCGCTTTCCCGGGATCGGCTCGACGCCGCCGGTGACGATCCGGAAGGGCTCCCCGCCGGTGTGGTAGTCGACCGTCCGGATCAACGACCGGTGAAGCGCGGCTCGCGCTTCTCGAGGAAGGCGGCGACGCCTTCCCGGAAGTCCTCGGTCTTCGTCGCCGCGCTCTGCAGCTCGGCCTCGAGCGCGAGCTGCTCGTCGAGCGTCGCAGTCGGCGCCGCGTCGAAGAGCCGCTTCGTCAGCCCGATTCCGGCGGTGGGGCCGGCGGCGTAGCTCGCCGCGAGCTCGGCCGCCCGCGCCGGGAGCGCGCCGGCCTCGACCACCTCGTCCACGAGCCCCCACGCGTGCGCCTCCGCCGCGGTCAGTCGGCGATTCGAGGTCGTCCACGAGAACGCGCGCCCCGGGCCGAGCAGGCGCGCGAGGAAGTAGGTGCCCCCCGAGTCGGGGACGAGGCCGATGCCGATGAAGCCGGGCACGAACGAGGCGGTGTCCGCGGCGACCCGGACGTCGCACGCAGCCGCGAGCGAGAGGCCGGCGCCGGCGGCGGCTCCGTTGACGGCGGCGATCACGGGCTTCGGCAGCGCGCGGATCGCGCGGATGTTCGGGTGGTAGCTCGCCTCGAGGTGGCCGCCGATGTCGCCGCCGACGTCCCTGAACTCGTTCAGGTCCTGGCCGGCGCAGAAGCCCTTGCCCGAGCCCGTGACGACGACGGCCCGCACGGACGGGGCCTGCGCCTCCTCGAGCGCGGCGCGCAGGGCCTCGTGCATCGCGGTCGTGAAGGCGTTGTAGGCCTCCGGGCGGTTCAGCGTGATCGTGAGGACCCCGCCCTCGCGCCCGGTCTCGACCTCGGCCACGGACGCAGCCTAGCGCCGCGCTGGTATCACTGACCCATGGGAGCGTTGAGGCTGGTCTCGCTGCGGGAGGAGGCGCCGCTCGACGCCTACTCCCGCGTCGTCACCGAGGTCGCGCGCAAGCTCTCCCCGTCGGTCGCGAACCTGCGGGTCTCGCGCCGGCTCGGCCGGCAGGCCCGGGTGGACGGCGGCGGCAGCGGCGTCGTGATCACCCCGGACGGCTTCGTGCTCACCTCCGCCCACGTCGTCGAGGGCACCCGCCGCGGGGTCGCCTCGTTCGTCGACGGCCGGGAGCTGACCGTCGAGGTCGTCGGCTCCGACCCGCTCTCCGACCTCGCCGTCCTCCGCGCGGAGTCGAACGACCTCGTCCCCGCCGAGCTCGGCGACGCCGAGTCGCTCCAGGTCGGGCAGCTCGTCGTCGCGATCGGAAACCCGAACGGCTTCGCCGGCTCCGTCACCGCTGGCGTCGTCTCCGCGCTCGGCCGGTCGCTGCCGACGCGCTCCGGCTCGGCGACGCGGATCGTCGACAACGTGATCCAGACCGACGCCGCCCTCAACCCGGGAAACTCGGGCGGCGCGCTCGCCGACGGCACCGGTCGCGTGGTCGGGATCAACACCGCCGTCGCCGGCGTCGGGCTCGGGCTGGCGGTGCCGATCGACGAGACGACCCGTCGGATCGTCGGCGCGCTGATGACCGAGGGCCGCTTCCGCCGCGCGTACATCGGGATCGCGAGCGGCGCGCGTCCGCTGCCGCCGCGCCTGGCCACAGCGCTGGGGCGGGAAAGCGGATCGAGGTCGTGCAGGTCGTCGCCGGCAGCCCCGCCGACCGCGCCGGGCTTCGCGCCGAGGACCTGATCCTCGAGCTCGACGGGCGGCCGGTCGAGGACATGAACGAGCTCCAGCGGCTGATGGCCGGAGAGCTGATCGGCCGCCGTGCGCGCGTGCTCCGCCAGGGCCGCGAGCTCGATCTCGAGCTCGTCCCGGACGAGTTGAGCTAGCTCCAGCTAGCGCCGCCCGAGCACGAACGCGAGCGCCAGCACCACGAGCGCTGCGATCCGCACCGGGTCGAGCGCCGGCCGCCAGCTGACGTTGCCGTCCTTGATCACGTAGACGCCCGCCGGACGCGCGGCGAGACCGAAGCCGCCGCCGCCGTTCTCGTCGCTGTCGCCGCCGCCACCGCCGCCGCCGGCGACCCGTGCGACCGGGACGACGAGAACGCCGTCCTGCTCGATCGGCTCGCCGAACACGCGCCTGACGGAGATCGCGTCGCGGACGCCCTGGAGAAGCTCGTTGGGGTTCATCGCTCCTTCTTTCGGTCGAGGAAGCCCTGCACCGCGCCCCGCGCCTCGCCGCTCAGCATCGAGAGCGCGAGCCAGTCGTGAGCATGCCGGATCGTCCCGTGCCAGCCCAGGTCGCGCCAGAAGTCGAGCTGCGTCTTCGCGTAGCGGGTCATCAGCGGCAGCCGGTCGGCGAGCTTCGCGACGAGGTCGTCGACGGCCGCGTCGAGCTCGGCCGCCGGCACGACCCGGTTGACGAGCCCCCAGTCGAGCGCCTTGTCCGCGGGGATCTCCTCGCACAGCATCACGACCTCTCGCGCGCGCCGGTCGCCGACGATCAGCGGCAGCCACTGCGTCGCGCCCGCGGCCGGGACCGAGCCGTGCTGGAGGCCGACGTGGCGGATGAACGCGTCCTCGACGATCACCGCGAGGTCGCAGGCCATCTGCAGCTCGTTCCCCCCGCCGACGCAGATCCCGTTGATCCGCGCCAGCGTCGGCTTGCCGATCCGGCGCAGCGCGGTGACGCCCGCGTCCATCGCCGTGAACCACTTCCAGTACGCGCGCTCGTCGCCGACGTAGCCCTCCTCGGCCCACGAGCGCAGGTTCGCACCGACGCAGAAGGCGCGCCCGGCGCCGGTCAGGACGACGACCCGGATCTCGTCGTCCCAGGAGGCGTCCTCGCACGCGCGGGCGAGCTCGCGCAGCATCCGGAAGTCGAAGGCGTTCAGCACCTCCGGCCGGTTGAGCGTGATCGTCGCCCGCGGCGGCGCCTTCTCGTACAGGATCGACTCGAAGCCGAGCTCGTCCGGCGAGCGCGGCGCGGGGCGCTGCGGCTCGGCCACGCCCACCTCCTTTCGGATCGGAGATCCGGGAGCGTAATCGCTTACGCTGCGTGGCGACGGCTTGCAGGGAAACGAGGTGGCGATGAGCCTGATGAGCAGGATCTTCGCGCTGACCTACGACCGGTCGATGGCGCGGATGGAAGCGGCGGGCTTCCGCGAGCTCCGCCGCCGCGCGCTCGCCCAGGCGGCCGGCGACGTGCTCGAGATCGGGGGCGGGACGGGAAGCAACCTCCCGTACTACGGGCCGGCCGTGACCTCGCTGACGATCAGCGAGCCCGAAGCGCCGATGCTGAGGCGCCTGGAGAAGAAGGTGCGGGAGCAGGGGTCGACGACGAGAGTGGTTCGCGCACCCGCCGAAGACCTCCCGTTTCCGGACGGCTCCTTCGACACCGTCGTGTCGACCCTCGTTCTGTGCGGCGTCGCGGATCAGCCGCGCGCGCTCCGCGAGATCCGTCGCGTGCTCCGCCCGGGCGGACGCCTCGTCTTCATCGAGCACGTCCGCTCCGAGGACCCGAAGCTCGCGAGGTGGCAGGACCGGCTGAACCGTTTGAACCGGTTCGTCGCCGGCTGCGAGTGCAACCGCGCCACGCTCGAGACGATCAGGCGCGAAGGCTTCGAGGTCGAGAACCTCGAGACGACGACGCTGAACAAGGTGCCGAAGTTCGTCCGCCCGGCGATCGTCGGCGCGGCGACCGCCGTCTCCTGATCACTCGAGCTCGGCGAAGTGGACGCTGAACGGGACGCCCATGCCGGCGGCGTCCTGCCCCGAGGCGGCGAACTCCGGCGAGGCCGCGACCCGCCGGAACGCGTCCATGTCGGGCCACTCGAACTCGGCGTAGTAGCGGTAGCGCTGCTCCATGCCCGGCGCCGCCCCGAAGACCCGCCCGTGCCGGAACGTCGCCGGGATCGGACGCACGAACTCGTCGACGTGGCGCTGGTAGCGCTCGGGGTCGACGTCACCCTCGTACAGCACGAACGCGCGAACCATTGCTCTCCTCCGCTCGGGAACGCCCGGAGCCTAGTACGGTTGCCGCGTGTCGGGCGGCACAGCGTTCGCGGTCGTCTTCGTCGCCGCGGCCGGGGTCGGCGGGACGATCCAGGCCGCGGTGCAGTCGACGCTCGGCGGCCGCGTCGGAACGATCGAGGCGCTCGGGTTCGCGATGCTCGTCGCCGGCGCGACCGGCGTCCTCGTGCTGCTCGCAGCGCGGCGGAGCTTCCACGCCGTCCCCGCCTCCCTCCAGCAGCCGGCCTGGCTCTGGGTCGGCGGCGCCCTGAGCGCGTTCATCGTCCTCTCCTTCACGTTCGCGGCGCCGCGCATCGGCGTCACCGCCTCGATCGGCCTCTACATCGCGGGGACGCTGATCTCGGCCGCGGTCGTCGACCGCTTCGGCTGGCTCGGGGTCGAGCGGCTCGCGCTCGGCTGGCCACGGATCGCCGGCATCGTCCTGCTCCTCGGCGGGGCGGCGCTCGTGTTGAAGAAGTAGGACACGCGTACGCCCTCGCCCGTTGCGTCTCCCGCGCGTTGGCGCATCATGGACCTATGCGCAGCGAGCTTCCATCGGGCACGGTCACGTTCCTCTTCACCGACGTCGAAGGGTCGACGAGGCTGCTGCGCGAGCTGGGCGCGGAGCGCTACGCGGCCGCGCTCGCCGAGCACCGCCATGTGCTCCGGCAGGCGTTCGCCGCTCACGGCGGCGTCGAGGTCGACACCCAGGGCGATGCGTTCTTCGCCGCGTTCCCGACCGCGCCAGGCGCATTGGAGGCGGCGCGCGAGGCGCAGGCGAAGCTGGCGATCCCCGTGCGGATGGGCATCCACACGGGGACACCGTTCCTCGCCGACGAGGGATATGTCGGCGCGGACGTCCACCGCGCGGCCCGGATCGCGGCGGTGGGGCATGGCGGGCAGGTCCTCGTCTCCGCCTCGACGGCGGCGCTTGCGGACGCGGAGCGCGTCCTCCGCGACCTCGGCGACCACCGGCTGAAGGATCTCTCCGCGCCGGAGCGGATCTACCAGCTCGGAGCGGGCGAGTTCCCCCTGCTGAAGAGCCTCCACCGCACGAACCTGCCCGTCCCGGCGACGCCCTTCCTCGGACGGGAGCATGAGCTCGCAGCGGCGCTCGAGCTGATCGGCGCCTCGCGGCTCCTCACGCTCACCGGGCCGGGGGGGACGGGCAAGACCCGGCTCGCCCTCCAGGTGGCCGGGGAGGCCTCGGAGCGATTCCCGGACGGGGTCTTCTGGGTGCCGCTTGCGCCGCTGGCGGACCCGGCGCTCGTCCTCGAGGCGGCGGCGCGGGCGGTCGCAGCGCAGGGCCCGCTCGTCGAGTACGTGGGCGACCGGCGGCTGCTGCTTGTGCTCGACAACTTCGAGCACCTGACCGGCGCTGCGGAGGAGCTTCCTCCACTGCTGGCCGCCTGTCCCAACCTCCACCTCGTCGTCACGAGTCGCGAGCTGCTGCGCCTGCCGGGCGAGCAGGCGTACCTGGTGCCGCCGCTCGAGCCCGCCGACTCCGCGGCGCTCTTCCTGGCGCGGGCACGGGCAGTCGACCCCGCGTTCGCACCGACCGGAGCCGTCGCGGCCCTGTGCGCGCAGCTCGACAACCTCCCGCTGGCGATCGAGCTCGCGGCGGCCCGGGTGAGCGTGCTCTCGCCTGAGCAGCTGCTCGAGCGTCTCGCGGGCCGGCTCGACCTGCTCAGGGCGGGTCGCGGCGTCGACCCTCGCCAGCAGACGCTGCGGACCACGATCGAGTGGTCGTACGACCTCCTCGACGAGGAGGAGCGGCGCCTCTTCGCGCGACTCTCCGTCTTCGCCGGCGGTTGCACGCTGGAGACGGCCGAAGCCGTCTGCGCCGCCGACCTCGACACGCTCGAGTCACTGGTCGACAAGAGCCTCGTCAGGGTCCGGGACCGTGACCGGTTCTGGATGCTGGAGACGATTCGCGACTTTGCGGTCGAGCGCCTCGACGCCTCCGGCGAGGCGGAGGAGCTGCGCCGCCGCCACGCCGAGCGCTTCCTTGCGCTCGCCGAGGAGGCGGAGCCTTTCGCCCGCAGACTCGACCGGGCCTGGCTCGAGCGCCTCGAGTGCGAGCTCGGCAACTTCCGCGCTGCACTCGACTGGCTCCAGGCGACCGGCGAGACGCAGCTCGTCCTCCGGCTCGCGGGCGCGCTCGAGGATCTCTGGGGGGCGAAGGGCCACCTCGCAGAAGGACGTCGGCGACTCGAGGACGCCCTCGCGGCCGACGAAACCCCGACAGCAGTCCGCGCCAAGGCCTTGAACGCGGCGGCCGACATGGCGGTCGGACACGGGGAGTCGGCGGCGGCGAGGATGCGGGCCACCGAGGCCCTCGTCCTCCACCGTCGCCATGGAGACACGTGGGGCGCGGCGGCCTCGCACTTTCTTCTCGCCCATGCTGCCGCCGACGACCAGGACTATGAGACGGCAAAGGCGCTCTGGGAGGAGAGCCGACGGCTCTTCGACCAAGCCGCTGACCCCCTCGGGACGCTGCTGGCGAAGCGCATGCTCGCCTGGTCGTACGACGAGCTCGGGGAGTCGGACCGGGCTCGGAGGCTCAAGGAGGACGTCTTGGAGCAGGCACGCGCCGCGGGAGTCAAGCACGTCCAGGTGCACGCGCTCGAGGCGCTCGCGCACGCCGCCGCACCGCAGGGCCAGTTTGACCTGGCCAGGTCGTTGCTCACCGAGGCGTACGAGCTCAACAGCGAGCTCGGCGATCGCTTCCGGGAGGCGGTGATCGTCTGCCGGTTCGCCCGCCTGCTTGCGTTTTCCGGCCGCGTCGAAGCAGCCGCGCGAGTCCTCGCCGCGGGCGAGACCCTCACGCGGAGATGGGAGCGAAGCCGATGGGCTGGCTGCGCCGAGGGAACGGCGAGGCACTAAGCCTGATCCGTGCGCAACTGGACGAGGCCGGCCTTGCCGAGGCGTACGAGTCCGGCCGGACGTTGTCGGCCGACGACGCCGTCGCGCTCGCGCTCGACGAGTTTCGTTAGAGCCCGACGATGTCGTCCGGGCGGACGGGAACGCGTGTCAGCGGACGCCCGGTCGCGTCGCGGAGCGCGGAGACGATCGCCGCGGTCGAGACGACCGTCGGCGGCTCCCCGACCCCCTTGACCCCGTAGGGCGCGTCCGGCTCGGGATCCTCGACGAGCTCGGAGACGACCGGCGGCATGTCGAGCGCGGTCGGGATCAGGTAGTCGGTGAAGCTCGCGTTCGTGATCAGGCCGTCGCGGGTCTGGATCTCTTCCATCAGCGCGAGGCCGAGTCCCTGCGCGGTGCCGCCCTCGATCTGGCCCTCGACCGCCTGCGGGTTGAGCGCCTTGCCGACGTCCTGGGCGGTGCCGATCCAGACGACACGCGTCAGCCCGAGCTCGACGTCGACCTCGGTGACGACCCGCATCGCCGCGACCGCGAGCGCGACGTGGGAGCGCTCGCCGGTCGTCTGCCC
>Ga0070741_10014490_pt1 | contig 13622 bp, 15 predicted proteins | sample Coa_R1_4_FD_66440 | JGI IMG/M metagenome (GOLD analysis project Ga0070741, IMG submission 66440) | Surface soil microbial communities from Centralia Pennsylvania, which are recovering from an underground coalmine fire - Coalmine... | ecosystem: Environmental > Terrestrial > Soil > Unclassified ... | reverse complement strand
GTCCAGGCGGTGACGCCGATTTGTAAACGCTGCAAGAGGGCGGCGGCAACTTGTTCGCGTTTATCGGTGACGATAAAGGCGGTGCGGACAACGCTTGGACCTTCAAGCACGTAATCGGTGGCGATGCCCCAGACGAACAGGGTGACGAGCGCATAGAGCGCGGATTCCCAACCAAAGACAACGCCGGCAGTGAGAATAATCAGACCATCGGTGACGAAATAGACTTGGGAAATGGGGATGCCGGTACGCAATTGCAAGATGCGGCTGATGACGCCGGTGCTGGCGGTAGTGCCGCCCGCGCGATAGACCAAGCCGGTGCCGATACCGCCGACGACGCCCGCGAAAATCGCGTTGAGCATGATGTTTTGGGAAACGCCGTGCGGCAAGAAATTGGCCAGCGCGTCCGCGCCGAGATTGTAGATGAGAACGACGTAGAGGGTCTTGCCGAGAAATTTGAAACGACCTAGTGCTTGAAAGCCGAGAATCAAGAGCGGGATGTTCAAGAGGAGCATTGTCGTGCCGACGGGAAACCGGGTGAGGTGATTGATGATAATGGCCGCACCAGAGACGCCGCCGGGCGCGAGGTTGGAGGGCGCGAGGAAGAGGACGACATTCGACGCAAGAATCAATCCGCCCAGTGTGAGGAGCGCATATGTCACGATGGCTTGCCGCCAGTCGAGTTGTCGAGCGAGAGTGAGTGCTTTGGACATAGTGCTATTAGAGGGAACCGCGAATCTACGCGAAGATTCGCGAATAAATTAATTCCTTTAGCGAGGATTCGTTGTCATGCTAAGCGTGACATGGATTCGCGGTTTCTATCCCATCTCCAGTGGAGCGATTTCGGTGACGAAGCGAAAGCGGTCGCCGCGATAGAGGTCATGCCCGGCTTCGACGGGTTGCCCCGCTTGGTCAAAGCCGATGCGATGTTCCAACATGAGCGGCGCGCCTTTTGGGATGCCTAATAATTTGGCTTCGTACTCGCTGGCGACGACTGGCTCCAAGCTTTGACGGGCGCGGACGACTTGGACGCCGTACTCTTTGTTGAGAATTTCATAGACCGAGCGTTTGCCGAGATTGTGCCGTTCGAAACGCGGAAAGCGGGCGGCGGGCAGGGCAAAGGATTCTAAAAGAACGGGTTCGGAATTCAGTAGGCGAAGGCGGCGGACGGCATAGACGCGTGTGCCGGGCGGTACGCCCAGTTCGCGCGCGAGTAATGTATCGGCGAGGCGGCATTCGAGCGAAAGGACGCGCGCACCGGGATTCAAGCCGCGCTGTTGCATGGACGAGGTGAAGGAAACGAGTCTCGCCGCGTGCCGTTCGATTTTTGGTTCGGCGACGTAGGTGCCTGCCCCGCGTCGGCGGACGAGAACGCCTTGCGATTCGAGAACGGCGAGAGCGTGTCGCAGGGTCATGCGATTGACGCCGAGTTGTTGTGCCATGACACGTTCAGGAACGAGACGCGCGCCGGGCGCGAGTTCGCCCGCGTGGATTTGTTCCAATAAACGTTCGGCGATTTGGGTGTAGAGCGGAAGGTCGGGGGAAAAGCGAGCGGCGCGGGACATGGCAAATTGGTATATACCAATTTAGGGGATAATTGTCAAGTAGTAAGACCCGAAGGGATTGTCTGATGTCCAACGGATTGTCATTGCGAGCGGAGTCGAGAAATCTCGCTTTGCTCGGCGGAGACGATTTCGGCGATGCATGCGATGGGCGATGTATGCGATGGGCGATGCATGCGATGTATTGCATCGCCCATCGCACTCCGCTTGAAATGACAGCTCCACCCGTCCGACTCTAGACGGTCCCGACCCGAACACCCGAAGGGTTTCCTAAAACCCTTCGGGTGTTCGGGTCACTCTCGCAGCTCGCGGAGCTTTTGTAAGAGGAGAAAGATGGCGGCGACGACGAGGGCGGCGAGGAGGAATTCGCGGCCGAAGCGGAAGAGGAGTCCGACGATGCTAATAACGGCGAGGATGACGGCGAGATTGTTGATGGTGCTGACATAGGTGCCGCGCAGGAGGGATTCAAGCATGATAAAAAGGAAGATTAGAAAGAGTATGCCCCCAAAAAGGTACGACGGATAAAAAATCGCAAGGGCGACGATGCCCAAGAGCAGGACACTGATGCTGACGGCTGCCCAGAATTCGGCGAGGCGATTAAAGCGCATTCGCGCCGTGCTGACGGGTTTGCCGAGATGGAGAATATGCGCCTGTGGGTCATCGGGGATGTTGGCGCGCAATTTTGCGGCGCGTCGTTCGAGACTGCCCAGCAGCGCGGCATTTTCAGAATGTTCGCGCCGTAGCGCTTTGACTTGTTCGGAAAGAATATTCGCTTGTCGCTGGAGTTGTTCGTAGGGAATTGCGAGATGGGTGTTGCCTTGCATGGCGCGCATCTGAATGCCGAGTTCTTCGAGGGCGCGGGATTTGGGTTCGAGCTCGGTCTGGATGGCTTCTTGACGCGTAGATAAATCGGCAATGCGTTCTTCGACGAGTGGTAGTTCTTGGGGTGGTGGGGGAACTTTGTCTAAACCAGAAAAACCGAGTGGGTCATACCAGGAGCTGCGCGGGGAACCATCGCGGTTGTACATAGGACCAGCGGGGGCGTTTTCGCCGGAAATCGGATCGCGCGCATACAAGCCCCACAAGCCCTGATACTCACTGACCCAAGGGGTTGCTTCGCTGATGACGTTGGGCGTCCATTCTTTCATGGCACCGGGGCCGATGGAGAGACCATCGCCGCGCGCAAAGTCCACGAACGGAATGCGAAATGGATTTTCGGGTTCGCCCGAACCAATGCCTAGTGTCTGTCGCCAAAAGTGGCTCCAGATACGCGCGCCCTGTGCGAGCCAATTTGGGAGCGGCAAGCCAACCTCTGCTTGGTATTCGCCGGGACGAAAATAGGAGGCGTGCGAACCCGCGCCGGCATAGACGACGGGATGACCATTGATGAGGTCGAGCTCGGATTGATCATCCCAACGGCGGCGCAAATCATCGCCGTGAAAATCGTGCGAAGCGTAGGCGACCCATTCGGGATAGAGACGTCCATCCAACTCGTAGAGATAGACCATGATCATTTCCCAATCGGATTCATGGTCATTGACGCCGTGAAAGCCCGAACGCCAGCTGTTGAACGCCATAAAGAACCAGTATTGCAAAATGGTCCAACCATTTTGTCGCGCGACGCGGCCGTGATAGACAAATTTTTCGCCGCGCTGCTGCATCTCGTCATACTGCAATTCGGCTTGGGCGGCAATCGCGCCGGGCACGCGGCCGCGCGCCAAGAGGGTCAAACTGAACAAGGCATCGGCGATGCGCGGCAAGAGTCCGCCGCGCGCCAAGCGTCCCTGTCCTGCTTTGAATACATTTTGTTTTGCGCGATGCAGTTTGTTGCGGTCGGATAATGCGCCGACGCTTTCACCCAACGTTTGGGGCATGACAAAGCGCAGGTATTCGACCGCGCCGAATTGGAGGGAGCGGTGCTGTACTAATTTTTCAAGGGTGAGCTGTCCCTTTGGAATGAGCAGCTCTTCGCGCCCATCGGGATAATGCGCCCAGAGGCTGCATACTTGGATGTAACGCTCGACATCCATCGAATAGAACTGTTCGCCCTTGGTGTACTTGACCACCGGCTCAAAGGCGCGCAGCAGTTCGAGGTCAGTGGCGGTCAATGGACTCGAGGGGCGTGAGAGGGGTGGCTTCATGTTGGCGGCGGACGATGCCGAACGCGCGGCGCACGTCGGCGGAATTTATCATAAAGATGAGGACGATGGCAAAGCCGCTTGAAATCGCGGTGGCTTCGCTCGTATAAAGGGTTGCCAGCTCAAACAGGAGACTGAACGCGAGCCACGTCATGGCAGCGACCCATGCCCAACGTTCAAGTCGCAAAAAGCCGATGCCAATAATCAGCAGCACAATACTAAAGATAACTAGAATGATGACCGTCGCTAACAAATCGCCCTCCTCCGTCAAGAGCTGTTCGGATTCGAGGGGGGCGATCATGTCTGAAGCTGCAAGGTTGAAAGCCACTTGGCCGGACAAGACCAAGAGACTTGCTATGCCGATATTTAGCAACGCGACGAAAAAAATCATCAACCCCACTACCGTGATGGCGGGGGGACGCGGGGTTTTGGACGGAGGGGGAGTTTGGAGGGCAGAATCGGGTTGGACGGAGGGTGTCATACGCAAGTGGCGCGATTATACAATGTGGGTAAGGAAAAAACAATGGCTTGTCCATGTACCCTCTTGTCGCGCGCCGCGCATCGTGCTAGGATGAATGGGGAATGTGAAATGTCAGACGCGCGTTCCGATCCTGACGAGCTGATTGGTTTTTTGCGCCGCGTGCCCTGGTTTGAAGAGATGAACGAAGGGGCGCTGCGTGTGCTGGCGCAGGTCGCGCATACCAAGCGTGTCCCGCGCCAAACCTATGTTTTTTATCAAGATGATCCGGGCGATGCGGCGTATGTGGTTCGTTCGGGCGTGATTGCGATTTTGCTGACGACTCCCGATGGACGCGAGCTAGTGATAAATGAAATGCACGCGGGGGATTGTTTCGGCGAACTGGCGTTGTTGACCCGCGAACCGCGCACCGCGTCGGCACTGGCACGCAAAGACAGCGAGCTGATTATGCTGCCGCGCGCGGAATTTTTGAGCGAGTTGGAACGTCATCCGAAAGTGATGATGCGGGTGCTGGAAGCGTTGGCGCACCGCTTGCGCGCGAGCACGGAACGCGAACGGGCGCTTGCATTTTTGGATGCTCCGGCGCGTCTCGCTCGCGTGTTATTGGACCTCGACCGCGCGGCGAGCGACAAGGGATATTTGATTCTCTCGCAAGATGAACTCGCGCAGCGGATTGGTGTGGCGCGCCAAACGACGGCGAAAATTTTGGGACAATGGCGGCGCGCGGGATGGATTCTGACGGGACGCGGGCGGCTGGTCGTGCTTGACCGTAACGCGCTGCGCCGGATTTTGCAGGAGGAAGAAGCGTAACGGCTCAATCTATTTGCCAATTGCGGGGATGAAGGCGATATACTACATCGCACATCGCACCCATTGCGTACCCCATTCACTATCTATATAATGCCGCACTCGCTTGAATTGTCATTTCGGTGACAGACTCGCGCCGGGTTTGGTTTTAGAATTGGAGTCGGGACAAGTGGAAGGCGCGGACAGCGGAGGATGCGGTCAGCGGATGAAGAAAGCGGATAAGTCGCTTTAAGGAGGTTGCATGATTACGGTGAATTCGCAGATGCATGGAAATGTGCAGGTGATTAGTGTGGGCGGGCGCGTGGATGGGTATAGCGCGCCGCAGCTGGACGAGGCATTGCAAAATGCGCTGAAAGCAAAGCACTACAAGATCGTCGTGGATTTGAAAGATACGGAATTTCTTTCCAGCGCGGGAATGCGCGCTTTGTTAAAAGCGCGGCTGGAAGCGCAAGACCAGCGCGGGGAACTGCGATTGGCGAATCCTTCCCAATTTATTATGGATGCGCTCAAGCTGGTCGGGCTGGAAAAACTGTTCAAGATTTACAACTCACAGCAAGCGGCGCTGACGGAGTTTTAGCGCGTGGCTGCTGTAACTACCGCTGCGCCCGTGTCGGCGTTGGCGGTCTTTCGCAATCGCAGTTTTACGTTGTTGTGGACGGCGCAGCTGGTCTCGACCATCGGCAGCGCGCTGACTTCGCTGGCGGCTTCGATTCTCGTTTATCGGGAAACGGGGTCGGCGCTATCCGTCGGGTTGATGTTGATGGCGACGGCCGCGCCGAGCGTGGTGCTCGGTCTCATCGCGGGTGTGTTTGTAGATCGCCTTGACCGCAAGCGCATCATGGTCGTGTCGGACATTACTCGCGCGGCGCTGGTGTTGGCAATCCCCTTTCTCGTTTCCTCCAGTATCGCGTGGCTCTATGTCATTGTGTTGCTCACCAGCTGCGTCGGACAATTTTTTGATCCCGCGCAATCGTCGGTGCTGCCCGAAGTTGCGTCGGACGAAGAGCTGGCGGCGGCGAATTCGCTGATGGCGATTAGCTCGTTCGGCGCGACGGCGGTGGGCTTTGCGGCGTCGGGTTTGCTGGCGCAAATTTCTATCGAATGGGCATTCTATCTGGACGCGCTGACGTTTGTGTTTTCCGCTGCATGCATCTCGCTCACGCGTATTCCGAAAATTAAACCAGAAGGCGAGACCAGTGTCTCGAACGTTTTGCACAATATGCGGGCCGGCATCAAATACCTGTTCGGCTCGCAAATCCTACGCTCGACGTATATCGTATTTCCGCTTATCGGCATTAGCTTTGGGTTGGCGAATGCGCTGTTGCTGCCGTTTGCGACGCGGGCGTTACATGCGACGGAATTCGAGTACGGGATTCAAGAGGGATTGACTTCGCTCGGCTTTGTGGCGGGCAGCTTGCTGATGGCGCGCGTCGCAGACCGTTTGGCCGCCGGTCAATGGTTGGTCATTAGCTATATCGGGATGGGCGTGTGTCAGTTGATTTATTCGCAATTGAACAGCGTAGCCATTGCCTTTTTCTTTGTGACGGTTTCTGGTTTTATGAACGCGCCGTCGGTGGTCGCGCGGCAGTTGGTTTTGCAGCGCAATACGCCGCGTGAAATGCGCGGGCGCGTGGCGAGTGTGTATTTTGTGACGCGCGATGTTTCATTTCTCGTGGGGATGGGCTTGACGGCGCTGGCCGATGTAATCGGAGTGCGCGAACTGTATTTCCTCTCGGCGCTGATTGTGCTGGTGCCGGGGGTTTTGTGTATTTTCCTGCCGGGCTTGGGGCAGCCCGCCGAACAGTGGAAGCATGTAATTCAGCTGTTGCGAACGGCGCAGCACGCGCCCGCCGCGCAGGTGACACGCACGGCAACGCTGGCGGATATTGATGCGCTGGCGCTGCGCTTTGGCGCGCTGTCCGCCTTGAGTCCATCCGATCGGCATTTGCTGGCGTCGAACTCGCATATTGTCGAAGCGCCTGCGGGGACGACGATTGTGCGAAGGGGGGAAAAGAGCGACGCGGCGTACTTTTTGATGAACGGGCACGCGGTGGCGGGCGTGGAGGAAGGCGGGGAAACGCACTGGTTGGAAACGATGGGCGCGGGGGATTTCTTTGGGGAAATTGCCGCGCTGTCGGGGATGCCGCGCACGGCGAATGTGGTTGCTCAAGGGCCGACGATGCTGCTGCAAGTTCCCGCGCAAACGCTGCGCCACCTGATGTCGTATCCTAGCATCAGCCAAGCGGTACGGGTGAAATTTTATGAACGGCTGACGCGAACGAACTTGACGGACTTGCCGCGCTTTGCAGGGATGGATCAGGCGACACTCAAAGAATTGAGACTAGAGGGCGCGAGTTAGAGGTTGAAGAGGTGACAAGGGGAAGAGGTGAGAAGGCAGTAGGCACAAGGCACAAGGCAGGAAGCAAAAAGGGAGCTGCCTGTGCAGCGCGCGATCAGCGGATAAAGAAAGCGGATAGGAATGGCTGGAAAAGAATTTGGAGCGCGAAAGTCGGAAAGGGACGAAAGCCGCGAAAGGGAAGGTTTCGAATGCGAAGCTCGAATCTGTCTGTTGTGTCACTTATATGACAGACAGCGCACAAAAGGACTGATACAATGGGGGCGTAATGGACGTTGAGTGAGCAAAAAGGCAAACCGATGGTCAATCCAGAACTCAAAGCCCTGAAGCGGCTGATCAAGAAACTAAGCGCGGTGCGCCAGGTGCTCCGCAACGATGAACGGGAGTGGCTGGATCGGTTTCTGATAGGTGACTCCCCTGAAGTGGAAGGGCATAGCTTTATCCCGCAGACGAAACTGTCGCAGCCCAAGATTCGATTTGATAGTAGTTCATCAACATATGTTCTCGAAGACGAAAAATAGGTCGTGACAGCGCCGCCGAGCGGACCGAAGACATTGTCTGGGAGAGACAAGCCGCGTGCGGCAAAAGGAGGAACGACTATAGACCGAAATATTCAATTGCTCATCCCGATCCCGTTCGTCTGAAACAAACCCAATTCAATTCCTATTAGGAGGAACAGAAAATGCCAGCCAAAAAGACCAGCCGCAAGGCGATGAAAACCACCACGAAGGGTAAAGCCAAGAAGACGACCCGCGCTCCGAAGAAGCAACAGCAGGAGATGCCGGAAGTTGAAGGGCATAGTATGACGGTGAATTCCGCCACTGGTGCGGTCCCCGCCCCGAAGGGCGCAAAACCGTAAGAAACGGTAACCCAAAGCCCGCCTACCTGTACACCAGTACAGGTAGGCGGGAATGCGTATATCTCGTCGAGTTGTTGTGAATCAATTTTCGGTTCGAGCCATTCTAGCGATTTATCTGTTTAGCCCGGAAACCATCCTTGCGGACGCAATCGTAGCTGAACTCAAAGGAGAATCAGACATGACTGACAAGGAACAAGCCACGCTCAAGCGGGTGGCGAAAAAACTTTCCGCGATGCGCGTCACGCTTAGCAAGGATGAACGCGCCATTCTGGACCAATTGGTTCTCGGCGCGTCTGTCAAAGAGCGTAGTCGGAAACGCGAAGTGGAAGGGCATCAGGCGAAAATAAATACTCCTGAAGTGGAAGGGCATGTGATTCATCTGGGACCGCAGGCGGAGATCATTCCTCAAGGTCCAAAGCGCGCTTCCAAGCCGAACTCCCCGTTGCTCGATTTCGATTCGACGACGGGCGGCTATATTCCCCATACAGGTCACTAGCAGATTTCATCTACATTTCCCTCTTCTCTTGTACAGGTGGGCGAAGCGATGGTGGTCGCGGACGCCCACCTGACATTTTAGTGTACAATACCTGCACCTATGAACAAGACAGATGAATCGGCGCTTGCCGCACAACTACACCAATTGATCTTGGCGATTGAAGCGACGGGCCGCGCGCTCTTGCCTTCGTCGAATGACGAATTGTTACAAAGTATTGTGGAAGCGGCAGCGCGGCTTTTTGGCGCGGGCGCTGTCGGGATGGCGTTAGTAGATGAACGCGCCGGGGAACTGGTCTTTCGTGTCTCGACTGGGGCAGGCAGCGAAAATGTCGTGGGGATGCGGATTCCGTTGGATCAAGGGATTGCGGGGTATGCCGCCAATACAGGGCAGCCGATTGCGATTTCGAATGTGCAGACCGACCCGCGCTTTGCGCGCGATACGGCGGAGCGGACGGGTTATATGCCGCGTTCGATTCTGGCGATGCCGCTGATTTACGATGACCGCGTGATTGGTGTGATTGAGGTGTTGGATAAAATTAGCGCGCCGTCATTTGGAATGCAGGATATGGAGCTGCTGGGGATGTTTGCGCGGCAAGCGGCGATTGCGATTCATCAATCGCAGCACCTCGACGCCTTGAATGACCTGCTGGTACGCAGCTTGCACGAATTGCTTTCGCCGGACGCAGCGTTCAACTTGGAACATGCGTTGCAGAGTCAGGATGCGGCGCGGGATGAGGATGTGCTGGAACTGGCGCGCGTGTTTGAATCTATTGCGGGGCTCGGCGAGGCGGAACGGCGCGCGTGTTTGAAGGTGTTGGAAGCGTTCGCGGAGATGAGAAGATGACAAGGTGAAGGGGTGACAAGGTGACAAGGTGAAAGAGTGAAATAAGATTCAAAGGAGGAAGGCGGTGAGTGGTAAGATCGTTTCACATCGGGATTTGGAGGTGTATCGTAAAGCGTTTGCTACCTCGATGGATATTTTTCAATTGTCGAAAATGTTTCCAAAAGAAGAGACGTATGCGCTGACGGATCAAATCCGTCGCTGTTCCCGTTCTGTGAATGCAAATTTGGCAGAAGCTTGGCGCAAACGCCGTTATGAAGCTGCTTTCATTAGTAAATTGTCAGATGCAGAAGCCGAAGCGGCTGAAACTCAAGTCTGGATTGAATTTGCGGTTGCCTGTGAATATGTTCAGCGTGAAACAGCATTGAATTTGTACCAAGCGTATGATGAAATCTTGAGAACGATTGTCGGAATGATTAATCATCCTGATACGTGGGTATTGAAGAAATGACAGGGTGACAAGGTAAGCGACATATTGTGTTGCATTCACCTTGTCACCGTGTCACGGTGTCACCGTGTCAGCAGTACCCGCTTGGTCGAACCAATTTACTGCCAATGCCTTGCGCGATGTGCAGGCGTTGGGGCCGTTGGGCGCGATTACGCGCGAATGGGCGTGGGGCGGCAGCACGGGCAAAGGCGCACGGGTGGCGATCATTGATTCGGGTATTGAGCAGAATCATCCGGCGCTTGGGGACGCGGTCAAGGGCGGCGTGATTGTGGAATATGATGCGCGCCGCAAAGAGAGTGTTCGCATCAGCGATGACCCCAAGCCGCAAGATTTGTTTGGGCATGGGACGGCGTGCGCCGGGATTATTCACAAACTCGCGCCGGACGCGGAAATTTATAGTGTGCGCGTGCTGGGCAAAGATTTAACGGGGCGCGCGTTGCAATTTGCGGGTGGGCTGCGTTGGGCGATTGAGAACAAGATGCAGGTGATGAATCTTTCGCTCTCGACGGGGAAGCAAGAGTATTATGGACTGTTTCACGAAATTGCCGACCAAGCGTATTTTAAGAATATTCTTCTGATCTCGGCGGTGAACAATATCCCCGCGCCGAGCTACCCCTCGCTGTATTCGTCTGTCATTTCTGTCGCGGCGAACGCGGAACAAGACCCGTTCACCTATTATTACAATCCCGAACCGCCGGTGGAATTTGGCGCGCCAGGGATTGATGTGCAGGTGGCTTGGTCAAATGGCGCGTACATCACCAGTACGGGAAATAGTTTCGCCGCGCCGCATATCACGGGCATCGCCACGCTGATTCGCAGCAAGCACCCCGAATTGACGCCGTTTCAAGTCAAGACGGTGTTGTACGCGTGCGCGAGCAATGTGAAACGGGCGTAGATATAATTCTGCGCGTTCTATTTTCCTCGCGGGTTCTTCACAATCGTTTAGTGGTGTGAGAGCGGATAAGCGGATAAGCGGATGGCACGCGTAGAACAAGTGGCGACGAACTGCGTCGCAAGAAACATGTCCTACTTTCGCGAGTTGACGCCGTACTCCAGCAGCCAAGTGAGCTTTTTGCAAATGATGCATACCTTCGCTCTGGAATGGAATCGTGCGACATTAGGCGCAGCGTGTAATTTGCCAAATGCTTCTGCTGTGCGCGAGTAGCGAATTGTGATACATTTCTCCGCGCGGGATACGATTGCGGGGAGGATGTATGGACGAGGCAACGCAGGCGCGGGCGGATCGTTTCAAAGATTGGATGGGTGTGATGGTGGCCGTCGTCGCGCTTGTGACGGCGATTGCGGCATGGCGTGGGGCGGTCTCGGCGCGTCTGGCGGGGTTTGAAGATTATTACGCGCTCACCGCGTCGTTACGCGGCGAAGAAGCCAAGACCCTTAGCACAACGAAAGCAATCGAACATCTTAGTGCTTTCACCGAGTTCGCGGTCAATGACGAACTGGTGAATCAGTTTCTTCAGGCGGCGCTCGCGCGTGCGAACAATGAACAACGCGCAGTAATCACTTCCCAATTGGAAGAAGCGGTGCGCCTCGCTTCGGTCAACCGCAATTTTTTCCCCGGACGGTATGCGAATAAAGACGGCACGTACGCGCTAGACCGCGAAATTGCCGAACAACTCGCCGACGCGGAACAGCGCGAGGATATTGCGCCGCAGCCGCATTTGGAGCAAGCCGCGTCGTTTGACGATAGAACATTCTCCTTCGTTCGTATCATCATCTTGATGAGTGTGTCGCTGTTGCTGTTTACGCTGGCGGGTGCCTTTCATTATGAACGTCATTGGCTGCGGTGGGGCAGCGCCGCGCTCGGCGCGCTCTGTCTGCTGATTGGGATTGGCGCGATGATTGTGGTGGAATTTGGAATTAGGTTTGTGTAGCGCATTAAAACTATTTATATACTTGGTCCATCTTCATCTTGAACAGATAGCCACCCAAAGTTGTATCGTAACAGAAGAATGCAATTTCATTACGCACGCGAGACCAGTTCGCCGACAAACACGGAAACGGTTCAAGGACTGCACGCGGCGCTGAACCACTTAGATCCATAACATAGATCCCTGTCTCTAAATTGGGTTCTTTAAAAGAGGTACTAAAAATAGTAAATACCAGAGCTCGTCCGTCGGGAGACCAGGCAGGGGCAGAAATGTCGGTCAGCTGACTGTTAATCTCACGTAGATTGGAGCCGTCTGAATCTATTACATAGAGACGTAGAAGTTTGGCTTGACCACTCTTGCCAGTTGCATCTGTCGGATATGCCGAGAGAGCAATTTTCGAGCCATCAGGTGCCCATTCTGCATATAATACATCGTCTATGGGCGGATGAGTAAGTTGGGAGATTTTTCTGTTCTCGACATTGAGCAGGTAGAGCTGGGAGGTCTTAGATTCTACAAGTGCCCGGTTGTCGCCCAGACAAAAGAGGATCAAGTCGCCTTTAGGAGACCATCGGACACACCCATGGACTTGGTCTTTGCTCCGCGAGATTTGAGTCATACTTCCGTCCTCGCTGCGAATATAGAGAGAAGAAATCCCATCTTTGAAAGTTTCAAAAATAATTTCTTTGCCACGGGGCGACCAGTCGAACGAACCGATTGATGACGCACCTATTGTTCGGCTACTGACCAAGGGAGTTTTACTACTGCCGTCAGCATTCATTGTGTAGATGGTTGAATCGGCACCGTAATAGCTAAGGAACGCAATTTGATCGCCCGAGGGCGACCAGCGTGGTGAGGAATAGGATCCGTGGTCTGGGGTGAGACGAGTGACATTTGGAGAAACTTCGTCGGGCCAACGTGTTCTGCCAATACAACCAAGAAAAAGTACGCAGATACAAACAAAGACAACGCTGAAGGCGGCTCGCCGTAATTTTTGAGAATTATGCTTCAATAACATGGCGCAACGTTTACCTTTTAGGAAAAAGATTATACTACTTTGGGGATTGCCTGTTGAAATGGCTTTCAATTTTGTCCCTTAATGAAACCTTCGAGGTCTCCAAGACCTCGAAGGTTTTCGAGAAACCGCTGATAAAGTCTTGGTATGTCCACTGAACCTAGCACAAACAACCGACCACCACTTTTTGGCGGGGATCGGTTAGCCACGATTGTTTCTATTTTGATGGCGTTGGTGTTGGTGCAGATCGCCGTGATTACGTATTGGTTTACGCTGGCGGATGATTCCAATGGGGATGCAGGGCGCGACGCGCAAATTTACGCGCTGCAAGGGTTGGGACGGCGGACGATTGGCAGTCTGCGCGCGGGATATGACCAGGCAGGCGCGTACAATCGCTGGATTGAACTGAACACGCTGGCGCGGAGTGCGGAGCAAAAGGGCGATGTGGAAGGCGCGCAGCGATTGCGCGCGGCGCGTGACCGCGTGGCAAAGCTTTCGCCTGCGCTGCAACCGCCGTACTTTGACTCATCCAAAGATATTGCGCCGCGCCTTGCCGCGTACGAAGCGGAGACGTATATCCGCGAATCTACCGCGCTCGCGGAACGATTTGCGAATCAGTATCGGCTCAAGGTGCAGTGGTCGGATAAGGCATCCTCGTACACGGTACAGCTTACGTTGCTTGCGGTGGCACTGTTTATGTTTGGCGTAATTGCGAACAGTCAGCGGCGCGTGCGAATTTT
>Ga0070741_10014489_pt1 | contig 13622 bp, 12 predicted proteins | sample Coa_R1_4_FD_66440 | JGI IMG/M metagenome (GOLD analysis project Ga0070741, IMG submission 66440) | Surface soil microbial communities from Centralia Pennsylvania, which are recovering from an underground coalmine fire - Coalmine... | ecosystem: Environmental > Terrestrial > Soil > Unclassified ... | reverse complement strand
CAGCGCAGAAACGATTTCCGAAACGCTCCGGATCGCCGTTGGCGGGCGCTCGGTCGACTTGCTGCATCAACCACGCGAGAAGGAGGACGTAAACATTTTGCTCGAGCTTCCCCGCTCAGCACGGGTGACGCCGGAGGAATTGCTGGCTCTACGCGTTCGGTCCGGCGACGCTAACGCGCTACCGGAACCGGGCACCTCGGGCAGCCCGACTCCGCTTGTGCCCTTGCGCGAGCTGGTCAGGGTCGAACAGACGATCACCGACAAAAGCATCTACCACAAAAATCTGATGCCGGTAACGTATGTCATCGGGGATGTCGCAGACGCCATCGAGAGTCCGGTCTATGCCATTTTGAAGATGAACAAAGCGTTGCGCACGCTGAATACGCGCGAGTTTGGTGGTTCGGGTGCAAAGCTCGAAATTTTCAACGCGCACCTGCCGTTCACTGATCTGCGCCCTGCCTTGAAATGGGACGGCGAATGGCAGATCACCATCGAAGTGTTTCGCGATCTCGGTCTCGCGTTTGCGGCGGTGCTGGTGCTCATCTACGCCCTGATGGTCGGCTGGTTTCGCTCGTTCCTCACGCCACTCATTGTAATGGCGGCCATCCCGTTTTCGCTTGTGGGAATTCTGCCCGCTCATGGATTGCTCGGCGCGTTTTTTACGGCAACCTCGATGATTGGGTTCATGGCCGGGGCGGGCATCGTGGTGCGCAACTCGATTATTCTGGTCGATTTTATCGAGCGACGGCTGCGTGAAGGGATGCCGCTTGCCGAAGCGGTTGTGGACGCTGGCGCGGTGCGTTTTCGACCCATGCTGCTCACCGCCATGGCGGTTGTGATCGGATCGAGTGTGATCCTGTTCGATCCCATTTTCCAGGGCCTGGCGATTTCGCTGATGGCGGGCGAAATCGCGTCACTCCTGATCAGCCGCATGGCCGTACCGGTGCTCTACTTCATGGCTAATCCAACGCGAACGCTTTCGGGGTCAGCAGCAGTGGCCGAACCAGCGGGATTGGCGGTCTAACTTTCCGAGGGAGGCGGACTCCTGGTGCCGCGCACTTTACGCACCTCGAGCGCGATTCGTTTGAGCTGATCGCTAACGTTACCGCGCGGGATCTTAAGCTCAATGAGGTGAACGCAACTGGACTTCTGCGCCCTCGAGAGAGCAGCGTCGAATTCCCCTTTTGTCGATGCGATGACGCCTTGTCCGCCGCGGACGACTTCGCAAATCTTGTTGTAATTCCATTGTGTGATGACATTAAAACAGCCCTCGCGGATTTGTCGCATGGTGCCGTAGCCATCGTTATTCAGAACGATAATAATTGGATTCAGCCCGAGGCGGACGATGGTCGAGATTTCAACTCCGGTCATTTGGAACGCTCCGTCGCCAACCAGAACGTAAGGCCGCAATGTTTTTGCAGCCAGGGCAACTCCGATACTCGCTGGTACGGCGAAACCCATCGACATGTAATATGCGGGCGCAATGAACTGCGGCTGTCTGGCGCTGCGAATACCGACCGCGCCAAAGATGGCGTCTCCAATATCGGCGATGACGCAGGAGCGTTCGTCGAGATGCAATGAAAGAATTCGAAAAACATCGGGCATCGTCAGCGCGTCCGGGCGCTCGCCGTTTCTCAACGGCTTGGGAGGCGCCTGAGGATTGGGGTGCTTAAAACGTTTCGGCTTGGTTCCTGCACTGGCGAGCGCTTCGAGAAAATCCCGAACCTGAATTGAATCATACCGATGATATTGAACGTTTACACGCTCGGTCGTGGCTAGAACTGTGCGTCGCCGGTCGAGCTTCGCCGTGTAAAAGCCCATGCTCATGTCGGTGATAAACGTGCCGAGCATGAGCACAAGGTCGGCGGACTCGACGTACTTTCTAACGTGCTCGTCGCTGCTCATGGCCCCGCCATACACGCCGAGGTAAAGAGGATGGTTTTCAGGGACCGCGCTCTTGCTCAAAAGATCAGCGGCAATCGGGATGTTCATTCGCTCCGCCATTCGCACTACCAAACGAGCGGTGCGATACCGGGCCAGCTCGACCCCGGCGAGAATGACCGGTTTCTTCGCCGCGCGAATCAACGATACGGTCTCGCTGAGCGCAGCATCGAGCGCATGAGGATCGGATTTGTCAGACCAGGCGGGAGCGATTCCGGTTATTGGAATTTCGCGATCAACGATGTCGTGGGGAACTTCGATGTAAACCGGACGTTTGTAGCGCAAACAGGCCTCGACGCAGCGAACGATCTCAGAGGCGGCGCGTTGCTCATCGAGCAGGACCGCGCTCGCAACCGTGACTTCGTCGTAAATGCGCCGCTGCGTCTCGAAAGTTTTGACCTTATGATGGAGAAGCGGGTCTTTTTCACGATCTTTTCTTCCGGGAGCGCCACTCACAACCACAACGGGCGATTTCTCGGCGTATGCGCCAGCGATGGCATTTAGAACATTGAGGCCGCCCACGCAGTAGGTCACGCAAACGAGACCGATTCCGTTGATGCGCGAATAAGCATCGGCTGCAAATCCCGCGGCCGGTTCGTGCGTCATTGTGATGCTCTTAATTTTCGATTTCTCGAGCCACGTGAACGTCGGTAACGCGAAATCGCCGGGAATTCCGAAACTGTGACGAACCCCTCTGCGATAAAGATATTCAAAAAGAAATTGCCCCAGCGGCATCGTTGCGGGAAAAGAACCGTCTCGAGGAGGCCACGTTGTTTTTGCAACGACGCGAGACGGAAGTGCAGCGGCTCCATTGCCGTGGGGGAAGCGAGCCCGCCTTCGCCCAGACGCGGCGGCGGGGAAAGCCACTTCCTCTTCGGACCGGTTTAGCGGATCAATCTTGCGACTCATCGTCAAATTCTTCCAACGTCAAATGATGATGATGACGCCTGTCTTTCTCGTTGTAGGCATCGTACGCAAGAGCTGCCCAGCACCCGATTGGGAACAGCAGGCCAACCCCTGCAGTACCAAGGATAGATATGATACCGACGAATATGGCGATCGGCATGCCGACAAACATCCAAAGAAGGCCCATTTCGTAATGGCCTTTGTAGATGTGACCAAGCCCCGGCACGATGCTCAGCAGCGCTGCGATTTCATTATGCGCATGTTTCTCTTCTTTGGTAATCGGCATTGATAATGTGTGCATGTTTGTTACCTCCTCATTGCGGTTACTGTTACCATTCGGGCTGTTTCCAACAGCCAACGATGATCAGCGCGTAAAGCGCCATCATTGAAATGACAGCAGATAAAATTAGGTATTCCATAGAGCGCTCCTTTGGGACGTAATTACAGCGACTGGGAATTTCATGCTCGGCATGGATTGGCTTTTGCTTTGCAAAAATTGCTCAGGCCTGAGTGAGCGATCCGTTAGCTCGTATCGTCTGTTCCACGTCTTCGGCCGATAACTCGGCCTTGGCGCCGCCTTGCTCCTTCAGCGCGACGTCGTCTCTCGGAACCGGGCAAGTTGTGGAAAGCTGCGGTGGCAGAGACCAGAGCGCGGCTTGGGAAATTTCAGCCTGCCATGCGGCTGGTAAGCTTATAAACTTCCGATGATTGCAACGAAGGGCTGTCGCACCCTGAGGTCTTAATGATTGTGTGCCCGGTCAGTTGCGGTGAAAATCTGCTCAGTCCAAGGGCTGCATTCGCTCTTTGGATTTGCGACGCCTGCTCTTTAACCCGGGCGGTGAGAGCCTGAATCCCGGATTTTAACTCCGCGATGATCGCTTCTTGCTTTGCTGCGGTGGATTTTACCTGGGCGATTATGTTTCCCTGTTTCTCCACTTTACGATGCTCTTTGAGGAACTCATCAAGCAACATCGCCCTCGTTGCATCGTAGCGCACGGCATGGATCTCGCCGTTCCTGTCGCGTACCACGAAGTCAGGATTCACGTCTGCTACTTCCTCGACGGTTAAACCCAACCGTGGTGTGCTTGCGCACGGAGTATTGCAGACCGGATTCCAATGTTGAATCAAATCTTTCTCGATTGTGCGGCGAGCCTTCTCTCGAGCGATTATACTAACATGTATGTGCGTTGCACCATGCTGATCGACGCGTTCTTGTTGCTCTTGGTCCGTCAGCCGGACGTTTACGTTTTCCGTTTGTCCAATGTAAATGGGGATCCATTTATGAGCTGATGTTTCCCTGGCGTAGATGTAAATTCCAGGACACGGCTCGTTAAACTTGGTCCCGCGAGGGTAAATCCAGAATCTGTGTCTGATGCCGGATTTGTCTTTCCAATAAATTTCAGGCGATTTGTTCATCTGTCTCGCATTCCGTTTTCGACTCTCTCTCTGACCATTGCTTGAGCGATCTCCCGCCGCAGCGTCTCCCGTAACCTGGTGAGTTCCGAGAGACGCTGTTGTCGCTTTTCATCTTATTGGCGACGGGTTCCGTCATGGTTAATTACCTTCGCAATGCAGGCGCCACGGGCGTTAGCAGAACGGCGCGCAGATTATCATTCCGAATATCGTGCGCGGTTGCCACAATCTGCCCGTTGTGATTGATTGCTGTCGCGGAGATGAGCAGGTAATTTCTTCCTGTCCCGTTGAGCAATTTATTCAGGTTGACCATTTTTCCCCCGGTGACTGTGCTATCGCGGCTCCAGAGGAAAGCCACTTGCTGCGGAGGCATTGCGCCGACTGCCGGCAGGTAGGTGTACCCAACAACTTGGTCTGAATCGTTAACACCCAGAGCTACGCTGACATCCGTCTTTGGCTCGCTTCCACCGAGCGATCCAAGATCGATCATGCGGTTGCCATCGTGCAAGAACGCGTGGACGCGAGTATCGATGGTGTTGATCGTGGAATAACCGGCAACGTGGTTGTTGTCGTTGATAGCCATACCGTAACTGGAACGGCCATCCAGCACCCCCAGGTCGCGCATTCCTCCAGTGACTGGAGATAACGCCTGATAGATAAACGCATGGGTCGTTACTAACGTAGCCCAGGTTTGGGCCGTGCCCGTGATGAACCCGGCATTGTTTATTGCGTTTGCCTGTGCATACGCGCCGCCCAGCGTCCCGATGTCTCTCATGCCAGTTTGGTATGTCCACAGGAAGGCCCGGCTTTCGCTGCTATCGCGCTTTGGACCGGAGAACCCCACCACTTGCCCTATTCCGTTAATGCCATTCGCTCGGCTGTATACCTGACCTCTCAAAAGGCCGAGGTCCTTCGCGACTCCGGCTTGGAACGTCGCGGCATGGCTTCCACTTGCCATTGGGCTAGCAAAGAAGGAGTCTCCCACTACCACGTTCGTGGAGCTAATGCCGAATCCGCGGCTGTTGACGCCGCCAGCATCGGCCATGTATTTCTTCGCGTAGTCGAAATGGAAGGCACATGTCTCCTGTCCCTTATACGCCGTGCCAGCTATATGCCCCAGGTTGTTAAGCGCGCCAGCTTCACTGGCTACCATGTCTTTGACGACTCCAAGATCCATGAGGCTATATTCTTGCCCCCGCGCTGTTGATATCCCGATGGCCAGGCATGCCATCAGGCCGATTGAAACTAAGGATAACTTTTTCATTTCTTTCTCTTTCTTTTTTTTGTTTAGGTTCGTATTTCCCTTTTTTTCCATGGCTTAGGATAGGTGGACACGTGTTGGGCGCTGGGCGGCAGTTGCCTTTTGTTAGGCAAAACTTGTGTGGGTCAGAAGGAGCGTTTTTCCGGCCGCCCCAAGATTAGGTTAGTCCTGGCCAAGAAACGCCCAGCGGCGCCTGTCCGGGTGGAGGTTAATTGAGCTTGGAGGGATTAAGATGTCGCCTGCAGATGAATTTAAAAAGACCACTTCACGTGATCGAGCTGAGCCAGTCCAGATCTGGAAAGCGCGAAGTTTCATTGAGAAGCATTCGGGCGAAGAACTTTCGTTGAGGAAAGTGGCGAAAGCGGCCAATATCAACGCGAATCACCTGAGCGAAAAGTTCAAGCAGGTCACCGGCGTGAATTTCGTCGATTACGTCGCCGGAACCCGATTCGAAAAGGCTCGCGACCTCCTGCGCAATTCAAATCTGCGCATCAGTGAGATCGCGTTCGCAGTCGGCTTTCAATCGCTTTCGCAATTCAACCGCGTTTTCAAAAAACGTTGCGGTAAATCGCCGACGCAATTTCGCGCGGCGCACCGGAAATGATTTGCCGAAAAAATGCGTAGTCACGATTTAGTCTTTTTGGCAATACTCACCATTCGTGTGGCATTCCAGCCTAACTCGATGGATCCACGGTAAGCGCGAAAAACTGCTTTGGGGCGTTGGGGGAACAGCCGCGCTCGCTGTCGTTCTGCTTTCTTGCAGCACGACGAATCAAACGATTCTTGCGCCTCCCAGCATCCCGGGCGCAGAATATGTTGGCTCAGAGGAATGCCGGACCTGCCACGAAGAAATCGTGCGTGATTTCAAAACAGCGACGCACGCCCGGCTGATGGCGAAAGGAGAGAACGCGAAGAACATTGGCTGTGAGTCTTGTCACGGTCCCGGTAGTTTGCACGTCAAGAGCGGCGGTGCTGCGCACACTATTATCAATCCGGGTAAGTCGCCGGAAGCTTGTTTCCAGTGTCACCTGGAAGTGCGGGCGCAATTTCAATTGCCACACCATCATCCGGTGCTGGAAGGCAAAATGAGCTGCTCCGATTGTCACAACCCGCACGCCGGGATAGCAATCAAAGGCGGCGGCACCAATATTCAACAAACGCTCAGGGGCGGCGGCCTTGCTTTCTTGAGCCGAAACGAAACTTGCTTCGAGTGCCATACCCAGCAACGGGGACCCTTTGTTTACGAGCACGAGGCAGTGCGTCAAGGTTGCGTGGTTTGCCATTCCCCCCACGGCTCCGTCAACCAGCGCCTCCTAAACGAACGCAACGCGACGCTTTGCCTGAAATGCCATTTCCAGGAGCAAAAAGAGCCCGGCCATATTTTTATCGGAGATGTAGATCACTCGAATTTCCTGCAGCAAGGGACCTGCTGGTCAGCTGGCTGCCATGAAGAACCGCACGGCTCTAACGTGACCCCGCTACTTAGATATTGAGGTGGATCTTATGACCAACGCATCTCGCAGATTCTTTGTGCTGGTTTTTGCGGGAACTTTTGCTGCCACTGGGCTGCGCGCCGGCGAAACCACCGATGGCAAAGCGGTGACGACAACCACGGAAGAAGCCCCAGAGTACAAAAACTGGATCGAGCTCGGAGTCGGTGGCACCATTGTGAACGGCGACAACGCTCAGTTCGAACAGGAGCATCGGCTCCCTGCCGATACCGCTTACGGCGGCATCCAGGATCTACACTTTGAGGGGCCTCTGGGCAAAGACGGCCTGTTTTCCGTCGACGGCCACGCGATCTGGGACACCAACGATTATGACATAACGCTGCAATTGTCGAAGCCAAAGCTCGGTTACATTAAGGCCGGTTTCAGCGAATTTCGCAGCTGGTACGATGGGAATGGCGGATTCTTTCCACACAATAATGTCTTCTTTGAACCACCATTTCCCGAAATGCACATCGATCGCGGTGACGCGTGGATTGAGCTGGGTTTGCGTGTACCAGATTGGCCGGAGATAACGATCCGTTACTCGCACGAGTTTCGCTTTGGACAGAAAGATTCGACGATCTGGGGCGACACCAACCTGACCGGGCTGTTGCCTCCATTTAATTCCACGCGAAAAATTATACCCTCATTCCGCGACATCGATGAAAAGCGCGACATCGTTTCGCTCGAGATATCGAAAACAATCGGTAACACGGACGTCCTGCTCGGCATGCGTTACGAACACAACACGAATGATTACTCCGTAAACACGGAGCGTAGCGCTGGCCAATTGCCTCCGGTGGTTCCCCCTCCGGGGCAGCAACGAAAGGTCACTCAAACGCAAAATGATGACGTGGATCTGTTCAGCGGCCACGGCATCACTGTGACTCGATTTAGCGATTCGCTCTGGTTTAGCGCTGGCTATTCCTACACGACATTACAAAACGATCTCTCTGGCTCCCGTATCACCGGTCTGCATTGGGATGAGGCGTTCGGAGAGCCGGTGCCGACGCTTGGTCGATTCGACCATGCTTTCATTGACTTGGCCGGGATGGCCCAAATCAAGGAGAACTTGGTTAACGCGAACCTCTTTTGGATGCCGCTGGAGAGCCTAGCTATTTTGACAGGCTTCCGATACACGCACGAGAACGTGGACAACGAATCGACTTTTTTGTCGGAGGAACCTGTGCCGAACACGCCGCCATTTAATCCAAGGAATCCGCAAGGTGGATTCCATTACGGACCTCCGGAACCGGCCTCCGGTGCAAGGACGGCCGATTACGATCGCTTCGCCCAGAGATTGGAGCTGCGTTACACCGGCATTAAGAATTGGCTTTTCTATGCCGAAGGCGAATGGGAAGAGGACTGCGGCCGTGTGAACGAGTTTCAGACAATAGACGAAGCAGAGGAACCCTTGGACAAGAATACCCATGCGCTCGGCCAGAAATATGTCATCGGCGCTACGTGGTATCCCATGATGAGATTAAATCTGGCCGGGCAGTATTTTCACAGAATTGCGTCCTATGACGAAGATATCATAACCGGGGACTTCCCGAGGTTGAAAAATCAAGATTGGAATGTCGATGACTTAAATGTGCGAATGACGTTTCGCCCGAAGGTTCCTGTCTGGATGGGCACACTTTCGCTGGTTACTCGGTACGATTTTGTGCATACCTCGATCGACAGCCAGTGGTTTTTTGCGGGGGAAACGTTCGCTGAACTGGAAAGCGGTGAAATCAAAAGGCATGTGATCAGCGAAGCAGTGAACTGGAACCCCCTTCCACGCTTTTATCTGCAAGCAAATTTTTCCTACACTCTCAATCAAACGGACACGCCTGCCGATAACATCGAATTCGTTCCCGGTGGAGGCGCAACCGTCGTGAATTTTAGAAACGATTATTGGACCGTGACGACCGAGGCTGGTTATATCATCGACGACAAAACTAACTTTTACGTCGACTACTCATTTTATTGCGCAAATGATTACTTCAAGAACGCTGCCGTTGCCGTGCCGTACGGCGAGGGGGCAACCGAGCACACCGTTTCAGCCACTGTCACCCGCCAATTGACCAAGCAAGTGCGCCTGCTGTTAAGGTACGGCTATTACAACTACAGGGATGTTTTGTCCGGCGGTCATAACAATTATCGGGCGCATTCCCTCTATTCTGGTCTCCAGGTTCGATTCTAATCTTGTAAACATTACAGAAGGGCCAACAATGAAAATAATTATTATACTCAGCATCAGCATTCTGCTCGCCGTCTCCTCGGTGGCTCGCGCCGCGGACGCAAAAACGAATTGGGCGAATAATTGCGCGCAATGTCACGGCCCCGATGGGAAGGCGAACACGAAAATGGGAAAGATGTTGAGCGCAAAGGATCTGACCGATCCAAAAGTTCAGGCTGAATTCACTGACGCGAAGGCGACGCAATCAATCAAAGAAGGCGTGAAGAAAAATGGCAAAACGACCATGAAAGCTTTCGGAGGAAAACTGACGGACGACGAGATTAAGGCGCTCGTGGCTTACGTTCGCACGTTGAAGAAATAACAACCAACTCATCCAATGAAACGAAAACTATTCCTGTTACTCACAAGCATCGTTGCGTTACCGGGCATTGGTTTCGGAGCCGATGCCGCTGCACTATGGGGCCAGCATTGCGCCTCCTGCCACGGCAAGGACGGCAGCGGGAGCACCATGATGGGCAAGAAATTGAACATCAAAGATTATCGCGACGCCAAAGTCCAGGCGGCGTTCAGCGATGCGGAAGCGGTACGAGCAATCAAGGAAGGCGTAAAAACAAGCGGCAAGGAGACGATGAAACCATTCGGGAGTAAACTTTCCGATGCCGATATCAAGGCGCTGGTCGCATACATTCGATCCTTCAAGAAATAATCGCGCCAAATTTTGCACGAAGTGCCTTGGAATGCGGCGGTGCGCCGCCGCTTTTGCGCTCGCGACGTGATCCCGATCCTGTTTCCAAGATCGACAATCACTCTGTTGTTTTGAGATGACTTTTCGCGGCGCCCGTAAATAATTGCCGCGATGCCCGACGCTCCAGCTCCCGCGCAGCCCCGGCCGTTTAGGCGCAATTTCCGCAACTGGCTTAGCTGGTCCGGAATGGTGCTTGCCGCCGGCGCCCTTTTCGCTTTTTTTCTCCTCCTCGCGATCGACCAGTTCGCGGGCCATCGCAGCCCTTACGTCGGCATTCTGGCTTACGTGGTTGCGCCGCTGTTTTTCATTCTTGGAGTCTTTCTCACGTTTCTTGGTGCGCTTATTCGCTGGCGGACGCGGCGCCGCGCTGTGCGAGCGGCGGAGCCCCTTGCGATCAAAATTGATTTGTCACGATCGCGCGACCGAAGAATTCTCGCGCTCTTCGTTGCGGCCAGCGTTGGATTCTTATTTCTGACCGCGCTTGGCAGTTATCAGACGTACCAATTGAGCGAATCGACGCAGTTCTGTGGAAAAGCTTGTCATCTTCCGATGGAACCGGAATTCGTCGCATCCCAACACACCGCGCACGCGGAGGTCGAGTGTGTGGCATGCCATGTCGGCCCGGGCGCGGCTGCGTATTTCAAAACGAAACTCAACGGCGTGAAACAGCTCTATCACACTGTTCGCAATGATTTCGATCGGCCGATTCGTGTCACCGGGGCCAATCCGCGTCCCTCTCAAGCAATCTGCGAGCAGTGTCATTGGCCGAAGAAATACGTCGGCAACGTCGAACGTACATATCAGCATTTTCTTTCGGACGAAAAAAACACCCCATTCGCTGTGCGTCTCTTGTTAAATGTCGGCGGAGGCGACCCGTCGAACGGGCCGGAGGGCGGGATTCACTGGCACATGAATATCGGCAACAAAATCGAATATATCGCCACCGACGATCAGCTTCTCAATATCCCGTGGGTCAGGATGACAAACCCTCAAGGCGTCACCGTGGAATATCGCACGCCGGAATTTACCGATGACCCGGCGAACTATCGCATCCGGCGAATGGATTGCATGGATTGCCACAGCCGGCCGGCCCATAAAATTCATACCCCAAACGATGCCGTCGATCTCGCCCTGATGACTAACCGGCTCGATTCCAGCATTCCCTGGGTCAAATCGAAAGTCGTGGCCGCACTGACGCAGCCTTACGCGACAACAGCCGAGGCCGAGCAAGGCATCGCCAAATCATTGCACGAAGCGTATCCCGACCGGGCCCAGGCCGGGCCGGTCATCGAGGAGGCGCAGAGAATCTATCGCGCGAATTTTTTTCCCGAAGTGAAGGTCGATTGGCGCACGCATCCCGATTTTGTCGGGCATAAGAACTGGAACGGTTGTTTCCGTTGCCACGATGGCAAACACGTTGCCGCCGACGGGAAGATGTCGATCAAAGCCAGCGATTGCCGGTCCTGCCACCTGATTCTCGCACAAGGCGATCCGGAAGGAATGAAACAGATTAATGCCGGCGGACACGATTTCATCCACATCGACGCCCCGTATGCTGAATTTTCCTGCGTTGATTGCCATACTGGCGGACCTCAGAAGTGATTCTTGCTTGTGAAAGCTATTGCAGTTAATTCGCCTCTCCCCGTTTGCAAAGGGGAGAGGATGAAGGTGAGGGGATTTTTCGATTCGGCACGATTAGGCAGGCGCGTTGTAATTTGCCCTGCTTTACTCGCCATGCTGCTGGTGAGTTGTGAGAAAAACTCCCAGATCAAAGTTTATCGCGTTTCCAAGGCGCCGCTCGAAGAATCCGCGCCCCAGCAGCAGGACGCGATGCCGACCAACACTGCCGCGCCGAGGATGCCCGGCGGCATTGCGCCAGCAGCAACAACCGCAGTAACAACTCCGCCGAATTGGGAACCGCAACCGCTGTCGCAAATGCGACGGGCAAGTTTTCTCGTCAAAGGTGATCAAGGCGCGGTCGCAGACATTTCTTTTGTGAGTCTGGGCGCCGCTGCCGGAAATGTCCTTGATAATGTCAATCGCTGGCTTGAACAGCTTGGTCAACCGCCGATCAGCGAACAAAAGCTCGGTGAAGTTGCGCAGCGACTGCGCACTCCGTTAGGCGACGTCGTTATTGTCGATCTTGCGGGGCTTCCGAAGGATGCCGATCCAACAAAAGACGGCAGAATCATTGCCGCCATGGTGACGACCGGGGACGCAACTCTTTTTTTCAAAATGCGTGGCAATGCCGATCTGACTGAGGCGCAGAAGGGCGATTTCATCAAATGGGTCGCGGCGGTTTGCGAGGCCCAGACCGAAAGCAAACCGCCGCAAATGGCAGCCATGCCGCCGCAGGACGGAGCGGCGCCGCAGATCAAATGGAAGATGCCGGGAAGCTGGACAGAAATGCGGGCATCGTCGATGCGCTACGCAAGTTTCATCGCGTCGGCCGACAACGGTGATAAGATCGACATCTCCGTCGTCACTTTTCCGGGTGAAGGCGGGAGCGATGCCGACAATATCAATCGCTGGCGCGGACAAATCGGCCTGCCGCCCATCGATGCAAGCGCTGCGACCTCACAGATTGCTCCGCTGAAAACGGCGGACATAACTTTCGCAACAACCGACATCGCCGGTGCCAAGACGCGAACAGTCGCGGCTTGGACACGCCGCGACGGGCGTGTCTGGTTCTTCAAAGCGACGGGGCCGAATGCCGCCGTTGAAAAAGAAAAGCCGAACTTCGTGAAGTTCATCGAGTCAGTTCGATTTTAGCAATATGCTGCGCAAGATCATCGATCTCATCACGTCGTTGAAGCTGACGATTGTTTGTCTGGGGGCGGCGATGGCGCTCATCTTTGCCGGGACAGTGGCGCAAGTGCATCTGGGCATTCACGAAGCGCAACAACGTTATTTCCAGAGCATGTTCGTGTGGTGGCCACCGGAAGGAAGCGGTTTCAGGATCCCGATTTTTCCCGGCGGCCATCTGATCGGCGCCGTCCTGCTGGTCAATCTTATCGCCGCGCACGCGAAGCGTTTCCGCTGGACCTGGCGAAAACTGGGCATTCATCTCACCCACGCCGGTCTGATTGTCATGCTCGCAGGCGGACTCTTCACCGATCTTTTCGCGGTGGAGAGCTACATGCAGTTGGCCCGGGGCGATACCAAAAATTATTCTGAGGATCGAAGCCGCGTCGAACTGGCCGTGATCGACACAAGCGGTAGCGACCTTGATCAGGTGACTGCAATTCCCGACACCGTGCTGCGACATAACCGGACGATTGATCATTGGAGTTTGCCGTTCCGAATCGTCGTCCGGAATTATTATCAGAATTCGCGGCTCAAAATGTTAAGCGCAGCCGGCGACGGCGCGAGACCGATCGCAAATCAAGGGCCCGGTGCAATGGTTGCAGTCGAGCCAGCGCCGCGCGCGACCGGTGTTGACGAACGCGACGTACCCAGTGCGGCCGTCGAAATTCTGCCGAAGGATGGCGGTTCGTTAGGCACGTGGTTGGTCTCCGATGCACTCGGGGCGCCCCAGACGTTCGCTTGTGGCGGTCGTACCTGGATGATTACCCTGCGACCCGCGCGCTACTACAAACCATACAGCGTTACGTTGCAGAAGTTCACACACGATAAATACGCCGGGACGGAGATTCCGAAGAATTTTTCCAGCCGCGTAAC
>Ga0070741_10014488_pt1 | contig 13624 bp, 12 predicted proteins | sample Coa_R1_4_FD_66440 | JGI IMG/M metagenome (GOLD analysis project Ga0070741, IMG submission 66440) | Surface soil microbial communities from Centralia Pennsylvania, which are recovering from an underground coalmine fire - Coalmine... | ecosystem: Environmental > Terrestrial > Soil > Unclassified ... | reverse complement strand
TGGGCATGCGGGCCCGGCTCCTTGGCGGTGGCGTCCGTTACCCTGCGGATGGCTCGCGCCACGCCGGCGCGACACCGTAGGAGGATGCCATGTTCATCGCCATGAACCACTTCAAGGTAACCGCGGGAAAAGAAGAGGAGTTTGAGCGCATCTGGAGGAGCCGGGAGACCTACCTCAACGATGTCCCCGGGTTCGTACGGTTCGCGTTGCTGAAATGCGACGCGCCCGGCGAGTACATCAGCCACAGCACGTGGGAGAGCCGCGACGCCTTCATCGCCTGGACGCAGAGCCCCGCGTTTGTACAGGGCCACCGGCAGGGCGGCTCCTTGATGGGCGTGCTGCAAGGGCCGCCTCAGGTAAAGACCTACGACGCAGTCATCGAGCAGGAGAGGCAGGCCACGCCGGCGGCTCGCTAGCGCGCCGGGTCCTCGGCGAACCAGCGTCGCACCGCGTCGACGTCGGCGGCGATCGCCGCGGTGAGTTCGCCGATACTCGCGAACTTCACCTCGCCTCGCAACCGGTGCAGCAGCTCGATACGGAGGTCGCGGCCGTAGAGGTCGCCCTCGAAGTCGAGCAGGTACGTCTCGACGCTCGGCCGTTCATCGTCGAATGTCGGGTTCATACCGATGTTCGTCGCCCCCATGAAGGTCCGGCCGCCCGTGAGGGCACGCGTCACATACACGCCGAACGCAGGCAGCGCGCGGTCCGGCGTGATCGCCAGGTTCGCCGTTGGAAAGCCGATCGTGCGGCCGCGCTCGTTCCCGCGCACGACGGGCCCGCGCAGCGCGTACGGGCGGCCGAGCAGTTCGGCCGCGCGCTCCACATCGCCCTCCTGCAGCGCGCGGCGGATCGCTGTCGCGCTGACGCGGCCGCCGTCGGCCGCGAGCGGCGCGTCGAGCAGCCGCAGCTCGAAGCCGAGCTCGTCGGCGATCGCGGCGACGCGCTCCGGCGTGCCCTCCCGGCCGCGCCCGAAGGCGTTATCAGGGCCCATCAGGAGCAGCCGCATGCGCAGCGCATCGTGAAGGAGCGCGAGGAAGTCACGCGCGGAGAGCTCGGCGACCTCGCTGGTGAAGGTCAGCGGCGCCACGACATCGACGCCGGTCCCGCGCAGCAGCTCCACGCGCTCCTCGAGGCTCGTCAGGTAGGCGACGCGCACCTCGGGTCGCAGCACCTGCACCGGGGAGGGGTGCAGCGTCACGATGCCACTGGCGAGACCGCGCGCGGCCGCCTCGCGGCGTAGCTGGTCGATCAGATGGCGATGGCCACGATGCACGCCGTCGAAGACGCCCAGCGTCAGCGCGGAGGCGCGCCCGGGCGCGTAGTGCGCGAGTTCGTCGCGGGCGAGCAGCATCGCTACAGCCTAGCCGACACCGGGCCTCTCCGGCCTGCGGCCGCCTCCGCCGGGCGTGCTAGACTGCGCCATCCCTTCCCCCCGCGCGGAGCTGTATGGATAACGAGTACCACCTCGACTACGACGCGATCCTCCGCACCATCCGTGGCGCCGAAGTCGTCGCCTTCCGCTTCGTGACCGTGCCGATGCGCCTGCTCATTGACAACCGCTTTACCGAGGTCGACCCGCCGATGGTCAAGCTGGTGCCAAAGGTGAACAGCGCCGAGGAGCGTTTCAAGAGCCTCAAGATGCTCCGGCCACGCTTCAAGCTCCCGAGCAAGATCAGCGCGATCTGGTGGCCGCGCTACATCGACAGCCTCGAGACCTCGGGCGTCTGGGACGCGGTCGTCCAGCGCATCGTCGACAACGGCTTCCCGCAGGTCGCCGAAGAGTGCGACGACCTGCTGCGCGAGCTGCGCCACATGGAGCGCCTCGAGATTCTGAACGCAATCGGCGGCGACGGCTACCGCACCCTCTGGCCCGCCTCCCGCTGACGTGGACCGCGCGCGCTTCATCACGCTCGTCCGGCGGGCGCTGCGCGATGTGCCGCCGCCGTTCCGCGACAAGCTGCGCGACGTCGATATCGTCGTGAAGCGCCGCCCTTCCCGCGCCGACCTCGCCGATGCCGGCCTGCCGCCCGGAGAGTCGATGTACGGCTTCTATCGCGGCGTGCCCCTGACGCAGCGCGACAGCGGCTACAACCTCGTCGCGCCGGACGTCATCGACATCTACCAGGAGCCGCTCGAGGAGGACTTTCCCGACGAACGCGAGCTCGTCGCGGAGATCCGGACGACGGTGCTGCATGAGCTGGCGCACTACTTCGGGATCGACGACGACCGGTTGGCGGAGCTGGGACTGGACTAACGGCGCCGCGTCACCATGAGCGCGGCCCGTGGCCCTCTTTGCGCTTCGGTGAGGTTGTCAACTACGCCGGGCCGCATCGTTTGCCCGCGCATCAGGGCCGCGCTAGAGTCAGCGCAGCCCCGCAACGCAACCCCGCCGGAGGGGGCCGGCCCAGGGATCGATGCCCGAACTCGGCAAGACGCTGTCCCAGGCGCGCATCGCCCGCGGCCTCACGCTGGAGGACTGCGAACGCGACACCCGCATCTCGAAGCGCTACCTCGACGCGCTCGAGCGCGAGGAGTGGAAGGTCTTCCCGGCGCCCGTCTACAGCCGCGCATTCCTCCGCAGCTATGCCCAGTATCTCGGACTCAACCCCGCCGAGCTCATGCGGCTCTTTCACGCGCAGGAGGAGGAGCCGGAGTTCAAGCCGCTACCAGAGGTCAAGCAGCCACCGCCGACGGGCCACGTCAACTGGTGGCTCGCCGCCGCGGTGCTTGTGCTCATCGCGATCGCCGGCGGCGTCCTCTATCTGTCCAGCCGGGGTTCGACCGCGGGCACCACGGGCGGGCCGCTGGCCGGCGCCCCGGCGACCGTGACGCCGGAGGCGCAGGGCGGCGGGCCGCCGGTGGTCGGCGGGCGGCCGTCGGTCACGAAGGGCGAGGTGCCGGACGTGCGCTCGGTACGCCTCGAGGACGCGCTCGCCGCGATCAGCGAGGCCGGCATGTCGTACGTGATCGTCGAGACGGGCGCGGCGGGACAGCCGGGGGTCGTCGTAGCGCAGGACCCCTCACCGGGCACCAAGGGCGGCGCCAGCACGGCGGTAACGGTCGTCGTCCCGCGCGGATAGGGCAGTCCGCAACATGAGCCACACACCCCAAAGCGCGCGTCCCGTCCCCACCGCCGACGATGAGTCGCGCGAGTTCTACGACGGCGCACGACGGCACGAGCTGATGCTGATGCGCTGCCGCTCGTGCGGCGCCTGGCGGCTGCCGTCGCGGCCGCGCTGTCCGGACTGCTGGTCCACCGAAACGGCGTGGGCGCGCGCCAGCGGCCGCGGCACGCTGTACTCCTTCGGCATCATGCACCAGCGCTTCCCCGGGTTCGAGGAGGCGACTCCGTACAACTACGCGCTCGTCGAGCTCGAGGAAGGCCCGCGCATCATCTCCAACATCGTCGGCGTGCCCGACAGCGACCTGTGCGTCGGCATGCCGCTCGTCGCCGTGTTCGACGATGTCACCGACGACGTCACCCTCGTGCGGTTCACGCCGTCGGCCGGCTGACCAGCGCCGTCGCACGGACAGCGGTCTCCCGCGCGGCCCACGCTAAGGCGCAGCGATCGACACAACCGCGGTCGGGCACGGAGTCGGCTGTTCGCCGGGCGGGACGCCAAGTTCACACGACGCGATCTCGCGGAACTCCGGCGCGTCGTACACGCCGACGAAGCTGAGGTCCAACAGGACATCCCCGGAGCTCGCTGCTTGCGGCACGACGTAGTGGACAGTGGCCAGTCTGACGTCCTCGCGGTCGGCGATCGTCGGCAGCGGACCGGTGACATCGATGAAGCAGGACAGCAACGAAACGGCCTTACCGGCGCCATCCGCCCCGGTGTCCGCCGACGGTGGCGGGAACCGGCAATCCCAGTTCCCGCCGAGCCGCGCCTGATTGAAGTCAGGGTTACTGTCGAGGTTGTTGTCCAGGCCAGACGGCGGTGACAGCAGGCTCGTGTCCGAGTCATGCATGTAGAAGTTGAATGCACCGATTGTCGACGAGACGCCGCTTCGGTTCGAGAGCACAACTCCGACATCGAGCGTTTGCGCGCCGGCCGGCAGGTTGCAGTCGGATTGGACGCCCTCGGCGGACAGGTCACAGTCGATCAGCACGGCCATCCTCGGCGCACGGCAAGGTGGACTGATCGCACCGTTGCAAGGCGGAGGAGAGGGAGGCACGGTCGGTACCGGCGTCGGCGCCGCGCACCGCGGGTTCGTGGCCGACCGACAGCGCGGCGGCGACGGCGGCCCGCCGCACGGCGGCCCGGAGCGGTCCGGGCACGAGGGCGGCGAGAGCGGCACGCACGGCGGGCTCTGCGGCTGATTGCCAGGATGCTCGCACACCGGTGGCGCTGGGGGCGTCGCGCACGGCGGGCTCATCGGGCCACTCCCGGGCGACGGGATGCACGGGTACGGCGTCGGCGTGGCGCACGGCGGGCTGACCGACGTGGGCGGCGACAGCGGGCACTGCGAGTTCGGCACGCAGCGGACGCGGATGCCGGCCTCGAATGCGCCGGAATCGACGATGACGTTGGGTCCGGGCGGGAAGATGTCGGAGTAGAAGCGGACGCTGAACTCCGCCGCCCCGCCCTGCGTCGAGGTGCTCAAGGGCGCGGTATCGCCGTTGTAGGCGTAGGCGGAGACGAACGTACCGTCCGCAACGGGCGTTCCCGTCGCGTCGAACAGCCGCACGGTGACGCGCGAGGTCTGGTTGCCGTCGCACTTGATGACGAGCGGGTCGGCCGCGATGTGGATGCCCGCCGGCCCGCACGCTGCCGCATCGCCCGGCACGCAGCCCGTGATGGTCGGCGTAGCGACCGCTGCCGGCGTCCGCTGCCGGCGCGCTGCCGGCGGCGGCGCCGACCCGTCGCCGCGCCCGAGCCCGGCGGCATCGGCGCCGATCGCGACGAACTCCACGGCCGCCAGCGCGAGCAGCGCGACGATGATGATGCCGATCTTCCCGTTCACGGTGATCCTCCCCGTTCCACTGAAGCCACCGATGCGTAACAGGCTACGTGGCTTCGCTCGTACCCAAGCTGCGGCAGCAGGTCGCTCGCGGGCGATAGCAGGTGCCGCCCGTCGCGTGACCACTCGTAGACGGGCGTGTAGGTCATCGCGGTGCCAGAACGCAGCGCCGTCGCCGGCGCGTAGAAGGCAACGCCGCCCTGCTCGTAGTCATTGCTTGGCGCTGTCTGACCGTATCGGTCCCCGCCTGAGGCGCTCCGCCAGCGGTACACGGGCGCGAGCCCCGGGCCCGGCTCCGCCGAGGCGTAGGCGACGGCGCCGCGGTCCTTCCAGCCCGCGCCTGGCCGTTCGAACCCGTACGCGAAGCGCCCGTCGCGCTCGTACTCATGCACGGCATCGCCCAGTCGCACCTCAAACGCGACGGTGTCGTACGTGGCCATGCGCGTGAACGTCAGCACGAGCGTGCGGCCGTCGGGCGCCAGCGAGGGATGCTGATACGGGCTGTAGCAGACGGGCACCGACGGGCCCGCGACGAGCGTGCAGTCGATGAGCGGCTGGGGCGCGCTCCACGGGCCCTCGAGTCGCGGCGCGGTACGGATGCCGACCGCGGCAAAGCCGACGTTCACGACGGCGACGTACGCCTGCAACGACGCATTCCAGGCGACGCTCGCGCCGTTTTCGAACGCGGCGAGTCGTTCCACCGGATCCGCCGCCGTGATGCCGGACCAGAGCGAGGCCGCCGACGCGGGCGACGACTGCCAGCGCTGGCCGTCCCAGAACTCATAGGCCGCCGCGTCGGCGATGCGCCCGGGGGCGACCCGCGCCAGGTACTTCTCAGAGCGCTCGCTCTGCAGCAGGACGCGCAGGAGGCCATCCGCACCAAGCTCGACCGGCTGTGCGCCGATGACGTGGTCCGGAAAGCCAGCGCCGTCGTCCCACAGCGACCGCGCGACCACCGTCGTGGACATCGACGCCGTGTCGAGCGTGGCAACGCCCACTTCGCCGATGCGGTACGCATAGGGCCCCGAGCCGTAGACGTAGGCGGTGTAGACGTCGACCGTGCGGCCGTCCGGCCGTGGCCACGCGCCGGCTGGCCAGACGGTCAGCGAGCCGTCCTTGGGGATGAACGGCACGGCGATGCCGTTTCGGGCGTAGTAGTGGAGTTCCGGACAGCCGTGATCGTCCACGGTGTCCGACCAGGCGACCGCGTTCTGTTCGATCTGCTTGCCTGACTCGGCGAGGAAGAGGGTATCGCCGAAGAACCACCACGTCTTTCCCCCTTGGACGACCGAGAAGCCGCCGTCGGCGCCCTGCACCAGCGCCTCGCGGGCATCATCGTTCGAGAAGGAGCAGAGTTCGCGCGCGGAGATGGCCGCCGGCGGCTCGGACGACGGCAGCGTCTCGCCGGCGGTCGGCGTCGATGTGCCGCCGAGGACGCGCCCGAGCAGGATCGCCGCGCCGGTAAGTGCCGGGGTCGCGGCGATGGCGATGAGCAACAGGGGGCGCAGTCGTTCCGACACGGCTAAGCCCGTCCTACGTTGTCGTCCGCGGGGGACATACTCAGCCTTCGTCGGTGCGGCGAGCATAGCAGACCAGGCGGTGGATCACGCTATCGGCGCCCTATCCTCCAACTACGGACGGCGCCGACAGCGCCAGTGTTCCGCGGCGGCCCGCGGCCGCGCCCGACGCGTCCCCTACGCCTTGCCGCCTGTTCCCGGCCACGCTGCCTCGGGCGCTCCAGGCGACGCCCCACAAGCGGGCGCACTTCCGGCCGACTGGCGTGAGGACGCAGGCGCGACGACCGCCAGCCGAGACGCGAACGAACCGGCTTCGGGCCACGGTTCGGTCAGCTCGGCCTCCTGCCCGTACGGCACGCGGCCGGGGACGGCGCGACGCCGCGTATTGGAGGCCCGCCGCCACCAGCCGAAGACGTCCGCCGCGGGTCGGCATCGGGCGCAGTCCCGTGCCGCGATTACGCCGGCCCCGTTAGAATTTCCGCATGCCGATCTACGAATTCTTCTGCGCGAAGTGCGGGATGAAGTTCGAGGAGCTGCGGCCGGCGGCGCGGGCTGATGATTTGGCCACGTGCCCGAGCGGCCACCGGGGGGCGACGCGAGTGCTGTCGGTGTTCGCGACGGTGGGACGCGGCGGCGCGGACAGCGCGTCGGTCGGCGGCGCTGGGGGCTGCGGTTGCGGTGGCGCCTGCGCATGTGGCGGCCACTGACGCTCCGTCCGCGATCGTGGTGCGCACGCCGGGCGAAGGGAGCCGCGATCGGCGCCGCACCACCCGTCGGCGAGCACAGCGTTCGCCATCTGCAGGGGCGTTCCGGCCGGCCTCGGGACGCTCGCTTCGGTTAGCCGAGTCGCCGCGCCGACGCACATGACCGGACTAGTCGGCGGATCCCGCAGTAGCGCCGACCGCCGTTCAGGCTGATAGGCAGTGCGGGCGGCGGACGAGATCATGGCCGATGGTTGACCTGTTATCGCCCCCGCGCAGACGGATGCGCGCGTAGACTGCGGACAACGTCCTGAGGCGGCATCCCCTGCCGCCATGAACCCACCTGAAAACCGAATAGCGTGAAGTATCCCATCACCGCAGATGCGGATGTGGCCGCGCTGCGTCGCGTCCGCCTGCCCGCGATCACCCTCGCCGACCTGTGGCGCGCGTTCGCCTCGCACTGGGGCATCGTCGCGGCGCTGGCGCTGACGTTCGGCATCCACGCGCCGACGCTACGCTACTACTTCGACGGCGACGACTTCGTCGTGCTCGGCAGCATCTCCCACGCCGGGAACGCCGGCTACCTGAGGGACACGGTGCTGCTGCGGGACATCGTGCCGAACTGGCGGCCGCTAACGGCGGCGGTCTACACGCTCGAGTGGGACCTGTTCGGCCTGAACGCGACAGCGTGGCGCTCACTGAACCTCGGCGTACACCTGGTGTCGGTGGCGCTGCTCTACGCGCTGGTGCTACGGGCGACGCGACGGCCCGCTGCGGGCTCGGTGGCGGCCGTCGTGTTCGGCGTGTCGGGGTCGCACTTCGACACGGTCACGTACGTGACGGCACTGCCGCATGTGCTCGCGACATGCTTCACCATCGGGTCGCTGCTGGCGGTGGTGGCGTACGCGCAGTCGAACGAGCGCCGGCCATCGCTGTTCTGGCTCTCGTTCGCGCTGTTCGCCCTGGCGTTCCTCGCGAACGAGGGGTCGTTCGTCTATGCGCCGCTCGTGGTCTTGGCGTACGCGCTGTTCGCGGTCCGCTGGCGGCGAGCGCCGCTCCGACTGGCCCTGCACTCCTTGCCGTTCGCCGCCGTGGCGGTCGGCTGGTCCGTGTTCTACGAGGCGTTCCCGAACGACCAGCTGCGGTTCGATGGGTATGGCTGGGGCCCGCATATCATGCGGAACTACGCTGTCTATCTGTCGTACATCGCGTTGCCGACGCGGGCGATCCCGCTCGAGCCGGGGACAGGGCGCGTACTGCTCGCGGCGGCGATGGCGCTCAGCGGGGCGGTGCTCGCGCTGCGCGGGCCGCAGCTCGGGCGGGTCGCCGTGGCAGGCGTCGGCATTGCGCTGTTGCCGTTCGTGCCGGTCGAGATCTGGACGGCGTCGCGCTACACGTACGCGGCGGTGGCGTTCTTCGCGATCGGCGCCGGGATCGTCGGTGTCGCGCTGTACGACCGCGTGGCGTCGTGGCACCGGCGGGTGCACGGGCCGGCGATGGCGCTCGGCCTCGCCTTCGTGGCGGTCGTCGCCGGGCTGTACAGCTGGCAGACGCACGCGCGGGACGCGCGTTCCGGCGAAGGGACAGCGCGTTGGAAGCTGCTGGTGGACGAGCTGCGGGCGAACTACCCGAGCGTGCCGCCGGGGACGACGATCTGGATCGTCGACGGACCCTGGACGAACCCGATGGAGCAGTACACGTGGGTGCCGTCGGTGGCGCGGGCGGTCTACGGCGATGCGGCGGCGTTCGACCTGCCGCGGAGCGCGTACACGCAGGAGCCGCCGAAGATGGACGGCGCGCTGTTCCTCGAGTGGCGGGACGGCCGGCTGCGACCGGTGCCGGCGGAGTGGGTGGTCGCCGGTCGTTAGTCGTAAGCCGTCAGGGGTTTGATGCTGCCGCGCGGGCGTTCAGCCCGCGCGTTGTCGTGTTTGGGGCGGTCAAGACATGTGCTTGCGAGCCGAGCGCGCAATGCGTGTAGCGCTCACGCGGCTGCGCGGGTGAAGCCCGCGCTCCGGCTCGGGCATGCGGGCCGCGCCGCGGTGGCGAAAGCGGCGGGCGGCTTCACGTAGCCGGTGAGAGGATTCGGGGGAACGAAAACGCCCCGAGCAACCTTGCCGCCTCTCCGGTTTCGTCCTCCCCCGGCCTTCCCCTCGGCTAGGGCTTTCGCCCGTCGCTTACCGGTACCGCCGGGTTCGTCCACCGGAGCGCTGCGTCAGCTGCTCGGGACAGTGCTTACGATATCACCACCTGCGGACGTTGTCCATGGCCGGTGGCACGATGTTCGATTGATGTTTCCGCATAACCGGGCGTCCGGCATCGGTGGTTGACGCGATCCGGCGGTTATGGCGCCCCGTGTTTGCATGCGTGCGGGCTAGACTGCGGCCGTGCAGCGCACCCGCTTCGACCGCGCCGACGGCCGCTACGTGCTGTTCTATTCGTTCGACCGGCCGCCGCCGACGGTGCTCGCCATCGAGGAGCAGCGGCGAGGTGAGGGACGCATCGAGCTGCGGCACAACGAGCTGCTCGGCGAGGCCGTGATCGTCTCGACCGGGCGGCAGGAGCGGACGTTCCTGCCGCCCGCGGAGTACTGCCCGCTCTGCCCGACCGCCGGCGTCGACGCCTTCCCGACCGAGATCCCGGCGGCGTCATATGAGATCGCGGTGTTCGAGAACCGCTTTCCGAGCTTTCGGCCGGACGCACCGGCGGTGGCCGACGACGGGCCGCTGGCGCGTCGCTCGCCGGCGCGCGGCGCGTGCGAGGTGGTGCTGTACGCGCCGCAGCACGAGGCGACGCTGGCGTCCCTGGGCGCGAAGCACGTGCGACGGCTCGTCGACGTGTGGGCGGACCGCTATGCGGAGCTGGGCGCCCGGCCGGAGGTCGAGTACGTGTTCGTATTCGAGAACCGCGGAAAGGAGATCGGCGTCACGCTGACGCACCCGCACGGCCAGATCTACGCCTTCCCGTACGTGCCGCCGCGGGTCGAGCAGGAGGAGCGGGCGGCGAAGGATTACTACGGCGAGGCCGCGTCCTGCCTGCAGTGCGACCTTCTGGCGATGGAGCGCGAAGACGGCCGCCGGGTGCTCGCCGAGGCGGGCGGCTGGCTGGCCTATGTTCCATTCGCGGCGCGCATGCCGTACGAGGTGCACCTCGCGCCAGCCGCGCACCGGGCATCGCTGCTCGACCTGACAGAAGCGGAGCGCGATGGCCTCGCCGTGGCGCTGCGGCGGCTGCAGGCGACGTACGACGCGCTCTGGGGGTTCGTGATGCCGTACACGATGTCGATGCACCAGCAGCCGACGGGCGGCCACGAGCGGCCGTTCGACCACCTGCACATCGAGTTCCTACCGCCGTACCGCACGCGGGACAAGCTGAAGTACCTGGCCGGCGTCGAGACGGGCGCGGGGACGTTCATCAACGACACCGCGCCGGAGGAGACAGCGGCGGAGCTGCGGATGGTCTGGCAGCACGTCTCGGCAACCGAGGGTGAGCGACCGACGCTCGCAGGGCGAGCGCGGCGGCGGCGCAATCGATGATCGAGGCAGCGCGTCCGCACGATGAGCGCGTGGCGGAGCTGATCGCGGCGTTCCAGCGCGAGTTCGGGCGCCCGGCAGCGGGGATCGCGCAGGCGCCCGGCCGGGTGAACCTCATCGGGGAGCACGTCGACTACAACGACGGACTTGTCCTGCCGTTCGCGATTGACCGCTCGGCACTGGTGGCATGGCGGTCCCGCGAACCCGCGGACGACGATCGAGGTCTCGGCCTCTATTCCGTCAACTACGGAGGGCGAGGCGACGTCTCGCATCGGCGTTCCGCGGACGCGCGCTACGAGCGTCGCGCGCGCTCCGACGACTGGGCCGCGTACCCGCGAGGCGTGCATACCACGCTCGCGGAAGCCGGCCACCCGCTCCGCGCTGGCGACCTAGCGCTGGCCGGTGATGTCCCGCAGGGCGCTGGCCTCTCCTCCTCCGCCGCGCTCGAAGTCGCCGTCGCCGGCGCCTTTCGCGACGCATTCTCCCTTCCCATCTCCGACGTCGAGCTGGCGCTGCTGTGCCAGCGGGCGGAGAACGAGTACGTCGGCGTGCAGTGCGGGATCATGGACCAGTTCGCCTCCACGCTCTCGAAACGCGGCCACGCGCTCCTCATCGACTGCCGCTCACTCGAGTACGAGCACATCCCGCTGCGGCTCGAGGAGTACGGGCTCGCCGTCGCGATCGTGAACAGCGGGGTGAAGCGCGAGCTGGCCTCGAGCGCGTACAACGAGCGGCGGCGCGAGTGCGAGGAGGCTGTCGCGCTGCTCGGCGAGCGGCTGGGCCGGCCGGAGCTGGCGTCGCTGCGTGACGTGTCGGCGGAGGAGATGGCGTCGGTGACGGCTGACCGCGTGGCGCTGCGGCGGGCGCGGCATGTGGTGAGCGAGATCGCACGGGTGCGCGAGGCGGTCGCGGCGCTGCGGCGGGACGACTTCGCCGCGCTCGGGGCGCTGATGCGGGCGTCGCACAAGAGCCTGCGCGATGACTACGACGTGAGCTCACCGGAGCTGGACCTGCTGGTGGAGCTGGCGAGCGCGCAGTCGTACGTGCTGGGCTCGCGGCTGACGGGGGCGGGGTTCGGTGGCTGCACGGTGAGCCTGGTGCAGACGGGTGCGGTGGAGGCGTTCGACCGCGATGTCGTCGAGGCGTACGCAGCGCGAACGGGTCGGCCGGCAGTGACGTACGTGACGACCCCGCAGGATGGGCTGCGCACCTGGCGGCTCTAGCTTCGACCGCCGGTCGCACCTACACTCAATCCAGTCCTATCAGCTCCCTCTGTTCAACCTGCGGATAGACAACGCATGAGATTCGCCGACCGGATCGAGAAGCTGCCGCCGTACCTCTTCGCCCAGATCTCCAAGAAGGTGGCGGCTAAGAAGGCCGAGGGCATCGACGTCATCTCCTTCGGCATCGGCGACCCTGACCTGCCGACGCCCCCGCACATCATCGACGCGCTGCATCGCGCCGCGGAGGAGCCGGCGAACCACCGCTATCCCGAGACGGAGGGACTACCGGACTTCCGGCGCGCGGTGGCGGGCTGGTACGAGCGCCGGTTCGGCGTGTCCCTCGACCCTGACAAGGAGGTGCTCTCACTCATCGGCTCGAAGGAGGGCATCGGCCACATCGCGCTGTGCTTCATCGACCCGGGTGACGTGGCGCTCGTGCCGGACCCGGCATATCCGGTGTACGCGATCGGGACGATGTTCGCCGGCGGCGAGGCGTACACGCTCCCGCTGCTCGAGGAGCACGGCTTCCTGCCCAACCTCGACGCGGTCCCGGCTGACGTCGCGCACCGGGCGAAAGTGCTGTGGCTGAACTACCCGAATAACCCGACGGGCGCCGTCGCCGACACCGACTTCTTCGAACGCGCCGTCCGCTTCGCACAACGGTACGACCTCGCGGTGCTGCACGATGGCCCGTACAGCGAGGTCGCCTACGACGAGTACGTGCCGGTGAGCTTCCTGCAGGCGAAGGGCGCAATCGACGTTGGCGTCGAGTTCCATTCTCTCTCGAAGAGCTACAACATGACCGGCTGGCGCATCGGCATGGCCGTCGGCAACCGGCGGATCATCGACGCACTCATGCGCGTGAAGTCGAACATCGACTCGGGCGTCGCGCAGGCGGTGCAACGAATGGCGATCGCGGCGCTCGAGGGCCCACAGGACTGCATCGACGAACACAACCGCATCTACCAGGCGCGGCGCGACAAGGTCGTCGAGGCGCTGCGCAAGCTCGGCCTGCGCGTGACCCCGCCGAAGGCGAGCCTCTACGTCTGGGCGAAGGTGCCGGACGGCATGACGTCGGCCGGGTTCGCGGAGCGCCTGCTGGACGAGGCCGCCGTGATCGTGACGCCGGGCAACGGCTACGGCGAGCACGGAGAAGGCTACGTGCGGCTGTCGCTGACACTGCCGGATGACCGCGTCGACGAGGGGCTGCGGCGCATCGCGGCGCTGCCGTCGCTGGCGTGAGCCCGGCGGCTCGTTGTCGTCCCCGATTAGGTTGTTGAGACCGAGAGCGTGCTCGAGTCGGCTGTGGGAACTACAGCGAGTCAGCGCGCGGCGGCTAGCGCATCCGCTTCGGCCCGCAGGCGGGCCGCTCGATCATGCGCGCCGCGCCTCGCGTAGTCGTCGGCGGCGACGCGCCGCTGGTTGATCTCAGCATCGAGGATGGCTGCGAGCTCGTCGCCACCGAGCTCGCGGCGCGGCACTTCGGCGGCGCAGAGGCCGCCAATGGCTCCTGCAATCGTCCCGCTCGGCGACGGTGCCGGTGCGTGCGTCAGGCCGACGGCTTCGGCGTTGTCGATCGCCGCAAGCGCGGACCGCAGCGCGCTCGTCGCGATGGCGTCACGCCGTTTCATCGCCTCGCTGAGCGCGGCACGCAAGCGCGCGCGCAACGCTTCGCCACGGTGTTGGTT
>Ga0070741_10014487_pt1 | contig 13625 bp, 11 predicted proteins | sample Coa_R1_4_FD_66440 | JGI IMG/M metagenome (GOLD analysis project Ga0070741, IMG submission 66440) | Surface soil microbial communities from Centralia Pennsylvania, which are recovering from an underground coalmine fire - Coalmine... | ecosystem: Environmental > Terrestrial > Soil > Unclassified ... | reverse complement strand
CCAGCAAAGCACCGGCTGCCAGTCGGTGCTTTCGTTTGACGGGAGGTGATGCGGGGTCTCGGTCGATCCGCGGATCAACGACAGGATCAGGGCTCCCCAGGTTCGCCTGGTGGGGCCGGACGGGGCGCAGATCGGGATCGTTTCCACTCAGGACGCGCTCCGGCGAGCCCAGGAGCTCGATCTCGACCTGGTGGAGGTGGCGCCGCAGGCCAACCCTCCCGTCTGCCGGATCATGGACTACGGGAAGTTCAAGTACGAGCGGGACATCCGGCAGAAGGAGGCCCGCAAGAAGCAGGCTAGGATCGAGGTCAAGGAGATCAAGTTCCGCCCGAAGATCGATCCGCACGACTACGCCACCAAGAAGGGCCACGTCGAGCGGTTCCTGAGGGCGGGTTCGCGGGTCAAGGTGACGATCATGTTCCGCGGGCGCGAGATGGCGCACACGGAGCTCGGACGGCGGATCCTCGACCGCCTGGTGGAGGACCTCAAGGACGTCGCGGTCGTGGATGCGGCGCCCAAGCAGGACGGCCGGAACATGGTCATGGTCATCGCGCCGACCAAGAGGCATCCCGCCGAGAAGGTTGAGCAGCGGGCCCCGCAGCCCGCGCCCACGAGCGAGTAGGACACGAACGATGCCGAAGACGAAGACGCACCGAGGAGCCGCCAAGCGCTTCCGGATCACGCGAGGTGGGAAGATCCTGCATCGCAAAGCCACCGGTAATCACTTCCTCACCAAGAAGCCAGGCGGGCGCCGCAGACGGGTCGAGGGCATGTCGGAGGTCACGTCCGAGCGGCGGACCATCCGGCGGCTGCTCGGAGGGTAGGCCATGGCACGGGTGAAGCGATCGGTTCACGCGCGCAAGAAGCGGCGCGAGATCCTCTCCAAGGCGAAGGGGTACTACGGATCCCGTTCGCGTAGGCTCCGGGTCGCGAAGGAGCAGGTCATGCACTCCGGCCGGTACGCCTACCGCGACCGCCGCGACCGCAAGGGGCAGTTTCGCCGGCTGTGGATCACGCGGATCGGGGCCGGCGCGCGGCAGGAGGGGCTGTCGTATTCGCAGTTCGTCCACGGCCTCGGAAAGGCGGGGGTCGGCGTCGACCGCAAGGTCTTGGCGGACCTGGCCGTGAACGACCCCGCGGCGTTCGCGGGGCTCGTGCGGGCGGCGAAGGACGCGCTGGCCGGCTCCTAGGGCCCGGCCGGGCCCGTGGGTCGCGGGCTCCGCGAGAGGCGCTCTCCCGGCGTCTCCCGGCGGCCCGTGGGCGGTCGGGGCGGTGCGGTCGCGGGAGGGCGAGGCGTGATCACCTCGGTGAGGAACCCCAAGGTGGCGGCGGCCGCCCGGCTGAAGAAGCGCGCGTTCCGAGAGCGCGAGCGGCGCTTCCTGATCGAGGGCGCACAGGGAGTCGCCGAGGCCCTGAGGTCGACCATCCCCCCGGTGGCGCTGTTCGCCAGCGTGGAGGCGCCCGAGCTCGCGGAAGCGGCGCGGGCGCGAGGCGCCGAGACCCACCGCGTGAGCGAGGAGGTCATGTCCAGGCTCACGTCGACGGTGACGCCTCAGGGGGTCCTGGCGATTCAGCCCTTCGTGGACGTCGAGCTGGACCGGCTCCATCCGTCGCCGTCGTGCGTGGTCCTCCTCCACGCCGTCCGGGACCCCGGCAACGCCGGAACCGTGCTCCGGTCGGCCGACGCCGCCGGGGCCGACGCCGTCGTGTTCGCATCCTCCTCCGTCGACGTCTACAACCCCAAGACCGTGCGCGCCTCGGCCGGCTCCCTGTTCCACCTTCCGGTGGTCCGGGGCCCGCAGACGGAGGAGGCCGTGGAGGCCCTCCGCGCTCGGGGCTGCCGCGTGCTCGCGATGGACGCGGACGGCCAGGCCGATCTCTACCGGCTCGATCTCACGGAGCCGACCGCCTTCCTGTTCGGGAACGAGGCTTGGGGCCTGCCGCCCGAGGTGGCGGCCATGGCCGACACGACGGTGCGGGTGCCGATCCAGGGGGGCGCCGAGTCGCTCAACCTCGCGGCCGCGGCGAGCGTCTGCCTGTTCGAGTGGGCGCGACAGCGGTGGTACGGACCGCCCTCGACGCTCGCGACGGTGATCGCCGCCGCCGCCCACGATCTTCGGTCCCCGCTGACCGCCATGAAGGGGTTCGCGTACGCGCTCTCCACGCGGTGGAGCGACATGAGCGACGAGCAGCGAACCGTCATGCTGCAGGGGATCGTCTACGACACCGACCGGCTGAACCTCATCATCCGCCAGCTCGTCGACGCCGCCAGGATGACCGCCGGCGGGCTGGAGCTGTTCCCCGAGCTCGTGAGCCTCCGAGAGCTCGTCGGCCGCGTGCAGGAGCGCGCGTCCAGGGACCCGGAGCATCCCCCCGTCGTGTGGGAGGGGGACGACGTGGAGGCGTTCGCCGACCCGGACCGTCTGCAGCTCGTCGTCGAGGCCTTCGTGGAGGCCGAGGTCTGGTGGGCCCACGAGGGTCCGGTACGCCTGCGCGGCCACGTGCGGGACGGGCGGCTCGCGATCGAGGCGTTTCGGGCGGGGACGGAGCTCACCGCCGACCGCGCGGCCTCGCTGTTCGAGCCCCGGGCGCCGGGGACTGGCTCCGGCAGCAAGATCGGGCTGTTCGTCGCCCGCGGGATCGCGCGCGCCCAGGGAGGGACCGCCACCGTCGAGGTCGACGGTGGTCTCCGCTTCCGATACGAGGTTCCCACCGGCGACGTGCCGGCCGTCTGAGCAGGGGCGCTTGCTAGACTCCGGGCACCGATGGAGCCCGGTGAAGCCCTTCGCGTCCTCGAGGCCGCGCGCGCCGGCGGCCTCGAGGCCATCGCCGCCGCCGGCACGCTCGAGGAGCTCGAGGCCGCCAAGGTCGCCGTCCTCGGGCGGAAGGCGCCGTTCACGGAGGTCCAGCGCTCCCTCGGGTCCTTCGGCGAGGACGACCGGCGGCGGATCGGGCGGGTGGCGAACGAGGTCCGGGGCGCCCTGCAGGCCGCGCTTGAGGAGCGACGCGCCGAGCTCGCGCGCATCGAAGAGGAGCGTCTGCTTCGGGCCGACGCCGTCGATGTCACGCTGCCAGGGCGGCGCCCGCGATCTGGGTCGCTCCACCCGCTCACGATCGTCGAGCGCGACATCGTCGAGATCTTCACCAGGATGGGCTACCGGGTGGCCGAGGGGCCCGAGGTCGAGGACGACTGGCACAACTTCGAGGCGCTGAACATCCCTCCCGACCACCCGGCGCGCACGATGAAGGACTCGCTGTACATCGACGTCGACGGCCTCCTGCTGCGGACCGAGACCTCCGCCGTCCAGATCCGGACGCTCGAGTCGCAGCCGCCACCGGTGTACGTCGTCGCTCCCGGCCGGACCTACCGTCGCGAGGCCGTCGACGCGACGCACCTGTCCGTGTTCCATCAGGTCGAAGGGCTCGCCGTCGACGAGGGGCTGTCGTTCGCCGACATGAAAGGGACCCTGGAGGCGTTCGCGCGGGCGATGTTCGGCGAACGTCGACGCGTGCGTCTCAACCCCGACTACTTCCCGTTCGTCGAGCCCGGAGCCCAAGTCGCCGTCTCGTGCTTCGTCTGCGACGGCGCCGGGTGCGCGACGTGCGGTAACGGGTGGATCGAGCTGTTGGGCGCCGGCATGGTCCACCCCCGCGTGCTCGAGAACTGCGGCGTGGACTCCGAGCGGTACACGGGGTTCGCGTTCGGGATGGGCATCGAGCGGGTCGCCATGGTTCGGTACGGCGTGAGCGACATGCGGCTGTTCGTGGAGGGGGACGTCCGGTTCCTCGAGCAGTTCCAGGGGGCGGCGTGAGGGTTCCGCTCTCCTGGCTCCGCGAGCTCTGCCCAGTGGATCTCGGAGCGGAGGAGCTCGCGGAGCTGCTGACCGCCAAGGGCGCCGAGGTCGAGAGCATCGAGCGCCCCTGGGAGCGGCTGTCGGGCGTGGTCGTGGCCCGGGTCCTCGACGTGCGCGACCACCCCGACCCGGAGGCCACCCGACTGTGCCTCGCGCGAGTATCGACCGGCGTGGCGGAGCGCGAGGTCGTCGTCGGCGTTCGAAACATGCGGCCGGGCGATCTGGTACCGCTCGCCGGCCCCGGCGCCACCGTCCCCGGCGTTCCCCAACCGCTCTCCGCCAGGAGGATCCGGGGCGTGGTCTCCGACGGCATGCTCTGCTCGGCCATGGAGCTCGGGATCGCGCCGAACCACGACGGAATCCTCGTGCTGCCCGAGGACCTCTCGCCCGGGGAGGACCTGAAGGCCGCGCTCGAGCTCCAGGACGCCGTCCTCGACATCGAGGTCACGCCCAATCGCCCGGACTTCCTCTCGATCGTGGGCATCGCGCGCGAGGTGGCGGCGGCGACGGGAGTCCCGCTCCGCCTCCCCGACACGACCGTGGTCGAGGCCGACGAGAAGGCGGCCGACGTAGCCACCGTCGAGGTCCTGGACCCGGACCGGTGTCCCCGCTATCTGGCGAGGATCCTCCGGGATGTCCGGCACGTTCCCTCACCGCCGAAGATCCAGGCCCGTCTGACGGCCGCCGGCATGCGACCGATCTCCGCGGCCGTCGACGCGACCAACTACGCGATGCTCGAGATCGGACAGCCGCTGCATCCCTTCGATCTCGCGTTGCTCGCCGGCCCCGGGATCGTCGTGCGGCGCGCCCGGGAGGGCGAGCGGCTGGTCACGCTCGACGGGGTGGAGCGGACGTTCACCGAGGACGATCTGCTGATCTGCGACCGGGAACGCCCGGTGGCGGTCGCCGGCGTCATGGGCGGGGCCCTCGCCGAGGTCTCGGACTCGACGACCGACCTCTTGCTGGAGAGCGCGACCTTCGAGCGTGGGGGCATCCAGCGCACGCGGAGACGGATCGACCTCTCCACGGAGGCGTCCATGCGCTTCGAGCGCGGTGTGGACCCCGAGGCGGCCCCCATCGGCGCCGACCGCGCATGCCGGCTGATGGCCGAGTGGTGCGGCGCCCGGGTGCTGGCCGGTCGGGTGGAGGTGGGGTCGGAGCCGCGGCGCCGGCGGGTCTCGGTTCGCCCGAGCCGCGCGAGCCTCCTCCTCGGCATCTCCGTGACGGCGGAGGACGCCACCCGGGTGTTCGACCGGCTCGGCATGCGGTGCGAGAGCACCGGCGACGCCCTGGAGGTCGAGGTCCCGGGCTACCGCGTCGACATCGAACGCGAGGTCGACCTGATCGAGGAGATCGTCAGGATCCAGGGGTACGAGCGTGTGGGATCCACGCTGCCGCCGATCCGCCGGCCGGGCGGGCTCCCGCCTACGTACGCGTTCGTGGATCGTGTCCGGTCCTCGCTCGTGCGCGCCGGTCTCCGCGAAGTGCGGCTGCTCTCGTTCGCCTCCGAGGCCGACCTCGAGCTCACCGGCGACCGCAATGCAGTCCGCGTGACCAACCCCCTGGCAGCGGACGAGGGCTATCTTCGAACGCGCCTGCTCCCCGGGCTGCTGCGAGCGCTGCGACGAAACATGTACCGGCACGTGCGGACGGCGGCGCTCTTCGAGGTGGGGACCGTCTTCCGACCCCGGTGCGACACCGTCGAGGAGCGGCCCCGGGTCGCCTTCGGCGTCGCCGGCGTCGCCGGCGGGACCTGGGTGGACCCCGAGCGGCCGCTCGACTTCTTCGACGCCAAGGGCATCGTCGAGGCGCTGTCGGACGACCTTCGGGTGTCGCTCGGGTTCGGCGATCCCGCCGGCCCGCCGCTGCACCCGGGGAGGTCCGCACGCGTGACGGTCGGGGGCGAGGAGGTCGGCGTGGTCGGTGAGCTGCACCCGGGGGTCGGGAAGGAGCTGGACCTCCAGGGACGGGTGATCGTCGGCGAGCTCGACCTGCCCGGCCTCCTGGCCGCCGCACCGACCACGCTCACGGTGCGCGACGTCCCGCGGTTCCCGCCGGTCAGGCGCGATCTCGCGTTCACCGTGGCCGAGGACGTGCCCGCCGCCACCGTACAGCGACACCTCGAGCGGGCGGCTGGCGACCTCCTCGGCTCGTGCCTGCTCTTCGACGTCCACGCGGGGCCCCCGCTGCCGCCGGGGAAGAAGAGCCTCGCGTTCTCGGTGGACTTCCGCGCTGCCGACCGGACCCTCACCGACGAGGAGGCGAACCAGGCCGTCTCGAGGATCGTCGATCGCCTCGCTCGCGAGGTCGGGGCCGAGCTGAGGGGCTGAGGCTCGGTCACGTTCTCGGGCTGGTGCGCCGTGCCCGGCCCGGCGGGATAGACTGCCACCGTGGAGCGCGACTTCCTCTCGATCGACGACCTCTCCGCCGAGGAGCTGGCCGGGCTGCTCGATCTGGCGGCCAAGGCGAAGGCCCAGCCGGAAGACTACGCGGGGCGTCTTCGGGGCAAGTCGGTCGCCATGATCTTCGAGAAGCCGTCGACGCGAACCCGGGTGTCGTTCGAGATCGCGATCGCGCAGCTCGGCGCCCATCCCGTCCCGCTCTCCTCGACCGAGCTCCAGCTGGGTCGGGGAGAGACCATCGAGGACACGGGGCGCGTGCTCTCGCGCTACGTCGATGCGATCGTGCTCCGGACCTTCGAGCAGGAGCGGCTCGAGGTGCTCGCCCGCGCGGCCACGGTGCCGGTCGTCAACGCCCTGTCGGATTTCGAGCACCCGTGCCAGTGTCTGGCGGACCTCCTCACGGTCCAGGAGCGTCGAGGCGGGACGGCGGGACGGACGCTCGTCTACCTCGGCGACGGCAACAACGTGACGCACTCGCTGCTCCTCGGCTGCGCGAAGGCGTCGATGCACATCCGCGTGGCCACGCCGCCGGGGTTCGAACCGATCCCGCAGGTCGTCCACCGGGCCGAGGAGATCGCCGAGTCGAGCGGGGGATCGGTGCGGGTGCTGAACGACCCGATCGAGGCGTGTCGAGGAGCCGACGTCCTGTACACCGACGTTTGGGCGAGCATGGGGAAGGAATCGGAGGCGGAGGAGCGGGCGCTCGTGTTCCCCGCCTACCAGATCGACCAGCGCAAGGTGGAGCTTGCCCAGCCCGACGTCATGGTCCTGCACTGCCTGCCCGCGCACCGCGGGCAGGAGATCACCTCCGAGGTGATCGACGGACCGCATTCGGCCGTGTGGGACCAGGCCGAGAACCGGATGCACACCCAGAAGGCGCTTCTGCTCTGGCTGCTCGGCGCGTTCTGATCTCCTCGGGGAGGTTCGAGTCGTGCCGCGTGTGAACGACGCCGTCGAGGCCATCCTCCTCGAGTACGCGGACCTCCTGTCGATCCTGTCCGAGGATCCCTTCAAGCCCCGCGCGTACGAGAAGGCTGCCCGAGCCGTCGGCGGGTACCCGGCGGACCTCTCGACGCTCGACCTCAAGGGGATCCTCGCCATCCCCAACGTCGGCAAGTCGATCGGGGAAAAGGTCGACGAGTACCTGCGCACCGGGACCATCGCGGCGCTCGAGGAGCTCCGCGCGCAGATCCCTGAAGGCGTGCGGCGGCTGATGTCCGTCCCCGGTCTCGGGCCGAAGAAGGCCATGGTCCTGTACCGGGAGCTCGGGATCGCCTCGGTGGAGGAGCTCATGGAGGCGGTCGAGAACGACCGGCTGGCCGGCCTGCGGGGCTTCGGGTCCAAGACGCAGGAGAACATCCGTCGGGGGATCCAGCAGCTGCGCGCCTCCGGAGGGCGGGTGCTCCTGAACGTCGCGCTGGACCTGGCCGAGGGGCTCCTCGAAGAGCTCGAGACGGTCCCCGCCGTCCGGCGCGCCGCCGTCGCCGGGTCGCTTCGCCGAATGGCGGAGACGATCGGCGACATCGATCTGCTCGTGTCGAGCACCGATCCCCGGGCCGTCATGGAGGCCTTCACGGCCCTTCCCGCCGTGGAGCGCGTGCTCGCGAGCGGCGAGACCAAGACGTCGGTGATCACGAGGAGCGGCCTGCAGGTCGACCTCCGCGTCGTCGCGCCGCAGGTCTGGGGCGCCGCCCTCATCTACTTCACGGGGTCCAAGGCCCACAACATCAGGATCCGCGAGATGGCGGTGCGCAAGGGACTCAAGCTGTCCGAGTACGGGCTGTTCGACGCGAAGAGCGGCAAGCGGATCGTCGCGGAGACCGAGGAGGCGGTGTACGAGCACCTGGGCCTGCCCTACATCCCTCCCACCCTGCGGGAGGATCGGGGGGAGGTGGAGGCGGCGCTCGAGGGCGACCTACCGCGGCTGGTGGAGCTCAAGCAGATCAGGGGAGACCTCCACACGCACACGAACCTCACCGACGGTCTCGCGCCGCTGGAGGAGATGCTGAAGGCGGCCTCGTGCCTCGGCTACGCCTACTACGCGGTGACCGATCACGCGCCGAACCTCGCCATGCAGCGGATGACCGATGAGAAGATCCTGGGCCAGCGCGAGCGCCTGCGGAAGCTCCAGGCCGGCTATCCGAAGATGGCGCTGCTGCACGGCGCCGAGCTGAACATCGACCCCGACGGCAACGTCGACTGGGACGCGGAGTTCCTGGCCGGGTTCGACGTGCTCGTGGCTTCCGTGCACTCGCACTTCAACCTGGGCAAGGACGAGATGACCCGACGCATCGTCCGCGCCATGGAGAACCCCTTCGTCCACGTTCTCGGGCACCCGACGGCCCGGCTGATCGGCAGACGCCAGCCGATCGAGTTCGACCTCGACGAGGTCTTCCGAACGGCCGCGCGCACCGGCACGGCGCTCGAGGTCAACGCGTTCCCCGATCGCCTGGACCTCAAGGACGAACACATCCTGTGGGCGAAGCGCCACGGGGTGAAGTTCGTGATCGACACGGACTCGCACGCTCCGGTCCACCTGCCCCACATGCGATTCGGCGTGGCCACGGCCCAGCGGGGCTGGCTCACCAAGGACGACGTCGTGAACGCCTGGCCGCTCGCGAGGCTCAAGCGCTTCCTCCGCAAGGAGCGCGTGGCGCGGTCGTGACGGGGTCGGCTCGGCGCCTGGGGCGCGGGTTCTTCGAGCGGCCGTCCATCCAGGTCGCGCCCGATCTGCTGGGTCGCCTGCTGGTCCGCAGGACCCCCGAGGGTCTCCGTCTGGTCGGTCGGATCGTCGAGACCGAGGCGTACCGGGAGGACGACCCCGCGAGCCACTCGTACCGGGGACGGACGCCGAGGACGGAGGTGATGTTCGGTCCTCCCGGCCACCTGTACGTGTACTTCACCTACGGCATGCACTTCTGCATGAACGTCGTGACGGGCAGGGACGGAGAGGGGAGCGCCGTGCTGCTCCGCGCTGCCGAGCCGCTGGAGGGTTTGCAGGAGATGGCCGCTCGGCGGGGGACCTCCGACCCGAGACTCCTCTGCTCCGGCCCGGCGCGGTTGGCACAGGCGTTCGGAGTCGGGCGGGCGCACAACGGCGCCGACCTCGTGGACGGCTCCGAGCTGGCCGTTCTCGAGGGCCGGCCGGTTCCCCCCTCGAGCGTGGAGCGCACGACGAGGGTCGGGGTTCGCGTCGGCCTCGATCGCCGGTGGCGCTTCCTCGTTCGCGACGACCCCTACGTGTCTCGAGGCAGACCGGCGGCACCGCCGCGCTGACCAATCGAGGTCACCGGGTCGGCGTCGCGCTGGGCGTCGGGGAGGGGGTGGCGCTCGGGCGCGGCGTGGCAGCCTGGGCGACCGTGATCGTCACCGTGCTGGTCTGCAGGGCCGGCTCGCCCGCCGACGGCGCCTGCGCGATCACCGTTCCCACGAGCTGAGCGCTCGGCTGATAGACGACTCGCGCCTCGAACCCAGACCCTCGGAGCACGGAGATCGCCTGGTCCTGGGTGAGCCCGATCACCGATGGGACCGTGAGGAGCTGATAGGACGTCGGCTCGCGGCAGACGCGAAGATGAGGCTCCGTCCCCGCGATGTACTGCTGCGTCTGGACGTCCTGTGGGGGGGTGTACGGGTTGGCAAGACACCCCTGGGTCACGTCGATGCGCAGCGTGACGTACTGCACGTCGGAGGTTGGGAAGTTCCGCACGGGCAGGTTCCTCGTCGCGTTCACCATGAACGTCCGCCAGATCTGCGCCGGCCACGTCCCACCGAGCACGTGGGGGATTCGAACGGTGGGATACGCCATGGGGATCTGGCCCTGCGGGAAGCCCACCCAGACGGCCGCGACCAGCTGGGGGATCGCGCCCACGAACCACGCGTCGTGCCAGTCCTGCGCGGTGCCGGTCTTGCCGATCTGCGGTCGGCCGATGTTCGCAGCGGCTCCGGTGCCGTACAGCACGACGTTTTGCAGGATCTGGTCGGCGGCCTGGGCGACCGCCGGGTTCAGGACCTGTCGTGGTCGCGGGTTCGCCTGGAAGATCACCCGGCCGTCCGCGGTGGTGATCCGCTCGACCGGGGTCGGCTGGAGTCGAAAGCCGTCTGTCGCGAGCGTGCCGTACGCCGCGGCCATCTCGAGCGTGTTGACCTCGTTCGTCCCGAGCACGGCCGAGGGAACGGCCTGGAGCGGCGTGTCGGGGTTGCTGGTGCGCGTGCAGCAACGGATCCCCATGCGCCGCGCCGCCTCGACGACCTTCTGCGCGCCCGCGTAGGGATCCCCGTGACCCAGCTCGAGCTCCAGGTTCGCGTAGGCGACGTTCACGGAGTCGACGGTCGCGGTCTCAAGCGAGATCGTTCCGTACGCCGTGCCGTCGTAGTTCTGCGGGATCCACGAGGTGCCGTTCTGCAGCGGGATCGCGGCGTAGGACGCGTTCAGCGGGCTACTCGGGGTAAAGCCGTTCTCGAGCGCCGCGACGAGCGCGAAGGGCTTGAAGGCCGATCCCGCCTGCCGGCCCGTGGTCCCGCCGGTCGCGAGGTTCACCCTGGCGAACCGGTCGGTCGTCGACCAGTAGTCCCGGCCGCCCACCATCGCCTTCACGAATCCGGTGCGCGGGTCGATGACGGTCATCGCGGCGTACGGGTCGGTGGGGTAGATCAGGATGGAGCGAACGGCGCGCTCCGCCTCCCGCTGCAACCGAGGGCTGAGCGTGGTCGTGATGCGCAGACCGCCTTCGAAGAGGAGGTTGTAGCGATCGCGGACCGTCTTGCCGAACCGCGGGTTCGACAGGAACCACTGCTTGACGTAGTCCACGAAGTACGGAGCGAGGTAGCGCTGTGTCGACTCCGGATGCAGGAACAGCCGAACGGGCTGCGCGACTGCGTGCTCGTAGGCTCCCTCGGTGATCATGCCCTGCTGCAGCATCTGTCGCAGCACGTCGTCCCGCCGCAATCTCGCTCGCACCGGGTGGGACACCGGGTCGTAGTCGTTGGGCGCCCGGATCAGCCCCGCCAGGAGCGCCGCCTGCCCGAGGGTGAGCTCCCACACGGGTCGGTCGAAATAGGTCTGAGCGGCCGCCTGCACGCCGTAGGCGCCGTTGCCGAAGTAGACCATGTTGAGGTACCGGGTGAGGATCTGGTCCTTGGTGAGTCGGTGCTCGAGCTGCCAGGCGAGGTAGGCTTCCTTGATCTTGCGGGAGAGGGTCTGGGCGTCGCCCACGAAGGCCTGCTTCACGTACTGCTGCGTGATCGTCGACCCACCTTCCACGATGCGGCCGCGCGTCGCATCGACGTAGGCGGCCCGCAACAGCGCCTTGAGATCGATCCCTCGATGCTCGTAGAAGCGCTTGTCCTCCACCGCGATCACGGCGTCGCGCAGGCGCTCGGGGATCTTGGAGAACGGGACCACGACGCGGTCCTCTCCGGCATGGAGCGTGGTGATGAGGGACCCGTCCGAGGCGTACAGGAACGACGTCTGCGGGAGCGTTGGGGCCTTGGCGCGTTCCTGCCGAAGCGTCGGCAGGTTGCAGGCGGAGCTCGAGAGGGCGATCACGGCCACGGCGAGCGCGAGCCACCTGCGGGGGAAGGTCATGGCCGCACCATCATGCCACGGGTTCGGAGCCTCACTGGTAACGTTGCTCGGCCGATGACCGCCGATTCGCTGTCGCGCCTGCTCGCCGGCGCCGCGGAGGTCGTCCCCGAGGACGGCCTCCGGCACAAGCTCGCCCTCGGCCGGCCTCTGCGGGTGAAGCTCGGGCTGGACCCCACCGCGGCCCACGTGACGCTCGGCTGGGCCGTCGTCCTTCGCAAGCTCCGGCAGTTCCAGGACGAGGGACACGTCGCGGTCCTGATCGTCGGGGACTTCACCGCTCGAGTGGGCGACCCCTCCGGCAGGAGCGAGACGCGTCCGCGCCTGGACAAGGAGGTCGTGCGGGAATACGCGGACCGACTGCTCGAGCAGTTCTGGGTGATCCTGGACCGGGATCGGACCGAGGTCCGGTACAACTCGGAGTGGCTCGAGCGCATGGACATGGAGGCCGTGCTGGAGCTCGCGGCCACCTCGACCGTGGCCCGGATGCTGGAGCGGGACGACTTCGCCACGCGCTTCGCCGCGGGCCGGCCGATCTCGATCCTGGAGTTCCTCTACCCGCTGCTCCAGGGGATGGACTCGGTGGCGACCCGCGCGGACGTTGAGCTCGGCGGGACGGATCAGAAGTTCAACCTCCTGGTCGGCCGGGACCTCCAGCGCGCCCGGGGACAGGAGCCCCAGGTGGCCCTCACGATGCCCCTGCTCGTCGGGACCGACGGTGTGCAGAAGATGAGCCAGTCGCTCGGCAACTACGTGGCGATCACGGAGGGGCCCGACGACATGTTCGGCAAGCTGGTGCGGATCCCCGACCCCCTCATCGCGGACTACCGCCGACTGGCGCTCGACTTCTTCCGCGACCCCGGCGAGGCCGATCGGGTCGCCGCGGGACTGGCCGAGGGGACCCTCGATCCGTGGCAGGAGAAGCGCCGGATGGCCAGGGAGGTCGTGGACCTGTACCACGGCCCCGGCGCGGGGCGGGAGGCCGAGGCGCGGTTCGACCTCGTGCATCGGGAGCGGGAGGTACCCGCCGAGGTCGAGGAGCGAGACCTCCCCTCCGAGTGGACCCGCGAAGGGGAGGGCGGGGGCTACTGGCTCCCCCGCGTGCTGTGGGGCCTCGGGCTCGCCTCCTCGAAGGCCGAGGCCAAGCGGCTGATCCGCCAGGGCGGAGTTCGGCTCGACGGGGAGCCCGTGACCGATCCCGATGCGGAGCTTCCCGGGGAGGTCCTCCGCGGTCGGGTGCTCCAGGTAGGCCGGCGCCGGTTCGTCCGGCTCCGCTGATCCCCGGCGCGGTTGACGGCCTGCCCCCGGGTGCTACCATGAGGCTGCGCGACCCCCCTTCGGAGGTTTCTTCCGCGTGGGTGTCGCTCGCACCTTGAGAACTGAACAGTGTGCCAAAAGCCAGTGCGTTTCCCTGTCAGTTGGGGGACGCGTCTTTTCGCGTCTCCCGGCCGGCGGTGACACGAACGAATCCAACCGGACCTCGGTCCGGCGGGATCGATTGGGCTCGAGGGAGTGCCTCTCGAGGTCCGACTCCAACGAAGGAAGCGAATCCGGCCATCTCGGCCGGTTCGTCGATCTCTACGGAGAGTTTGATCCTGGCTCAGGACGAACGCTGGCGGCGCGCCTAACACATGCAAGTCGAGCGAGAACCTGGGGCGGGGTAACCCGCCTCAGGGGAGAGCGGCGAACGGGTGAGTAACACGTGGGCAACCTGCCCCAGGCTCTGGGATAACCCCGGGAAACCGGGGCTAATACCGGATACTCTCCCCGGATCGCATGGTCCGGGGA
>Ga0070741_10014486_pt1 | contig 13626 bp, 9 predicted proteins | sample Coa_R1_4_FD_66440 | JGI IMG/M metagenome (GOLD analysis project Ga0070741, IMG submission 66440) | Surface soil microbial communities from Centralia Pennsylvania, which are recovering from an underground coalmine fire - Coalmine... | ecosystem: Environmental > Terrestrial > Soil > Unclassified ... | reverse complement strand
CGCACGGAGGAGTTTCGCCGGCTTTACAAAGGGGTAATCGAGGATCTGAAGTATTTCATGGGCACGCGCAATGACGTGCTGTTGTTCACGTCCTCGGGCACGGGAGCCATGGAAAGCGCGGTTTCGAATCTGTTTTCGCGCGGGGAGCGGGTGGTTTGTGTCTCAGCAGGCAAATTCGGCGAGCGCTGGATAGAGATCGCCAAGGCTTTCGGCCTTGCCACGACGATTCTCTCGGCTCCCTATGGCGAAGCCGTGCTGCCCGCGCGGGTCGCTGCCGCCGTAAGGGACGAGCCGTCGATTCGGGGCGTGCTGGTGCAAGCTACAGAAAGTTCGACCGGAGTGGCTCACGATATAGAAGCTATGGCCGCCGCGGTGCGCGGAACGGATGTCCTGCTGATCGTGGACGCGATCACCGGGCTGGGCACGAGCGTTCTGGATATAGACGGTTGGGGCCTCGATGTGGTGATCGGCGGATCTCAAAAGGCGTTGATGGTCCCGCCCGGCATGGCTTACCTTTCGGTGAGTCCGAGGGCTTGGGAGCGCGCCCGGCGCTCGGACCTGCCTCATTATTACTTCGACCTTCGCAAGGAAAAACAGAGCGGAGACAAGGGCGAGAGCTCTTGGACCCCTGCCACGTCCATTGTATTGGCTCTTGCCGAAGCGCTCCGCTACATTCGCGAGATCGGCCGTGAAAATCTGATTCAAAATGCCCAACTGCTGGCGCGCGCCACGCGGGCCGCAGTCGCCGCGCTCGGTCTTCGTCTGTTCGCGTCCCGTTCTCCTGCGGGCGCGCTGACGGCGGTTCTGGCCCCCGAGGGCATGGATTCCGGCGTGATCGTAAAAGAGTTTCGCGAGAGCTTCGGGGCCATCGTCGCCAACGGCCAGGGCGAAATGAAGGGCAAGATTTTCCGCATCGCTCATCTCGGCTACTTCGATTTTGCGGATCTGTTCGCCGTGATCGCGGAGCTGGAAGTTATTTTGCACAGGCTCGGTCTTCCCGTCCGGCTCGGCGCCGGGGTGGCGGCTGCCCAGCAGGTGTATATCGAAGCCGGCCAGCAACAGCCGGCCCTCGCGGTCCGATGAACATCCTCATTGCCGAAGCGCTGGCCCCGGCCGCTATGGAGTTGCTGCGTTCCGAGCCGGGCTGGACCATCATCGAATCGAACCCCAAGGAATTTCGCGCCCACCTGACCGAAGCCGAAGCCCTGATCGTGCGCAGCGCGGCGAAAGTGACCGCAGAGACGCTGGCCCAGGCGCCGAACCTGCGGGTAATCGGCCGCGCTGGCGTAGGTATCGACAATATTGATCTGCCGGCCGCCACGGAGCGCGGCGTGCTGGTGATGAATACACCGGGCGGCAACGCCGTTTCCGTCGCCGAACATACGCTGGCGCTGATGCTGTCCCTGGCCCGGTCCATTCCGCAGGCCAGCGCTTCGACCCGCGCCGGCCGGTGGGAAAAGAAAAGGTTTTTGGGCAACGAACTGCGGGGCAAAACGCTGGGGGTGATCGGTCTTGGCAACATCGGCGTTGCCGTGGTGCGGCTGGCGCGGCCGTTCGGAATGAAAATCATCGCCCACGATCCCTATGTGGCTCCGCAGATCGCTTCCGATGAAGGCGCCGAGCTGGTTCCGCTCGATGATCTCTACGCCCGCAGCGACTACATCACCTTGCACGTATCGCTCACCCCGCAAACCAACAACATGTTGAATCGCGCCGCGTTCGCCCGCATGAAACACGGCGTGCGGATCGTGAACTGCGCCCGGGGCGAGTTGATCGACGCCGCAGCGCTCGAAGAAGCCCTGGCCTCGGGAAAAGTCGCGGGGGCCGCTCTGGACGTCTTCGCTCCCGAGCCGCCGCCGAAAGACTTCCCGCTGTTTGCGCAGGAGAACCTGATCGCCACGCCGCACATCGCCGGCTCGACCGAAGAGGCGCAGGAAATCGTGAGCCTGCGGATCGCCGAGCAAATCCGGGAGTATTTGAAAAGCGGCGTAGCGGTCAACGCCGTCAACCTGCCGGCGGTGACGGCGGAAGAATTTCGCCATTTGCGTCCTTACGTACAGCTTGCGACGCGCCTGGGGGCCTTCGCGGCGCAGATCTCAGCGGGCAATCCGCGTGGCGTGCGGCTGATTTACTCCGGAAAGCTGGCGGAGGGCAACACCAACCTGATCCGCAACGCGGCGCTGGCCGGGATGTTGAACCAGTTTCTTTCGCAGCGCGCCAATCTGGTGAACGCTGCGCAGATCGCCGCCGCACGCGGCTGGCGTATTGATGAAATCCGCGGAGCGCGCCTCCCCTACGCCGACTCCATCTCGGTGGTCCTCGCCACCGATCAGGGCGAATCCGCCGTGGAAGGCGCCGTGCTGCTGAACGATTCGCCGCGCCTGCTGAGCGTGGACGGAATCCAGGTGGAGGCGCCGCTGCGGGGCCACCTTGTCTATATGAGGAACTGGGACGTTCCGGGAGTCATCGGACGGGTTGGAACGATTTTGGGCGAAAACAAGATCAACATCGCCAACTTTTCTCTGGGCCGGCGGGAGAATCACGCGCGGCCCGCCGATCCGGCGGATGCCGTGGCCGTGGTGCATATTGATGAGCCGGTCGGCGAGCCGGTCCTCGACCAGTTGCGCCGTTCGCCCGGTGTAATGTTCGCCTGCGCCGTGGAACTGGCGTAGGGCTTCGTGTGAACTTGCTCTCAGGCCGAGATGGTCTGATGCGATCGGCATCGTCATTTGACTCCGCGCTCGTGCTGCGCTACGATGAATGCGCGGGGTGGAGCAGTCTGGTAGCTCGTTGGGCTCATAACCCAAAGGTCGGTGGTTCAAATCCACCCCCCGCAACCACAACCCTTCCGATTTCCAATACTTTACCCAGATCAGATAGTCTCTCCTGTAAAAACCTGCGGGCGTAAGCCGCTGTGAGCGCGGCGACAGTGGAAGGCATCACAATCAGCGAACCGGCCGCACGGCCGCGGTCGGTGGGCGAAATTGGGATAATATGGCTGGTCGATGCCGCGTTATCTACTTGCACTGCTGCTCTACACGGCGATCGTCCGCGCGCAATCGCCCTCTTCGCTGCCGCCAGCGGAACTCGAGGCCGTCGTGACCACTGAACTCGGAGCTTTCGTTTTGAATTTGCGCCCGACAAAGCTCCCCAGCACGTTGATCAGTTCATCCAGCTCGCCCGGCAGGGCTACTATGACAGGAGCGCATTTCATCGAGTCGTGGCAAACGGGTTTATCCAGGGCGGCGACCCGCTGCTTAAGAATCCGAAAACACCTAGAAATCTCTGGGGGACGGGCGGTCTCAATCTGCTTCCCGGCGAGTTCAGCGACTGGAAGCATGAGCGGGGCATTGTCTCCACAGTCCACACCCCCAACAAACCGAATAGCGACGGCAGCCAGTTTTTTATCTGCGTTTCGCCCCAGCCGGCTTTGGACGGCCAGTACTCGGCCTTTGGGCGCGTCACCGAAGGTATGAACATTGTCGAGCGCATCTCGCAGGCCCCAACCGGGGCAGACGGCCTGGCGCAAACGCCCGTCCGGATTCTGAAGATCGCGATTGAGAAGAAAAAAGAGGAATCCTTTCTCGATGCTTCGCCGGACCAGATGCGGAGAACCGCCACTCTCAAGACCACGCTCGGCAGCCTGAAAATCCAGATGGAGCCCGATTGGGCTCCCAGCCACGTCAGAAATTTTCTGAAGCTCGCGGCTTCGGGATGGTATAACGGCACGGCGTTCCACCGCATCGTAAAGGGATTTGTGGTTCAAGGCGGCATGGGAGAAACACGCTCCAGCGGCCCCTATCATCCTGCCGATCGCTGGGTGCGCCCGCTCAAAGGCGAATTCCGCAAAGACGTGCGGCACGTCCGCGGCATCGCATCCATGGCGCATGGCGAAGATCCGGATTCGGCAACCACCTCTTTCTTCCTGGTGCTTGGCCCGGCGCCGCACCTCGATGGCGAATATTCCGCGTTCGGGCGCGTCGTCGAAGGCCTGGAAGGGCTCGACGCCTTTGAGAAAGAGCCTGTGGAGGGCGAAAAGCCGGTGCGGCGGCTTGAAATTGTCGAAGCCGCCATCGATCCCCGGTGAGGCGCCCGGATTTCCGCCGCCGGCATAGGAGATGAGGGCGGCGCGGAAGCATAGATTCGCTAGGAGCGCCCGGGCGCCGGTTTCATTTACGTCATGGATGACGCCTATTTTGTTCACCGGATCCACTTCGCTTTCACGATCATCTATCACTACATCTTTCCGCAGTTGACGATGGGTCTGGCGCCGCTGATTGTGGCGCTCAAAACTCTGAGCTTGCGAAGCGACCGTCCCGCCTTCGGCCATGCGGCGCGGTTCTGGACCAAAATATTCGGGATCAATTTTCTGGCTGGAGTGGTCACCGGGATCCCCATGGAGTTTCAGTTCGGCACGAACTGGGCGCGGTTCTCGCAGTGGACGGGCGGAGTGATTGCGCAGCCGGTCGCCATGGAAGGCGTCTTTTCTTTTTTTCTAGAATCGGCTTTCCTCGGTTTGTTCCTTTTTGGCGAAAAACGCTTGAGCCGTGCGGCCCATTGGGCGGCGGGATTCCTCGTTTTTCTGGGTTCCTGGCTTTCCGGCTTCTTCATTGTGGCGGCGAACGCCTGGATGCAGCATCCCGTGGCCTACAAGCGCCTGCCCGAGGGTACTTTCGAAGTAACCAGCTTTTGGGGTCTTCTCGGAAATCCGTGGGCTCTGATTCAATTCGCTCACACCATGAGCGGCGCCGTGGTCACAGGCGCGCTCGTGATGTCAGCGGTCGGCGCGTTCTACCTTCTCAACGGCCGGCACGCCGAATACGGACGCATATTTGTTTGCGTCGGCGTGATCGCCGGTTTCGCCGCCAGCGTCTTTCAGATTTTCCCTTCCGGGGATATGCATGGGCGCTACATGGCTCACGCCCAGCCAGTGACGACCGCCGCCATGGAAGCGCTTTTTCGCACCGAAGCCGGCGCGCCTATGGTCATCCTCGGCCAGCCAAACATTGAGCGGAGGCAAATCGATAATCCGATATTAGTAAACAAGGCCCTCAGCTTCCTTATCTACGGTACAACCAGGGCGGAGGTCCAAGGCCTCGATCACTTCCCGGAGCAGGATTGGCCCACCAATATTCCCCTGCTTTTTTTCTCCTATCACGTGATGGCAGGGCTGGGAACGCTGTTTGTCGCTGTCACGGCCGTGGCGCTGGGGCTGCTCTGGAAAGGCGCGCTGTTCGAGACCCGCTGGATGCTCTGGATCCTAATGCTTGCGTTCCCCTTCCCCTATATCGCCAATACCGCCGGGTGGCTGACCGCCGAGGCTGGCCGCCAGCCCTGGCTGGTCTACGGCCTGGTGAGAACTCAGCAGGGATTTTCTCGCAATGTTTCGGCCGCGAACGGACTTTTCACTCTGCTAGGATTTATGGGGCTGTACGCCCTGCTTTCGATCCTCTTGCTATTTTTGCTCGAGCGGCAGATCGAGCAGGGCCCTGAAACCGAATCCAGCGAAGAATACCTTCCAGCCTCCATTTCCGGAGGCGGTTTGTAGGAGCACGGATGGAGACGGCCTGGTTCATTCTCGTCTCGCTCATGCTGGCGGGCTACGTAGTGCTGGATGGCTTCGATCTGGGAGCGGGCGTGCTGCATCTGCTGGCGGCCCGAAGCGAGGAGGAGCGGCGGATGATCCTGCAATCGGTCGGGCCCGTCTGGGATGGGAATGAGGTGTGGCTGATCGCCGCCGCCGGGACCCTTTTTTACGCCTTTCCCCTGCTCTACGCCGCGAGCTTCAGCGGATTCTATCTCGCCTTGCACATAGTGCTTTGGCTGCTGGTGTTCCGGGCGCTCGGCATCGAATTGCGGATGCATTTGGCGAATCCAGTCTGGCGCGCCTTCTTCGATGGAACATTTTCCCTGGCCAGCATCTGGCTCACGTTGCTTTTCGGAGCTGCATTGGGCAACGTGATCCGCGGCGTCCCTCTGGGTCCCGATCATTACTTCTTCCTTCCACTCTGGACCGACTTCCGGCCTGGCTCGCAACCCGGCATATTGGACTGGTATACGCTTCTTTGCTCCCTGGCCGCCCTGGCGGCAGTAGCGGTCCACGGCGCGCTTTATCTGATCATGAAGACCGCCGGAGCGGTGAACGCTCGCCTGCGCGCGATCGTGAAATGGCTCTGGCCGTTTCTGGTCGCGCTTACCATATTCACGCTGTTGGCGACGTTGCACGTCCGACCGGACGTGATTGAAAACTACCGGACCAAGCCGGCCGGCTGGTTGCTTCCGACCAGTGTGGCATTGGGTCTGGCCGGCGTTTTCCATTTCACTCGCGCCGGCGAGGAGCAGAACGCATTTTTGTCTTCTTGCCTCTATATCGTGGCGGCGCTTTCCGGAGCCGCGTTCGCGTTGTATCCGACTCTGCTGCCATCCTCCAGCGATCCGGCCAACAGCATCACGATACGGAACGCCGCAGCGGGGGCCGCCTCTCTCTCGCTAGGCCTGATTTGGTGGGGCGCCGGAATGGCGATTGCCGTTGGTTATTCTGTGATCGTATATGCAATGTTCCGGGGTAAGGTCGGCGCACCGGCTGGCGGCAGGGAGTGAAACCGCCCGCCCCGGTCCCCCAGATCGGAGCCAACCACCCCTGACCACGCGCTTCGCACGGGAAACAGGCCGCTTCCCTAGTTTCGCGGGAATACGTTCGGATGTCCGAATGCCCGTCCATTGCCGCGGCGCCTGCGCTGATCTCTCATGATTGCTTCGATCATCCAGAACTCTCTCGATGCCCTTCAGGGCTACGTCAAATTCCCGGCGGCTGAGGTCGCTGGCAGAATCGCTGTCGCCCTGGGCATCGGCCTGGCTATCGGCCTGGAGCGCGAATGGGCTCACAAGGAAGTCGGCGTCCGGACCTTCGCCATTACGGCTCTCCTCGGCATGCTGAGCTCCCTGCTCGGTCCCAGCTTCGCGGTCGTGGCATTTGTGGGCGTTTTTTCCCTTATTGCTTACGTGAACATCCGCAGCCTGGTGGTGGAACGGACCGTGGAAATCACGACCTCTGTCGCGCTAATGGCTGCCGTGCTTTTGGGCGTTCTGGCCGGCGAGGGGCATTTTTTCACCGCCATCTCTTCGGCAATCGCCGTCACGATGCTGTTGGCGTGGAAAGCGGAGCTCTCCAGGTTCGCTGTGGGGCTCACCGTGGAAGAGATTCGCAGCGCCGTCTTTATCGGCCTGATTGCCTTTGTCATTTATCCGCTTCTGCCGAATCGATTCGTCGATCGCTGGAGCCTGCTCAACCCGCGCGAGATTTGGATCGTAATCCTGCTGTTGGCCGGGATTGGTTTCACCAACTACATCCTGCTGCGTCTCTACGGCGCGCGGGGCCTTTACTACACGGCTCTGCTCGGCGGTCTGGTAAACAGCACAGCGGCGGTTGCGGAGCTTTCCTCGTGGCTTGACGCAATTGGAGGGGAAATGGCGGGACTCGGCGTTTCGGCCATTTTGCTGGCGTTGGTCGCGATGTTTTTAAGAAATCTGGCGATTGTGGCGATCTTCGGGGTTGCCGCGTTCCAAACCGCGCTTTGGCCTCTGGGGGCCATGACGCTCCTCGCGGGCGGCATCGTCTGGGCTTGTTCCCGGCGCAACAGCGGGCAAGCTCCGGCCGCCCTCAGATTGACCTCGCCTCTCGCCATGCGCAGGATCTGTGCTTTTGGAATTCTATTCGTCCTTATCCAGATTTGCGGAAATCTGGCCGAGCGCCATCTCGGCCATTTGGGTTTGATCGCCGTTAGCGTGATCGGCGGCCTTGTGAGCAGTGCCAGTACGGCCGCGACTGCCGCCATCATGGTGGGCCATCGGCAATTGGAGCCCGGAGTCGCAGGCATCGCCGTTGTTCTGTGTTCCATCTCCAGCTCGCTGGTGGATATCCCATTGGTCTATCATCAGATTCATGATAGAGGCTTGAGACGGAATCTTTTGGCGTCTCTTGGCGCGATGGCGCTGGCAGGTGTCATTGTCTTGGCGGTGACGTGGCAAAGATATTGAGTAAGGGAGCTCCCTCCAAATGTTGCCACCCATCGCAACGGGCGGCGCTCTCAATCTGTCTCAGAAGAGTCCGCCGATGATGCGTTTGCTTTTCGCTTGCTTGTTGGCCTGCGGAGCATGGCTGCGGCCGGCAATCCTGGCGCAGCGGCCGGGCTTGGTAGAAGTCCTCGTCGCCTACTACTCTGAGACAGGCAACACCGAGAAGATGGCCCAGGGCGTAGCTGCCGGGGCGTCGCGTGTGGCCGGAACTCATGTGACGGTGAAGAAGATAGGTTCGGTGACGAAGCAAGACCTGTTACGCGCCGACGCCGTAGTGCTGGGATCGCCGGTTCACATGGGCGATGCGGCCGTCGAGGTCCGCCGCGCGCTGGTCGACTGGAGCATGAAATACGAATTCTTCGAAAGCAAACAGCTCCAGGACAAGGTAGCGGGGGTTTTCGCAACCGGCGGCGCCCCGTCCCACGGCAAAGAGCTGACCATGATGAGCATGGCCGTTTCTTTGCTGCAATTGGGAATGGTCTTGGTCAGCCCCTATTCCGGCTTTGGAGCTTCCGCCACAACGGCCACGCCGGAAGGCAAGCACGGCGTAGCCGACTGGGAGCTGAACGAGGCCCGTGAGCTCGGCGAGCGGGTAGCGCAGGTCGCTCGCAAAATGAAATTCGGCGCCAACGCCAACAGATGACAGCCGCCTCCCTGGACTGGGACGCGGCCGTGTGGCTTTGCCCGCAGGGGCAGGCGCACACACGCAGTCCCATACGACACAAGGGCCGTGGGATGGAGGAAATGCTGGATCCCTAGCGTGCTTTCGAGCGGCGGGGTTGCGACTTGCGTCCCTGGTCCGACCCGCGAGCTTCATTGACTCGCAGATTCCGGTCCTCCAGCGGGGCGTGGTTGAAGCGAGCGATGATCGCCTTGGAGTCTTCGTCCGTGGCCGCTTCAATAAAAGCGTAGCCCTTCGACTCCTGCGTCTCAAAATCGCGGATAACCTTTACGTCGTCGTAGGTGATGTTTTCATGCTGAAGCCAGCTTTGGATGTCCTCGGCGGTCACCCAGGCAGGCAAGTTCCCCATGAACACGGTTCTGTTCATTGACCCTTTCTTAGCCATTGAAGTAGACACGAATTATAACCTATTCCAAGCCCGGGCCGGTGGCCATCCCGGCAACGCGCTATCCGGCAGGCCGACCGCCCTGTGCTCGGGCGCTGAAGCAGGCATGCTGACTCATCCATATTAACCAATTTCGCCGCCAGCCCGCTCTACTCCGCGAGGCGCCGGTAAAACGCCTCCGCATCTTGAAAGGCCGACCGGGCCATTTCATACGCGGCGGCTGAGGGATAGTCGGCCGGCCTCGCCGACGCAGCCAGCCGGCGGATATACTCGGCCCACCGCAGCGCCGCGGGCCGCTTCACCGGCAGCTTCCCCTCCCGCAGAAAGTAAAACGGCGATGTATGGGCGTAACGCACGGTTTCCCGAACCGGCTCGAAGCAGCGCACGGCAAGCCAGCCGGGCTCGGTGATGGTGAGGTTCAGGGCGGTTCGGAAAACGGTGTTGCCCCCGGCGGAAAAGGAACGGATCACCTCGCCGTTGTAGACAATCTCCACGCGGTCCAATCTCTCCTGTGCATGCGCGTCGATGGCTAATGTCACACCGGCAGGAGCTTCCCAATCCACGGCCGCGCCGGGAGGCTGCCCATTCATGTAAACCTCGAGCAAAGGTCCGTTCGTGGCGATGCTCCGGCCCGCCTGAAGATCCCGAAACCACTGTTCATAGCTGAAAGGTCCGCTCAGATGGACGTATGTTCGCTCATAGCCGGGCCAGCTCGGCATAATGCCGGAAGCCGAGCCGGCCGATACCGCGAGGCGAAAGCCGCAATTGAGGAAGCTGTAATAGAGGTCTATCATCCACTGAGCGAAACCGGCGGCGCCCTTGTAGATCGCTCCCTCGCGCTCCATCGAGCCGTATTTCTCCGCTTCGAGCAGAACGCCGTGCGGATGGAAGTGATTGTTCACCACTCCCACCGAGTCGACGAGGCCGAACGCGAGGTTCACCGGAACGTTTTTCCAGATCGGCTTCTCGGCATCCACGAAACCGCCCTGGGCTCTCGCCTCGCGGGCGAAATCGCGGTCCGGGGGAAACAAAGGCGCCATGTTGGAATCTATGGCGCGCCTAGTATTCAGCAAGAGAATGGCTCCATGCCCTTTGCCCAGCCGTTCCACTTCCTGATTCTGGAAGCTGACGATGTGGTTCTGATCCACGCTCCGCAAGGGAGTTTCGGTGAACGGCGGCCCTTCCTCTGTTCCGCTTCCCAAATGGCGGGTAATCACCGGGGCCACGTTGAGATCCTCGGCGCGGAGCAAGAGCGGCATATCCTCAGGGCTCCGGTGAATGTGCAGGTCTCCGGAATACCATCCTTGCCCGTTCATGTTGTAGAGGCGGGAGACTTCGAGGTCGATCCGCGCCGCTTCGCCCGGGGTCACGGCGGCGGTTTTCTCAGCGGCTTGGAATTCCATGCCCTTTTCGGCGCGCACCCGGTATTTGCCCGGCGGCAACATGGCGGTCGCCATCTGGTCGATGACAGAGTGGCTTTCCTCGCGGAGCGAATACGTCACTGCGCCTGGAATCAGCAGCGGCCGCCCGTTTGCGTCCCACACATAAACCCGAGCTGCCGCCGGTTTCCCGCCGCTGGTTATATAGATGTCAAGAGCGCCGGTAGAGGGCTGCTGGGCGGCGGCGGGAAACATTGCGGCCAAGGCAAGCAGGCGCCAGCGCAGCAGCATGGTTCGACCAGATTACCACTAACAGGCTACTACTTCCCGCCCACCACGCTCAGGTTGTTGTTGTAGCTCATTTCGGAGAATCGCCGCGTCCGGACTAAGGTGTCTGTCTGTTCTGGCTGACTCGACGGATGCACTACCATATTAGCCGGACTTTCCGGTTTACATGTCGGCGGTTCTCTTTTTCGGCGCCAGATATATGCCTCTCAATGATATACGTGAGCTGTCGCCCGGCGCCGGGCGGAGAGGCGGCTCGAGCGCCGGCTGCTCCCCCCAAACTCCGCTGCCGCGGCCTGACCGCCAAGACCGCGCGCGCCGCCTGTGCCAGATGGCCCTTTACGCGTAACAGGCTTATGGAGATGCTGCTGGATGGAAAGTTCGCGCCTTTCGCCTGCATAGCAGTTTCCTTTGCCCCCTGGGCGCGCAATTTGTCCAATCTCGCCATTGCCGTCTCGTGCTGCGTCATGTCGGCTTCGCTCCTCTATTTCGCCGGGAAGAGGCGGGACATGCCGTTTCGAGGGGTGCTCCACCTTTTCGCCGTGTTTCTGATCGCCTGCGGCGCCCTGCATCTGGCGCAGATCGGAGGTGAACAGTTCCAGGCTCCGCTCGAGGCTGTAACAGCCGGCGTTTCGCTCGTAGCGGCCCTCCTGTTCCTGCCGGTGATCCCAAAGGCGCTGGCCCTGCGAAGCCCGATCGAACTGGAAGAAGCCCGGCGTCTGTTGGCTGGCCAGATCGCGGAGCGCAAGCAGGCGGAAGAAAAACTGGTGCTTGCCGCGTCCTTCCCCAGCCAGAACCCCAATCCGTTTGTAGAGGCCGATCTGGCCGGCAATGTGACCTATGTAAATCCCGCCGCTCAGCGTCAATTTCCGGATCTGGAGGCCTCCGGCCCGGATCACCCGATTCTGGAAAATTTGGCCCCCATAATCCAATCGTTTCGTTGGGGAGTAGAGGACTCGATGGCGCGGGAAATTCAGGTAAATGGCGCCATTTTTCAGCAAAAAATCTGTTACGTGGCGCGCCGCGACCGGATTTTGATTTACATGGTGGATATCACCGGTCTCAAACGCGCCCAGGAAGCTTTGCGGGAAGGCGAAGAGAGATACAGGAGCCTTTTCGAGGAAGCGCCGATCGCGTATCACGAGATCGACCGCGACGGCATACTCCGCCGCGTGAATCAGGCGGAATGCGCTTTGCTCGGCTTTCCGGCCTCAGAGATTCTCGGCAAACCGGCGTGGCAGTTTGTGGCCCGCGAGCAGCGCGAGGAAAGTGAACGGACCGTGCGGCGAAAAATCGCCGGCCAGGAGCCGCTCGCTCCTGTGCGCCGCGAATACGTCCGCCGCGACGGCGCGCGGCTGACCGTGGAGATTCACGAGAACTTCATTCGGGGCGCGGAGGGCGAGATCGCAGGCATGCGCTGCGCTCTGCTCGACATTACCGATCGCCGCCGCGCCGAAGAAGAGTCGCAGCGCGCCCGAGAGGCCGCCGAAGCCGCCAGCCGGGCGAAGAGCGAGTTCGTCGCCAACATGAGCCACGAGATTCGAACTCCTCTGAACGGCATTATCGGCATGACCGAGCTCGCCCTGGGAACCGATCTCACCGCTGAACAGCGGGAATGCTTGCAGGCGGTGAAATCCTCGGCCGACGCTCTGCTGGCGGTGATCAACGACATCCTCGATTTCTCTAAAATCGAAGCAGGGAAACTCGAGCTCGATCCGGTCGCTTTCAATCTCCGTGACTCCATCGGCGATGCGCTCGGCGCCGTGGCCCTGCGCGGCCAACAGAAGGGCATCGAGCTGGCCTATCGCGTCGCCGCTGACGTGCCCGAAACGCTCGTCGGCGACCCGTGGCGCCTGCGCCAGATCCTCATCAATCTGGTAGGCAATGCGATCAAGTTTACAGAACGGGGCGAAGTAGTGGTTCACGTGGGTTTGGCGGAGCAGCAGTCCGCGGGCAAGGCCGATCCGATCTTCCTGCACTTTGCCGTAACCGACACGGGCATAGGCATTCCCAAGGACAAGCAGCAGGCCATTTTCGAAGCCTTCCAGCAAGCGGACACCTCCACCACGCGGAAATACGGCGGCACCGGCTTGGGGCTCACCATTTCGTCCCGTCTGGTTCAGCTCATGGGCGGGAAAATATGGGTGGAAAGCGAGCCCGGCAAGGGCAGCACGTTCCATTTCACAGCTAACCTTGGGGCGGCCGAGGACCCGCGGCAGCTTGCGAAGCCGGTCCCCGCCTCGCTTCAAGGCCTCGCCGTGCTCGTGGTGGACGATAACGCGACTGCGGGCCAGATCCTCGCGGAAATCTTAGCCGGGTGGCGCATGAGGCCTCAAGCCGCCGGCAGCGCCGACGAGGCGCTCGCTGCGCTGGCTGCCGGGGTCGAGAAAAGAGATCCTTTCAGCCTGATCCTGATTGACGCGCAGATGCCCGAGGTGGATGGAATCACGCTGGCCGAGAGGATCCGGGATCGTCCCGAGTTCGGATCCCCCAAACTGCTGCTGCTTTCTCCAGCGGGCCAGGTCGGCGACGCCGCCCGCCGCCCGGATCTCGGTATCGCGGCCTGTGTGTCCAAACCGGTGAGGCCTTCGAGCCTTTTGGTTTCCCTCATGAAAGCTCTCGACATGGCGCCGGCGGAAGCCACGCTCGCCCCCATTGGCGGCACGGCCGCTGTTTCGCTGCACATCCTGCTGGCGGAGGACAATCCCGTCAACCAAACTCTGGCCCGCCGCCTGCTGGAAAAGCGCGGCCACACGGTGGTGGTGGCCGGCAATGGCCGCGAGGCCATTGCGGCGCTGGAAGCCGAGCCGTTTGATCTC
>Ga0070741_10014485_pt1 | contig 13626 bp, 8 predicted proteins | sample Coa_R1_4_FD_66440 | JGI IMG/M metagenome (GOLD analysis project Ga0070741, IMG submission 66440) | Surface soil microbial communities from Centralia Pennsylvania, which are recovering from an underground coalmine fire - Coalmine... | ecosystem: Environmental > Terrestrial > Soil > Unclassified ... | reverse complement strand
TTTCGTACCGTGAAATACTCGCGCAAACCGGCATCGAGCGGACGGTCTGTGGGCAGCAGAAAATAATCCAGGCCCGCGCCCTGCGCCTTCTGCCGCAGATTCTCAATGTGCGCGTTCATCTTCTGCCGGTACTCATTGTGCGCATAGTCTGGCGATACTTCCAGTGCGTCGCCAGTCTCCATATCGCGCAATAAGACTGGCTCGCCCAGCTTCGGTTCCAGTTCTCGCCGGTCCAAAATATGAAATAAAACCAGCTCATTACCTCGAAAGCGCAGCGGCTCAACCGTCTCGACAATCCGTTCCGGATCTTCGAAGAAATCCGAAATCAGTACCGTAATCCCGCGCCTTCTCAAGAACTGCTGCAGTTCAAAGAAAGGCCGCCGGTAATCCGTCCGCGTTCCGATCTGTGCGTTGTCGATTCCGTGCAGCAGCCGCATCAATTGCCCTTGACGAGCTGAGGGCCGCACAAAATTCGCGACATCGTCATGAAATACAATCAATCCCGCGCTGTCCCGTTGCAGATGCGCCAGATACACTAGCGCCGACGCCAGGTACTTCGCATAGTCGAACTTCGAAATAGCCGTCGACGTAAAACCCATGCTCGCGCTGGCATCTAGAAGCACCATCAACGTGGTATTCGTCTCGCCGCGATACCGCTTCAGATAGGCTTTTTCGGTTCGCGCATAGACATTCCAGTCGACGTGCCGCAAATCGTCGCCCGGAGTATACGCTCGGTACTCCGCGAATTCTTGGCTGAAGCCAAAATCGGGCGAACGGTGCAGTCCGGAGATGAATCCTTCGACAACCGTTTTCGCAATCAGATCGAGCGCTGCGATCTCGCCCAGCACGGCGGGATCGAGAAAGCGATTTGTGATTGCTGCCGGCATGATCGCGATTAGTAGGTCTTATTGGGCGATGAAGCTTATGCCCGCGGCGCTGCCTTCCAATCGAGCAGCCTGCGCAAGATGTCGTCCGTGTTCAACCGATCCGACTCAGCGTGAAAGTTGAGCAGAACCCGATGTCGCAATATGGGAGTTGCCAGCGCCCGTATGTCCTCATAAGACACATGAAAGCGCCCCTGCATCAGCGCGCGCGCTTTCCCACCGAGAACCAGGAACTGCGCCGCGCGGACGCTCGCTCCGAAATTCACATACTTCTTGACGAAATCCGGTGCGTCGCCATTCTGATTCGGCCGTGTGCTCCGAACCAGTTCTACTGCATAGCGCGCTACCGACTCCGCCACCGGCGTCATTCTCACCAGTTCCTGGAACTGCAGAATCTCCGCGCCGTTGGTGACCACTTCCGCGGTGGCGCGGTGAGTCGTCGTCGTTAAATCCACCACCTTCAATTCATCGTCCCCGGTCAAATAGTCGAGCACCGTATTAAACAGAAAACGGTCGAGCTGCGCCTCCGGCAGCGGATACGTCCCTTCGAGCTCAATCGGATTTTGCGTCGCCAACACAAAAAATGGCGCTTCAATACGGTACAGATGACCGCGTACCGTGCATGACAGCTCCTGCATCGCTTCGAGCAACGCGGATTGCGTCTTCGGTGGCGTGCGGTTAATCTCATCGGCAAGCAGCACGTTCGAAAAAATCGGTCCCGGCACGAATGTCCAGGTACGGTGTCCGGTCCCCGGGTTCTCTTCGATAATGTCCGTGCCTGTAATATCGGACGGCATCAAATCGGGCGTAAACTGAATGCGGTTGAACCGCAACCCGAGCGTCTGGGACAACGTGCGAACCAGCAACGTTTTCGCGGTGCCTGGCAGTCCTGTCAGCAGGCAATGGCCGCCCACAAAAAGCGAGATTAGAACGTGCTCGATCACTTCGTCTTGGCCGACGATCACCTTGCGGACTTCCTGCTTGATCGCCGTTTGTGCTTCTTGAAATCGTTTAACCCGGCTCTTCACTTCCGCCGTGTCGGTTGGGGGTGCAGTTGTGATGATGGACATTATTGACTCAGTTGGAGTAAAAGTTGCTGCGCTGGCTTAAAGCCTGGCGCCGCCTCCAGCGCCAGTACAACCTGATCTTTTGCCTCGGAATTGCGATGAGCAGCCTGCAGCGCCTTCGCGAGATCGTAGTGCGACTCTGCCGTATCCGCCGGTTTCAAAGCCAACACGGCGCCAAATTCCCGGACAGCATGACTTGCGTCGGAGTTCGCAAGCAGCAGATTGCCGAGCATCCGATGCACTTCCTCATCTTCGGGATAAATGTCATTCAGCGCCGTCAGCGTCGCTTCCGCTTCCTTCGCGTTGCCCGCTTCCTGCTCTAGACGCGCTAGATTCTTTAGGCTCGCGACAGACGTACCGCCCAAATTCCGGTAGCGCTCAAGCTCTTTTATGGCATCCGCTTTATTGCCCATATCCTGATATAGTTTGCCGAGTTCCTCGTAAGGGCTATTAGGACCCACATACGCCGGGTACTCGTCACGCAGAGCAATGTCTAATCGAATCTGCTCGTTCTTATTGGCTGCCTTGCTCGCAGCCGAGAGATTCTTCTTCCACTCATCAAAGTGACGAACCGTTTCCGTCGTCTGTTGATCCAGCCAAGCTTGGAAGTCACGATTGAACGCATCCGCTGATTCATGCAAGTTGTCTTGAATCGCCTCGAGCGTGGTCTTTCTTGATGCGTACGAATGAACCATCCCCAGAATCGCGTCATCGCCCCACTTCTGTGCGATGTAATCGCAAATCTTCCCCGCTTCGTAGTAGGAAACAAGCACTTGCGTCGGATATTCCGGCCGCACAAAACCGCGATCCAAATCGGCTACGGGCAGCAGCTTCTTATTCTTTAGTGCGCTTACGATCTCGGGCGTCATGCGGTCGCCCCACTCGGGCGATGCCGCGCCCTCTTCATGCACGGCAAGACCTTCCGTAAACCAGCGTGGTACCAGATGATGAGTAGCCGTCAGGATATAGACGTGACTCAACTCGTGCCACATCGTACTGGCCCAATTAAAATCACCCGGCGGGCGCGCCGACGGGCTATCCATCGCCACCACCAAGCCGAACGTCACGCCCAGCAGTCCACCTTGTCCAGGCAGACCCAATGTGCGCACCACAAAATCGTCGTGGTTGGGATAGACCTCCAATCGCACCTTTTCGGGCAGCTTCATTTTGTATTTGCGTTCGTATGTGGCGACCGCTTTCTGCAGTTCCGGCTCGATATAAGGACGCAGCAGTGCGGCTTCTTTTTTATTGAGCATCAGTTCGGTGCTGCCGCTCTCAAATGTTTGATATTGGTCCAATGTATCGATCAGCTTCAATGCATTCGTGGTCTGCGCATCGCGCCAATGCGCTTCGAAACATTGGTCTAATTCTTTTTTGGCTTCATCCGAATGCCCCAGCCGCATGAGATTCAACCCTAATTCGGAGCGCACCGGCCACAGATCTGGTGCGAGTGCCAGCGCCTTGCGTTCATAATCGACGGCCAGCTCATACCGCCGATTGATAGTGAAAAAGTGAGCGCCTGTCGCGTAAGCTTCGCCGTATACCGGATTCACCTTCAGCACACGATCCATCCACTCTGATTGCGTCTTGCCGCTCAACCAATCGATTGACGCCAGTACGGACAGTGCATCCAATGCCTCGTCGGATATCGCCAGTGCCTTCTGCGCCTCTGCCGTGGCTTGTTTTTCGTCGCTATCTTCTAACGCCAGATATGCCAGCAACTCATGGGCTTCGTATAGCTTCGGGTCGTGTTGCAGCGCTTCTTGCGCCAGGTCCGGTGCTTTTTTGTCGTAACCAAGTCCGGCCACCCGCGCGAGTCCTAAGTACGCGCGCGCATAATTTGGATCAAGCTCCAACGCCTCCTCGAACAATTTGGCCGCGTCACCCGGTTGATAGTGCTCCAAATACAACCGCCCCCATTCGTACCGTACGTCTGCCGATTTCGGTTGTTCTTTGAACGCCACGCGGAATTCTTCATTGGCCGCATCGTATTGTCCCAGTCCGAGAAAGCCCTCGGCCCGTGAAAGTGAATCCGAAGCCCTAGTCAATCGCTCAAAACAAGCTGTTGCTTCGCGCATCTGTCCATGGTGTTTGAGCGTGTGGCAGTCGTTTGCGCCCGCGGCCATCGCTTGCGTTACAAACGTCAAACTCGCGACGGACCAAAGCAACCCGGAAACGATTCTCACCGGTCGATCTCCGCCTGCGTCCGCGCCAGTTCCAGCAATAACGCAGTCAACTGTTGCTTGTATTCGTCTTCCGGCATCGCCGCCTTCTGATATTTCAGACGGTCGATCTTGGCTTCTAGATCTTCTTTCTTTACTAGTAGTTTTTGTTTTTCCGGACTCAAGCTCGCCGCGCTCTCGCTGCCCGGTCGCAGCAGTGGAAAGGCTGCCGCCAGCATTCCGTTGCCGTTCTCTGGCTTCGGGTCGCGCACTGCATTGGCGCTTCCGTTATCGCTGATCATCGCGTGCTCGGTCGCCAAAAGCTTTTCTGATTCGAAGTACGCTGCGGTCTTCTTCTGCGCATATAAAAATGCTTCCAACGCCGAAACCGTGCCATTCTTGTCTGTGTCCGCACTTGGATCTTTGAGTGCGTCTACCCAATACCGCGCGAAGACCGTCGCGTTTTTCTCCGAGCCCGATTTCGTTGCCGTGATCACAATGCGATCTTTTTTCGCCAGCGCCGCCAATGAACCGCCGCTGCAGCTTGTCATATTAACCACCAATTGACGGCGTGCCGGAATCCGATTTAACAACGTTGCCAATTCACCGGCGGTGATGTCAGGACCCGGCAAGTTGAACTTGTAATCGCTATCGTCATATGTGCCGTGACCGATTAGCAGCAACGCGAAGGCGTCAGTCGGCTTTATTTCCGTCGCCATGCTCGACAGCAGTTCCTGTACCTTCTGTCGTGTCGCGCCATTTCCGCTCAGCGTGACCACCTGCGCGTCGGGTCCATTTGCCTTCAACTCATGGTCCAGATCCGCCGCCCACTTCGCAAACTGCGCGTCATAATCCGGCGTGCCGCCTAGCCCCGCGATAGTCACGTAATAGTTTGCTGCCGGAAGCGCCGCAGCAAGCGCTAGGCATAGGAGGACCACCTTCATACGACGCCCCATTTCCTGCGCAGCAGCCACTCCGTGCCCTTCAAGATCAAAATCGCAAGAAACACCACCGGCATGTCCCAAAGATCTTTGGTCTCGTGCGCCGTAATGCCCGCTTCCGAGTACGAAATCTCCTGCGGCACGCGGCCCACTTCGGTCGGTTTGTAATATCGTCCGCCCGTCTCTTCGGCCAACTTCTGAAGCAACTCGCGATTCTGCTCGCGATGAAAATTCTCGGCCACTCCGTTTTCGCGCCGGAACGTCAGTACATCGGCCCCGAGTTTCTGCGTCCCTCGCTTTGCCGTCACTTCAGCGATATACGATCCCGCTTTCTGCGCGCTCCAATCCGCCGAATAGATGCCCTGCGCCAAAGGCTCCGGCCGAAGCGCCACCGTTTCGGCCACGCCATCCGGGTCGATTACACTTGCTTGAACATCGGCATCGCTCGCGGGTAGATAGTTGGTATCGCGCACCTCCGCGCGCAGTTGAATGTGCCCGTCATCTTCCAATCGTGCGTTCGGCGTCGTTGCCACCACTCTTGTGGGCGTGGCGCTGACCACATAGCGCAACAATTGCCGCCAGAATGTCTCCTGGCTCGTATCTCCTACCGGTTGCTGCATGCGCCACCGCCAACTGCCTCCTGTGGCAAATACGGCTGTGCGCCCGCGCCCGTAATTTTCGGTCACTAGCAGTGGCAATCTGTTTCCGCCCGCATCCACACGCGCCAACACCACGGCTCCCGGCTTTGGTGTCCCCGGATCCTGATAATTTGCCAGATACGGCAGCACATCCCAATGCTGCGTGCTTTTTTCGGGGTCGTCTTCTATGCGGCAGATCAAGCTCTTTTTGCCGGCGTCAGTTAGCTCGGCCGCCACAAACACGCGTTGAAACGTGTTCTTTTTATTCGGCAGCGTCACCGGCAGCAATTCCTTAAAAGGCGGAACATTATAACCGCCATCCGCCAAAGCCCAGCGCCCGCCCAAAAACAGCAAACCACCACCTCGGCGATCCACAAAATCTTTGATCATCTGCTGTTGTGTAGTCGTGAAATACGCCGATTCCACACTACCCAGAATTATTCCTTGATAGTTGAACAGATCTTCTGGTTTGCTCGGAAATCCATCTGCTAACTCATTCGGATTGGCGATTCCCTGACGATAAATCTTGTTCTGCGTTGTGCGCAACATCGACACAACCTGCAGTGCCGGGTCGTCCTCTACCGCGCGCCGCAAAAACTTGTACTCCCAGCGCGGCTCGCCTTCCACATACAAAATGCGGCGCTTTGCATCGTCTACTGACAGCGCTTGAGACATCTCGTTGTTCTGAGTGTTCGTTTCGCCCGGCAGCGGCTCCAGACGCGCACGAACATTCTTGACGCCCGACTTGCCCGCGCTGAATTCAACCGTCTCAATCTGCTCCGGAGAATTGTTCAAGACGATGTCGCGGCTTGCCAGTATACTTCCATCGGCTGTCAACAAGAGCCTCGCCCGCTTGCCTTCAAACCCGTTTTGCCGCAGCGCCACTTGCGCTTGCAAACGCGAACCCGCCAGCGCCTTCGCCGGAACATCTAATCCATCCAGTTCAACATCGTTCGCCAACTGCTCACGCCCGATTCCGATTGCGTTCACCGGCAATCTGCGCCGCCGCAGCTCCGCTAACGTGTCTAAATCGATTCCGCCCGAATTGTCGGCGCCATCCGTTAGCAGCACTACTCCGCCAATCGGAAGTGTCGCCGCCTCATCCGCCAACTGCCTCAGCCCTCTGCCAATCTGTGTCGAAGCTTGATCGGCTTTCAATTGGTTCGTGTCTTGAATGCGGTCCACGCCCGCGCCCAGCCGGTACAGCCGCACCTGAAATTTGCTCGATAGATTGCGGATCAGGCCATCGTTCAACAAACTGGCGGCCATCTGTTCGCGCGTCTGTCCAACGTCGTTGAGGGCCATGCTCCGGCTATCGTCCACCACAATCGCGATGATGTTCTGTTGTGGCCGAAGGGCAGTTACGCTAATCGCCGGTTCCCACAGCAGCAACAACAGTAAGCCCACCAGCGCCGACTGTAATCCCCACAACAGCGCCAGCCGTGCGCCGCGCAGTGATGGCGCAAGCCTTTCGCGCTTCCTCCAAATAATCCACCCCAACACACCCGCCGCTGCCACAATGGCCATAAGCAAAATCCAGCGTGGCCAGCCGCCTAGCAGCACAAAAGTCCCCTTCGAGAAAACGCCGGCTGGATACTTGAAGAGGAATTCGAACATTTCTTGCGCTCGCTCAGTGCGTCATCGCGTAAACCAGATAATCGATTCCGATGCGGAATCCAAGCGCCGAATATTGCTCGGGGTACTCCGGATTGTCTGCGTGTTCCCACGAATCGCCCAAGTCCATGTTGTGGCAAATCGCTACCATGACACGCCCTTTATCGTCGTAAATGCCTCGCCATCGCGCCTGATATCCGTCTTTCTCGTATGTTCTGCGGGTGTAGACAAACTGTTCGCCGGGCACCTGATAACGGTCATCTAAATCGTAAACCGTGTGAAATATGGGGTCGTTGTTCGGCAAATCCACAATCGGTCGGTTCGGAAAAACCTTTTTCATGCCTGCCTCGAAAGTCTCCCACTCCACCGTGCCGTGAAAGTCGTCGCACATAAAAAAACCGCCGCGCTCTAAGAAATCTCGCAGCTTTGCGGCTTCCAGATCCGTTAGGTCCCAGTGCCCCACCTCCACCCCATAAAGCCATGGCCAGTTGTAGATGTCGTCGCCGTCTTCCGCCGCAACCGGCTCCTCAACGGATCTCGCTTGAATGCGTGTCAGCCTGCGCACCGCCGCCGACAAATGCCGGTCCGACCGGGGGTAGTCGATCGTCCAATTGATCAGCCGGTAGCCGCTCCACACCGGTACCGCTCGATACATGAAGCGGGCAAACACCCATTCGCCCGGAACATTGGAATCGGCAGGGATTGGAAAATCGTTGTACTCCCAAGCCGGATACTCGCGGAATTTTCCCGGAGCCTGCTCCTTGCGCGACGTGCGTTTTCCTACTGCGCTCGCATCGTTGGGAAACTGGCGCCAGTCCGGAATAGGCCCGGCTGCCCACAACGCGCTCAGCAGTACCAAAGTCGGCAATGTTGCAAGGAGCAAGCCGCGCAAAAGCATGAGGGTCACAGGCGCAAAGGCACGCTATGCGCGCCGCCAGACACGTACACAACACTTTTGCTCTTCGGGGCCATGCGCCTGAAGGCTTGCCCGTTGTGCGCCAGCGTTTCTCAAAACACGAAGCCTGACTGGCGTCAGAATAGCACGCCCGCCGTGAGGCCTGCCTTAACAGACGGACAGGTCCAAATAACCGTTACCGCCCGTTTATTGCGGCAAGGTCCAGGCAAGAATTAAGTTAGACGTCGGGGTGAGCAGATACTGCTGCCCGTCCAGTTCGAATGTGGTCGGCCCCGCCTGCATTTTGCCGCCCAAATTAACATGCCAAAGAGTCTTGCCTGATGCCGGATCCAGCGCCAGCAGATTGTTCGAATTGTCGCCGGTGAAAAGCAGGTTCCCCGCCGTGGTTAAAATCCCAGCCACTCCTTCGCCGTCACCGATCTCGTGTTTCCAGCGAATATCTCCCGTCTGATAATCAATCGCTTCTATTACCGAATCCGCCCAAAGATTTCGGTCGCGTCCAGCCCAGCCTTCCGGTTTTCCTTCGGCCGTCATGTAAAAGATGCTCCACAATCTTCTAGCGTTCACGTAGAACAGCTTCGTTTCCGGGTCGAAGCTGGGGCCGATCCAGTTTGTTGATCCATCCGAACCGGGCGAAACCAAAGTACCCTGCGGTGATGGCTCTTTTTCCGGATTGGGTATCGGTTCTCCACGAGAATCTATGCCCTTCGCCCAATTTGTGTAAATAAAAGGCTTCGTCAGGATGTGTTCGCCGGTCGTGCGATCCAGAACAAAGAAATAGCCGTTTCGGCTCGCCTGCGCCAACAGCTTCCGGTGAATGCCATTGATCTCATCGTCGAAAAGAATCGGTGTTTCCGTCGCGTCCCAATCGTGTGTATCGTGCGGTGACGGTTGAAAATGCCAGATCAGTTTACCGGTGTCGGGATTCAGCGACACAATCGAGCAGGTATATAGGTTGTCGCCGGGTCGTATCTTTCCATCCAGCACCGGATTGGGATTGCCGGTGCCCCAGTACAACTGGTTCAACTGTGGATCGTACGTCCCCGTCATCCAGGTCATCCCGCCGCCGTGCATAATTGCATCGCTTCCCTGCGGCCAAGTGTCCGCTCCCGGTTGGCCAGGGGCGGGTTCCGTATTCCATCGCCACTCCACCTTGCCGTCCTCAGGCCGCACGGATTCTAGAAATCCCGGAATATCCGTCACATCGCCCGAAACGCCCACAATGATGTGATTTCGAATTACCAGCGGAGCCATCGTCGCGAAGTAACCAAGTTTCGGATCGGCCAGCTCGATATTCCAGCGAACTTTTCCGTCCTTCGCGTTCAGGCAAATTAAATGGCAGTCCGGCGTCTCAAAAAAAAGCGAGTCCTGGTACATCCCCACGCCGCGGTTTCCGATGTGGTCGCCTTTCGATTCGCGGTAGTAGTGCCAGATGATTTCTCCCGTCCGCGCATCCGCTGCCCAAACGTTATCCGGAGTCGTGAAGTAAAGCCGGCCCTCAACCATCAAAGGTGACGATTTAATCCCTACCGACTGCGGCTGCAAAATCCATTTCAACGTCAGCGTCTTCACGTTGTTTTGATTGATTTGCGAAAGCGCGCTGAACCGTTTGCCCGAATAATCGCCATTGAAAGTCGGCCAATTCTGCCCCAGCGGTTTCAATAACAGTTGTGGATCTAAATTTCCGTCCGCCGCGAAACATAGAATGGCAATCACGCCGCCGCATAGCGCTGCTTTGAATAGCTGCTTCATCTCTATTTCAGGCTCTCCAGATACGCGAACAAATTGTGAATATCGGCATCGGTGTATTTGGCCATCAGGTCGCGATGTCCCGCTAACGGGTCCTTCACATCCACCTTCACCTCATCCCGCGAAAACGTGCGGTACCATCCGTCTTCGCACGTCAAAGCAATTGTGAACTCGTCCTCGCGCGCCACTTTGCCTCGATATTCGGTGCCATCTTTCAGGGTCACTACCGCGGTCTTGTTCGGGGCTTTGCTCGATGGATACACAATGCGTTGCTGCAACTCGATCGGCGAATATTTATTCGCCACTTTCGCCAGATCTCCGGTCACGGAATGGCAGCCGGAGCATCCGCCTGCTCCGTTAAAGTACGCTTTTCCGGCCTGCGCATTTCCGGTGAGTAGTTTCGCCAGCGGATAGTCGCCGCCTACCCGATTGCTGTGCAACGCTGCCGTTGCTTGATGATGCAGAAACGCGACAATCGCGGCAATCTCATCGTCTTTCATGGTGGCAAAGCTCGGCATGCCTTTGTCCGGCCGTCCATTCCGTATCGTCGGTCCCAGCAGGTTGCCGTTATCGTCATGGCTCACGGTTGCCGATCGCACCAGATCCGGCGCTCTGGCGCCCGTCGCATCCTCTCCGTGACAAAATCCGCAGCTTGATTTGAACAAAGTGCGCCCGCGTTCCACGGCCGCCGAATCTTCTGGTGGCTGCCGTTGCGGCACCGGTGTGGGTTGATGATTTTGGGCCAAGCTTAGAGCCGCTCCCAGCAGCAAACTTACGACAAGAACTCGCATACTAGATCGAATCGGTGAACGTATCGATTCTACCGACTATCACTCCACTCGCAACGCCGTTACTGGATCGACACTTGCCGCGCGCCGTGCGGGTAGGAATGCAGCCAGCGCCGTGACTGCCAATAGAGTCGCTATCGCCGCTGCAAAAATGAGGGGATCGGTAGCCGACACACCGAATAGAATGCTCCGCACGAGTTTTGCTGCGAACAAGCTCGCTGCAAGTCCAAGCCCACAGCCAATGCCCGCAAGCAACAGTGACTCTCGCAGGACCATTGCCAGCACCTGCTCGCGTTGTGCTCCTAGCGCCAGCCGGATGCCCAGTTCCGCCGTTCGCCGCGCGACGTAAAAGGACATAAGACCATACAGCCCGATCGAGGAAATCAACAACGCCAGCCCTCCAAAAAATCCCGCCAATAGCGCCGTCAGACGCTGCACACTTAAGACGCTGTCCAGCCGCTCTTCTAGTGTCATTGTCCGTAGCGAAAACTGGCGTCCCAACCCACGAACGACGCGCTCCGCTTCCGCCTTAATACTCTGCGGATCGACAGTTGTTCGAATGTCCACCAGCGGCTGGGCGAATGGATAATTCAATGCCGTGGGCTGGTAAATCGCCAACGGATGAAAACTCTCCACTTTCCATAAGCTCGCGCTGTTCACCACTCCGACAATCTTCAGCGGAGCCGCATGCGCATGTGATCCCAGATAAATAGTTCGGCCCAGTGCATCGCCATGCCCGAAAAGTTTTTCCGCCAGGCTCCGGCTGATGATCGCAATCTGAGGGCTCCGCTCATCGTCCCGCCAGCCAAACTCGCGGCCGCTGACTAGGTGCATTCCCATCACATGAAAGAAATCAGGCCCCACGTAATCCGTCACTGCTTCAACCGGCGCGCTGTTTAACGAACGATACACCTGTTCAAAAAATTCCGCTTCGTTTGCCGGGCCGCTCCCCGAAAAGCTGACACTCTCAACGCCGGGCAACCGCTTGATTTGCTCGCTGAGTTGCTGATAATACGCAACCGTATTCGGCGTCCCGCGACGCCCCGGTTGCGGAAACAGCATTAATGTCAAAATATGGTCGCGCCGGTACCCGACGTTCACGTTGTGCAAGCGGTTCAGCGTCCGTCCGAATAGCAACGCGCCGGTGACCAATACCAGCGAAAGCGCCATCTGCGCAATCAATAACATCTTGCCGGTCGTTTGCGCCCCGCCGCGAACAGACCGTGTCTGCTGCCGCAGCGCTTCCATCGGATCCGTTCGGGCTGCCTGCACGGCTGGAGGCAGCGCAAATAAAATCCCGCTTAGAACCGTCACGGCCGCGGTAAATGCCAGCACCCGCCAATCGAGCGAAGGATTGAGCGGTGTGATGACCAATCCCGTCCACGCGACCCGCAAAAGCGCATGACTCGCCCAGTACGCGAGCGCGAGCCCGAGCACCGCGCCGGCGCACGACAACAGCAGATTCTCAACCAGCGCCGGGCGTATCAACTCCCACGCACTGGCGCCCAAAGCCGCTCGAATACCCGATTCGTGCCGGTGCGCCGCCGCTCGCGCCAGCGTCAAATTTGCTAGATTCAAACACGCGATCAGCAGCACCGCGCCCACCAGGGCCAGCAGCACCTGCAACGAATACGAAAAGCGCTGGCGCAGAAACGAAATCCCGGTTGCGGCGGGTTCCATCGTGATCCGTCGCGCATAGAATCGCGCCAGCTTTTCACTTTGGCCTTGGTATTCCGGCGGCGGCGTCGCTTCCAAAATGCGCGGCCAAAGTACTGCGATACTTGCGCGCGCCTGCTGTACAGTAACACCCGGTTTTAACCTGCCATACAACCTGAGCCACAGCAGTCGTGGGTTACGCAAATCCGTACCGCCCATTTGTGGTGTTGACAGTATGGGAATGGTTACATCCGACGATCCGTCGATAATCAACCCCGAAAATCCTTCCGGCTCGACACCGATTACGGCAAATGGATGGTTATCTCCGATGCGAATTGTCTTTCCGACGATGTTCGCGTCGCCGTGGTACCAGTTGCGCCACGCCCGGTAGCTGATCACTGCCACCGCGCTTGACATGCCGTTGCCCAATGACACATCCCGAGGCTCGATGAAGCGTCCCAAAAGCGGCGCAATCTGCATCGCCCGATAATAAGTGCCGGAAACCTCTGCCAGCCCTGCCGTGATGTTCCGCCCCTCCACCTCAAACGAGTTGATGCCTCCGCCGCCCCACCCAAACAAGTCCGAAAAGACTTCCTGCCGCCGGCCTATCTCGTTGAACATCGCCAGGCTGAACGGTTGATCTCCGTTTACGCTATCCGCAATCGTGGTTGCGAGCGCCACTAGCTGTTCCGGATGGGGCACCGGCAGCGATCGCAGAACGACAGCGTTCAACAAGCTGAATATCGCCGTATTCGCGCCGATGCCAAGCGCCAACGTGCAGATCGCAATCGCAGTCGTCCCGCCGTGCTTTGCCATCGCGCGTACTGCCAAACGTGCCTCTCGCCCCGCGCGCCGCATACGGGTACTAAATCATATGATCAATCAGCATCCGATTTTGCAGCAGCCGGTCGAACAGTCTCCCTTCATGCGCGCGGCGCACATGATCCAGCCGTTCACGAATCGCCGTCGTCACCGCACCAAAAATGAGTCACAACTCTTCAAAATATTCTTTTCTACTTATCAGTCTGTCTCTTACGGGTGAAGTTCACCTGTGGAAAGTTCGTTTTTGCCCTTTCGTGTGCTACGTTCTAGCAGGCCTGTGATGAGGATGCCTCCTCGTCCCAGGCTATTTTTGTTTCGGCCTGGCAGTTCGGGCGGTGCTTGGATCGCAGTAACGGAATTCGCCAAGCCGCCGCACGAACGTTGCCGGG
>Ga0070741_10014484_pt1 | contig 13626 bp, 9 predicted proteins | sample Coa_R1_4_FD_66440 | JGI IMG/M metagenome (GOLD analysis project Ga0070741, IMG submission 66440) | Surface soil microbial communities from Centralia Pennsylvania, which are recovering from an underground coalmine fire - Coalmine... | ecosystem: Environmental > Terrestrial > Soil > Unclassified ... | reverse complement strand
CGTCGACGTTCTTGAGATTGTGCTCGCGGGCCCCGCGAACGACGATGCCGCCCGCCACGCGCCCTACCCGCCCAGCTCCGCGCGCGCGTCGGCGACCGCCCGCTCGACCGTGCGCCGGTACTCCGCCAGCTCTTCGGGCGACTCCGCCTCGAACCGCATGACGAGGACCGGCTGGGTGTTCGACGCGCGCAGGAGCCCCCAGCCGCGCGGGAACCGGACGCGCACGCCGTCGACGTCGATGAACGGCAGGCCGTCGGCGCGGAACCGTTCGCACACGCGCGCGGCGACCGCGAACTTCAAATCGTCGGGGCAGTCGACGCGGATCTCGGGCGTCGCGTGCGACGGCGGGAGGTCCGCGAGGAGCTCCCCGACCGTTCGCCCGGTCCGCGCGAGGATCTCGAGCAGGCGCGCGCCGGCGTAGATCGCGTCGTCGTACCCGAAGTACCGCTCCTTGAAGAAGATGTGTCCGCTCATCTCGCCGCCGAGGAGGGCGCCCGTCTCGCGCATCTTCGCCTTCAAGAGCGAGTGCCCCGCCTTCCACATGATGGCATGGCCGCCGCGCGCCGCAATGTCGTCGTAGAGGCGTTGCGAGCACTTGACCTCGGACACGATCACCGCGCCGGGGTTCCGCTCGAGCACGTCGCGGCCGTAGAGGACGAGGAGCTCGTCGCCCCACACGATGCGCCCCGTCGCGTCGACCACGCCGATGCGATCCGCGTCCCCGTCGAACGCGATCCCGAGCGTGGCGCCGCGCGCGCGCACGGTGCGGATCAGGTCCGCGACGTTCTCGGGGATCGTCGGATCCGGGTGGTGGTTCGGAAACCGCCCGTCGAGATCGCAGAAGAGCTCCGTCACACTCGCACCCATGCGGCGGTAGATCGCGGGCGCGACCGGCCCCGCCGTCGCGTTGCCGGCGTCGACGACGACGTCGATCGGGCGCCGGAGCGCGCCCACGTGCTCCACGACCCAGTCCTGATAGACGGGCACGACCGCGCGCGCCTCGCACCCGCCCGCACCCGTCCGGAAGCGGCCCGCCTCGACGCGGCGTCGCAAGTCCTGGATCCGCTCGCCGTGGAGCGACTCGGTGCCGAGGCAGATCTTGAAGCCGTTGTGGTCCGCCGGGTTGTGGCTCCCGGTCACCTGCACGCCGCCGTCGAGACCCCAGTGGAAGAGCGAGAAGTACATGAGCGGTGTGGGGCACACGCCGATGTCGACCACGTCGACGCCGGTCGCGCGGATCCCGTCGACGAGCGCCGCAGCGTAGCGGTCGGACGTGAGCCGGCAGTCGCGCCCGACGCTCACCCGCCGCTTGCCGGCCTCGGCGACGAGGGTCCCGAACCCGAGCCCGAGACGCCGCGCGAACTCCGCGTCGTAGTCCTGCTCCGCGACTCCGCGGATGTCGTACTCGCGGAAGATCGCAGGATTCAGTTCAGGACCTCCACGTGGTGGCGCTCCCGAAGTCCTCGCGACAGCCAGTCCTGGAAGCGCTCCTCGAGGTTCTGGTTGTAGAGCTCCTGGCGGATCGACTCCTCGACGTCCTTGATGTCCTTGTGTCCGGACGCGATCCGCTCGTCGATGCGGAGCAGGTGGAATCCGGTGCTCGTCCGGATCGGCTCGCTCACCTCGCCGCGCTTGAGCTCGAACGCCGCTTCGTCGAGCTCCTTCTCCATCTCGCCGCGCGCGAACGTGCCGAGCTCGCCGCCCTTCTCGGCGCTCGGCCCGTCCGAGAACTGCCGCGCGAGCGCGCCGAAGTCCCTGCCGTCGAGCGCGAGCTCGCGGACCTCGAGCGCTTTCATCCGTTGGTGCTTCACCTCCTCCTCGCTCGCGCCCGGGTCGAGCGCGAACAGTATCTCGCGCACGCGCACCTGCTCGTCGACGCCGTAGTCCGCGAGGTGCGCCTCGTAGTAGCGCTTCACCTCCTCGGGGCTGACGTTCACGTGCTGGCGGATCTCGCGGTTCACCAGCTGGACCTTCTCGATCTCCGCCTTCACCTTCGCCTTGTAGGCGTCGAGCGTCATGCCCTGGTCCGCCAGCACGCGCGTGAAGCGCTCCGGGTCGAGACCGTTGCGCGCCTGGATCTCGGCGATGTAGCGCGCGACGTCCTCGTCGCGTGCGGCGATGCCCTGCGCTTTCACCTCCTTCTCGAGCAGCTTGTCCGTGATGAGCGCGTCGAGCGCCGCGGCAGCGTCGGCTCCGGCGGTGCCCCGCTCCTGCTTGTACCGCCGCAGCTCGTGCTCGGTGATCGGCTCGCCGTCGATCGTCGCGACGATCCGGTCCACCACCTCCGCACGTGCCGTGGAGCACAGCGCCAGAAACAAGACGACCGCGCCGCAACGGCTCCAGCGTGGCATCGGAGCGCCGCGTATCACGCCGCCGCGAGCCTCTGCAACACGGTGCGCAACTCCGCGATCGTTCCGTCGTGGTCGGTCGCCGCGACCTGCACCGCGAGGGCCGAGCCGCTCGTGAGCTTCAGACGGCCCCGGCTCCCGCGCACCACCTCGAGGAGCCGCTCGACCCCCACTGGCGTCCCGGGATCGAATTCGAGCAGGACCGCGTCGGCGCGCCGCCGCGCCCGGACGACGCGGAGGTCCTTCAGCCAGCGGCGGAGCTCCATCAGGCGCATCAGCGTGTCGACGAGGGGCGGCACGGGACCGTAGCGGTCCGCGAGCTCCGCGGCGATCGCCTCGAGATCCGGAACGCCGCGGATGCCCGCGAGCCGCTTGTAGACCATGAGCCGCTGACTCTCGTCCGGCACGTACGTCTCGGGGACGTAGGCGGGAATCCCGAGCTGCACCTCCGGCTCGATCTCCGCCTCGCTCGGCTCGCCGCGCAGCTCGCGCACGGCCTGTTCCATCATGTGCGTGTAGAGCTCGAGCCCGACCGCCGTGATGTGCCCCGACTGCTGCTTGCCGAGCAGGTTGCCGGCGCCGCGGATCTCGAGGTCGTGCGCCGCGAGGCGGAAGCCGCCGCCCAGGTCGTCGAGCTCCTGGAGGACGCGGAGCCGCTTCTGGGCGTCGGGCGTGATCAGGTGCTCGCCCGGTATCAATAGATACGCGTACGCGCGGTGGTGGGAGCGGCCGATGCGGCCGCGCAGCTGGTAGAGCTGCGCCAGGCCGAAGGTGTCGGCGCGGTTGATGATGATCGTGTTCGCGCGCGGGATGTCGAGACCCGACTCGATGATCGCGGAAGTGACGAGCACGTTCGTCTCGCCGTGCATGAAGCCGAGCATCGTCTTCTCGAGCGCGCGCTCGTGCATCTGCCCGTGGGCGACCGCGATGAGCGCTTCGGGCACGATCTCGCGCAGGCGGCGGGCGACGGCCTCGATGTTCTCGACCCGGTTGTGCACGAAGAACACCTGCCCAGCGCGGCCGAGCTCGCGCACGATCGCGTCGCGGATGACCGCCTCGTCGTACTTCGTCACGTAGGTCCGGATCGCGAGCCGGTCGACCGGCGGCGTCTCGATCACCGACAGGTCGCGGATGCCGGAGAGCGCCATGTTCAGCGTGCGCGGGATGGGCGTCGCCGTGAGCGTCAGGAGGTCGACCGTGGCACGCAGCTGCCGGATCCGCTCCTTGTCCTTCACCCCGAAGCGGTGCTCCTCGTCGACGATGAGGAGGCCGAGCTGCTTGAAGGCCACGTCCTTCTGGAGGAGTCGGTGCGTGCCGACGACGATGTCGATCTGCCCCGCGGCGAGCCGCGCGAGCGTCTCCTTGTTCTCCGCCGCGGAGCGGAAGCGCGAGAGCATCTCGATCGTGACCGGACAGCCTTCGAAGCGCGCGCGGAACGTCTCGAGATGCTGCTGCGCGAGCACCGTGGTCGGAACGAGGACGGCCACCTGCTTGCCGGCGAGCACGGACACGAACGCCGCGCGCATCGCGATTTCCGTCTTCCCGAAGCCCACGTCGCCGCACACGAGGCGGTCCATCGGCTTCGGACGCTCGAGGTCGGCCAGCACGTCGTCGATCGCCCGCTGCTGGTCGGGCGTCTCCTCGAACGGGAAGCGGACCGCGAACTCGCGGTAGAGGCCGTCGGTCGCCTCGTACGCCGGCCGCCCGTGCGCCTCGCGCGCCGCGTAGATCTTGAGCAGCTCGTGGGCCATCGCGAGCACCGACTCGCGCGTCTTCGCCTTCACGCGCTCCCACGACGTGCCGCCGAGCTTGTCGAGCGGCGGCGCCGCGCCGTCCCCGCTCACGTAGCGCTGCACGAGGTTGATCCGGTCGACGGGCAGGTAGAGCCTGTCCCCGCCCTGGTATTCCAGGTGGAGGTAGTCGCCCGCGGTCCCGGCGACGTGCATGTGGCGCAGGCCGCGGTAGAGCGCGATGCCGTGGTCGACGTGGACGACGTAGTCGTCGGGCTTGAGCTCCGCGAGGGTCGAGAGGAAGTCCGCCGGGCGCTCCCGCCGTCCGCGGCGGACCTGCCGGCGCTCGCCGAAGAGCTCGGCCTCGGTCACGAGCACGAGCCGGTCCTCCGGCAGCCAGACGCCGCGCGTGAGCTCGCCGACGAGTGCCAGCGGCCGCCGCCCGGCCGCCGCGAGCGCCTGCGGGAAGGGCGCCCCGCTCGCGAGCGCGTCGATGCCGTGCCCGGCGAGGAGCGCCTGCATCCGGTCGCGCTGCGCGGCCGTCGTCGCGACGAGGACGAGCCGCGCGCCCTCGGCCTGCCACTGCGCGAGCCGGGCCGCGGCCGCGGCGAGCGGGCTCGCGGCGGCGGGCGCGGTGCGGACCGCGAGGGTGTCCGTCGAGTACGTCCTCGCGTGCAACCCGTCGTCGGCGAGCCGGTCGATCGCCTCGACCTCGACGCGCGGCCGGTGGGCGAGGACCGCTCGGCGCTCCGCGGGCGTGAGGTAGAGGCGCTCCGGCGGAGGATGGAAGCGTCCCTCCCGGACGGCGTCGGCCGCGTGCGTCTCGACCTCCGCCCACGTCGTCTCGATCGCCGCCTCCACCTCGCCCGCCCCCTGGACCCACACGACGGTGCCCGCGGGGAGATAGTCCGCGAGCGTCGCGGTCGTCTCCCACAGGTAGGGAAGCAGCATCTCCGTCCCCGGGAGGACGAGGCCCGAGCGGACCGCTTCGACGAGGTCGCGACGCTCGTGCCGGGCGAGCCCGATCTCGGCGGCGCGGTCGTCGACCGCCCGGGCCGCCGCCGGCCCGAGCCGCGCGAGCGGGAACTCGCGCATCGGCAGCAGGAGCGTCTCCTCGAGCCGGTCGAGCGAACGCTGCGACGTCGGGTCGAACTCACGCAGGCTCTCGATGCCGTCGCCGACGAACTCGAGGCGCACGGGGCGGGCGTATCCCGCCGGGTAGACGTCGAGGATGCCGCCGCGGAGCGCGAGGTCGCCGGGGTCCTGCACGAGCGGAACCCGATGGTAGCCCCACTGGGCGAGGCGCTCGGCGAGGTCGTCGGGGGCGACCGCCTCCCCCGCGACGACGTACGTCACGGCCTCGGCGAAGGCGGCGCGCGGGAGGCAGCGGAGGCCGAGCGCCTCGACGGTCGTGACGACGATCGGGTCCCGCGTCTGCGTCAGGTGGTAGAAGCCCTCGGCGCGGGCGGCGATCGTCTCGCGCGTCGGCGAGAGCGCCTCGAACGGCGGCACCTCCCACGCCGGGAGGTAGTGGACGCGGCGCCCGAGGGGTCCCGCGAGCGCGGCGTCGCCGAGGAAGCACCGGAGGTCCGCCGCGAACGCCTCGGCCTCCGCCGTCGTCGGCAGGACGGCGAGGACGGGGCTCGGACGTCGGGCGTGAAGGCGCGAGAGCGCGAGGGCCGGTGCGCTCGCGCGCAGGCCCGAGACGACCGCCGGCTCCAGCGTCGGCCGGTCGAGCGCGGCCCCGAGCCGAGCGACGATCTCGTCGAGGGAGAGCGCGGACATGCCTCGTTGCGGATAGCGGCCGGGTCAGAGGCCGGCAAGCGCACGTGCGTCGGCGAGCGCCGGGATCGCTTCGCGGCCGCCCAGGCGCGTGCACTGGAGCGCCGCCGCCGCGTTCGCGAGGCGGAGCGCGTCCTCGAGCGCGAATCCGTGCAGCATGCCCCAGAGGAACCCGGCGTGGAAGAGATCGCCGGCGCCCGTCGTGTCCACGGCGGTGACCGGATACGCGTGCTGGCGGAAGTCGCGGCCCGCCGCGCGGGCGACGACGCCGTCTCGGCCGAGCGTCACCCCGACGACCGCGGGCCCGGCGGCGGCGAGCGCCGCGAGCGCGTCGCTCGGCGCCGCGGCGCCCGTGTAGCGCCTGGCGAACTCGTGGGAGACGAGGAGCACGTCGACGAGCGGCACGAGCGCCGGGGCGTCGGCGCACGAGAGGTCCAGGTCGGCGACGACGGGCACGCCGGCGCCGCGCGCCGCCGTCGCGGCGCGACGCGCGGCCGCGCCGTCGGCGCCGTCCACGAGCAGCGCGCGCGCCGCGACGACGCGGTCGAGCGGCACCTCGTCGGGCGCGAGGTCGAGCCCCTCGGCCCGATGCCAGAGGACCGTCCGCTCGCCGCTTCGCGCGTCGACCAGGATGACCGAGAGCTGAGTCGCGAGCGCGGGGCGGACGACGGCGGCGCCCACGTCGACACCGTGCGCCTCGAGCGACGCTCGGGCGGCGCGGCCCGCGTCGTCCCCGCCCACCGCCCCCGCGTATGCCGTGCGCACGCCCCACCGCCCGAGCGCGGCGAGCGCGGTCGCCACCTGGCCGCCCGGCTGCATGGCATGGCCCACGAGGCGCTGCTTCGTGTCCGGGGTGGGGAAGGGGTCGACGACGCAGAGGTGGTCGGCGGTCGCCTGCCCGATGCCCACCACGTCGGCGGCGTTCGCGTCCCGGCGCGGCGGCACGGCGACCGGGATTTGCACCGGCGTCAGCCCCGCCGCCGACCGTCGCGGACGATCGCGTAGAGCGGCACGACGATCCGGCTCTCCGCGGGGTCGCTCGTGTGGATCTCGAGCGCGGTCTCGATCTTTCCGGGCTTCAGGCCGTCGCGGAGCCGGATCTTGAGGCGGTACTCCTGCCCCTCCTCGACCGCGGTCAGCTCGTACGTCACGACGTCGCTCGGGACGTCGACGCGCGTCACCGCGAGGGGGCGCCCGGCGCGATTGCGGATGTAGAGCTCGCGCTCGATCGTGCTCCCACTCCGCGTCACCCCGAACGTCACCTGCGGCGGGAGGACGAGCACGTCACCGTCGATGCTGCCGAAGACGGGCACCGTGATGACCGGCGCGCGCGGGCTCGTCGTGCGGAGCGTGAGCGTGTCGTTGAAGCGGCCGAGCGGCGTGTCGCGGTCGAGCGTGACGACGACGCGCTGGCCGCCGTCCGGCCGCGGGCCGAGCGTCGTGTGCAGCGCCGGGTTCGAATGCTCGACCGCGGTGACGGCGTACGTCGCGTCGGTTCGGCCCGGCGTCACGAGCACTTCGCGGCTGGCGGCGTCGCCGCGGCGGATGTGGCCGAGGTAGAGCGCGTTCGGGGTCGCGACCAGGTCCGCGAGGACCGTGCCCGTCATGCCGAGGCTCACGACGGACGCCTCCGGGTCCGAGGTGTGGACGGAGACCACCTTGTTCGTCCGGCCGGCCATGCGCGCGGTGTCGAGGGTCACCGTGATGCGGCCTTCGCCACCGGCCGGCACGTCGCGCGCCGACGCCACGCCGACCGTGCACCCGCAGCTGCTCTTCACGTGGTCGATGCGGAGGGTGTCCGAGCCGCGGTTCGCGAGGCGGAAGACGTGCTCGACCTTCGTCCCCTGCTCGACCGTCCCGAAATCCCACGTCTGCTCCGGGACGACCACCCGCCCGCCGGCGTCCGCGCCCGCCCGGGCGGCGAGCGCCGCGCCGAGCAGGATGCCCGCCAAGCCGATCGCCGTGCGCCCGAGCCCCATCGCCGAGCGCTTCATCTACTCGCGCGTGCCGCGACGCGCAACTCGCGTGCGACGTTCAGTACACGCAGATGCACTCGCTCGGTTGGTTCGGGGCCATGCACGTGCCGCTGCAGTCCGCGTCGGTTCGGCAGCCGATGTTCTCGTTGTGGCTGCACGTGCCCGTCGTCTCGCCCTGGGCGATCTTGCAGAACCCGATGCAGGTCGAGGGCGCGTTCGGGTCGCACAGCTCGCCGTCGTCGACGCGCCCGTTGCCGCAGGTGTGGCGGAGGTTGACCGTGTAGCGGATCGGGTTCGCCTTGAAGGTGTCGCCCGCGTCGCTCACGCCGACGGGCGTCGCCGTGGCGACGATGGGGAGCGACACGAACCCGCCCGCCGTCGGCGGCGCGGCCGAAATCTGCGTGTACACGTCGCGCAGGCAGTGGATCGTCTCGGGCGCCAGGACCGGCAGCAGCTGGATGAACGCGACGTTCGGCGCGCCCGCCTGGGAGGTGTCTTGGGTGCTGTTGATCGGGTTGAGGCGCGCTCCCACGAAGAGCGTGGTCTTCCGCATCCGCCGGCACTGGAACGGCCAGCCGTTCCGCGTCGGTATCCCCAAGCGGCGGAAGCGCTTCGCTCCCGTGATCTTGAAGACGAGCGACACGTGGTCGACGACGATCGCCTGGTCGATGAGGTTGTTCTGCATCTGGATCCAGACGCCGCACGGGTTCGCGAACGGATTGTTGATGTCGGGGAAGTAGAGCGTCTGCACGCCCAACGTGTTCCAGAGCCCGAGCGCGAACGACCCGTCGCCGATCGCCGACGTCACGGTCGGGATCTCGCACGTGATCGAGCCGGCCGACACCGTGCTCCGGCCCTTGAACCAGCCGACGGACCGGAAGGACATCCCGTTCGGGTTGTTGTTCGCCGCCGCGGGCCCGGCGGTCGTCGCGGCGAGCAGCGCCCCGAGCACCAGCGCACGTCCCAAGTTTCGCATGACCAGACTCCTCCCCGCCCCTCCAGCCCCGACGCCTGCACGCGTCAAAGGCCGCTCACGATCTCCTGCCCCGAAAGGTCGACGAAGCCCGTCCGACCGATCTCCTCGATGCACACGAAGCGGATGCGTCCCCCGCGCGACTTCTTGTCGCGCTGCACGGCGTCCACCAGGGCCTCACGGGACACGTTCCCTGGTATCTCGGTCGGAAGCCCGGCGCGCATGAGGAGCCGCGCGATCCGGTCGCCGACCTCGGCACCGCAGCGGCCGAGGCGCGCCGAGATCCGCGCCGCCGCCACCATCCCGATCGCGACCGCCTCCCCGTGGAGGAACCGGCGGTACCCGGTCGCCGCCTCGAGGGCGTGTCCCACCGTGTGGCCGAAGTTGAGGACGGCCCGCCCGCCGCGCTCCTCGCGCTCGTCCTCGACGACCACGGCCGCCTTCTGCCGGCTGCACGCGGCGACGACCGGGGCGAGGCGTCCCGGATCGCGGCCGAGGACGGCATCGAGATCCGTCTCCAGGCCCCGGAAGAGCTCCGCGTTGCCGATCGCGCCGTACTTGACCACCTCCGCGAGCCCCGCGGCGAATTCGCGCGCCGAGAGCGTCGCGAGCACTCCGACGTCGGCGAGCACCAGCCGGGGCTGGTGGAAGACGCCGATCAGGTTCTTCCCTTGCGCGTGGTTCACGGCCGTCTTGCCGCCGATCGCGGCGTCCACCTGCCCGACGAGCGTGGTCGGAACGAGGACGGTGGGCAGCCCGCGCAAGAGCGTCGCGGCCGCGAAGCCGGCCAGGTCCGTGACCACCCCGCCGCCGAGCGCGACGACGGGCGAGCGCCGGTCGAGACCCGCCGCGAGGAGCCGGTCCTGCACCGTTCCGAGCCGCGCGAGCGTCTTGTGCTCCTCGCCGTCCGGCATCGTGACGACGACCGGATCGAGCCCGGCCGCGCGCAGCGAGGCGACGACGCGGGCCGCGTAGAGGGCCCCGACGCGCTCGCTCGTGACGAGCCCGGCACGGCCGGCGAAGCCGAGCGCCGCCGTCCGCCGGCCCACGTCGTCGAGCACGTCCTCGCCGACGACGACCGCGTACGCGCGCTCGCCGAGATCGACGAGCACCTCCTCGATCCACCGCTCCGCCGTCACCCGCGCCTCCGCCACGCCGCGCATCGCCGCCTCACTGCCCCGCCACCAGCGCCCGCACGCGCGCGACCACCTCCTCCACCGTGAGCCCGGAGGTCTCGACCGTGTGCGTCGCGATCGCGTACGCGGGCGCGCGCTCCGCGAGGAGCGCGCGAATGCGCGCCAGGCAGTCGCCGGCGCCGTTGCCGTTCGCGAGGAGGGGACGCGTGCGCGGGTCGCCGACGCGGGCGAGGATCTCCTCCGGCCGCGCCGAGAGGCAGACGATCGGGCCGGCGGCGGCGAGCCGGCGGCGGTTCTCGGGGTCGAGGAGGACGCCGCCGCCGGTCGCGATCACCGCCTCCGGGACGGCGCACGCCTGCTCGACGGCCGCGCGCTCGAGCTCGCGGAACCGGCGTTCGCCCTCGGCCGCGAAGATCTCCGCGATCGTACGGCCCGCGGCCGCCTCGACGAGCGCGTCCGTGTCGATGAACGGCCTGCCGAGCTGCCGCGCGAGCCGTCGGCCGACCTCCGTCTTCCCGGTCGCCATGAAGCCGGTGAGAATCAGGTGCGCCACGTCAAAAGCTCCGCACCTGCGCGAGGTACCCGTCGAAGTTCCGTCGCATCTCGCGGAGCGAATCGCCGCCGAACTTCTCGAGGAACGCCTCCGCGATCACGAACGCGACGACGGCTTCCGCGATGACGGACGCGGCCGGAATCGCCATGACGTCGGACCGCTCGATCGCGCCCTTCGCCTCCTCCTTGCTCGCGATGTCGATCGAGTGGAGCGGGCTCATGAGCGTCGAGAGCGGCTTGAAGGCCGTGCGGACGACGATCGGCTCGCCGCTCGACATGCCGCCTTCCGTCCCGCCCGCGTTGTTCGTCCTGCGGACGAACGCGCCGGTCGTCTCGTCGAGGTAGATCTCGTCGTGGACGGCGGACCCGCGACGCCGCGCCGCCTCGAAGCCGAGCCCGATCTCGACGCCCTTCGTCGCCTGCACGCTGAGCAGCGCGTGCGCGAGGCGCGCGTCGAGCTTGCGGTCCCACTGGGCATGGCTGCCGAGCCCGGGCGGCACGCCGAGCACGACGGTCTCGACGACGCCCCCGAGCGTGTCGCCCTGGCGCTTGCACTCGTCGACCAGCGCGACGACGCGTCGCTCCGCCTCGGGATCCGCCATACGGACCTGCGACGCTTCCGCGGCCGTGTGGATCTCCGTCGGGGACCGGCCGCGGTGGTCGGCGACGACGCCGCCGATCTCGGCCACCCAGCCGAGGACGCGGACGTCGAAGGGCGCGAGCAGCGCCTTCGCGAGCCCGCCGACCGCGACGCGCGCGGCGGTCTCTCGCGCGCTCGCGCGCTCGAGCACGTTGCGGACGTCGTGGTGGTCGTACTTGAGCGCGCCGGCGAGGTCCGCGTGGCCGGGGCGCGGGCGCGTCACGGCGACGTGCGGATCGCGGTCCTCCGCGCGCGGCGACATCGTCGTCTGCCAGTTCTTCCAGTCGCGGTTCTCGATCCAGAGCGTGATCGGCGACCCGAGCGTCTCGCCCCAGCGGACGCCCGAGCGGATCTCGACCTCGTCGGTCTCGATCTTCATGCGGCCGCCCCGGCCGTAGCCCTGCATCCGGCGCTTCAGGTCGCGGTTGAGCGCCTCGGCGTCGACCGGCACGCCCGCCGGGAGACCCTCCACGACGGCCGTGAGCCCGGGGCCGTGCGACTCCCCGGCGGTGAGGTACCGTAGCGCCATCCCGGCTCAGCCGCCGCGCGGACGCTCCTCCCACAGGCGGTCGGCCGGCGGCAGCGCCGCGGTGGCACCGCTCACGATCCGCGGCGTGAGGAAGACGAGCAGCTCCTCGTGGTGCGAGGAGCGCAGGAGCCGCTTGAAGAGCCAGCCGAGGGCCGGGACGCTGCGCAGATACGGGAGACCGGATTCACGGTCGTCCGACGTGTTGCGGAAGATGCCGCCCAGCACGACCGTCTCACCGTTCGGGATGAGGACGTTCGAGTTCGCCTCACGGCTCACCTCGTTCGGGATGCCGTCGACCGTGTGGGTGAAGTCGGGTTGGCTCGACTTGGCGTAGATGCTCATGAGGACGTACCCGTCGGACGAGACCTGGGGGGTGACGACGAGCGTGATGCCGGTGTTGATTTTCTCCGTCGCGTTCGTGGCGCCTCCCGCAGCGCCGCCCGTCCCGGTGTTGATGACCGTCCCGGTGGAGGGCAGCTTCACGCGGAGGATCGTGAGGCTCTGAATCGTGGCCGCCACGTTGTTCATGGTGATCACACGCGGCCGGCTGATCACCTTCCCCTTGCCCTGCTCCTCCAGGGCGGTCAAGCGGGCCGCCAAAGAGTGCGTCCCGTCGAGGGAGCCGAGGGCGAGATCGAGCGCCGATCCGTTGCCGGCCCCGAACCCGGTACCGAAGCTCCCCGGGACCGGGAAGTCCGCCATGAACGGAATCGGAAGCCGCACGGTCCCCGTCCCGGGCGACGGCGGGGCAGAGCCGCTGCCGAGACCCGAGGCCCCGACCGACACGGTCCCCGGGAAGTTCTGCCCCGTCGGGTTCCCGGTCGCCGGCCCCTGCGTGTTCTGGTAGCCCCACTGCACCCCGAGGCCGCGCGCGAAGTCCTCCGTCGCCTCGACGATGTTCGCCTCGATCAGCACCTGCGGGCTCTGCGTGTCGAGCTGGTGGATCAGCTCGGTCGCGTCCTCGATGCCGCGGCCGATGTCGCGCACGATCACGGTGTTCGTACGGTCGTCGAACGTGACGCTCCCGCGGTCGGTGAGGACGCCCTTCACCTTCTCGATGAGGGCTTCGTCGGCTCGCGCGTAGTTGACCTTGACGTAGCGGACGCGGAGCGGCTCGAGCTCCTTCTCGGCCTCCTGCGCCGCGCGGAGCGCCTCGCGCTCCTCCTTGAGACGCGCAACGGTCGAGATGCGCACGACGTTCCCTTCCTGCGTCTTCTCGAGCCGGTTCGCGCGGAGCACGAGGTCGAGCGCCTGGTCCCAGGGCACGTCGGTCAGGTGCAGCGTCACCTTCCCCTTCACGTCGTCCGTCGCGATGATGTTCAGCTGGCTCACGTCGGCGAGGACGCGGAGGACGTTCTGGATGTCGGCGTCCTTCAGGTCGAGCGAGATCCGCTGGCCCGTGTACTGGACCGTCGGCGGCGGCAGGGCGACCTTCGGCCGGAGCGGCGTGGGTGCCGTCTCGACCTCGACGTGCCCGGGGCCGGCGGCCGGCGTGGGCTCCGCGGCGGGCGGCGGCGGGGGCGGCTCGGCCTCCATGGTCGCGGCAGCCGGCGTGAGGACGGCGAGCCGCCCCTCGGCCTCGGCGACCGGCGCCGGCTCGGGCGCGCTCGAGGGCGCGGCGGGCGCGGCCTCCGGCGCGGCGTCGTCACCCAGGTCGGCGACGAGCGTGGCGCCCTCCTGGTGGAGCGTCGGGAGCGGACCATCGCCGCGCAGGTCGACGACGACCCGGAGCGACTTCTCGCGCTGCGCGACGCGAACGGCGCTCACGATCTCGTCCGAGACGGCGAACCGCGACATGCGTCCCGAGTCCCGCGCGAGCGGGCCCGTCAGGTCGGCGACGAGCCGCGACGGCGCGTCGAGCGTGAACCCGCGCACGCGGTCTGGCGTCCGGCTGAGGCCGATGACCAGGCGGTGCCGGCTCCCCAGGCGGTCGACGTGGACGTCCTCCACGGCGAGCCAG
>Ga0070741_10014483_pt1 | contig 13627 bp, 11 predicted proteins | sample Coa_R1_4_FD_66440 | JGI IMG/M metagenome (GOLD analysis project Ga0070741, IMG submission 66440) | Surface soil microbial communities from Centralia Pennsylvania, which are recovering from an underground coalmine fire - Coalmine... | ecosystem: Environmental > Terrestrial > Soil > Unclassified ... | reverse complement strand
GCTGCCCGTGCCGCAGATCCAGATCTACGGCGGGGGCGCGCACGCGCACGCCCGAATCGACCTGCAGGACTACATGGTGATCTGCATCGGCGCTGGCAGCTTCGCCGAGGCGCTTGAATGGACCGCACAGATCTACGCCGCCGCCGGCGCGCGCCTCGCAAAGCGTGGGCAGCTCGCTGGAGTGGCTGACGAGGGCGGCTACTGGCCGGCATTCAAAACCAACGAAGAGGCGCTCGCCGAGCTCGTCGGCGCCATCGCCGATGCCGGGCTCGAGCCGGGGGTCGATGCCGCCATCGCGCTCGACATCGCCGCCACGCAGCTCTGGCGCGGCGGGCGCTATCACCTCGCGCTCGAGAACCGCTCCGCCACGGCGGGCGAGTTGCACGACATGCTGCTCGGCTGGCTCGAGCGCTACCCGATCGTTTCGATCGAGGATCCCTTCGCCGAACAAGATGCCGCGGCGATGCGCGCCTTCACCAAGGCGGCCGGCGAGCGCGTACAGATCGTCGGTGACGATTTCTTCGTCACCTCCGCCGCGCGGGTGAAGGACGCCCAGGGCGCGTGTAACGCCATGCTGCTGAAGCCGAACCAGGTCGGCACCGTGAGCGAGACGCTCGCCTGCCTGGAAGCCGCGCGCAGCGCGGGCTACCGTCCGATCGTCTCGGCCCGCTCGGGCGAGAGCGAGGACGTCTCGATCGTACACCTGGCCGTCGGCTGGGGCGTGCCTCAGCTCAAAGTCGGCAGCTTCGCGCGTTCCGAGCGCATGGCGAAGTGGAACGAAGGACTGCGCATCGAGGAAGCGCTCGGCGCCAAGGCGCTGCCCTTCCCCGCCCGCAAGCTCTTCAAACCCTAATGCAAATTCCCGGCCAAGTCATCGCGATAAGAATGCGCGTGCCGCCGCAGCTTGGGCTCCCGCTTTGAGCCACCGCAGGCAATAATGGGGAGTCTTGAACGAAGCGCGCTCATTGCCGTCCCGTAAGGCGCCGGCTGCCGAATCGCTGCCCAAAGCGCCCACCGGCATCACCGGCCTGGACGAAATCACGTATGGCGGCTTGCCGCGCGGGCGGCCGACGCTCGTCTGTGGCGGCGCGGGCAGCGGCAAGACGCTCTTCGCCATGGAGTTCCTGCTGCGGGGCGCGCTGCAGTTCGACGAGCCCGGCGTGTTCATGGCGTTCGAGGAGACCGAGCAGGACCTGGCGCAGAACGTGCGCTCGCTCGGCTTTGACGTTGAAGAGCTCGTCGCCAGCAAGAGAATCGCGATCGATTACGTGCATGTCGAGCGCAGCGAGATCGACGAGACCGGCGAGTACGATCTCGAAGGACTGTTCGTGCGGCTGGGCGCGGCCATCGATGAGGTCGGGGCGAGGCGCGTGGTGCTCGACACGCTGGAATCGCTCTTCTCCGGCTTCTCGAATGCGGCGGTCCTGCGCGCCGAGCTGCGGCGGCTTTTCCGCTGGCTCAAGGACCGCGGCGTCACCGCAGTGATCACCGGCGAGCGCGGCGAAGGCGCGCTCACGCGCCAGGGGCTGGAAGAATACGTCAGTGACTGCGTCATCCTCCTCGACCATCGCGTCACCGAGCAGATCTCGACGCGACGGCTGCGCATCGTCAAGTACCGCGGCACCGCGCACGGCACGAACGAATATCCTTTCCTGATCGACGAGCAAGGCTTTTCCGTGCTGCCCCTGACGTCGGTCGGCCTTGACTACCAGGCGAGCGAGGAACGCATCTCCGCCGGCGTGCCCGGCCTCGATGCAATGCTCGGCGGCAAGGGCTACTTCCGCGGCTCGTCGATCATGATCTCCGGCACCGCGGGCACCGGCAAATCGAGCCTCGCGGCGCACTTCGCTGATGCGACCTGCCGGCGCGGTGAGCGCTGCCTGCTGTTCGCCTTCGAGGAATCGCCGGCGCAGATTCTGCGGAACATGCGTTCGATCGGACTCGATCTGCAGCGCTGGATCGACAAGGGATTACTGCGCATCGAGGCGTCGCGCCCCACCGTGTCGGGCCTCGAAATGCACCTGGTGCAGATCCACAAGCGGGTCATCGATTTCGAGCCCCGCGTAGTGATCCTCGACCCGATCAGCAACTTCACCGCCAGCGGCTCGGCGCTGCAGGCCGAAGCCATGCTCGTGCGAATGATCGATTTCCTGAAGATGCGCGACGTCACTGCCATGCTGGTCAGCCTCACGACCGGTGAGGCGCGGGCGGAGACCACGGGCATCTCCTCGTTGATCGACACGTGGGTGCTCGTCCATTATATTGAGGTCGCCGGCGAGCATCGGCGCGTCCTGCACGTGCTTAAATCGCGCGGCATGCCGCACTCGAACCAGGTCCAGGAATTTCGCATCACGCCCAGCGGAATCGCGCTCGCGGCGGTGGCGCCCGGCCCGAAAAGAGGCAGGCACTGAACGATTCCCAAAAGTGGCTGCTACGCCTGTACACCGCGGGGCAGAGCTCGCGGTCGCTGGCGGCGCTCGACAATCTCAAGCGCCTTTGCGAGGAGCATCTGGCGGGCCGCTACAGCATCGAAGTGGTGGACCTGCTGAAGAACCCGAGGCTTGCGAAGGATGATCAGATCGTCGCCATCCCGACGCTCGTGCGGCAGCTGCCGGCGCCGATGCGCAAGATCATCGGCGATCTCTCGGACACGGAGCGGGCGCTCGTCGGACTACAATTGAGACCGCGCAGATGAGCGATCCGAGCATCGATCTTCTCGAAGCGGAAGAACTCCGCAAGGCAATCATCGGCGGCGAGGTCGATGCATTCGTCGTCGGTCGCGAGGACGGCAACCGCAAGGTGCTGCTCCTGGCCAACGCCTATCAGCGTTATCGGCAACTGGTCGAGAGGATGCACGAGGGCGCGATCACCACGTCCCCGCAAGGTGGCATCCTGTACGCGAATCAACGCTTTAGCGAGCTCCTCGGCATATCGCTCGCGCAGATCTACACCGCACCTTTGCAGAGCTACGTGCGCGTGACCGACCGGGCGCGGCTCGCTGCATTTCTGGCGCGCGGCATGCCGAGCACCCTCGACATCGCATTGGTCAGCAGCGACGGCGGCACCGTTCCGGTGCGCCTCTCGATCGCGGGATTCGATAGCTATGCCAGCATCCTCGTGACCGAGTTGAAGCCGCTCGAGTGGCCGCGCTTCGCGGCGGCTGCTCTACACTCGATGCGCGATTCCCTGGACAAGCTCGAAGACGCCGATGCCGACTCGCCGGGCCGGCACGAAGCGCTCGCCAACCTGCGCGAGCAGCTAGACGCCCTCGACCGCCTGGTCGAGGCGCAGGGCAAATAGCACCTTAGTTCGGCCGAAGGCTTTGGCCGCTCTCGATCGCCACCTGGTCGAGAAGCGTACAGTCCTGCTTGTAGTTGATAGCGCCATCGGCAAGGTTGAGGAAGCCGATGCCGCCGAGCGCCTTCACCGCGACGTCGATGTTCTTCATCACCGAGTCGCGCAGATTCATGTGGTCGGCGTGCACGCAGACGACCGGAACGTCCTTGTAGACCGGCAGGCCCCGCACATACTGCAACAGCTCCAGCATCCGCGACTCGTCAAACTCCAGACCGATGACAACCAGCTGGAAACCGTCGTGCCGCAGGGCCTTGATGGCTTCATACACGGTCCGCACGAAAGTAAGGTCATGTCCCGGCAGGCACTGAGTGATCTTCTCGTCCATCTCGGGAACATCGGCGACGAGGACTCTCGTAGGCGCTGGCATAGTGCCAAGCGCGGAGCAAGGCCTATGCCAGAGGGCCTCACTTCACGGGACGGTTTCGATACCTTGGGCGCTCAGCCGGTAGCGCCGGTCGCAGCCGGCGGCGGCCTGCGCAGAGTGCGTGGCGAGGATCGCGGCGGCGCCCCGCTCCTTCGTCTGCTGGCGTAGCAGCGCAAGCACCTGCCGCGCATTCTCGGGATCCAGGTTCCCGGTCGGCTCGTCAGCGAGCACGAGCTGCGGCTCGCCGACGAGCGCGCGCGCGATCGCCACGCGCTGCAGCTCGCCGCCGGAGAGCTCGCGCGGCGTGCTGGCTTCGCGGCCCGCGAGGCCGACCGCAGCGATCATCGCTCGCACGCGGCTCGCGTCGCTCACCCCGCGCAATAGCAGCGGCAGTGCGACGTTCTGCTCGACACTGAGCTGCGGCAGCACGTGGAACGCCTGGAACACGAAGCCGTAGCGGTCGCGCCGCAGGAGCGTGAGCGCATCATCGTCCAGGCGCGTGAGCTCGCGCTCGCCGAAAAAGATCTGCCCCTCATCGGCCGGCTCGAGCCCCGCGATCACGTTGAGCAAGGTCGACTTGCCGATGCCCGACTCGCCGATGATGGCGACGTACTCGCCGGCTTGCACGTCGAGCGAAATGCGGTTCAGGACGGTGCGTGCGCCGTAGCGCTTGCCGACAGCGACGAGCCTGAGCACACGTAGAATCGTACTATGGACATGGCGCCTTTCATCGCACACCACGGCCTGTGGAGCGATGAGCAGCGCGCGCAGGCGCGCTCGCTTAGAGAGCGCCTCGAGCGCGAGCCGCTCGAGCTCGTGCGCCTCGCGTGGGCCGATCCGCACGGCGCTTCGCGCGCCAAAGCGGTATCGCTGGCGGTGTTCTTCGATGCGCTCGAGCGCGGCTACAACATCAACGTCGCCACCACCACGCTCGACTCCGCCGGCGCGCGTGTTTTCAGCTCGTTCACGCGCGGCGGCGGCATGGGCCTCGCCGAGATGACCGGCTCGCCCAACCTCGTCATCGTGCCGGACCCGGCGACCTTCCGCGTGCTGCCATGGGCGAGCGGCATTGGCTGGGTGCTGTGCGACGAATACTTCCGCGACGGCCGGCCGTTCCACTTCGCGCCACGGCAGCTCCTCAAGCGCCAGCTTGCGCGCCTCGCGCAGCAAAAGATGGAGCTCGTGGTCGGGCTCGAGTTGGAGTGGTACCTCGCACGCCTCGCCGAAGAGCGCCTCTCGGAGGAGCACGTCGGCATTCCGGGCGTGCGCGGACGCGCAGTGCGCACGTCGCCTTTCGAGCCCGGCTACTCGTATCACTCCGAGACCAACATGGATCTCATGCAGCCGGTGCTCTCGGAATTGGCCCGCACCTATTGCGCCCTCGGGCTGCCGCTGCGCTCCATCGAGAACGAATGGGGACCCGGCCAGGTGGAGTGCACTTTCTCGGCCGAGGGCGCGCTGCGCGCGGCCGACGACTTCCTCCTCTTTCGTACCGCGACGCGCCAGGTATGCCGGCGCCTCGGCGCCTTCGCCACCTTCATGGCGCGCCCGGCGCTCAAGGGCTACTACGCAAGCGGCTGGCATTTGCACCAGTCGCTGCGCGACGGCGCAGGCCGTAATGCCCTCGCCGACAAGGATCTGCTCTCACCAATCGGCGAGGCGTACCTCGCCGGCCTCTTGGAGCACGCCGGCGCAGCGACGGTGTTTGCGACGCCGACAGTGAACGGCTACCGGCGCTTCCGGCCGAACTCGCTCGCCCCCGATCGCGCCGGCTGGGGCTTTGACCACCGCGGCGCCATGGTGCGCGTGCTCGGTGGCCGCGACGATGCGGCCACGCGTCTCGAGAATCGCCTGGGCGAGCCCGGCGCCAATCCCTACCTCTTCATCGCCTCGCAGATCGTCTGCGGCCTCGACGGCATCGAGCGCTCGCTGAAACCGGGGCCGCGCGACGACGAGCCGTACAGCGCCGAGCGGCCGCTGCTGCCTAGTAATCTCGGCCAGGCGCTCGATGCGCTCGAGGCGAGCGCGCTCTTTCGCCGCCAGTTCGGCGAGGTGTTCATCGACTACTACCTGAAGCTCAAAAGGAGCGAGTTCGGCCGCTACCGCAAGTGGCTCGCCGAATTCCGCGTACCGGAGGCCGAGCCGACCGAATGGGAACAGAATGAGTACTTCGATTTTTTTTGAGCACCTGGTGCAGGAAGACCGCGTCCACCGGTCGATCTACACCGATCCGCTGATTTTCGAGCTGGAGATGACCCACATCTTCGGCGGCGTATGGTGCTACCTCGCGCACGAGAGCCAGATTCCGCGGGCGGACGACTACCTGACCGCGAAGCTCGGCCTGCGGCCGATCATCGTGGTGCGTGATACCGGCGGCAAACTGCGCGCGCTCTTCAACCGCTGCACGCACCGCGGCGCGCGCGTGTGCCGCGAGAGCCGCGGCAATGCGCGCATTTTCCAGTGCCCCTACCACGGCTGGACCTATTTCAACAGCGGCAAGCTCCGCGGTGTGCCCTGGCCCGAGGGTTACGCCTGCGATTTTTCGGAGGGCAAATACAACCTCGCCCAGGTCCCGCGCGTCGAGAGCTATCGCGGCTTCATTTTCGGCACGCTGAACGCCGACGCGCCCTCGCTCGCCGACTATCTCGGCGCGGCGCGTCAGCCGATCGACGAATGGCTCGATCGCAATCCCGGCGGCCGCGTGGCGCTGAGCGAAGCGAACCGGCTGAAGTTCAAGGGCAACTGGAAGCTCGCGTACGACAACGCCGCCGATGGCTACCACGTGGTGTTCTCTCACCGCTCGCTGCTCGAGACCGAGAACCGCCACGCCGCCGATCCCACGAAGGGAATGTCCTTCTACATGGGCAAGCCCGACGACGCGCCGATGTACGTCCAGTATTTCGGCCGCGGCCATCATTTCAAGGACAAGCGCCCGAACATCGAGCGCCGGCCAGGTGCGCTCTGGGAGATCGAGGGCGCGCAACCCGGCATGGCGGCGTACGAGCGCCTGATCCGCGAACGCCTGGGCGCAAAGGCGCTGCGCGCCCTGGATCTCGCCGCCTCCGAGCCCGTGAATATCAACATCTTCCCCAACCTCTCGATCCTCGGAAACCATATCCAGGTGTTCCAGCCGCTCGCCGTGGACGAGACCGAAAGCGTCTGGTACGCCACCGCGATCGTCGATGAAGCGAATGAGCTTGGCGGCATGGCGGAGGCGGTGAACGCCATCCGCATGCGCACACAGGAAAGCTTTCCCAACTTCGGCGAAGTCGACGACGCGGCGAACTTCGAGGAAATCCAGAAGGGACTCGCCGCCTGCGAGGACGAATGGGTCTACATGCATCGCGGGCTCGGCATTCCCGGCCGCGTGACAGAGCTGCCCGACGGCACGCTGAAGGCGCCCGCCACCGACGAAGTGTTCATGCGCGAGCACATGAAGGAATGGCGGCGCCTCATGACCACGCGGCCGAACATCCAGCTCGCGCGATGAAAAATAGGGACTGTCCCTGTTTTCCGGAAAATAGGGACTGTCCCTATTTTTCCCGTCTATGAGCTACGTCGATGATCGTTTCTACGCCGATATCGTCGCGGCGTTCACCGACTGGCAGCGTCCAGAGCTCGAGCTCACCGATGTCGCAACGCGCGACGAGTGCCGCCGGCTGCTGGAGCGCGAAGCGCGACTGTTGGATGAGGCACGCTTCGAGGAGTGGCTCGCGCTCTACGCCGAGCAGTGCATCGTCTGGGTGCCGGCGGCCGAGCGGCCGGGCGACCCGCGGCGCGAGGTGACGATGTTCTTCGACGATCGCCAGCGCCTGCAGGACCGCATTTTTCGCCTGCGCACCGGCAAGGCATGGTCGCAGGTGCCACCGAGCCGGACCGTGCGGATGGTGAGCAACGTCGAAGTGTTTCGCGCCGGGCAGAGGCTGATGGTGCGCTCCAACCTGCTGCTGACCGAGTTCCGGGCCGGCGAGACACGCACGCTCGCCGCCTGGTGCGCGCACCGCCTCGCCAGTGGCAAAATCGAAGCGAAGCAGATGAACCTGCTCGAGCGCGACCAAAGCCTGCGCAATCCGAGCATCCTACTGTAGGAGGAGCCATGTTCGTACGCAACGCCTGGTACGTCGCTGCATGGGACCATGAGATCGATCGCACCCTGCGGCGGCGGATCATCCTCGATGAGCCGATCGTTCTTTTCCGCACCATCGACGGCAAGGCGGTGGCGCTGGAGGACCGCTGCTGCCACCGGCAGGCGCCGCTCTCCATGGGCAAGCTCGTCGGCAACATCGTGCACTGTCCGTATCACGGCCTGCAGTACGACCCGTCCGGTGCGTGCGTGAAGATTCCGAGCCAGGACCGCGTCCCGCCGTCGGCAAAGGTGAAGTCGTACCCGGTGGTCGAGAAGAACCACTGGATCTGGCTGTGGATGGGCGATCCAGCCAAGGCCGATCCCGGCAAGATCGAGGACTTCTACTGGCTCGACCATCCGAAGTGGCGCTTCGGCGGCAACTACCTGCACGTCGAGGCGAACTATCTGCTGCTGGTGGAGAACCTGCTCGACACCACGCATCTGCCTTTCCTGCACCCGGACACGCTCGGCACCGACGCCTTCGCCCGCTCCGAGTTCGAGGTGGCGCGCGACGGCGATCGCATCCGGGTGTCGCGCTGGCTGATGGACAAGCCACCGGCGCCCTTCCATAAGCAGATGGGCGATTTCGCCGACGGCGTGAACGTCGATCGCTGGCAGATCACGCATTTCGCGCCGCCCGCGTTCGTCAAGCTCGACGTCGGCTCGGCGCCGGCGGGCGCCGGCATGCGCACCGCCGCCGACCGCGGCAGCCGCTGGATGAACATGTGGAACCTGAACGCGATCACGCCGGAGACCGAGAAAAGCGCGCATTACTTTTTCGCGCAGGCCTACAACTTCAAGCTCGACCAGAAGTGGATCTCGGACATGCTGGCCACACAGGTGCGGGACATCTTCCTGCAGGACATGGCGATGCTGAAGGCGCAACAGCGCAACATGGACGTCGGTCCGAGCCCGGTGGTCAACCTCGGCCAGGACAAGGCGTGGGTGGCGATGCGGCAGATCGTCGACCGCCTGGTGAAGGAAGAGCAGCAGCCGGCTAAAGCGGCCTAGCCGCCGTGCTCGCGGCGAAAACCAATCATGGTTGTTTGCTGCGGGACTCTACGATCTTTTTGCGCAGCGCTCGCGCGTCGCTGATGACCTGTTGTGAACGAGCCATGACTTTTGCAGCGACCTGCCGCAGCAAGTCCGTGTACTGATGTTCGGTTCCGCAGGCAGCGCATAACAAATTGTCCGCGCGCGGATGTCGCGCCCGCTTGGCTCTGACGAATTCTTCGGCACCGCATCGCAAACAGAGCGCAGCAACGCCGCCTAGGACAATTCGCTTTGGCCTGCTGAATTCGCGACCGTGCATGGCTCCGCACTGCGCTGTGCTCACCTGCGCGGCCCAGGCAGAACGCCGATCCCGAAGCGCGTCAGGTTGGGCGGCCCGCAGTGGGCCGTCGTGCGCAATGTGCGCGCACCCGACCCCGCAGTCAACGCTGCAGCGCCGTAGCCAAATTGCCGTCGTGTGAATACGACAATCGGCGCGGCTATCCCTTCACGCGGCTGACGTCGATGGCGTACGGTCAGGGAGGCTCTGCCAGTCCGGCGCCAAAAGCAAACGCCCCGTTGTTCCGGGGCGTCGCGTGTGTTTGTTTATGGCCGGTCGGCCAACCGGCGTCCGTCAATCAATCATCGTCGTCGTCATCGTCTCGATGGCCATGGCGTGAGCCGGCGCAGACGTAGCTCGAAGCCACATTGACATCGCCGGCGACCCATTCGGCTTTCTTCGGGTAGGCGCAAATGGGACGCGATTTGACCACCGGGAAGGACGCTGTCGCCGCAGTGGAAATATCGATCCGCGACGGAGCGATGCCTTTCTCCACCCACGCGGTCAATGCATCGTAAAGCTGCGAAGTGCCGTCCGCTACGCCATCGGCGCCGGCGGCGCCCGGAAGCGGCGGGTTGGCGTTCGGATTGGTGGTGCCGTTGCTGAAGCCGTGCGCCATCCCCGGCACGTAGAAGAAGCGATAGAACCGCTGCACCTCCTGCAGCCCGCCCATCTCGTGAATCACACGCTCGTAATAGTTGCGCGAGCCCTGCGGCATGATGAGGACGTCGGCGAGTCCGTGGTACATGATCATCTTGCCGCCGGAGTTGCGGAACGCACGCAGATTCGCGTTATCGGTGTTGATGTAGGCAAAGTTCGGCTGCAGGATCAGACCCTGGTCGTACGCTTCTGCCAGTTGCGGATATCCGAATGAGCCAGGGGCGGGGAAAGCAGGGATTCTCCAGCCATTGGCACCGTTGCCAGTCGCGTTGATGAACGATGGTGTGGCAAGCGTCGGCTTTTGCAGCTCGAGCGCCACAAGATCGGTGGCGATCGTGAACGGCGCCGGGACTCCTGCGGACGAGCTTCCGCCGAGACCACTGAAACTTGCGCCGCGAGCGAGCCCGTACCAAAGGTGGTTGCCGGTTGCGCGATGTCGACCGGCAGCGATGTCGGGCGACCAGGCGTTGTCCACCGACGGTGGCGGCGCATTGCCGTCGCGCGTCTGGCCGTACCACAGCTTGTTCATCGCCTGCGCTTGCAACGGCGTCACGCAATTAGCAGTCGCATTTTTACCGCCGTTCGCAACACATATCACGTTAGTGCTGACGTCCTGCGTCGAATCGGTCGGATCGTAACGGCACTCCGAAGGATCCGGGATATAGCCCATATGCTCGCCATTCACCATATCGCACGCATTGATAGCCGCGTTGCCAAGGGCGTTCAGTTGGCCGGCCGTCAGCGGAACACCGCCTAGATCGACCTGGTAAACGATCTGTGGATAGAGCTCCGCGGTGATAAACCGCGTCCAGTTGAACGCCGGCGCGCCGGCGAGGATGCCGTCGAAGTCCTCCGGGTGAAGCTGCGCGAGCTTGTGCCCCTGCCGGCCGCCCGTGGAGAAGCCGTCCCAGTAGGCGTACCTCGCGTCCTTGCCGTAGTAGGCCTTGGTGATCTGCTTCGCCTTCACGGCCATCTCGTGGATGCCGCGCTGCGCGAAGTCGTTCCACAGCACCGTGTTGATGCTGCCGTCCGGGTTCATGGCGAACGAGCCGCCGCCCGGGCCGCTGTGGCCGGTGTCCGTGTTGGCAGAAACCGCGCCTTCTACCGTCGCGATGAAGGACGGCGTTGGGGTTGTGGTGCCGGCACCCGTTCCAACAGCGGGCGCACCAGCGAGCAGCGTCAAAGACGTCTGGTTACCGCCAGCCCAACCGCCACCGCCGGCGACGTGGATGCGGTGGTTCCAGTTCGCTGGCGTGGGCAGCCACAGTTCGATCCCGATTCCCGGCGAGGTTGACGGTGCACCGACCGGTCCCGGATTTCCGGGCCCGACGAGCAGCTTCACCATGCAAACGTCGTTCGCCGCGGTCGGTGTCGTGGCAGTGGGCGTTCCAAGTGTGAGAGGGTCGTTCTTCTTGAACGCCTTGACGAGCAATACGGTGGTTAGTGAATCGGGGTGGAAATCGCTTTTAAGGCTGTCGTCGCATGTCAGCAGCTTCTGTGGTTTGCGCGCATCGTTGTCGCGGTCAGCACGCACGGCCTGAGCAAAGGCCAGCGAAAGCGCGATACCCATCGCGCACGCGACTAAGCGTTGCTTGGTCATCTTCAATCTCCCTGGTTGGATCGGGCACGTGCACTTGATTGCACGTTGCCGCAACAATTCCCCGTCAGAAGGACGGCTTCAAGCGCCTTTGCTTTCCTCCTCCAGAGGAGCGGTCAACATACGCGCGCGATTTCTCGCTTGTCAAAAGATTTTGGTAACACGCGATATAGTGCAGTTCGCCGCTGAGGCGCGATTCATTAATAAAACTCATTAATGAAGGCTTGGATGTTCACACCATCCACGCACCGCCGTCGACATTGAGGGTCTGGCCGGTGATGAAGTCGCTCGCGCTCGAGGCGAGGAACACCACCGTGCCGACCAGGTCCTCGGGATACTGATCGCGCTTCAAGGCGCGCGCCTGGCGGCGCGGCGCGAGGTACTCCTCGGAGAGCATGCGGCGCTGGTTGTCGTCGGCGATGGTGAGGCCTGGCGTGATGCCATTGACGTTGATGCCGTCGCCACCGACTTCACGCGCAAGCGCGCGCGTGAGGCCGATCACCGCCGCCTTCGAGCTGACGTAGTGCAGGAACATGGGGACGCCACCAAGCACGGTGCCGGACGAGATGTTGATGATCTTTCCACGCCCCTGCTTCTTCATCTGCGGGTACACCGCACGGCAGCAAAGGAACACACCTTTCACGTTCACCGCCATGCAGCGGTCCCATTCGTCGAGCGGAATCTGCGTGAACGGCCGCTTCGTAATGGTGCTATACATGCCCGCGTTGTTGACGAGCACGTCGATCGCGCCATAGGTTTCTACCGCGCGCGCGGCCATGGCTGCGGTCTGCTCGGGCGCGGTGACGTCCACGTGCACCGCGACGCCATCCACCTCCTTTGCCACTGCGCGCGCCGCGTCGTCCGCGATATCGGCCACCACCACGCGCGCGCCCTCGGCGGCGAGCGCCTTGCAATAGGCGCGTCCGAGGCCGATGCCGCCGCCGGTGACGATCGCAACCTTGTCTTTAAGCCGCATAGCTTTACTCCACTTTGATGTGTGCCTCGCGCACGACGCGCCGCCATTTGTCGTAGTCGTTCTTCATGAGCTGCGCCAAACCTTCGGGCCCTAGCGCCGTCGGCTCGAGCGCGAAACCGCGGATGCGCTCGCTCACCTCGGGGACCGGCACGGCGCCTGTGATCTCGCTCGCGAGGCGCTGGACGATGTCGTGGGGCGTGCCGGCCGGTGCGAGCATGCCGAACCAGGGATAGGCGTTGTAATCGGGGAAGCCCGATTCCGCGATCGTCGGCAGGTCAAGATGCGAGGCGAGGCGCTGCGTTGTGGCGACGCCGAGAAGGCGCACCTTGCCATTGCGCTCGAAGGCGGCGGCGTTGCCGAGGACGGTGAAGAAGATCGGCACCTGTCCTGCGACGGCGTCCGCCATCGCCGGTGCGCAGCCGCGATAAGGCACGTGCACGAGGTCGATCCCGGCCTGCAAATTCAGAAGCTCGCCCGCGAGGTGCAGCACCGTACCGTTCCCGCATGACGAAAAAGCGTACTTGCGCGGATTCGCCTTTGCGAGCGCGACCAGCTCGGCGACCGATTTGGCGGGAAACGCCGGATGCACGCCGAGTACGACCGGCCCACGCGCGACCACCGCGATTGGCACGAAGTCCCTGAACGGCTCGTAGGGTACCTTCGCGCCCGCCGCTGCGCTGATCACGAGCTGGTCGTTCGACATCAGGATGGTGTAACCGTCGGGCGCGCTCTTGGCGACGAACTCCGCCGCCACCGCGCCGCCGCCGCCGCCGCGGTTCTCGGGCACGAACGGCTGGCCCATGCGCTCGGAAAGCCGCTGCGCAAAGACGCGGCCGAGAATGTCGGTGCTGCCGCCGGGCGCGGCGGCGATGACGACATGCACCGGCCGGCTGGGATACGGCTGCGCAATCGCCGCGCCACAGACCAAGAGCAGAGCGAGAAACGCAGTGAGACGCACAGCGGAATTAAATCGGGCTCTGACCCCGATTTGCGGCGGAGAGCTGGCGCAGCTTGAAGCGCTGGACCTTGCCGGTCGCGGTGCGCGGCAGCGCGTCCATGAAGTGGATGCGCTGCGGCCGCTTGAAGCGCGGCAGGTTTTTGGCCGCATGCTCCTTGATCTCGTTCGCGAGCGCGTCGCCCGCTTGGTTGCCCGGCCTTAGCGCGACGTAAGCCGCCGCAATGGTTGCGCCCTTGTCGTCGGTTTCCGCGACCACGGC
>Ga0070741_10014482_pt1 | contig 13627 bp, 10 predicted proteins | sample Coa_R1_4_FD_66440 | JGI IMG/M metagenome (GOLD analysis project Ga0070741, IMG submission 66440) | Surface soil microbial communities from Centralia Pennsylvania, which are recovering from an underground coalmine fire - Coalmine... | ecosystem: Environmental > Terrestrial > Soil > Unclassified ... | reverse complement strand
TTGAACATTCCACGGTGCGCCGGGGGCTTCCGAAACTTGACTGAGCGCATAAGTCAACTACCCTGCCACACCCATGCAAATCGCTATTCGTGTGATTCTGGTTTTCGCGGTTGCCGCATTTCTTTTTCCCGAATCCGGCAGCGCCTCTGTTGTCTTCAAGCCGGGTAAAAAACCACAGTACGTAGGTCCGGACGGCCTCGGAGAAGAACTAAGCGGCGATGCAGTGGACCTGTTCCAGACTGGCCAGGCTGCCGAAAAAGAAGGCAATTATAAGCGCGCGGTCAGAGCTTACAAGACTCTGGTTAAACGCCATCCCAAAGACAAGGTGGCCCCGGAAGCGCTCTATCGTGCCGCGCAATTACAGGAACAAGAGCACAACTACTTGCCGGCGGCGGAGTCATTTTCCCAGTTAGTAGAGAAATATCCCGGCAGTCCGCATTTCGACGAAGCCATCGAGGCGCAGTTCCGAATCGGCGAAATTTATCTTAACGGAAAGAAGTTGAAGTTCCTCGGCATTCCGATTGCCTCGGCACTGGATCGTGCGGTGACTGTTTTCGCTAACGTGGTCCGGACCGCGCCGTACGGAAAATATACTGCACGCGCGCAGTTTGACATTGGTCTTGCGCGCGAGAAGCAAGGCGCCAACGATGCGGCCATTCAAGCTTACCAGGCTGTTGTGGACAAGTTTCCAGACGAACCTATCGCCGTGGATGCGCAATACCAAATCGGCTACATTTGGTTTAACGCGGCGCAATTGGGCACAAAGGACGCTGCTGCTGCAGCGAACGCCAAGACCGCGTTTGAAGATTTCCTCTTCCACTATCCTAAGAGTGAGAAAGCAGCACAGGCGCGTGCTAATCTGGAAATTCTCGAGCACAAGCAGACGGCAAACTCGTACAAGGTCGCGAAATTTTACGACAAGCAGAAATATTATCGTGCCGCGGTGATTTACTACAACGAAGTGATTCGCCAGCAGCCGGGTTCTCAGGAAAGCAACGAGGCGAAGAAACGGATCGATCAGCTGCGGGCAAAGTTTGGAGATGCGGCGCTTCAACCGGCGCTTCCTGTGCAACAGGCCAGCAAGAAAAAGAGTGATACGCACGGCGCGCGAACGGCGGAAAGCGGATCGGCGAAACCCGGGCCAGCAAACAACGAGGTGCCGTTGCCGGCGTCGGGGAGCGATAGTTCGCTACCGCCACCAGCTTCGCTTGCCCCGGATACGACCACTGCGCCAGATCCTTTACTCGCACCGCCGGGCACAAGCACGAGCTCCGGTACATCGCCGGCTTCCGAACCATCGGCCTCTCCCGGAGCGTCCGCCTCACCGGCGCCTTGAAAGCTTTATTTGCCACCCTCTTCTGCTTCGCCTTGGGTGGTTGCCTTGGCTATCACATCGGTCCAGTAAAGCCATATTATCTGCGCGATGTTCAGACCATCGCGGTACCCACTTTCAAGAATCGCACGCTCGTTCCTCGGATCGAAGTGTTGGTTACCGATACTGTGATCAAGCAGTTACAACAAGATGGGACGTTCCGAATTACCAATGGAGATAAAGCAGACGCTACCTTAACGGGTGAGATAGAGCGCATCACACGGGCACCGGCGCGTTCGGTGCGTGGCAACGTGCTTGCGACGACGGAATTTGCGCTTTGGCTGGTGGTAAAGTACTCACTGACTGGACGCGACGGCAAACAATTGGTACCGCCGAACGATGCGATCGGAACGACCACCTTCTTTGTGAGCAGCGACGTGACGAGTGATGAGCGTCAGGCGTTGCCCCTTGCCACTGAGGATCTCGCCAGCCGGCTGGTTACCCAAATAAGCGAGGGTTGGTGATGAGTAATGAAAGGTGAAGAAAAGCTTTGGACCATCCTCAACGACAAACTCGATACGTTGCGCGCTACAAACCAGTTGCCCCAGGCGATTCGGGTTGCCGAAACAGCGCTTGAAATTGCCAAGCGTGCCTTCCGCGGCACCGACCTTCCATTGGCGATCAGCTTTGAGAAGCTAGGACAACTTCTCGATCAAAAGGGCGATCGCGCGGCAGCCAAAGGATATTTACTCAAGGCCCATGCAGTTCTGGAAAAAGTAAACCCACCAGACCAGCGTGCGATCTATCGTTCCGCCCGGCGGCTGGCATTTTTATGCGATAGTTTGGCCCAATCTGACGAGGCCATTAACTTTTATCAGAAGGCAATCGCCGCGGGTACTGAAGTCGAAGATATTCATTATTCGGATCTCGGTACCATGTTAAACAACGTTGCCCTGATTTTGCGCAAGTCGGGGCGACAAAAGGCGGCTGAGCCGTGCTACCTGCGCGCATTGCAGATTTACGAGAAACAACTCGGCCCGGACCATGCCGATGTCGCGTCGGTGCTGAATAACCTCGCCGTGTTTTACACAAATGAACGCCGTTTCACTGAGGCAGAGAAAATACATCTTCGCGCGCTGGCCATCCGCGAGAATTTAGATCCGCCTCCGCTTGCCGACATTGCGCAGTCAAAATGCAATCTGGCGGTGGTGTATCATTCGCGTGGCGATTACGCCAAAGCGGCAGAGCTCTATCAGGCTTCCCTCAAGATCTGGGAGCAGGTGAAGGATAAACCTTTAAAGGATTACGAGATTGTCGTGTCCAATTATGCCGATCTCTTGCGCTCGCTTGGCCAGGTGCGCAAAGCGCATCAACTGGAAGTTCGCGCAAGGAAGAAACGCTCGGAGTGATTTGCGAGTCTCTTTCCTTCGTACTGTCTCCGGTTTGGCCTTGCAGCCGGCTGGCACGCGCGCATTGTAACGGCCACTGGTTTTGCTCGCGTGGCGGAATTGGCAGACGCGTACGGCTCAGGACCGTATGGGGAAACCCGTGGAGGTTCGAGTCCTCTCGCGAGCAGTGCCTGGGTTCCACCCAGCGATCCTATTTGGAAACGAAAACTATTGGCAAGCTGCCGATTCCGGTATTGATCGAATTACTTACGACCTGCAGCTCTCCGTCGCGCCGCCCAGCGAGCCTTCATCAACTGCGAGAGCCTTCTTCGGCCGGCAGCTGTGAGTCCACCTTTCTTCGCCGATGGCGCTGCTTTTGTTCCTCCGGACTTTTTTCTTGCTGCCCAGCGGGCCTTCATTAACTCAGACAGCTTTCTCCGGCCGGCGGGAGTCAGTGCGCCTTTCTTCTTGCTAGGGGCTGGTTTCGCCCCGCCTTTTAGCCTTGCCCAACGGGCCCTGGCGGCGGCCGAAAGCTTCGCTCGGGTTGCAGGCGAAAAGTAACGTCCTGCCTGTGCAGCGGCTGCGGCCCTGGTCGCGGCTCTGGCTGCGGGTCTGGCAGCGGGTCTGGCAGGTGCACCTCCCAAAATTGAGGAAAGACGTCTTTCCAGATTATCAATTTGCCGGCGTATTGAAACGGCTTCTTCTAAAGCTTTAACAGATATATCCATGCTTGTGACATAGCCGGGGTTTGCCGCATTCGCAATCCTTTTTTTATAACAAACTTCGTGCCTAACATTTGTGACACGTTTCTATCAGGTATTAGTTACATCCATGTGGTAAACAAGAGGTAGAGTTATCGTAAAATTCCGACCCGACATTTTATCCACCGTTAAATGACAAAATCCGGTACCGCAACAGAGCCTGCACGAGTTCGGCAAATGTTTGGTGCCATTGCCAGACGGTACGATCTGGCCAATCACGCACTTAGTTGCGGGATCGATTTTTATTGGCGAAAGCGTGCTGCCGACATAGTCGTCAGTTGGCGCCCGGCCAAGATTGTCGATCTTGCTACTGGCACTGGAGATTTGGCGCTCGCACTGCAGAAGAAGGTGCCGGATGCAGAAGTTACAGGTGTAGATTTCCTGCCCGAAATGCTGGAGCTGGCGCGAAGGAAAGGGCTGCGCAGGACAATCCTTGCCGATGCTATGAAGTTACCGTTACCGGATGCTTCATTTGATTGCGTTACCATCGCCTTCGGCTTGCGTAACATGGAGAATTGGCAAAACGCGCTTGGTGAGATGTCGCGCGTGCTTAGGCGGGATGGCCACTTGTTAGTGCTTGAGTTTTCACTGCCAACAAGACCGATTGTGCGTTCCATCTATCGTTTCTATTTGCATCGCTGCGTGCCGGTGCTGGGCTCTTTTCTAACTAGTAGGAAAAGCGCCTACGACTACCTTGGGGATTCAATCGAAGAATTTCCGTCCGGCCGTGCAATGCTCAGTTTAATCGGAGCGAGCGGCTTTCGAGGCGCAACATTTCAGCCGTTGAGTCACGGCATCGCGACGATTTACACCGCGCAGAAATGATCGCCGGCGTCATCCTGAGCGGAGCCCACTCGACTCGCTTCGCTCCCTCAGGATGAAATCCGCGAAGTCGAAGGATCGGGTGTTGTAGCCTTTAGGGTAACACTACGGAATTCCTCGACTTGGACTGGAACGACCAGAGTGGATCAGGGCGTAACGCTGGGCGCCAGACTTGGCGCTGGCGATGGTTGAGCCACAAGGGGTAACCGCAAGACATTCAAATCCGAATTGCTAATCACAAATGTACCTTCGCGTCCGTCCACGTGAGCGCACCACGTTCCGTCGCTGGCCGGAGCGCCGATGATCAACTTATGTGACGCCTTATCGTCAGGCGATGTTGTGAATGCAAGAATGAGCTGCGGCTTTTCCAATCCGTCTTGAGGCTTCGTCGTTCCGAGCCAACGCCGTGCATGCAGGCTCGACAACGTGTTCAACAGAGACTGTACATTTGTCCTATCGATCTCACCACTGCCCTTCAGCCAATGCCACTGGTTATTTTCGCCGCGTTCCAGCGAAAGCTCGTGGTCCGTCGTTATGCTCAGACGATGAATTTCGTCAGGTTTAAACTTAAAGATCGATAACTCCTGCCAACTCAAAGGATCGCCCGAGATTTGGTCGAGTAAACCACGACTGACTGCGACGACAAATGGCTCATCTGTAAGTCGTGCATAAACATTCTCTCCCTCTTCTCTTCCAAAGGCGAGTGTAGCAAACGGCTGCTCACCTGCTTTGGTCTCGGCGGTGTTCTCCGACGCGAACGAGCTAAACGTTAATTGCAGACGCGGTTTGTCCAGGCCGTATTTTTGGAGATTTGAAGCGACGTCTTCGACGAACTTCGCCACTCGCTGGTTTTGCAACGTGTCAATTAGACGACGGACAGCGGCAGAATCTGCTGGCGCATTATTCCGGCTGGCAATGGTCCAATTATCATCTTTTCGTGCAAGCACGGTCTTAGCTTTACCTGGAACATCGATTGTGATCCGATCGAGAATGTTTGTATCGATTCGAACCAGGTGATAGTCCCGTAGATCGGCAGGCTTGGTGCTGAGGACCTCTTCAATCTTTTTGGGCAATGTGTAAACAGCCCCACGAGGAGCAAACCGGACATAGACCTGGTCCTTTTCCTTCTCAGGCACACTGCCGACTTGTAACATTTGACCTTTATCTTCCTGACCAAAGACTTTAATCGAGTCAGCAATCTCGACCTTTTGGTCCTTTTTCCCTTCCTGGCTGAACAGGGTGATCGACCCGCGTGGCTCTGCCAGCCCATAAGGTCGCAGGTCGCCGTGATCGTCGGCCACAAATTGTTGAATGCGCGCGGTTGTGACCTGCGCGATCAGATCGCCGACTTTCTCGTCGTTCGCCCGCGCGCGAAGTGGTTTCACAATGTCCCAGTGATCGCCCTTCTTTTCCAACTCCATTTCCCCTGCAGACGTCTTTAACACGATGCGGCGCACCTGCGCGGTGGTGAGATCAGTTAATTTTTTGTCGCGGAACTCTTCCGCCTTTTTGTCGATATCCTTCTTGACTGATTGCCTGGCGAGAAACGTTTCCTTGGAATTCTCAAAGCGGACATACATCCTGCCTTCCAACGCAGCGTCTTTTCCAAACAAGATTTCAGGTGGTCTGTCGGAGCCAATCAATTTTAGCTTAAGCTTTGGCCGGTTCAGGCCGTATTCATTCAACTTGCTCCTGTCGGCGTCGATGGCTTTTGCCGGGATGGTTCCCTCTTTCTGCCAGGTCTCCAAGTCCGACAACAAATTCTCGACCAAGGCACCATCTGCCTGGTCTTTGAATGGCGTTTCAAGACGCCATTTGTTGTCGTGGCGCCGTATCTCTATTTTTTCATCGCCATTTTGAATGATCACGCCATCGATCTTGTTTCGATCGAAATTCACCATGTTTTGAGCCTTCTGCCTCGCTTCCTCCGTGCTCGGCTGTTTCATCTCAAAGAACCTGAGGTAAGCGAACACACCGAGCACAACGATAGCCAGGACTAGAGTTGTTCTCCAATTCATGATTCGTCTCTTGTCATTCTCAGCGAAGCGAAGAATCTCGGGGCATTTTCCCGCATCGCGCAGTCAAACAATAGCCAGAGCTGTTTCGCGAAGCCTGTGGTGAGTGAAATCGAAGGGCTCAACATAACAACTGGGATTAAACGCGCCGTTGCCACCAAACCACCGTCCCAATCAGGGCGGGGATCAACGGCATGAAAACGAGGACGATCCAACGCAGACGAGCCAACGCTTCTGCATCCAGACTGAAAGTCAGAGGTTTTGAAACTTTTGGGGCGATACCGATCAGCTGTTCGCGGCTCAGTAACCAGTTCACACTGCCAGAAATGAAATCGAGTCCCTGCTGATCCTGCGTAATAGCATTGTCTTGAACAAACGCTGCATTGCTAACGACTACCAGGCGGGACGAGTTCACCTGCACCCGCTGATCCGCGCTGCCACCTTTTTCAATGGCTACCCCTATTGTTAGTGGCGTATTACTGTTCCGTTTGGCATCAGCCTGCAGTTTTGCTTGATCGTCCGTGTTATAATCGGTCTCGGCAAAATAACCTTTTTCCGCCTGGATCAGTGGCTCGAGCCGGATGTTGGAAGCGCGGACGCGTTCAGGCTCAAGCGTAAGCGAAGAAGTACCGCCCAAAAAGAGCGCCCGCACATCAGCCAGTCGTTTTGTGATCGGGCTGTCACCGAGAAAGCGCGCTTGCACATCTCTTGTTAGTGCCAGCTCCTGGATCCCGGTCCGCAAAAAGACCATCAGTCTGTCGTCATTCGCCTTTACGCCCAGCTCGTTGACAAACGCATCCAGCTTCGGCGTCTTCGCCGTTGGATCGAGGAGAAGCAAAATCCGCCCCTGCTTGTCCCAGAAATCGCGCAACACTTTCATTTCGCGGTCTGAAAAATCGTACTGCGGCCCTATGATCATGACAGTTTTTACGTCCTCGGGAATCGTATCCAGATCGAGAAGGTTTAACTCTTTGAACTGGATGTTTTCGTTTTCGATGAATGTCTTCAGAATCGAGATCGCGCTGCCTTCGGTAAGTGGTGGTTCCTTGTGACCGAGGACGTAGCCCAGGGTTTTCTTTTTTCCTTCCACAAGATCGATCATTGCGCCCGTGATGGCTTGTTCGCCCTTAAATGCGGTTACGCGAGGGCCTTCGCCGAGCGCCATTCCACTTTGATCGATGTCAGCCATCTCGGACGCCTTGACCGTTTTGTTGCGTCCTTCGTAATCAAGTATTAAAAGAGGCTCGTCGGTCACGACTTTGTATTTGTCGAACAACTCCTTTGCCCGGGAAAGATTACGCTCGGGATCAATGTGTTCGATGTCGATCTTTCCTCTGCCGGCATATTGATATTCCGTCAGCAAATTCTGAACGTCCGTGGTAATGGGCGTGGTAGGCGGAAAGAAAACCGTGATTCGCATCTTGCCCCTGAGTGTCTCCAGGAAACGCTTCGTCTTATCTGAGAGCGCATATTTCTGGTCGCGTGAAAAATCCCAGCGCGCGTAGTGCTTGAAGGCAATGGAGTTCACCATCGCAACCAGAAACAAGACGAGCACGATTTGCGCGAGAACGTTGAAACCGATTCGAATCCGGCGGATTTTGTTCCCGGAACGTTTTGGTCGCTGGTGTGTCTCGTTAGGCATCGGTCAAAGCCTCCACTTGCGGGATTGGAACGCCTGATGTGTGAGTATCAACATCACGACAGTCATGCTCGTGTAGAGGACGATTGGCCGCGTATCTATCACGCCGCGTGAAAATGTTCCCATGTGTTCGATGGCAGAGAAGTAGCCCAGCAAGTCACGCGTCTCCGAGCTCACATCGAGGAGGATGAACTGGACCAGGCCGAGGAAAAACAGCAGCGTGATGGCGCAGAACGAAATGATCGCCGCAATGATCTGATTCCGGGTCAGAACGGATGTGAAGCAACCGATCGAGAGATAAAACATTCCGAGTAACAGCAGCATCAGATAGGACCCGGCGTATGCTCCGAGGGAATGCGCAGCCGGCTCGTTGGTGACCTTGAGAAAGATGGCAAAGTAAAGCAGGGTGGGGATCCAGAGGATCACGTAAAACACCAGTGCGCCGAAAAATTTCGCGAGTACGACCTGCCAGTCGCGCACCGGGGCAGTTGTCAGAGGTTCAATCGTGCCGAGTTTAAATTCTTCGGCAAACAGACGCATCGTGATGAGGGGAAAAATCAGAACAAAGGCAAACCAGAAGAAGACTGAGTTAAAGAATGCCTCCTGCACCGTGTATTGCACCTGGCGCTGGTTCATGAAGGAGACCTGGAAATAAAAATCGATCCCGCTGACGATCAGGAAAAAGATGAGCACGATGTATGCGATCGGGGAATGGAAATAGCTGCGTACTTCGCGTGAAAGGAGAGCGTAAAATTTCTTCATAGACTTATCGATTCAGAGCACGAGCATGAGCATGGGTGCTGCTCTGCATTCGACATTGGGCGTTGGAAGTTGAGCGTTCGGCATTTGCTTCCTGCATGTTTATTACTCCGTCACTCCATTGCTCCAGTCGATCACACAGCGTCCGAGTGAGTGATTTCCACGAACACGTCTTCGAGCGTTGCTCGGCGCTGAGTCAGCTCGCGCACAGCCCAGTGGCGCTCGGTAGCGAGGCGGAAGACCTCTTCCCGCACATCGACGCCTGATTCCACCCGCAGTGAAAATCTCTTCCAATCCTCCTCTCCATCGGTGATCACTTCCCGCACACCTGAAATCTTCTTGAGCTCCTCCGCGCCGTTGTCTTTTCCCACCTTTGCTTCAAGAACAACACCGCCGGCCTGCCTGATTTTTCCTAGTAAATTATCCGGAGTATCGCATGCCTCGATTCGTCCCTTGTGAATGATGATTACCCGGCTGCAGGTCATCTCTACCTCCGGCAGGATGTGTGTGGAAAGCAAGATGGTATGCTGCTGGCCCAAATTCTTGATCAACTCGCGCACCTGCCGGATTTGGTTTGGATCGAGGCCGATTGTCGGCTCGTCCAAAATTAGGAGGTCCGGTTCCGCGATCAGCGCGTCCGCGAGTCCGACTCTCTGTCGATATCCCTTGGAGAGCGCCCCGATCAGCTTGTTCTCAACGCTCTTGAGGCCACAAAGTTCTTTTACATCCCCAATACGCTCGGTGACACGACGATGTTGAACTCCTTTAAGGGCCGCTCGATAACGCAGGTATTCTGTTACCCGCATATCGCTGTAGAGTGGCACGTTTTCCGGCATGTAGCCGAGATGGGCTCGCGCCTTAAGTGATTGTTCAAAAACATCGAATCCCGCAATCGTTGCGCGGCCAGAGGTGGGCGGCATGAAGCTCGCCAGAATGCGCATCGTAGTGGTCTTGCCTGCGCCATTGGGACCCAGAAATCCCATGATTTCGCCCCGGCTAACCTCGAAATTCAAATCCCGTATGGCCGGCTGGCCAGCGTAGCGCTTTGTCAGATTCTCGACCTTAATCATTGAGCAACATTTCCATGAGACAACCGAACCTTGATTGCGTTGCCGATTTTTTTTAGCGGGCCGTCATGCTCAACGTGGCGAGTTGCCGGTTTTGTCCCCGGGGGTGGATTACACCAATTGTGAATTCGAGTTTCGTGCCGCTGTGCACGCCTCGAAGCAATTCTTCGACTTGTTTGACGGAGTTCGTTTCGAAGTTACCCGCGCGATAAATCACCAGCCCGCGCTCGAGACCTGCTTCATCAGCCGGGCTATCTGGTTCGACCGCAGTAATCAAAACGCCACGCCCGCGGAGGTAGCCGAGCGCGTCACTTAGTTCCTGATTTAAATCCTGTAACTGCAGTCCAAACAACTTTTCCGCATTCGACACGGATGTATCGGGCTCGGGCGCGGGCTGGTTCTTTGATGTGGCTTGTTTTTGCGCGATTTTCTTGAATCGATTGACGCTGTCACGCACTACTTCTGCCGGAATTGCGAACCCCATCCCCTGCGTAGGGACGCCTTGTGGCGTGAACGCCATTTTTGCCGAACTGATACCGACCAGTCGCCCCGAGAGGTCGATCACCGGTCCGCCGCTGTTGCCTGGATTAATCGCCGCGTCAGTTTGTACCAGTCCCTTATACTCGGTGTCCTCCACAGTAATATCGCGCTTGACCGCGCTAAGAACTCCACGACTGATCGAGCTACCATAGCCAACCGCATTGCCCACGACGATGACCGTCTGGCCCAACAAATTCGGCGAAATATTATCAAGACTGATAAAGGGAAATGCGGTCTCAGCGTCGATCTTGATGAATGCCAGATCGGTCTTGTCGTCGCCGGTAATGTAGTGGGCATTGTAGGTCTTGCCGTTGTCCGTTGTCACGTGAATTTTCAAGTCCGCGGCGCGTTCCACCACGTGCTGATTGGTAACGATGTAGCCTGACGGGTCGATAATGAAACCGGAGCCGAGACTTTGCAGGGTCTGGCGAATTTCGCGTGGACGGACGCGATTATACCCGAAGAATTGCGCGTAAAAATCCTCGAACGGATCGCGCACTGTGCGCCTCACTACGCGCTCAGTATTAATATTCACTACTGCCGGTAACACCTTGGCTACAGCCAAAACGGCCGGCTCCGAGGCTGGATCGGCTTGTGCAAAACAAGTTTCTGCCTGCGCCAGAATCAGTAGCGCGACGAACAGCTTCTGGTGTGGAGTTGTCTTCATCCTTGGATCGCTCCCAAATGCTTTACAACCTCTGTCGGACCCTTGCGCACCCAAGTAACGAGGCTGGCTGTGCACTGTCAACTTCCTCTGCGGTCGCAGCCGCGTCGCTATGGGCCGTCCCGGGATGGCGTCTCGCCCTCAGCGTCCATCGGCCACAGGCCGGGGGCTACAGCACTTGCCGCACCGCGTAATCGTCCGAGATTAAAATTCGCTATGCGCACTTCAATTGGTGCTCGCGCAAATCTGGAGGTAATCGAAGAAAATTATCGCCGCTGGCAACGAAACCCTGACTCGGTCGACTCGGGATGGTCTGCCTTTTTTGAGGGATTCGAGCTTGGAAATTTACCGCAACGCGACGGCGCGGCGGCTGCCGAAGCCCGCGAAACGGCGTTACAGACGCGCGTCGACGGTTTGATTTATGCGTATTGCTCGCTTGGTCATACAATTGCGCGGGTCGATCCACTTGCAGAGACGCGCCCGCAAAATCCATTGCTAAGCCTCCATGCGTTTGGATTCAGCGAGGCAGATCTCGACCTTCGTGTTTCGTCAAGATTCTTTCTCGACAATCGGCCCATGACGTTGCGCGAGATGGTCTCCGGCCTGGAGAGAATTTATGCCGACTCCATCGGTTCGGAATTCATGCACATTCAGGATCCGCGAGTGCGCGAATGGATCCGCAAGCGATTGGAGACACGACCGCACAAGCATTCGACTCCAGCGGCTGTGCAGGTAGCGCTCCTGCGGGCGCTGCTGGAAGCGGAATCGTTCGAGATTTTTCTGCATACGCGATACGTGGGTCAAAAGCGGTTTTCACTTCAAGGCTCCGAATCAACCATGGTGATTCTGGACACCATTCTGCATAGATGTCCGGAAGGAGGCGTCGAGGAAATTTGCATGGGCATGGCGCACCGGGGCCGACTCAACGTCCTGGCAAATTTCCTGCGCAAATCGCTCAAGGTGATCTTTACTGAATTTAGCGAAAACTATGTTCCCGACCTGGTCGCCGGCGATGGCGACGTGAAATATCATCTGGGTTATCACGCGGTGCGGAGACTTGCTTCCGGCGCGAAGATCGAGATCCGGCTCGCGTCGAACCCGAGTCACCTGGAAGCCGTCGATCCGGTGGTCGAAGGGAAAGCGCGCGCTCGCCAGCGAATTCGCGGCGACACGGAACACCGGCGCAAGGTTTTACCGCTATTGGTTCACGGTGATGCGGCTTTCATCGCGCAGGGGATCGTGGCCGAGACACTTAATTTGTCGCAGTTACCGGGTTACAGCACTGGCGGCACCATTCACATCGTCGTGAACAACCAGATTGGGTTCACTACACTTCCCAAGGATGCCCGTTCATCGATGTACTGCACCGACATCGCAAAGATGATCGAGGCGCCGATTTTTCATGTAAACGGCGATGATCCGCTGGCTGTTAAATTTGTTAGCGACATGGCGTTCGATTTCCGCCAGCGATTCGGTCGCGACGTGGTGATCGACATGTATTGTTATCGTCGGTACGGCCACAACGAAGGGGACGAGCCTTCATTTACCCAGCCCGATCTTTACGCAAAAATCGAGAAACGCCCTTCAGTCACTCAACTTTACAAGCGCGAGTTGCTCGAAGCGGGAACGCTCAGCGAAGACGACGCGGCGTCGCTGGAAACCGAGTTTGGTTTGCGACTCGAAATGACGCGCGATGAAGTCGACGCGATCGAGAAAAGGAAGGCCAGCGAGAAAGCGAAATTCCGGGAATCAACTGCGATTTTTCAGCCGGAATACTCGAGCGAATCTGAGCCGACTGCGATCAGCCAGAAAACGCTCAAGATCATTGTCGATGGTCTCACCCACGTTCCGGAAGGTTTCGAGATTCAGTCGAAGATCAAACGCATCGTTGTCGAGCATCAGCGCAAGGTGTTCGAGGAGGGTGGCCCCTATGAGTGGCATTACGCCGAAGCGCTGGCCTTTGGCTCGCTGCTTCTGGAAGGAATTCCGATTCGATTGTCAGGGCAGGATAGCTCGCGGGGCACGTTTAGTACACGGCACTCGGTGCTTTACGACGCAAAGACCGGGAAACCTTATGTGCCACTCATGCATCTCGCCAGGAAACAAGCGCGCATTTGTATTTACAACAGCCCCCTCTCGGAGGCTGCTGTGCTCGGGTTCGATTACGGATACTCACTGGATTACCCGAAGATGCTTTGTTTGTGGGAAGCGCAGTTTGGTGATTTCTCCAATGGTGCGCAGACAATTATCGATCAATTCATCGTTTCGGCGGAATCCAAATGGCAGCGGCCAAGCGGGATTGTACTGTTGCTTCCGCATGGTTATGAAGGCCAGGGTCCGGAACATTCGAGCGCGCGACTGGAGCGTTTCCTGCAAGCCTGCGCTGAGGATAACATGCAGGTCTGCAATCTGACCACTGCCGCGCAGTATTTTCATGTGTTACGGCGCCAGATGAAGCGCGATTTCATTAAACCGCTTATCATCATGACGCCCAAAAGTCTGTTACGAGCAAAGTTTGCTTCTTCACCTGCCGAAGAATTCATCCACGGCCGCTTCGAAGAAATCCTCGGCTCGCCTGAAGGAGGTCCTCCCGACAAGGTGAAGCGGATCATCTTTTGTTCAGGCAAAGTTTATTACGACCTGGTCAATTACCGGACCCA
>Ga0070741_10014481_pt1 | contig 13628 bp, 11 predicted proteins | sample Coa_R1_4_FD_66440 | JGI IMG/M metagenome (GOLD analysis project Ga0070741, IMG submission 66440) | Surface soil microbial communities from Centralia Pennsylvania, which are recovering from an underground coalmine fire - Coalmine... | ecosystem: Environmental > Terrestrial > Soil > Unclassified ... | reverse complement strand
GGTGCTGACGACCTCCTGCGCGCGGGCCCGGCGGGTGGCGCCCATCGGGGTGTCGGCGAAGAAGGCCTCGTACGCGGCCCGGTTCTCCTGCGCCGAGGCACCCGGGAGCAGCCCGAGGCCGGCGTCGATGACCAGGTGGTTGAGGAAGGTGAACATCGCCCAGTCGACGTTTCGCATACCGATGGCCTGGCGCTCGCTCTCGTAGCTGTCGAGCAGGCTCGGGGACGCCTGGTTCTTCAGCACGGCGGCCAGCTTCCAGGCGAGGTTGTGAGCGTCCTGGATCGCGGTGTTCAGCCCGAGGCCGGTGGTCGGCGGGTGGCGGTGCGCGGCGTCGCCGGCCAGGAACACCCGCCCAACCCGGTAGCGGTCGGCCAGTACACCCTCGAGGATCCAGTGGCTGACCTTGTGCACCTCGATGTCGATGTCGGGCACCTTCAGCAGCTCACGGATGCGCGGAACGATCGCCTGCTCGTCGAACCGGCCCTGCTTGTCGGCGAGCTCCGCGTCGGCCGGATCGAAGGTGAAGTGGACGACCCACTCCTCGGAGTGCGCCCCCCAGGTGGGTCCCATCGGCACCATCACGCCGCTGGCCCAGCCACCGCCGCCGTCGGGGTTGAGGAACCAGGTGATCAGGCTCTTCTCGTCGGCCCACTGCGAGAAGTCGGCGGTCAGGTGCGTGCTGACCATGTCGAGCAGTCCCGTCGGTCCGGCCATCGTCACGCCGAGCTGGGCGCCGACCGTCTTGCCGCCGTCGGCGGCGATCACGTACTGCGCCCTGACCTGGTAGGTGCGGTCGTCGACCCGGTCGCGGATGGTGGCCACCACCCGCTCGCTGCCGGTACCGGTCTCGTCGAGCTCGACCAGCTCGTGGTCGAACCGGATCCGCCCGGGTGCACGCTCCTCGGCGTGCCGGCGCAGCAAGGGCTCGAGCCGCAGCTGAGGGTAGTTGCTGGACAGGCACGGGCTGTCGGCCTCGTAGCGGGAGCGCAGGGCGCCGCCGCCGAAGGCGTCCATGGTGAAGATGGTCCGGCGGTCCAGCGGATCGTCCCCGCCCAGCGACGTGACCCACCGGACCTGCTCCATCAGCTCCGGCGGGGTGCCGACCTCGTAGATCGAGTCCGCGACGCCGTGCCGGCGGAAGATCTCCATCGTGCGGGCGTTGAGGTAGTGCGCCTTGGGCAGGTGTGAGGTGGTGGAGTGGCGCTCGACCAGCAGGTGGTCGACGCCGAGATCGGAGAGGAAGACCGACGCGGACAGCCCGCACCCGCCGCCGCCGACGATGAGTACCTGAACGTCGAGTACCTGAACGTCGGGTACCTGACCATCGTCGGCCATGCCGCGACTCCCTCGCTCAGCGGGTGATGACGGTCACCGTACCCGATGTGATCTGTGATCACAACCTCGGCACGTCTCAGCGCCGAGGTCGAACGGGCATTTCCGATTTGTCTCCGGTGGTCGACACGACTAATTTGAATAGCTGTGCTAACGACTTCCTCCGGACGTTCCGCCGGACGGCGGTGACCGCCACCTCCGCAGCGCCCGGCGCCGTGATGAGCGACCGCTACCGATGGGTCGCGCTGTCCAACACCACGCTCGGTTCCCTGATCGCGATGATGGACGCCTCCATCGTGATCATCGCGCTGCCGGCGATCTTCCGGGGGATCGGCCTCGACCCCCTGGCTCCGGGCAACATCGGCTACCTGCTGTGGATGATGCTGGGCTACCTGCTGGCGCAGGCGGTCCTGGTCGTCGCGCTCGGGCGCCTCGGCGACATCTTCGGCCGGGTGAGGATGTACAACCGCGGGTTCGTCGTGTTCAGCCTGGCCTCGGTCGCCCTGTCATTCGACCCCCTGCACGCCGGGGCCGGGGCGCTCTGGCTCATCGGCTGGCGGGTGGTGCAGGCCGTCGGCGGCGCGATGCTCTCGGCGAACGCCGCCGCGATCCTCACCGACGCCTTCCCGCTCGAGCAGCGGGGCATGGCGCTGGGAGTGAACCAGATCAGTGCGCTGGTCGGGCAGTTCCTCGGTCTCGTCGTGGGTGGCCTGCTGGCGGAGATCGACTGGCGCGCGGTGTTCTGGGTCAGCGTGCCGATCGGGGTCATCGGGACGGTGTGGTCCTACCGCAGCCTGCGCGAGGTCGGCGATCGCAAGCCCGCCCGTATCGATTGGGCCGGCAACCTGACCTTCGCGGTGGGCACCGGGATGGTGCTCGCCTCCATCACCTACGGGATCCAGCCCTACGGCGGTCACTCCACCGGCTGGACAAACCCGTGGGTCCGATCCGGTATCGCCGGTGGGCTGGTACTGCTGGCGGTGTTCGTCCTGGTGGAGAACCGGGTCGCTGAGCCGATGTTCCGGCTGGGCCTCTTCCGGGTGCGCGCGTTCGCCGCCGGCAACCTCGCCGCCCTCCTGACGGCGGTCGCCCGGGGCGGCCTGCAGTTCATGCTGATCATCTGGCTGCAGGGCATCTGGTTGCCGCTGCACGGCTACAGCTTCGAGTCCACCCCGCTGTGGGCCGGGGTCTTCATGCTCCCGCTCACCGTGGGCTTCCTGCTGTCGGGGCCCAGCTTCGGCTGGCTATCCGACCGGTTGGGCGCCCGGCTGCTCTCCACTGCCGGCCTGTCGCTGATGGCGGTCACGTTCATCGGGATGCTCGCGCTGCCGGTGAACTTCTCGTACCCGATGTTCGCGCTGCTCGTCGGCCTGAACGGGGTCGGCCAGGGGATGTTCTCCGCCCCGAACACCTCCTCGGTGATGGGCAGCGTCCCTCCGGGCGAGCGCGGGGTCGCCTCCGGTATGCGGGCGACGTTCCAGAACTCCGGGACCGCGCTGTCGATCGGGGTCTTCTTCTCCCTGATGATCGCCGGGCTGGCCACCACGTTGCCGGCGGCGCTGTCCGACGGGTTGCGTGCCGCCGGTGTGCCGGCGGGCGTCGCCGCGCACGTCGCCGGCCTGCCTCCGGTGAGCACCCTGTTCGCGGCGTTCCTCGGCGCGAACCCGGTGGGCCACCTGCTCGCGCCGTACGGGGTACTCGACACCCTGCCGACCGCCGCGTCGGCCGAGCTCACCGGCACCCGGTTCTTCCCCGAGCTCATCTCCGCGCCGTTCCACCACGGCCTGGTGACGGTGTTCAGCGCCGCCGCCGCGATGGCCGTCGTCGGGGCGCTCGCGTCGTTGTTCCGCGGCCCCGTCACCGCTGGCCCGCCGGCCCCGCCGGACCGCCCCGTCAGTTCCGCCGGAGCTTCCCCGACCGACGAGAGGATCCCGACATGACCACGTCAGTACCGGCCGACGCCCTGTGTGCCGAGACCGTCACGATCACCGGCCACGGAGGCGACGAGATCGAGGCCTACCTGGCCCGTCCGCTCGCTCCCGGCTCCAGGGGGTCGGTGGTGGTGATCCACCACATGCCCGGCTACGACCGCGAGACCAAGGAGTTCGTCCGCCGCCTCGCCGACGCCGGGTTCGCCGCGCTGTGCCCGAACCTCTACCACCGCGAGGCGCCGGGCGCCGACCCCGACGACGCGGCCGCCACCGCCCGCGCCGCCGGAGGGGTGCCCGACGAACGGCTGGTCGGTGACGTCTCCGGGGCGGCGTCCTACCTGAACGCGCTGGACGGCGCGAACGGCCGGATCGGTGTGATCGGGCACTGCTCGGGAGGGCGCCACGCGTTCCTGGCCGCATGCTCGTTGGAGGTCCACGCGGCGGTGGACTGCTACGGCGCGTTCGTCGTCGAGGACCCGCCGGAGGGCCTGCCGAAGGTCATGCAGCCGATCCTGCACCTCGCCCCGCAACTGAGCTGCCCGCTGCTGGGCCTGTTCGGTGCCGAGGACCGCTACCCCGCACCGGACGCGGTGGCCCGCCTCGACGAGGAGCTGACCCGCCTGGGCAAGGCGCACGAGTTCCACAGCTACGACGGTGCCGGGCACTCCTTCTTCTCCCCGGACCGCCCGGCCTACCGCCCCGAGGCCGCGGTCGACGGCTGGGCGCGGATACTGGCCTTCTTCGGCGAGCACCTGGCGGGCTGAGCCGTGTGCACCTACCTCACCGAGAAGATCGCCGTGGAGGGCAGCGGCAAGGGCGCGAACGGGTGGTTCTCCGGCACCGAGGCGATTGTGTACGTCGACCACGCCGTGCACGCGCCGTACACCCACACCGTGAACATCGACCTGCTCAACCCCGCGCTCGGGCCGTCGGCGCGGGTGGCCTTGGAGCTGACGGAGGAGTCGGCGCTGGCGCTGGCCGATGCGATCCGGGCGGCGGTGGCCTCGGCGCCCGCCGGTATCGCCTCCCGGGACCAGTAGTTCGAGTCCGGCCTCACCCCCATGATCGTCGAAAGTGGACCTTCGACCGCACTGGATGCTGTCGGGGTTCCACTTCTGGCGATCATGAGGGGTGGAGGGGGACCACCCGCTAGACGAGCCCGTCCAGCTTTCCGATCATCTCGTCATACACCCGCCGCAGGCCCTTGGGGGCGAACGTCCGCTCGAAGAAGCCGCCGATCCCGCCGGCTCCGTCCCACGTCGTACGGACGCTGACCCGTGAACGACCCGAGCCGGCGTCCTCGACGTTCCAGGTGGTGACCATGCTGGAGTTGGCGTCCGACTCCACGATCGAGCCGTCGCCCGGCTCGCTCACCTCGACGAGCTGGTCGCGCACCCGCTTGCTGGTGGCCGCGAACTTCCATGCCACCTTCGTCCCGGCACCGCTACCGCCCTCGCGCACCTGGTAGTCGCTGAACTTCTCGGTGAGGATCTTCGGACGGGTCTGGGTGTAGTCGGCGAGCGCGGCGCGGACCTGCTGGGGTGAGCCGGCGACCTCGCGCCCGGCCGTCACGATTACCTGAGCCATGGCGTCATCCTGCCGCGGGCCGCGATCGGCGTGCGATCCGGACAGCCTGGAGGAGACTGTCGTTGGACAGAGATCAGTACCTACGGGAGGGAACGCCATGGCGTGGGACTTCAGCACCGAGCCCGAGTTCGAGGCGAAGCTGGAATGGATGCGCGGGTTCGTCCGGGAGGAGATCATCCCGCTGGAGACCCTCGACCTGGACCGGGCCACGTTCGCCCGGATCACCGCCCCGATGAAGGAGCAGGTCAAGGAGCAGGGTCTGTGGGCCGCGCACCTGCCGCCGGAGCTCGGTGGCGGCGGTTTCGGGCAGGTCAAGCTCGGCCTGATGCACGAGATCCTCGGGCAGTGCCGCTACGCGCCGGGGATCTTCGGCAACAACGCCCCGGACTCCGGCAACGCCGAGCTGCTGGCCCTGGGCGGTAACGACGAGCAGAAGGAACGCTGGATGTTCCCGCTGCTGCGCGGCGAGCTGCGCAGCTGCTTCTCGATGACCGAGCCCGGCGCAGGCGCGGACCCGACGATGCTCACCACCCGGGCGGTCCGCGACGGTGACGAGTACGTCATCAACGGGCACAAGTGGTTCTCGTCCAACGCCTCGGTCTCGGACTTCCTGATCGTGATGGCGGTGACCGACCCTGACGTCTCGCCGTACCAGGGCAGCTCGATGATCGTGGTTCCGACCGACACCCCCGGGGTGAACATCCTGCGCGACATCCCGGTGATGAACCACCCGCGCATCAGCGAGGAGCTCGACGGTGGCCACGCCGAGATCATCTACTCCGACGTCCGGGTGCCGGCGGAGAACCTGATCGGCAACCCCGGTGACGGCTTCCGGCTGGCCCAGCAGCGCCTCGGCCCGGGCCGTATCCACCACGCGATGCGCTGGCTCGGCCAGTCGAAGCGGGCGTTCGACATGCTCTGCGAGCGCGCGGTCAGCCGGGAGACCCACGGCTCGGTGCTGGCCGACAAGCAGATGATCCAGGACATGGTGGCCCTGTCGGCGGCGGAGATGGCGGCCGCGCGGCTGCTCACCCTGCAGGCGGCGTGGACCATGGACCAGGTGGGAGCGGCCAACGCCCGCATCGAGATCGGCATGATCAAGTACTGGGGCGCCAAGGTGCTGCACGACGTGATCGACCGGGCCATCCAGGTCCACGGGTCGCTCGGCTTCACCGGCGACCTGCCGCTGGAGCAGATGTACCGCGACGCCCGCGCCGGCCGGATCTACGACGGGCCCGACGAGGTGCACAAGGCCACCGTGGCCAAGCGGATCCTGCGCGGCTACACCCCCACGGCGACCCCGACCGAGCACGTGCCGACGCGCGCCGAGGCCGCCCGCCGCAAGTTCGCCGCCTACCTCGAAGCGGCCACCGCCAACATGTGAGCGGTCCGAGGGCGGCCGGGACCCCTCACCCGGCCGCCCCGGTACGCGCCCAGCAGTGCCCGGCGTCGAACAGCGGGCGGGTGTCCACGGGACGGTCGGCCGGGGGGTTGATCTCCACGCTCACGAGCCCGTCGGGGGTCAGGGCCTCCTCGCAGGCCAGTACCTGCTTGTCGGTGGTCGCCGAGGTCCACATGTCGATGCGGGGTCGTTTGGAGGCGTTCCAGTCGGCGATGCACTCCGCGCACTCGTCCTCCATGACGAAGTACTTGCGCAGCGGCGCGTAGTAGATCAGCGTGCCCGGCGGGAGCTCGTTCGGGTCGGTGGCGAACGTCAGCGGATCGGCGAAGGTCCCCGTACCGCCGGCCTTGGAGTGCCGCTCGTTGGGGTAGGCGATGTCGGTGCTGCCGGCCGGGTCGTTGTCGTAGGCCGCGTAGAAGGTCATGTTGGTCTGCGCGAACCCGGTCGGGCCCTGCACGTCGATCCGGGCGATGGCGGCGGCCGGTGAGGGCGGCGGTGCGGCCGGCTCCGGGGTGGCGGTCGAAGAGCCGCACGCGGCGAGCAGCGCGGTGAGCCCGGAAACCGCCAGGCACAGCGCGGCGATGGTGATCGCGCCCGGAGCGCGCCGGCTCGGACGGGGGACTGCGGTGACCATGCGACGGTTCTCTCCAAGGGTGCCGAGGTGCGGAAACGCGGGTCTGCGGGCTGCGCCGGACCTAGACCGGGGGTGCGGCGGTGAACTGCCCGATCCGCGGTGCCTTCTGCCAGCCGAGACGGCTGCCGGACAGCGCGGTGCTGATCGACTGGATGAGGACCGCGTACATGAGCTGGCGGTAGACGAGCTGTTGCAGCGGCAGCAGCCAGAGCGCGCGCAACCGCTCGCCCTCCAGCCGGAACGCGATGGCCCCGCTGACCAGCTGGATGCCCATCACGCTGGCCCAGATGACCGCTGTGCGCACGGGTGCGAGGAACACCATCCCGTAGACCAGGTACACGTCGACCATCGGTGCGAGCAGCGGCAGCACGATCTGGAACAGCGCGGTCGTCCCCAGGCCCAGGTAGGCCAGGCGGCGCGGCGTCACCCCGTCGCGCAGGGCGCCGCGGTGTTTCCAGAGCGACTGCAGGATGCCGTAGCTCCAGCGGTAGCGCTGCCGCCACAGCTGCCCGAACGTCGCCGGCGCCTCGGTCCAGGCCCGCGCCGTGGGCTGGTAGACCACCCGCCAGCCGTGGCGGCCGATGTTGATGGTGAGGTCGGTGTCCTCGGCGAGGGTGTCGGAGCTGACGCCGCCCGCCTCGGCCAGCGCGGACGCCCGGAACGCCCCGACCGCACCCGGGACCGTGGTGATGGCCCTCCAACGGTCCTGGGCCCGGCGGTCGATGTTGAAGCCGATCACGTACTCGATGTGCTGCCACTTGGAGATGAGCCGGCCCCGGTCCCCGACACGCGCGTTGCCGGCCACCGCGCCGACGGCCGGGTCGGCGAACGGGGCCACCAGGTTGGCCACGGTCGAGGGCTCGAACACGGTGTCGCCGTCCATCATCACGATCACCTCGTAGGAGGCCAGCGCGATGCCGGTGTTCAGCGCGGTGGACTTGCCGCCGTTGGGTTGGCGCACGACGCGGACCGACGCCAGGCCGAGGGACTCCACGATCGCGGCGGTGTCGTCGGTGGAGCCGTCGTCGACGACGATGATCTCCACCGGGTGGGTGCTCGCGGCCAGTGACCGGACGGTCTGGGCGATGCACTCCTTCTCGTTGTGGGCCGGCACCACCACGGTGACCGGTCCGACCGGTCGAGCTCCGGGGCCGTTCTCCCAGCTCAACCGATCCGACCGCCGCCGCCGGTAGTGCCCGACGGCGACCCACACCATGATGATCAGCCGGAGGATCACCAGCGCTCCGACGATCAGCAGGCTCCACTCCAGCGCCGAGACGAACCCGGTGGCGATCTCGACCGCGAACAGCATCACCCGGCCCAGCGCGAGGTCGGACGGATCGGCGGGCACGTCGGCCGGTGGCAGGTGCATCCCCGCGGTGAGGGTGGTGAACCGGTAGCCCTGGGCCTGCATCCGAGGGATCAGCTCGTCCAGGGCCGCCACGGTCTGGGACCGGTTGCCGCCCGCGTCGTGCAGCAGCACCACCCCGCCCTGGCCCGACGGCGGCACCGTGTCGTGCACGATGCGGGCCACGCCCGGGCGCTGCCAGTCGTTGCTGTCCACGTCGACCAGCGCGGTCACGTAACCCTGCTGCCCGAGCCGGGCCAGCACGCCGTAGCCGGCGTTGTCGACCGCCGAGGACTCCGAGGAGTACGGCGGGCGCACCAGGTAGCTGATCTCACCGGTCGCCCCGGCCAGCGCGATCTGGGTCTCGGCGATCTCCCGGTCGACCCGCGCCGGCGACACCGTCCGCAGGTCGGGATGGGTGAACGTGTGCACGCCGACCTCGGAGCCGGTCGCCCGGATCTGGCGGATGAGGTCCGGGTGCCGCGCCACGCTCGACCCGATGACGAAGAACGTCCCCGGCACGTGGTACTTCGCCAGCTCGGCCAGCACCAGCGGCGTCCACTGCGGGTCGGGCCCGTCGTCGAAGGTCAGCGCCACGGTCCTGGGCGGCATCGCGTACGTGCGTGCCCGGCCGTGGGTCAGGTCGATCACCGGGCCGCCCTCGCTGACCGCGAGCGGTACGGCGTTGTCCGGTCCGTCGACGGTGGCCCCCTCGGCGTCGATACCGATCTCCGAGGTGACCAGCCCGTTGGTCAGCAGCACGCAGCAGAACATCGTGAACACCACGATGATCAACAGCCACCTCGTTCGGGGGAGGTGCCGTCGGCCGGGCTGTTCGGATATGTCGGCCCGTTCGGGTCGCACGTCGTTCCGCGTGGTCGGCAGCGTCACGACGACTTGTCGCCGGAGCCGTGCTTGGAGTGTTTGGAGTCGGCCTTCTGCGCGGCCTTCTCCTCCGCCTTCTCCTGCGACTTGGTCTCGGTGGGATCGGAGGGATCGACCGGGTAGCCGGCGTCGGCCGGGTACCCGGCGTCGGCCGGGTCGGTGCCCTCGGCCAGCACCTGGACGTCCTCACGCGACTCGGGCGTCGCGGCGGCCGGCTGGACCGGGCGGGTGCTCTGGAGCGGGTGGCCGGCCGGCAGCGGGCGGGCGAGCGGTATCGCGGCCGCCGCCGACGGCCTGCTCCTGACCGCCGTGGCGTGGACGGCCGATGCGGCGGTGCGCGCCGCCGTGGAACGGATCGCGGCTGCGTGGGTCTGCACGCCAAGGCTCGGCGCGGGGCGGGCGGCGACCGGCACGCGCGTCACGTGCAAGCCCATCGCGCCGCCCTCATCGGAGAGGCCGGCGATGATCTGGTTCTCCGCGCTGGTGGGAACGCCCGGCAGCGCAGCGACCCTGGTGCCGGACAGCCCCATGGCAACCATGCCGATGTAGCCGACGCAACCGAGGCCGAGGAGATAGCCGCACCGGGTCATGCGTCGCGCGCGGCGACCGGAGGCATCGACGAACACCTGGCTCAGTACCTGGTTCGAATGCTCCTCGGCCGCCGAGAGCTGCTCCGTCTGCACGTCGGTCTCCATAACCATCTCCCACTTACACCGCGTTAACCACATATTTCCGACAGTGATGATTTCGTGCGTTGGATGTGATGGAGATGAGTGACGCTGAGAGCCCGGTGGGAGCGCGGTGTGGCCGTTCTCATCTGCTTCTCACGGGGGCTCTTTACCCTGGTGAGATGCGAGTTCTAGTGGTCGAGGACGAGCTCCGGATGGCCGCTCTGCTCAAGCGGGGTCTGGAGGAGGAGGGCTACGCGGTCGACGTCGCCCAGACCGGTCCGGACGCGCTCTGGCATGCGATGGAGTTCGCCTACGACGCGGTCCTGCTGGACGTCATGCTGCCCGGGATGAGCGGCGTGGAGGTCTGCCGGCGCCTGCGGGCCGAGCGGCGCTGGGTGCCGATCCTGATGATCACCGCACGGGACGCGGTCGCCGACCGGGTGGCGGGCCTGGACGCCGGCGCGGACGACTACCTGGTCAAGCCGTTCTCCTTCGACGAGCTGAATGCCCGCGTGCGGGCGCTGATCCGGCGGGGGGCGGTGGAACGGCCGACCGAGCTGCGGGTGGCCGATCTGCGGCTGGACCCGGCATCCCGGCGGGCCTGGCGGGGTGACGTGGAGCTGGAGCTCTCCACCAAGGAGTTCGCGATGCTCCGGTTGTTCCTGAGCAACCCCGGGGTGGTGCTCAGCCGGGCGAGGATCCTGGAGCACGTCTGGGACTACGCCTACGACGGAGTCTCGAACGTCGTCGACCAGTATGTTCTGTATCTTCGCCGGAAGATCGACCGACCGTTCAAGGTGCAGCAGCTCGAGACGGTTCGCGGGGCCGGGTACCGGCTGCGCGAGCAGCCGGCACAGCTGCAGCGACTGGAACTGCCCACCAGTAGGAGATGACGGGTGTCCTTGCGGCTGCGGCTGGCGGTGCTCTTCCTGCTGGCCACCGCGCTGGCGATCACCCTGGCCGGGATCGGGTTCCTGCATCAGCTGCGTGACGACCTCAACGACACCCTCGACAGCGGGCTGCGGGAGCGGCTGGCCGAGAACATCTCCGACCTGGCCGCCGACGGCAGGCTCGACCCGTTCGGGCCCCGAGAGGAGTTCACCTCGGCCCAGAACCTCGACGGCACGGTCATCGCCGCCACCCCCGATGCCCAGGGCCTGACGTTCACCCCGCAGCAGCGCCAGCGGGCACTGGACAAGGAGGCCGCGTTCACCACCGAGATCAACGGTCGCCGGCTGCGGATACTGGTCTCCAGCGCGCCACTGGGCGACGGGCGGGCGCTGGTCGCGGTCGGCACGCACACCGCCATCGCCGACGACGCCATCGAACGGGTGCAGGCGGCGCTGATCGTGATGGGCCCGGTCACCACGGCGGCGGCCGGGATCGCCGCCTGGCTGCTGGCGGCGGCCGCCCTGCGCCCGGTCGAGCAGATGCGCCGCGAGGCCGCCGCGATCAGCGAGCATGATCCCGGGCGACGCCTCGCCGTGCCGGCCACCCGTGACGAGGTGGCCGCCCTGGGCACCACGATGAACCACCTGCTCGACCGGTTGCAGGTGGCCCTGGAACGGGACCGCCGGTTCATGGCCGACGCGGGTCACGAGCTGCGGACTCCGCTGGCGATCCTGCGCGCCGAACTGGAGCTGGGCGCGCGTCCCGGTCGTAGCCAGGAGGCACTGCACGCCGCGATCGTCGAGGCCGGCCACGAAACCGACCGCCTGATCAGGCTGGCCGAGGATCTCCTGCTGCTGGCCCGGGCGGACAACCACCAACCGATCCTGCAACTGCGCTCGACGTCGCTGCCCGAACTGCTGGCCACCGCCGCCCGGCGGGGCCGCTCGCGGGACCGGGAGCCCCCGGTGCGCATCGAGTGCCCGGACGACCTGCGAATCACCGTCGACCCGGACCGGATGCTGCAGGCGATCGACAATCTGCTCGACAACGCCGTCCTGCACACCCCACCCGGGACGCCGGTGACGCTCACCGCGGCCGTCGAGGGCGAGCCGGCCGACGGGGCGGGCATCGTGGTCATCGAGATCATCGATGCCGGTCCGGGGCTGCCGGAGGAGTTCCTGCCCCACGCCTTCGAGCGTTTCCGCCGGGCCGAGCGCTCGCGGTCGCGCAACACCGGCGGTACCGGGCTGGGATTGTCGATCGTGCAGGCCATCGTGGACGCCCACGGCGGTACGACCGCGCTCGCCAACAGGCCCGACGGGGGCGCCCGTGCGACGATCCGGCTACCGGTGCCCGTCTCGAGCGCCCCGGCCGTCCTGTAGCTGCCCTCGCTCGGCCGGCTGCCCTCGTTCGTCCGGTTCCGCTCGCTCGTCCAGCTCCTCGCGGGCGTCCAGCTGCTCGCGCGCGTCCAGCTCATCGAGGTCCCGGCCGGCGTTCTCCGGGGCGAAGGCCAGCGCGACCACGGTCAGGACGGCCATCGCCAGCACGTATCCCGACACCGCGAACGGGGTCCCGAACCGCTCGTACAGCGAGATCGCGACGATCGGCGCGATCCCGCCGCCCAGGACCCCGGCGATCTGGTAGCCCATCGAGGCGCCGCTGTAGCGCAGTTTCGTGGCGAACAGTTCGGCGGTGAACGCGGCCTGCGGCCCGTACATCACGGCGTGGGTGAACAGGGCGACGACCGCGGCGAGGATGATCAGCGGGGTGGACCGGGTCGAGAGCAGCGGGAAGAACGCGAACGACCACAGCGCCGCCCCGACCGCACCCGCGGCGTACACCGGGCGCCGCCCGAGACGGTCGGACAGGGCACCGAACAGCGGGATGAGCGCGAGCTGGCAGGCCGAGCCGATGAGCACCGCGTTGAGCGCGACCGACTTGGGCAGCCCCAGGTTGGTCGTCACGAAAACCAGGATGTACGCCGTGAAGGTGTAGAAGGCGACGTCGGTGCCGACCCGCGCGCCCACCGCGATCAGCAGGCTTCGGGGGTGGACCCTCAGCACCTGCACCAGCGGCATCCTGGGCTTCCCACCCCCGCGCTCCACCTGGGTGAAACGCGGAGACTCGGCGACCGTCATCCGCACCCACAGGCCGGCGAGGACCAGCGCCCCGGACAGGAAGAACGCGACGCGCCATCCCCAGCTCAGGGAGGCCTGCTCGCTCAGGGCGGCGCTGAGCAGGCCGAGCACGCCGGCGGCCAGCAGGTTGCCCAGCGGTACCCCGACCTGCGGCCAGCTGGCGTTGAACCCGCGCCGCGCCGCCGAGCCGTGCTCCATGGTCATCAGCACCGCGCCGCCCCACTCGCCACCGAGGCCGAGACCCTGCAGGAATCGCAGCGCCGCCAGCAGCAGGGGAGCGGCGACCCCGATGGAGGCGTAGGTGGGCAGCGCACCGATGAGGAACGTCGCCCCGCCCATCAGCACCAGAGTGAGGACCAGGACGTTCTTGCGGCCGTGGGTGTCGCCCAGGTGACCGAAGACGATCCCGCCCAGCGGCCGGGCCACGAACCCGACGGCGGCGGTGGTGAAGGCCAGCAGGGTGCCGGTCAGCGGGTCGTAGTGCGGGAAGAACAGCTTGTTGAACACCACGGCTGACGCGGTGGTGTAGAGGAAGAAGTCGTACCACTCCAGCGACGTGCCGACCAGGCCGGCGACGATGACCTTGCGCGGTGTGGCCTGCTCGGTGTCGCTCATGGCTGTCCTTCCTGTGCGGAGGTGGGGGACGAGCGCGCCCGGCCCCGGTCGGGCCGGAAGCGGAGGTGCTGGCCGGGCCGGGCCTGGGCGGCCAGCGGCAGGTCGTCGGGGTGGACCACACCGATCACCGGGTAGCCGCCGGTCACCGGATGGTCGGCGAGGAAGAGGATCGGCTGCCCGGACGGTGGCACCTG
>Ga0070741_10014480_pt1 | contig 13628 bp, 12 predicted proteins | sample Coa_R1_4_FD_66440 | JGI IMG/M metagenome (GOLD analysis project Ga0070741, IMG submission 66440) | Surface soil microbial communities from Centralia Pennsylvania, which are recovering from an underground coalmine fire - Coalmine... | ecosystem: Environmental > Terrestrial > Soil > Unclassified ... | reverse complement strand
AGACAAGGACTCGAACAAACCGTCGACTGGTTCAGAGCAAACTACGCCGCCGCCGGCGACGGATTGCGGATCTAGCCAGCGATGATTTTGCTTCTCGGCGGTCGAGGATTCGTGGGCTCGGCGTTCGAGCGCGTTTGCCGAAGTCGACACCTCGACGTGGTCGTTGTAGACCGCCAGAACTATCGTGACTTCGTTGGCAGCACCTGCGACATCGTGATCAATGCGAACGGCAATTCACGCAAGCCGCTCGCCAGCGCCGCGCCGATGGATGATTTCGACGCGTCCGTTCGGACCGTTCGACAGACCCTCGTCGACTTTCATTGCAAGTCGTACGTATACCTCTCGTCCTGCGACGTATACGCCGATTGTTCGTCGCCAGCGACCACCGATGAAGCGCAGGCGCTCGACGTCACGAAGCAGAGCCCGTATGGATTTCACAAGTATCTCGCCGAGAACTGCGTTCGTCATGCGGCACCGGCGTGGCTGATCGCCCGTCTGGGCGGACTGGTCGGTCCAGGGCTGTGGAAGAACGCGGTGTTCGACATCCTGAACGGCGGACCGCTGTGGCTGGATCCAGCGAGCGAACTGCAATTCATGTCGGTCGATGATTGCGCGCGCATCGTCCTGGATCTCGCGGAGCGCCGGACCGGCGACGTCTTCAATGTGTGCGGGCGTGGCGTGATTCGGCTTGCGGACGTGATCGCCGCTGCTGGTATGGATGTCGTGGTGCAGCCCGGCAGCCCCACGGTTCGGTACGACGTCAGCGTGGACAAACTGTCGGCCGTGGCCGATGTGCCCAGCACGACTGAAGCCGTACTCGAGTTCGTGCGTTCGTCGAAGGTGGCGGCGAAATGATCATCACCAAGACGCCGTTACGCATCAGTTTTCTTGGCGGCGGTACTGATTATCCCGAGTACTACTTTGATCACGGCGGCTGCGTCCTCGGGTCTGCGATCGACAAGTTCGTGTACGTGTCGGTCTCGCGCTTTTATTCCGAGCTGTTCGACTACTGCATTCGCATCGCGTACCGCCACGTCGAGTGCGTCGATTCGGTCGACGCGATTCAGCATGCTCCCTTTCGCGAGTGTCTTCGCGGTTGCGGCGTGACGCGCGACGTCGAAGTCACCTACATGGCGGAGTTGCCATCGTTCTCGGGGCTCGGCACCTCGTCGAGTTTTGTCGTCAGCCTGTTGCAAGCGTTGGAGGCGTTCAAGGGCCAAAGCCTTCGCGGCATGGAGCTCGCCCATCGAGCCATCGACATCGAACGGGACGTGCTCCAGGAGTCGGTCGGTTGTCAGGACCAGACCTTCGCCGCCGTCGGAGGCTTCAATCTTCTCGAATTCCGCTCGAATCGAGACGTCGTCGTCCACCGCGTGCCGTTGACCGCCGAGCGTCAGCGCGAGATCGAGGCGCACGTGCTGCTCGTGTTTACCGGCATGCAGCGCCGCGCGAACGATTACGCGCAACGCCATGTCAATCGCATCAGCGAGAATCTGCAGCCGCTTCATCGATTGCGCCGCCTCGTCGATGTCGGCTACTCGTACCTGACCGACGGCGGCAGCATCGAGCGATTCGCGACGGTGATGAACGAGTCGTGGCAGATCAAACGCGATTTGGACAAGACGATCGCGAGCGACCGCATTTGTCAGATGTACTCGGATGGTATGGCGGCCGGCGCGTTCGGCGGCAAATTACTCGGCGCTGGCGGCGGCGGTTATCTTCTCTTTCTCGTTCCGCCCGAACGCCGTCAGGATGTGCTGCAGCGACTCGGACATCCGCAGGAACTGGCGATCCGGCTCAACGCACCTGGCAGCACCGTGCTTCACGCGTAATCCAGCGGTGGTCTACTTAGCGAAAACCTGGCTGCGGACGCGACTGCGGCCGTACATCCGCAATTCGGAACGGTTGTATCGCGTGTACGCCGCGATCCGGGTACCGACCGAAGAGTACGGTGTCAGCTCGTCGCGTCGTCGTTACGCATCCACCGCGGCACGGCTCGGGATCAGTGTGCCGACCGGCGCTGCCCTGCAGCACGCGCTCCGGCAGCGATTGGCGCAACGCGGGATCGTACCGACGGCGAAACCGAAGGGCGCCCTCCACATTTTCACGACGTATCCGAACGCGATGTGGGAGGCGAATTTTCCGCGTCTGCTCAAGCCGTTCGGCGACGTGTCGGTGTTCGATTGGCGCGCGCGGGGATTCGACGACACGTCGCACCTCTGGCTTCGACAGCGCGACGAGATGAATCGGCAGATGCTGGAACATTTCGCGGCCGTGCATGCCGAGCGTCCCGTCGACGTCGTGTTCGCGTATGTGTCGGGCCACACGGTCGGCCCCGAGACGCTCGCCGCGATGGGTGCGCGCGGGGCAATCGTCGTCAACGTTTGCATGGACGACAAAGGCGGATTTCCGGGGCCCAAAGAAGGAGGCCGGTACAAGAGTCCGGCCGCGATTGCCGCCGCAGTCGACTTGAACCTGACGACGTCCACCGAATCGCTGGTGAAGTATGCGGTGCACGGCGGGCTGCCGATGTTCTTCCCGCTCGCAGCCGATCCTGAGCTGTGCCAGCCACCGACGATGCCGTTCGCGTACGACGTGACGTTCGTCGGCGGCAAGCACGCGTTTCGGCCGTTCTTCATCGACCGTTTGCGTCAGCTTGGAATTGTGGTGGAAACGTTCGGCAGTGGCTGGCCGCGCGGCCCGATTTCCGACGAGGACCGGATTCGCGTGTACGCGCAGAGCCGGATCAATCTGGGGTTCAGCGCCACGGGGAATTCTCGAAACGTGCTGTATCTCAAGGGACGTGATTTCGAGATACCGATGTCCGGAGGACTGTACCTGACGAGCGAGAATCCGGAGCTCGCGCGGTGCTTCGACGTCGGCCGCGAGATCGTCACCTACCGCGACGAGGACGACTGCGCGCAAAAGATTCGCTGGTTGCTCTCGCACGAGGCTGAAGCGGGCGCCATTCGCCGAGCCGGCGTCGAACGCGCGCGCCGCGAGCACACGTGGGAGCATCGGCTCGCAGACGTGTTCACAGTCGTCGGTTTTCTTCAATCATGATCCCCTGCTTCGTGCTCTTTGTGATCGGCCTCCTCGCCCGCGTCATGCTGCGCAGTTGGGCAGTTCCGAGCGCGCTCTTCATCGCGGTCTGGCTGTTCTACATGTCGTTCTCGCTCGTTCTCAGTCCATTCAAAGCACTCGATCTCGGGTTGTGGTGGATGGTGATGACGATGTTCGTGTTCTTCGCCGGTGACTTGACCGGGCAGCGGTTCGCGTTGGCCAGGCCAGCACCTCCCCACAATTACGATCCCGAATTTCCATTCCTGCCGGTCGTTGTGCTGGTGGCGTTGAGCGGCGCGGCGGTGTACTTCTTGTACTCGCCGGTCTATGTGCTTCCGGACACGATGGCGAAGCCGCCGCGGTGGTTTCAGATTTTCCTGGCGTCGTCACACGCATTTCCGATGTTTTGCGGTCTGTTGTACGCGTCGGCGCGTCGAACATGGCACCGTGTGCTCGGGCTCAGCAATTTTGTCGTGGGTGTGATTTTCGCCGCCCAGCAGTCCAGTCGAAGTGTGATGGCGGTGTCGGTCGCATTCTGGACGGCGACATATCTCCCTGTCGCGGTGATGCGGACGCGAGGGGACTTCAAAGTCTTCACGCGAGAGCGAGTTCCGCTCGCACTTTCGGCCGCGGTGCTCATTCTGGTCAGTCTCATCGTGTCCACCGTTTCGAGACAGATCGAGGCCTCGAAAATCTTTGCCGATAATTCGAAATCCGGCTGGCTGGCGATTTCAGACGCCATGGACAAGGAAAGTGCGACGTCGAGCTGGGAGGGTCTTCAGTCATCCACGGTCGGCTCGATCGCCAGTTTTACTTGGTGGTTCGATCGCGAAATTCAGCACCCGTCGTGGACGATGCGTTACTTCCCGATCATGTTCTCGGGTCCGCTTGAACAGTTCGGGCTGATGGATCGCAGCAAGACGGCGTTCGAGACCACGTACTTTTCCGACGGCACCGGCAGCAATGTTTACACTCTTTTTCGTCCACTGATCGAAGCCTTTACATTACCGGGTTCACTGATCGTCGTCTTCTTGGTCGGTCTGCTGGGAGGCCGGTCGTATGTTGCTGTTCATCGAGGAAATGTCGTGGCGATCTCCGTGCTGGCCGTGATCATTCCGAATGTGATGATTTCGGGCGGTCTGTGGTTCGGATACAACTCGATCGTGTTGGCCTTTCTCTCCTTGTTTTTCTACCTGCTGTTCGTGCGGTGGCTGACGACGCAACGACAGCGGGCGCGCGCATCGTTTGCAGCTCCGCCGCGTCATCTCCTCGCTTCGGCCCCTCGATGAATTACGTGTTCTGGCATCATGACGTGCACGGCCCGTTCACGCTGGAGAGCGTGTGGACGGCGACGCATGGTTTTGCCGGGTCGGTTGCCAGATTGCGGATCTTGTTCTGGCTCGCCGGCCGTGGGCACGGCGTGCAGCTGATCGGAAACGTGGCGAGCGGCGAGTATCGAGGTGTGCGCGCCACCGCGGGCGAGAATTGGTCCGACATCCGACTCGACGAACACACCGTCGCCGTGATGCTGACGCCGCCGACCGGCGAAATGTGGGAGCGCGTGCCGTCGGCGATTCGTCGCCGCATGATTTTCTGGGCCAACAACCCGTTCGATCCCGTCTGGATCGCGCGTGCGCGCGCCAAGGAGTTGTTGCGTGTCGTGTGCATCGCGCCGTGGCATCGCGAGTTGTATCGCATCTACAAAGGGTTCGACGAAGTCGAACTCGGCTTCCACGGCATCGATCTCGACATGATCGCGGCCGCGAGACCGAGAGCGGACGCCGCCGGCGCAGTGCTGTTTTGCTCGGTGCCGAAGCGCGCGAAAGGCGTTCATCGTTTGCTCGCCGCGTGGCGCGTGGTGCAGCGGACGATGCCCGGCGCGAGGCTGCGCATTGCGGGGTCGCCCCGTATGCACGAGCCCGACCTGCGCGTCGGCGTTACGGGAATCCTCGAGCCGGAGGTCGAGGCGGAATTTCCGGACTTTTTCGGGGAATGGCCGGCGAGCGCCGAACGTGCCGGCATCACGCTGCTCGGTACTCGGAGCATTCCCGAGGTCGCCTCAGAAATGAAGTCTGCCGCCCTCGTCGTAGTCAACTGCAATTGGAACGGTGGTCTCGAGCTCTCGTGCAGTGCCGCCGTTCAGGCGCAGGCAGCAGGGACGCCGGTTGTGGCGCCGGCGCGCGGTGGTTTGCCGGATCTCATTGTCGACGGACGAACGGGCCTGTTGGTCAAAAAACAAGATCCGGCGGCGATCGGCGACGCGATCGTGACTCTTCTGAAAGACGCCTCACTCCGAAAACGACTCGGTGATGCGGGCCCCGGCTTCGTTCGCCCGTTCGCCGATTACGACATCGTCGCAGCGGAGTGGGACGCGATCGTGGAACGCGCGCGTCGGGGCGAACCGGCGCCACGTCAGCGCCGGTTCGTCGGTGACCTTCTTCGTGCCGTCGGTTACGGCCGCGTTCGATCGTTCGCGCGGAATGGCATCCGCGGAACCGCCTTCGAACGAGCGATGCTCAAACGTGTTGCCACGTAAAACGAATACGACCGTCGGAATCGCAATTCCGGCATACAAACGCGGCCATCATCTTGCCGCGACGCTTGAGAGCGCGCTGCGTCAAACGCGCCCCGCCGACGAGATCGTCATCGTTGACGACTGTTCGCCGGACAATACGAGAGACGTCGCATTGGCGTATGCCTCGCGCGGTGTTCGGTACGTGCGTAACGCCGTGAACTTCGGCGTCCCGGAAAACTACAACGTCAGCATCGACCAGCTCACATCCGATTACGTGTTCATTCTCGAGGATCACGATCTGCTGGCGCCGACGTTTGTCGAGCGATGCGCAACTGCGCTCGACCAGCATCCTGACGCGAACCTGGCATTCACCGACATCGCCGAGATCGACGAGCACGGCAGTGTGATCCGCGAAAATCGATTCAATCGACCGGCTGTGATTCCAAGCGCCGCGTTCGCCAAGGATCTGGTGACGATGGTCGGTGCGATATTCGGTCTGACGGCGATGATCCGCCGGACAGCGCTCGAAGGGCTTGAGCCGTACTTTGATCCGAAGTATTGGGCGTATGCGGACATCTACTTGTGGATCCGTCTCGCCCTCGGGGGCTCAGCCGCGTACGTGCCGGAACCGCTGCTGCAGATGCGCGTCCGCGAGGAAGGGCACCACCTCGACGGCCGCGAATGGGACAGTCTGCGGTGCGTCGACCGCATCAAGCGTGACTGTTGGCCCTTGGTGTTTCCAGCTCCGACGATCGGCAGCGTCTATCACAAGGGTGTGTACCGCTTGAAGCAGGATCGGGTCGGCCTGCAACAGATTGTCGCAGACATTGCGCGAGGGCAGCAGCTTCGGTGGACCGACATGGGCGACGATAAGCGGCAGTATCTGACCCCACTTGGCCGTCTGCTGGCCCGCGCCGTGACGCGAGTCACGCCCCGACAAGCGCAGTTCGCACGCCGCCTCTATCACACGTTGCTGGTCGCACCCATGATTGGCACGCGCCGGTTACGTCGGCCGTCTTTGGTGGCGCCGTCACGATCGTCGTGACACAGCGGTAACGCTCGCGGATGCGGATTCTCCTCAGTTATGTGTCCGAAACCGATCTCGGTGAAGGGCAGCATGTGCACCGCGTCCTCGAACGACTCGGTCACGAGGTATGTCCGATCAATGCCGCTCGCACGAACCCCAAGGACGGTCACGCCAGCCGAAAGACCGTGGAGGCTTTTCCCGAGTTCGTATCCATCGAGGAGCTGCAGCAGCTCTATGGCCGGATCGACCTGTTCTTATACGTGGAACCGTTTGGGCTCATTCCGTTCGGGATCAATGCGGCATCGTTTCCGACGGCCTGCATCATCGGCGACACGCATCGCGACCTGCCGGCACGGATCACACTCGCGCGGTTCTTTGATCACGTGTTCCTGTACCAACGCAACCATCGCGACGCGTTTACTGAGCATCCAGCCGGCCACGTGCATTGGCTTCCCTACGCGTGCGATCTCACGGTGTTCCGCGATCTGAATATGGCGCGCGATCTCGACGTGGCGTTTGTGGGCAAGGTGGACTCGGCGCGGTCAGCGATGCTCGAGCAGCTCGGGCGTCGGTGGCGGCTCAACGAGCAGCGCTACTACCTCCAACACGAGATCCCGGAGGTGTACTCGCGCGCGAAGATCGTCGTCAACGTTCCAGTCGGCGGCGATCTGAACTTTCGTGTGTTCGAGGCGCTCTCGTGCGGCGCGATGCTGCTGACACAGCGAGCGCCAAATGGTCAGGAAACATTGTTTCAAGAGGGCGTGCACTACGCCGGATTCGACGACGATCGCGAGCTGATCGAAAAAGTCACGTATTACCTCGAGCATGACGAGGAGAGATGCGCGATCGCCGCTGCCGGCCGTCGTGAGGTGGAGGCGCGCCATTCCCTCGACGATCGACTGAAGACGCTGGTCTCCACGGTTGCCGCTCGGCCGGAACCGATCGCACCCGTTCGTCGCGGCTCGTCGGCCGACGTCGATCGGGCGTACGGCAACTTGTATGCGGCGTGGGCGTCGGTCGAGGCGAGCCTCGCCTTGCTGCAAGACGCCAAGCGTGCGGGCCGTCCGTGGATTCCGCTCGGCATGCTGTCGGGCAAAGCGTTTGCGCGCCGTTTGTATCGAGCCGTTCGATGACCGCCCCCAATCAACGCGGCGCCGGGTACCGGATCCTGACCGGTATCGGCTCGTCGATCATTCGCCAGGTCATCGGCTCGGCCGAATCCTTGTTGCTCGTGCCGATGTTCTTGCGTGCCTGGGGCCCAGACGTGTACGGCCAGTGGGTCACCGTCATTGCGGCGGTGACATATATCGCGGCGCTGGATCTGGGTGCGCAGTCTTACGTTGGCAACCTGTTGGCGATGGCGCACGCCAACGGGGACGAGCAGCGATTTTCATCGGTGCTCTCCGAGGTGATGTCGCTCTTCGTGTTCGTCGGCGTCGGCGGCCTCGTCGTCATCGCATTGCTCGTCTCGGGTGTCGTGCACGTGCCGTCGTTCGCCCTCCACCTGGATGGCAAGACGCGGTGGGTGTTTCTGTTCCTTGCTGGCAACACGCTGCTCGCCGTCGTCGGCGGCGTGTACGGCACCGTCTTCCAGGCGACGGGTCTGTATGCGCTCGGCGCGATGTTGGGCAACGCGGCGAAAGCCGGCGGCATTCTGCTCGGCGCGTCGTTGCTGTGGTTCCGCATGCCACCGGTCCTGTATGCCGCCGGCGTGTTCGCCACGTGCGCGTCGCTCACGACGACGCTTGTGATCGTCGCGGCGCGCCGCGTTCCCGCAACGCGTGCGATGCACATCAGCACCGCGAATGCCGGCCGTGCGATCAAATACCTCCCGGGCGCCATCCATTTCTGGCTGATCTCGTTTGCGCAGAACATCAACACGCAGGGCCCCGTGCTCGTCATCGCGGCGAGTGGACAGATGTCTCTCGTCAGTGTGTACGCGACGCATCGTGCCCTGGCGAATGTGGCTACGTACGCGACGTCCTTTGTCCAGGGTCCGTTGACACCGGAATTGAGTTGGCTGGCGGCGCGCCGGCAGTCCGACCAGTTGAGCGAAGCGTCGGTCGCGCTCGTCAAGGTCAATATCGTCGCGACCGGATTCATGGCGCTCCTTGTCTACATCGTCGCGCCGCGGTTCTATCCGGCGTGGACGGGCCATCGATTTGCGCTGACGTCGACGCTTCTCACCCTGCTGCTGGTTCAGGCAGTCGTCGCATCGGCGTGGACGACGGCGAATTGGAGCGCGTTGGCGGCGAATCGGCATCGCGCGGCTGCGTACTGGTCGGTCGCCAACGCGGTCCTGACGATCGCCGTGGCGTGGCTCCTGTTTCCGACGGCGGGCATCGTCGGCGTTGCGGGTGCCTCGCTCGCGGCTGACGTCGTCTGTGGTTTCCTGGTGTTTCCGCGACTCGGCGCGCGCGTGTCGGGCACGCGGCCTTCGACGGTGTACCGCGCGATGGCTCGCGCTGTGCTGCCGGTGATCGCGTTACTTGTTTTCGCGAAGATCGCGATCTCGTTTCTCGACTCATGGCCGGCAGCGACGGTGTTCGTGGCTGGTGGGGCCCTGCTCGCCTATCCGGTGGTGTGCTTCCTTCTCGGAGGCGAGCTCGCGCGGTGGATCATGTTGTCGCTCAAAGGCGCGGTCGCCGGTCGGACGCGATAGCGTGCGGGTACTGCTCCTGAGTGCGTCCTTTCCGCCGATCGGCGGCATGACGCCGCTGATGGCGGCGCGATGGGTCCATCATCTCGTCAAGTGCGGCCACGACGTGGACGTGCTGACGATCAAGCCAAGCGACCGTCACCCGGTCTACAAGTTCGACCGGAGTGCCGAGCGCTTCGTCCCCGACTCGGTCCGCGTCCATCGCGCCTACGCCGGCCCCGTCCACAACTTCGCGCATCACATCGTCAGCGACGGTAAAGGCGTCGCCGCTGTTCGCGAGATGCGCAATCGTGGCGAGCGCGTGAGCCTGAAGCAACGGGCGGCCACGTATGTGCGGCCGCTCATGTTTCCAGATACGCGCGCTGATTGTGTGCCGTCGGTCCTGTACGAAGGCCTGCGGATGATTCGCGCGAAGAAATACGACGTGCTGTTTTCGATTTCACCCCCCGACACCGACAACTTGATCGCGTGGGCTTTGTGTAAAGCCGGCGGGCTCCCATGGGTCGTGCACCAGGGTGATCTCTGGTCGTTCGGCCCGTGGACGGATCACAGCGGCTACCCGTCGTGGCGGCGCAAGCTGGATCGGGCGACGGAAGCGTACATGCTGCGGCGGATGGATCAGGTGATGGTGCTGACCCCAGAGATGCGGGCCATGTTTCTCGAAACTTTTCCTGACCTCGACGAGGACAAGTTTCTGATGGTCACGGTCGGGTACGACCCGCACGAGTACGAGGCGATCGCGCCAGAGCCCTCCCCCACCGGTAAGTTCCGAGTGCTCTACACAGGCATTTTTTTCGAAGGGTATCGCGACCCATACACCTTCTTTGACGCGTTTGCGGAATTTTTCCGGAGTCATCCCGATGCCGAGTTGGTCGTCGCGGGAAACGTGGGTGATCAATACCCGCGACGTGTTCGCGACCTTGGTATCGCGGAGGCGGTCACCTTTCTTGGTTTCGTCAACCACGATCGGGTCGTCGCGCTCCAGCGCGGGGCGAGCGTGCTGTTGTTGCTGACGTGGGTCGGCGGATATGGATTTCCGGCCAAGACGTTCGAGTACATCGGCGCGAAACGGCCGGTGTTGACGATCGATTACGACGGTATCGACCCGGCGGCGCGATGTATCCGAGAGCTGAATCGCGGCATCGTGACCGACAACGACTCTGCACAGATTCGAAACGCCCTCGAACAGCTCTACTCGATGTGGCGCAACAACCAGCTGCACGATCACTTTTCGCTTGGAGACGTTCCACACCTGACGTGGGACGCCATGGGGGCAAAAGTTGAAGCGGCGCTCTACCGCGCCGCGGAGGTTCGGCGCAATTGAACGTTCCGTTTGTCGATCTGCGAGCGCAGCATCAGTCGCTAAAGACGGATATTGATGCCGTGCTTCAACGCATCCTCGATTCGTCACAATTCATTCTCGGACCTGACCTGGAAGAATTCGAACGCGCCTTGGCGACCTATGTCGGCGTCGGCCACGCCGTCGGCGTCGGCTCCGGGACGGCCGCGTTGACGCTCGCCCTTCAAGCGGCCGGAATCGGTGCCGGCGACGAAGTGATCACGCCGGTGAACACGTACATCGCGACGTGTGAAGCGATTGTCAGAGCCGGCGCGACGCCGCGTTGGGTGGACGCGAATCCGCACACCCACAATATCGACGTCTCCCAGATTGAAGGGGCGATCACGTCGCGGACGAAGGCCATTGTTCCCGTGCATCTGTACGGCCAGCCGGCCGACATGACCGCGGTCATGCAGATCGCGCAGCGCCACGGCTTGAACGTGATCGAGGATTGCGCGCAGTCGATTGGCGCGAGATGGCAAGGGCAGCAGACCGGCACGTTCGGTCATGCCGGGTGCTTCAGTTTCTTCCCGGCGAAGAACCTCGGTGCTTGCGGAGACGCCGGCGGGGTCGTGACCAACGACGCGGAGCTCGCCGCACGCGTTCGGATGCTGCGCAATCACGGCCAACGCGAACGAAACGTCCACGTCATCGACGGCGGGTGCGATCGGATGGACAACCTGCAGGCCGCAATTCTTCGCGTGAAGCTGCCGCACGTGGATGACTGGAACGCGCGCCGTCGCGCCGCCGCACGGCGGTACATCGAACTGCTGGCCGATGTTCCGGGCGTCGTGCTGCCGGCGACCGCGACAGATGCCGAGCCGGTGTACCACCTCTTCGTCGTGCAGGTGCCGGATCGCGATCGGACACAGCAACAACTCGGCGAGCGCGGGATTCAGACAGGCATTCACTATCCGACACCGGTGCACGAGCAACCGGTGTACGCGCACTTCGGTTACAAGGCGGAAGACTTTCCAATCGCCAGCCGGCTCGGCCGACGCATCTTGTCGCTGCCGATGTTTCCCGAGCTCCGTCATGAGCAGATCGAATACGTCGCTGATGCGTTGAAAGAGATCGTGACGGCGACGGCGGTCACCGGCATCGCTGGATGACGAGAAACGCGCCCATCCGCGTCGGCGTGATCGGCGCCGGCTATTGGGGTTCGAATCTGATTCGGACGCTGACCACCGTTCCCGCAGCGAGCCTCGAAGTGGTCTGCGATGCAAGAGTAGAGCGTCTGAATGACGTTGCGGCGCGGTTCGGCCTTGCGACGACACGTGACACCGCGGCCGTTCTCGAGCGGAGAGACATCAAGGCGATATTCATCGCGACACCCGCCGAGACACATGCCGAGATCGCGCGTGAATGCCTGATGGCCGGCAAACACGTCTTCGTCGAAAAGCCGATGACGACGACCGTGCCGGCCGCGCGACTGTTGAGCGAAGTCGCTATGCGATCGAATCGCATTCTGATGGTTGGCCATCTCTTTCAATACGAACGAGCGACACAACGGCTCATCGAGCTGGTTCGTGAAGGTGCGATCGGTACCATCCGCTATACGCGCGGCGTGCGCACGAGCATGAGCGGAACCGCACGACTCGACACCGACATCGTCTGGGACGCGCTGATCCATGACGCGTACGTGCAAGCCGAACTCTTCGGCCGCCAACCGCAGCGCGTGCTGGTGGTCGGCGCGGCGTACCTTCGCCCGCCGCTCTCCGACGTGGCGTTCGCGACCTTTGACTTCGGAGACCGTCAAATCGCGCACTTGTCCGTCGGATGGTACGCGCTCGAGAAAACACGCACCCTGCTCGTCGTCGGCTCCGACGGCATGCTGGCGTACGACGGGCTGTCACCCACGCCATTGAAGCGTTTTGCGCGTCGTTACGAGGAGAGCGCGGAAATCGATGCGTATGGCCGGCACTACTGGCGATGGATCGATAGCGAAGGCGAAGTCGTGCCGGTGACGGCGTCCGAGCCGTTGCGCACAGAATGCGAGCACTTCCTGCACTGCGTCGCCACCGGGACGCAACCAATGTCCGACGCGCGCAGCGGCGCGCGAGCCGTCGAGATCATCGACGCCTGTTCGCGATCGGTCGCCGCTGGCGGCGCCTGGGAGATGACCTCGACGGCTGTCGGAGCATGCTCGTGAGCGAGAGCCGTTTCCAGCGCATTACACCCGACGTGAAACTCGGCGCTGACGTCAAGATTTACGACTTCGTCAATCTGTACGGCTGCGAGATTGGTGACGGCTCGCAAATTGGACCATTCGTCGAAATCCAGCGCGGTGTCGTCATCGGCAAGCACGTCAAGATTCAGAGTCACAGCTTCATTCCAACGGGAGTGACGATCGAAGACGAGGTGTTTGTCGGCCACGGCGTGATGTTCGTCAACGACAAGTACCCGCAGTCCGTGCTCGGGCCTGACGAACCGCCGACGGTGTTTCAGCAAACGCACGTCGGCCGCGGCGCCTCCATCGGCAGCAATGCGACGGTGCTCGGAGGAGTGACGATCGGTGCCGGAGCGTTGATTGGCGCTGGCAGCGTCGTCACGAGGGATGTGCCTGCCGGCGCGATCGCTGCGGGAAATCCTGCTCGTGTGTCGCGTCAGCGGGCCGCAGCAAGATGATCCGGCTGTCCGCCGGCTGGCGAGAACGGCTGGCCTGTCCGTCGTGTCGCAGTCCGCTCGAGTCCCCGGCCGAAGTTGAGTCGGTGCCGTGCGGCAGATGCGGTGCGTCCTACGGCGCGGTGGATGGCATTGTCAACTTCGGTGTTCGCGACGAGTTCTACGAAGCGCATGGATTCGTCAGTACCGGTCGTAATTTTGGCAACTCGATCCGCGATCACTTCGGCCTGTATTTCGCCCGGCATCAGCATTTGTACGAGATCGCGCGGATCGTGCCGGCTGGTGCAGCGGTGATCGAAATCGGCTGTGGCGGAGGATCGAAATTTCTGGGTTCACGATTCGACATGCTCGGCGTCGAAGTCTCGGCGCGTTCGAGCCAGCGCGCTGCCTCGGCGTACGC
>Ga0070741_10014478_pt1 | contig 13628 bp, 8 predicted proteins | sample Coa_R1_4_FD_66440 | JGI IMG/M metagenome (GOLD analysis project Ga0070741, IMG submission 66440) | Surface soil microbial communities from Centralia Pennsylvania, which are recovering from an underground coalmine fire - Coalmine... | ecosystem: Environmental > Terrestrial > Soil > Unclassified ... | reverse complement strand
ATAGTTGATCTGTTGAACCGCGAAATCATGATAACGCGAGTAGAGAGCATTGCTCGTTCCCAGGTAATCGGCGTAGATCAGTGCAACAAACGCCGTATTGGCCGCGTAACGCAGTGAGCCCCATGCACTCAAAAATGCTTCCCCTCCAGACGAGTAGGTGACCTTTGAGCCATTGACTCCGACCGTCCACCAGTCGAGCCAGCGTTGTGCATCGTCCTTATATTGCTGCTGACCTGTAATCTCTGCTAGCAAGACGTAGCAGCCATAGGACACATCATCCCAGCTAATCGTCCATTGATAAGAGTGGACCGTCGTCTGCGATTGAAAGCTGAGGTTAGCATAATAGTTCTCTGCCTTGGTGAGGTAGGAAGAGTCGTTGGTGGCGAGATACAGCCAGATCGCGCCCCAGACCAGTTCATCGTTATACCCACTAAATGAGGTATAGAAGCTGCTTGCCGCCGTAATACAGGAGTCGTACTTGCCACGAAAGTTATCGGCGAACGAATAGAGTTGCTTGGCGTGGGTAAGCAGTGTTGCTGAATAGGTTGCGTCGGTCGATTGGAAGACAATCGATGACGCAGCCATAGCAGCGGCGGTCTCACCTGCCAGGTCAGAGCCGGGACAGCTCGCATCAATCTTGTAGGATGGACGTGCCATCTGCATCACTTCCGCAGGCCCCCAGAACGCGTGATCGCTATTGGGATCGCCGACCTGTCCATAGAGCACATTGGGCGAGGGATGGGCTTTGATGAAGTAATCATTCACCCAATGGAGGTTATTGAGGATATATTGCAACTGACCATCGCTGACATAGGCATCACGGTTCGCAATAACGCCCCAGGCTAGCATAGTAGTAGAATAGGCCATTGGCAGGCCAAATTTGACATGATCGCCCGCATCATACCAGCCACCACTCAAATCAAGGCCAACATCTGCTCCATCAGTGGTGGCGGAGTCGCCAATCCAGGGCACACGGTTCCAGGACGGCTTTTTGCCCGACGATTGCTCCTCATAAAAGTAAATAGATTTTTGCAGCGCCTCTCCATAATTGAAGGTCGAAGCTGCTTTTGCGAAATGGAATGGAACAACAATAAAGGTTGTCAATAGCAACGGTATGCTGATGAACGCGGTAATGGTCAATAAGCGTTTTTGCTTATGGGGACAGCTGACAGTGGTTGACATTGTCTTGCTCCTCCTTGCGCAACAGTGAAGCCTCCATGCTATATATATTCTACAAAAATTATGGTCAGATGCAGATTTATTGTCAATATGTGAACAAAAACTGAAGGTTTTTCCGCTACCAAGCGCTCGCAATGTAAATCTTGACATTTTCACCAAATGGGAGGATTTACAGAGGTTGACAAAGAAATTTTCCTATGGTATATCAATGACAGATCTGCAAGCGCTTGCAAAACGAAATGCTCACCTTCCGGGGCAAATGATGACCAATAACCAGGGGGTGAGCGAGGTACACTTGGACATAGGCTTCCACCAGGAGCCTGGTCGCAAGTTCGTCGAACTGTTGTAGAAGGAGTTTTCACTGATCGGTGAAGGATTTCAATTAGCATTGTTGCTTATGATGTAAGGAGAAGCTGATGAACAGGCAAGGAAGCATTCACCTTTTGATCGTCCCCAGAGCAGCGCTGGTGCTGTGCACGCTCGCCATTGTGGCAACCACTCTGTTTCTTTACTCCACTACCCCGGCACATGCTGCTTCGGCACGCGCTGCTTCGTGCACAACCATAACCTCGAATCGGACTGGCACCGACGGCAACTACTACTCGTTCTGGACGGCGGGGAGTGGGTCGGTCTCCATGACCGAGTGCACGGGCGGCAATTATAGTACTCGATGGTCCGGTGTAGGAGACTTTGTTGCCGGGAAAGGCTGGTTCCCCGGTTCATCTCACACCGTGCATTACTCAGGCAGTTTCAGCCCGTCCGGCAGCGCCTATCTCTCTCTCTATGGATGGACGACGAACCCGCTCGTGGAGTACTACATCACCGACAACTGGAGCGGTTTTAACCCTGGTTCCGGGGCGACCTTCAAGGGCACCGTGACCAGCGACGGCAGTACGTACAACCTCTACGAGGACACGCGGGTCAACCAGCCCTCCATTGTCGGCACCGCAACCTTTAACCAGTACTGGGCTGTGCGGCAAGCGCACAGGACGGGCGGGACCATCACAACCAGCAACTTCTTCAACGCCTGGGCCAGTCATGGTATGCACCTCGGCACCTTCAACTACCAGATTCTGGCAACAGAGGCGTTCAGCGGTGGCAGTGGGAGCTCTAACATCACCGTCTCAGGCTAAACGAGGTCGTCACCGTGCCATTGCCGGTGCCGGAGGTCGGCACCGGCTACATCAACCTCGGCAATTCAGACTGATTGGTGTGCGCCGAGAGGAGTGAGAGAAAGGTGCGCCAGTCAGACAATTTGCCTCGGCTACGTGTCTTGTGTCTCTCCTATGGGAGGGAGCCCAAGAAGGTGTTGTGCTAGTTGTGCCCGCTCGCTGTCTTCAGGAGGTGCAATCAAGCCAAATCCACCTGTGGGGAAGAAGGATAAACGACCAGCTACTCGAAAGCCAGCTTTGTGTATTCCTCGTTGGGAAGACGTATTCTCTATCAGGTGAATGATCCAGAAGTGCTCCTGCTCCTCTGTCCGCAGGATGGCCTGAAGCAAGTGTGGATAAATTCCGCGACCACGCCAGGCGGGGTGGGTAACAAACCCATACAAGTACCGGTTGTTTGGTGGGACGTGCAAAGTGACACGTCCTCCGAACAACTCAACCTCTCCAGTCGCTGACCAGCCGACAGCAACAGGCAGCGTTTCCAGACGAGTCAGGTAGGCACGATGTCCAAGCCCGAGCTGCTCTCTCAGAGCAGCCTCAGGTATTCCCATCAGATGTGAGAGCAGTTCAACGTGCTTTGACTCTTCAACCGTCAAGCCTGAGACACTTTCGCAGATTGGCAGGGCATCACCTCTGCACCAACTCCATAAGAGCCACATGGGTTTGCCGAATGCAGGTGGTTCTGATTGCTCTTGCATGGCCTTGTCTCTCCTTCGCTCGATACTGCCTGCCAACCTGCATACTCAAAGGCTTTAACATGTATTTCCACTTATCCTTTTTTCTTGCTTACCTCAACCCAGGCATCATAGGCTGCTTGTCCTCCAGGGATACCAGGAACGATGGTATGAGCAGTCAGAGAGACGGTGGGGGCTCCGCTGGTGACGCGATTGATATCAACCCAACCATCACGCATCCAGACGACGCCCGGCAAGATCGCATCGGTCACATAGGCTTTGGCTTCAAAGCGACCACGCCGGTTGAAAATGACAATAGGGGTATCGGTCTCTACCTGCCGTTTTTGTGCGTCCTGAGGATGAATCCAGAGTTGCGGCCCCGTGTTGGCTTTCGCAAGCGTCGGGAGAGCTTGTCCCTCATCAAAAAAGGAATGAAAGGCAGTGAGCGTACGCCCCTGGCAGAAGCGGAGTGGGTACTCATCACCCTGGGGTACTGAGTAGGATGGCAAAGGAGAAAGTCCAGCCAACTGGGCTCGCTCGCTCCAGAACTCGATCTTTTTGGATGGAGTCGGAAAGCTGTGTTCCTGGTAGGCGATATGGGAGAGACCATTCTTCTGCCAATATCCTCCCCGCTGTCGGAGTACCTCTACCGTCAGTGGTTCGCCAGTTTCCATTTTTTGTGCCATCAGGAAAGCGTTGACATAGTCTTCCTCATCTTGCCAGGGGAAGACATTGGCGATATTGAGCCTCTGCGCAAGTTCGCGCAGAAGGGTGATGATGGAACGACACTCTCCTGCTGGGGTGAGCGCACGTTCCATCAGATAAATATGGGTCGCCGTCTGCTTGAGTCCGAGATCTTCCAACCAGGCAGTGGCAGGCAAAACAAGATCGGCACACTGCCGGGCTGTTGCATTGAGAAAGAGATCATAGGAAACAATCAGTTTGATCTGTGCAAGCCCACGAGCCAGGTCGTTTGTGTCAGCAAACGATGAGAGCATATTGCTCCCGAGTAAGAGAAGCACATCAATCTGGTTCCTGATGAATGCCTCTGTCATGGTCGTCATATGGCTGGGGATAGCCACCTCATCTGGCATTTTCCTGGTGATATCACCTAAAACATCGGCGTAACCAGTACTCTCTGGAGAGGCTCCGTGGCGGGGCCCTAAACCACCTCCTGCGATTCCCAGTTGCCCAGTGAGGGCTGGGAGACAGGAGATGGCGCGGGCAGACTCCCAGCCATGCTGATGTTTAAACATGGAACTGCCACCCAGAACGATCATGGCTGGAGACTGTGTGACGTAGCGCCGAGCAAGGGCACGAATGCGTTCAGGCTCAATGCCAGTAATGGTGGCTGCCCATTCTGGTGTATACTGCTGTACGTGAGTCGCAAATTGCGCGAAGCCGAGCGTATAGCGGTCGATGAAAGCCCGATCATAGAGTTCTTCTTGCACAATGATATGAGCAATGGCAAGTGCGAGCGCAGCATCAGTGCCAGGTGGAAGCAGAAACACTTCATCGGCGTGGCGCGAAGCCTCTGTGCGTCGAGTATCGATATGAATAATATAGGCACCACGCTTGCGTGCCTCGACGAGGTGTGGCGCGAGATCAGGTTGGCTCGCCAGAGTTGCGCCCCAGAGCACAATGGTTCGCGCGTTGGCTGCCATATCCTCTTTCGTATTCGTCTTGAGCGTTCCGGTCAATCCCAATCCATATCCCCCCATCGCCCAACACACAATCGAGGTTGTCCACTGTTGAAAACCACCTAGTGAACCAAAGCGACTGACCAAAGCGTTTCCCGTAGGTCCTGTCGTACCTATGCCATGTCCACGCCACAGTCCTACGCGCTCTGGCTGCGTCTGCTTAATCGCATCAACGATCATAGCGTATGCTTCATCCCATGAGCACAGCTCCCATTTGTCCTCTCCTCGCTCGCCTACTCGGCGTAGTGGATGCAACAACCGCTTGGGATTCTCAAAAATCTCGGAAGTAGCTCGACCCCTGATGCAGAGAAAACCCCGACTATCAGGATTGTGCCGATCCCCCTTGAGTGAGAGGAGTTTGTTGCCCTCAACTTCAACGGTCATCCCACACTGAGTAGGTAAACAATTCATCGGACACATTGTCGTGACCGAGCGTTTTCCGACCATGAGCTCTCCTTTATACTTTTCTCTCTCTTTTGACATGTCCTGCTTTCTAGCAGCATAAGCAGGCCTATAGCAGTTGTCAAGAGCCAATGGCTGTCATCAAGACAATGCCTTTTCTTGTGGCGAGATTCCATGATTGAAACTCCCTCCAGTCAAGCCTGGTTTATAGCCGGGTTGAGTCGCAAAAAACTTCAGGTGACGGTGAATATCGCTCAGGAGCATGTCCGCCAGATCCCGGCTGAAGCCATCTTTCACCACCACGCGCAGCGCTGCCAGGTCCTGACGATTGGCCGGGAAGGTGTACGCAGGCACAAGCCATCCTCTATCGCGCAAGCGCTCGGAGAGATCAAAGACGGTAAAATTGCCAGGGTCCTTGAGTGCGAAGGCAAAAACAGGGATATCACTGCCATCACTGATCAATTCAAATGGTCCCATTTTGGCAATGTGCCCGGAGAGATAGAGCGCGATTTCCTGGCAAGCCTTCTGAATACGTGTATATCCGTCTCTTCCCAGGCGCAGAAAGTTATAGTACTGCGCCACAATCTGACTTCCTGGCCTGGAGAAGTTAATGGCGAACGTAGGGATCTGATTTCCCAGATAATTCACCGAGAAGATCAACTCTTCCGGTAATTGATCCTTCTCGCGCCAGATGATCCAACCTACTCCCGGATAGACCAGACCATATTTATGACCTGATGCGTTAATGGACTTTACACGTGGCACACGAAAATCCCATTCCAGGTCGGGTTGCAAGAAAGGAGCGACAAATCCTCCGCTGGCTCCATCCACATGAATAGGGATGTCGAGACCCTGTTCCTCCTCAAGCTGATTGAGGGCGGCGTTGATCTCTTTGACTGGCTCATAGCTTCCATCAAAGGTACTGCCCATGATAGCCACGACTCCGATCGTATTCTCATCGCAGAGCTTCACGGCCTCCTCAGCACTCAGATGATACCGCTGCCCTTCCATCGGGACAAAGCGTGGCTCAACGTCCCAGTAGCGGCAGAACTTTTCCCAGCAGACCTGCACATTGATGCCCATCACGAGATTGGGTTTGTCCGTTGCTTTGCCTGCCTGGCGCATACGCTCACGCCACTTCCACTTCAAAGTCATCCCGGCCAGCATACATGCCTCGCTCGAACCAATGGTCGAACAGCCTATCGCCTCTTCGTGCTCAGGAGAATGCCAGAGATGTGCCAGGATATTGACACAGCGCCTCTCTAGTTCAGCCGTCTGTGGATATTCATCTTTATCAATCATGTTTTTGTCGAACGTCTCGGCCATCAACTGTTGGGCTTCTGGCTCCATCCAGGTAGTGACAAAGGTCGCCAAATTCAATCGGGAGTTGCCATCCAGCCCGAGTTCGTCATGGATCAGGTTGTATGCGGTTCGTGGCAACATCTCACCTTCAGGAAGCTCGTAGCGTGGTACAGGCCCCACCATCGCATGACGACTATAGAGCGGGATCAAGGTCTGCTCCGAATCATTCAATCGCCTCACGTCGACTTTTTTGGAAAGCACAGTATCTCCTCCTGAGAAAAATGTACATTTTGATGAGATTGTACATCGAGATGTCAAACAGAAAATATCTGCTTGATAGGGATAAAAAGCTTGACAAGGGTTGGTACCCTATTCCGTTTCTTGATGAGAAGGATGGCATTTGCACGGTAAATTTTTTAGGATATACTATGTTTGTCATAGTATTATCTACTGCTATGGCACTTATTGCTCAGATACAACCTCTTTGGCAGCGTCCATAGATGTGGTTTCTACGCTGCCGCAACGACTCTAGTAGCCATTGACAGACGGGGATGTAATCCCCTCAAGCAAAGGAGCTTTGCATGCTACGACATTTTGCTGCATCAAGATGGGTGCCGCGAAAATCCTTTCTTCCTTCTCTGACTACTCTGCTGGTTCTTCTCCTGTTATTTCCGCTTCCTGCCAGCGCCCAGGTTTCTTCTCCAGGTCGTGCTGGTACTTTTCCTGTACGAGCTGCAGCCGGGCCTACTTATTCTAATCCCATCATTGCTCAAACGACGCCTGATCCTGCCATCATCAAAGGACTGGATGGGTACTATTATGTGGTTGCGACCTCAGATCGCTGGCAGGATGGCTCTTTCCACCTTTTGCCCACCTATCGGTCGACGGACCTTGTGCACTGGCAATTTGTAGGCGATGCGTTCTCGGCGCGGCCTGACTGGGCCGATCCCAATGCAGGCCTCTGGGCACCAGATCTTCAGTATTTTAACCATAAGTATTATATGTATTACACAGTTTCAGCAACACTGGCATTGCCAAAGTATGGCGCGCCAGCCGGAAACAGCGCTATCGGGGTGGCGGTCGCCGATAGTCCAGCTGGACCCTGGCAGGATGTGGGCGATTCGGCAGGCGGCAGTTTCCAGCATGGGCCGATTGTGCCTCCGCGTTCCTGTGTCTTCAACACCGATCCGAACTGTTATTATGCCACTATCGATCCGGCCGTTTTCACCGACCACGATGGTCAGCGCTATATGTACTATGGCAGCTTTTTTGGTGGGACCGTCGTACAAAAGCTCTCCGCTGATGGTTTGCATGTGACCGGGTCAACGTATCAGGTGGGGCATTGGGATCGCTACGAGGGGACCTATGTGGTACGTCATGACGTGAATGGGAAGGCATATTATTATAATTTCTCCTCGGCGGCAAACTGTTGCAATGGCCCTGAGACGGCTTATAGCGTAGAAGTCAGTCGTGCCACTTCCCCACTGGGGCCATTTCTGGATCAGAACGGATTCCCGATGACCACACCCTCTGCACAACCTGTACCAACCCAGCGCCCCTCTGATGATCCTGCCGGCGATAACGTTGGTGCGCAGGGTGGTGGCTATCCCACGCTCAAACCCAACGGCAATACATGGCGTGGTGTGGGACATAACGCGCTGATTACGGACCTCTCCGGCCAGGACTGGATTATCTATCATGGCATTGATGCCGGGAATGGTTGGGTGAATGGCTCGACTATCTCTTTTCGTCAGTTGTTATTGGATCGCATCGATTGGACGGCGGATGGCTGGCCGGTGGTCAATGACGGTGCCGGTCCATCGCTCACCAATGTGGCTCCGGTGACGACTCCTCTCTTCGGCGATACCTTCAATGCATCGAATGGTTGTGCCGCTTCGGGCAATGGTGACGACCTGAAAGCAAATTGGCACGTCTTAAGCGGCAACTGGCAGGTCAACCCTGGAAATTGCATCACGGGTGGCTTCGCTGAACAAACACTGCTGAGCGGGCAAAGCTTGATGGTTGGCGTGAAGACGATCCCAGCGGGGTATCGAGCGGGGTTTGATTTGCAGCTGGCAAAAGATGGTACTGGTGGCCGCTATGGCGGTGTCGTCTCTTATCGTCAAGATAATACCTTTGTGGCCGTCTTCATTGATCCTGCCCGTCGCGAGCTGGTTACCGTCCCCTATCTACATGGGCAGGCTCTTCAGCAGCAGACGACACTCCTGCCCGCTGGCTTTGATCCCAGCGATTGGAATCATCTCAACATCGATGAGGTGAACAATATACCAGGACAGGTGCGTTTCCGTTTTACACTCTCTAACTGGCAACGCGATCCGCTGGCGGTGCAAGAACGCGCGCTGCCCGCACTTTTCAATCTCTCCGATGGCAATGTTGGTTTTATCACGCAGAATGCCCAGGCCGACTTCGACAATATGGAGACCGCGAAGCTGAGCCAGCATGTGGCACCCCAACAGCAGACACCAGCTCCAGGTGCGTTGTTACTAGCATTCTCCGACGAGTTTAATGGGACCCTTGGTATGCAATGGTCGTGGCTTCACGAAGATGCAACCCGGCATTCGCTCGCCAATGGCCAGCTCTCGATCATCGTGAACGGCGATCTCTATCGTGATAGCAACAACGCCACGAATCTGCTCGTGGAGAGTCCGCCCAGCGGGGATTATATGATAGAAACGAAGTTGACGTTCGATCCAGATACCAATTTCCAGCAGGCGGGCTTACTTATCTATAGCGATGATGACCACTACATCAAAGTTGGTGTGACGCATCATTATTCGTTGAATAAGATCATTTCCGGCCATGAAACCCTGGAGCCAGTTCCAGGCAACCAAACGGCCTGCGATGTGCAGCCATCATCCACCAGTAATATTGCTATCAAGACGTACACAGCTCAGCAGTGTCCATTGGAAGGAGAAAGCTGGGATTACTTCTCGAATCCACGGCCCACACAAAATGGCAGCGCCGCTGCGCATCCAGCGGTGACCGACTGGCTGCGTATCTATCGTCATGACAATACCTACACGCCTTACAGTAGCGTGGATGATGTTCACTGGGTCAGGGGGAATGCATGGAATCTCACCGCTGTCTCGCCAACCTTTCCTGTAAAGATTGGCCTGTTTGCATTCTCCAGCGGATCTGACAATACCATTCCTGCGAACTTTGATTACGTGCGCGTCTATAGGCAGCCTTAATTATAGCCAGGTACATTGAGTGCCAGCTAGCACGTTTGGAGGAGAGCAAAAACGGGGGCTTATAAATCGCATCCCTGCGATCAAAATGCGCATTTTGATCGCAGGGATGCGATTTATAAGCCCCCGTTTTTGCTCTCCTCCAGAAGGAGTTTCATGCACTGGCATAGGTACTCAGTGCCTCTCCTAGCAATGGGAGAGCGCGCCGAAAGCAGCTTTTTGCCGTATTCTCTGGCATCTTGAGGAGGCTGCCAATTTGCCCAAAGGTCAGGTCTTTGCTATAACGTAAAAAGACGACATCACGCAGTTTGGTAGGAAGGTTCTCGATGGCCTGACGCAGCGCGTGCTCTACATCGTGCAGTTCTGCCGTCTCTTCTGGAAGCGGATCCGGGTCGGCTATCACGTCGACCGGCGATATGCTCTCTTCATCCTCCTGAAAACGGGTTTCTAATTGGCAGAAGAGCAGTGGTTGGCTCTTGCGCCGTTCATCCATGCAGCGGTTCCATGCCACACGGAACAGCCAGGCTTTCAGCGGAGGTAGCGTGCTCCTTGTTGAAAGGCCCCCGGCAAGTTCTGGCAGGTAGCGGTAAAGCTGCAGGAAGACATGCTGCGAGACATCTTCTGCTTGTTCTCTGTCTCTTAAACACCGATAGGTGTAGTTGAAGATCGTTGAGTAATGCATGCTCACGAGCATTTCAAATGCTGTTTCGTCACCATTACCTGCACGTACTAAAAGCGCTTTCTCTGTTAAAGACGATCTGTCTGTACCTTCTTTCCATTCTTTAGATCGTTGTTTCGTCTGGCTCATAAGCTTCTACTCTCTTTAATAACCTCTCGATAAGATTCTCTACATGTGCAAGTCAGGATATAGGCGATCATGCCCGCACACAAAATATTTCTAATGAAGATGAATTGTGACCTCGACACTCATACCAGGCAGCAGCGATCCATCGTCAGCAGGGGCATCCAGTTGAACATAGACAGGAATACGCTGACTGACTTTGGTATAGTTGCCACTACTGTTATCTGTGGTCGGCAGTAGCGAGAACTGGCTGGCAGCGGCTCCGACAATTTGTGAGACATGACCTGTGAGTGTGGCGTTATAGGCGTCGACATGAATATCCACTGCCTGCCCCACAGCAATGTTTTTGATGGCACTTTCATCCACATAGGCAGTGACCTTCACACTCTCAGGCGCGGTTTCTTGTGCGATCGTGGTCGCCGCAGTCACTTGCTGACCAACCGTGCCAGGGACCTGCACAATGACTCCATCTACCGGGGCAACCAGATGCTGGACAGGCAGGAAGCCTGGCGGTTGAATCGTGCCAATGATTTGCCTGGCATTCACAAACATCCCTACCTGCACATCCAATTGCAAGAGCGTGCCAGAGGTCGGTGGCACAATGTTGACCATCGTACCGGTCACCTGGGCATCGTCGGTTGAATAAAAGTTATAGTTATTGTAAATGAGATACCCCCCGATACCGGCGACGAGAATGACTAACAGGGTAATCGCCGGAATCATGACCGAGGGGCGCATAAATCTGCTTATACGCTTATTATTTTTTTGTTCTTGCATCAGAGCATTTCCTTTCGCAGGAATGGAAGAATAGCTTTTTTGCTCAGTGAGGGTCGTCGATGTTGACCTCCTCATAGGCGGATCTGAAGAGCCGACACCAGCCGACTCGCTGTGCTGATGAGCATGGGCAACAGCCCCAACCGGCTCAGCAACCGGAGCTTCGTCCATGCTGGAAGGTTCCTCTGGCGGCAGGTGTCCTTCAGCCAGCGCCATCGCTGACCTCCCCTCGCCAGCTGCCTTCTGAGGCACACGAATCACAAACAGCACGACGAAAGCGGCGAGAAAAACAGCAGCTAGCGTGATTAAAAACGTATCATTCATTGCCAGCAGATAGGCTTGCTGTCGCAAATGTTGGACCACCTGCTCCATTGCCACGAACTGCGCGCTTTGTTGCGTCATACCCTGCCCCATCAGGGCCGCAGCCGTCTGTTGCAAGCTCTGTCCCGCAGTGCTGTCTGGCGTCACCAGCTCGGTGAGGCGTTGCGTATGAAAGAGGGTGCGATTGGTCACTAGCGTTGACACCAGAGCCACGGCCAGAGCGCTGACTACCGAGCGGACGACCGAGTTGAGCGAGGACGCCTGAGAGAGCTGAGCGGGTTTGACCTGGGCCATCGCAGCAGTGACCATCGGTTGCGTGGCGAAGCCCAGCGCCAGACCTCTGAGGACCAGCAGGACTTGAAAATCGGCAAATGGCGTCTCCAGGGTGAGGCGCGATAACCCCCACAGCGCTGCACTTAAAATGCCCAGTCCAGGAATGACTACCTGTTTGAGCCCCAGTTTATCGACCAGCCGACCCCCAAGCACGGTTGAGACCATGGACCCAAGCGCTTGCGGTAACAGGATGAGACCCGCATCATAGGCGGAGAGCCCACGCAGATTTTGCAGATAGAGCGGCACCAGAAATTGCCCACCGAAGAGCGCAAACACCAGCAGACCCATAGCAATGTTGCCCCCCGTGAAAGTTCTGGAGCCAAAGATGCGCACATCGAGCAGCGGGTCCTTGCCACGCTCAATGGTGATCAGTTCGACGATGACGAAGATAACCATTGAGACGATGCCGGTTGCCATCAAGCCTGTGACGGTGAGAGATCCCCAACCATCGGACCCCGCTTTGTCGAGGGCATAGAGCAGGGAACCCAGGCCAATGGTGGAAGCCATGAAGCCAGGAAGATCGAAGAACAGCGGTCGATTCCTCTTGGGTCTGATATCGCGCAGGAAGATCAGGGCCAGGATACTGCCAATGATACCGATTGGCACATTGATATAAAATAACACGCGCCAACCAACGTAGGTGACAATGTAGCCTCCCACGGTTGGACCCAGCGCCGGGGCAGCCATCAGCGGCAGGCCCAGCGCTCCCATCGCGGCACCACGTTCTTCTGGGGGAAACTCGCTGTAGAGCAGCGTAATCGAGAGGGGCAACATGCTGGCTCCCGCGATGCCCTGCAGAATGCGAAAGAAGATCAGCGCTGAGAGGCTCCATGCCAACCCACAAAGCATCGATCCAATCGTAAAGAGGATCAGGATCAGGATATAGAAGCGCTTATTGCCCATGAGGGCCGAAAAGAACGGCATGAGCGGAATGCCGATGCCTTCGGCTAACGTGTAGCCGGTCGCTACCCAGTTCACGTCGGCCAGCGAAGCGCCAAAGGTCGTCTGTAAATGCGGAACGGCCGTATTGACGATCGTGGTATCCAGCAGCACCATGAACATGCCAAAGATCACCACGACCGTCACGAGCCATTTATACGATAATCCCTTCATAGAAATACTTTTCTCCTTTCCTTGCCTCCATCCAGGCAAAGAAGGAGCAACGTTGCCGCTTTCTTCGCCGCCCACCAGAGGGAGAGCTACGAAACCTGTCTATCAGCTGTAATGGAACTGATGAGCGAAACCGTGTGGCTCGTGTGCTGCTGTAGCAACCTCTATTGCAGTTCTGCTTTCAACGCCTCTCCCAGCTTCACAACGTGCTATATCGCCATCAAATGCCTGCTTGCTTCCAGCATGCGGGCCAATCCATGTCTTCATAACATCAGCATGTAGAGTCAATAGTAGGGCTCTACCTACAAATAACATGTTTACCTGCACACTATCAGACATTTTCCTATACATCCTTTCTTGCCCGTCATAAACAAACAGGCAATAATTATGTTTCGACTTTTTCCGCAAAGAGGGTTAGCAGGAAATGAGAAAGCCGCTGTGCCAACTCATCGAGCGAGCAATGCGTCCCCAGGAGATCCATAGTGCCGGGGAGTGATCCCATGATGATGACCGTAGCCATTTCTGGGTCGAGATCTTTGCGAAAGATACCGAGCTGGATACCACGGTCGATCAGTTCTCTGGGAATCTCTAGAAACTGGCAGCGTAGGGCATGACCGTAAGAGGGATCTACGAGTTTCTCCAGCCTGACATCG
>Ga0070741_10014477_pt1 | contig 13629 bp, 18 predicted proteins | sample Coa_R1_4_FD_66440 | JGI IMG/M metagenome (GOLD analysis project Ga0070741, IMG submission 66440) | Surface soil microbial communities from Centralia Pennsylvania, which are recovering from an underground coalmine fire - Coalmine... | ecosystem: Environmental > Terrestrial > Soil > Unclassified ... | reverse complement strand
ATGGAGGTTTTGCAGACCTCTGCCTTACCACTTGGCTACGGCGCCGGATGTTGCAGGACAATAACTTAGCGAGACTCCCGCCCGCTTCAAGGGGTCAGTGTGGGCGAAATTGTGGGCACTACGCCTCCACAACTTTGAGGAGTTCGCGCACCGCCTGTGCCTCGCTGTCCGCCGCCCCCACCATGCTGGCCTCGACCCGCGCCGCATCGTTCTCGGCGTGGGGCTCCGGCGCGTGCTGCGCATACCGCAGAGTCATCGCCGCGGTTCGGTGGCCGAGGAGTCGCTGCACCCGCGCAAGGGGAATCCCGCTGGCAAGCGCATGGACCGCGAACGTGCGCCTGAAATCATGGACGACGGTGTGTGGCCAGCCAAGCCGCTTGGCGACCCGCGCGAGCAGTCGGACAGCCGCCTGGGAGGAGTACGGCGGGCGCGGGAACACGGGGTCGTCGTTTACCCCCGCCGGAACGGCCTCCCGGTGACGCGCGAGCGTGCGGGCGAGAGTGGGCCCCATAGGCACGGTACGCCGGTGGTGCTTGGTGGTCTCCACTCCTCCGTGCCCCCGAACGCGGAGGTTTCGCTCTGCGAACCGAACGTCCTGCCAGGTCAGTGCGAGCGCCTCGGCGATTCGGAGGCCGGTGGAGGCGAGCAGCTGGAACAGGGGCACCCACTCAGCAGGCAGCTCCAGGTAGAGCTGGGTCAGTTCGTCGGCGGACAACCAGCGGTCCCTGCCGGGGTTCACCTTCACCCGGGGCAGCGCGATCCGGGGCACCGCCAGCCCCTTAACCTCCTCGCACCAGCGGAGGAACGCGGATATGGCGACGAAATCGCGGTTTACGGTGACAGCGTCGGCCCCCGCCTTGATGCGGGCCGCCCGCAGGTCGAGGAAGAAACCCCGTGTGAGCCCCGGTAGCTTCAGAGCCCGCCCCTGCGGAGCCGTGTTGAAGATGCGCTCGACGGACATCCGGTATCGCCGGATCGTGTTGGGAGCATAGCGCGCTCCCGTCCTCGGCGAGATCGCTTCCGGCCGCTCAAGCCAGGCCAACCACTCGTCCACCAGCGGCCCCAACTCCGGGCTGGCCTCCTGTTGCGCCCGCTGCTGGAGCGCCGCGCGGTCCAGGTGGTAGAGGTGATGCACGTCGGCGAGCGCGAGTCGGCCGCCGATGATCTGGCCCACCAAGTCGCGGCGGCCGTGGGCCACCAGCGCCCTCAAGGTGCCCTCGAGCTCCCGGGCGATCCCCTTTACGCCGGTGCCGGTGGACACGCGGATCCAGGGCCAGCCCCTGAACCGCAGGTCCGTCCACCAGGTTCGGCCACGTCGGTAGAGCGACAGCTTTACCTCCTTTCAACCTGCGAAGAGACGAACTGTTCGACCGCACTGCGAACCCAGCGAAGCCGCCGCGGCGACAGGCGTACCACCGGCAACGGAAGCTGGTAGACCTCCTTTGCCCGTATCCTCAGGATTTGTGCCACCTGCTCGGCCGTCAGCAGATCGTCGGTCTTGCTCTCGAATGTCACGGCGTGTTCTCATGGGTCCTGCCCGTTTCTGGTGGCGATTCAGCGCCTCACCCACTCGGAGGTGAGTGAGCAAGGCGCTAAATCGGGGAACTGACAGTTTTCTTACGCCCGAATGCTGCCTGTCGGCGCGCCCGCGCGATTCGCTCCTTTGCCGTCGCCTTGCCAGGTGTAGTGGGAAGCCGGTTGATCGAGGAGGAGATCCAGTTCCTGGAGGCGGGCTCCCCCATCGCCCTGGAGATCTCGGCCGCCAGCGAGGTGACGGTCTGACCGCTTGCGATCCATTGGACCACGAAGTCGAGGGGATCAGCATGTTCCCCAAGCTCGGCGCGGGTCATTTGGGTCAGCACTGCGAGCATTCGCCGCTTTTTCGGATTCGAAGCCATTCTTCACGTGAACCTGCCTGTGATGCAGAAGGCGGCATCCTGCGGATGCTGGCCGGAACAGTCCGGTCTCTCGCCCGGTCATGCTGACAACCGCTGCGGCGATCCGGTGACCGCACCCTCGAGGGGCGCCTCGCGCAGCTCGATGCCACGCCAGACGAAGACGCCGCCAGTCTTGAGCTTCCTGATCCGCCCGGAATTGTAGGCCGCGAGCTGCTCGTTGAAGGTGCGCTGGCTGTCCGCAACATCCCCCCGAGCGCGGGCCCACTCCTCGTATGCGTCGTAGAGCTCCTGCGACCGTACCTGACTCTCGGCCGCAATCACGCAGCGTTCTTGGACGAAAGCCGCCAGCGAGTCCATTTCGGCCCGATAGCCCTCGGTTGCCTGGCGGACTGCCTCAGCTGCCTGAAGACCATCACGCTGCCATGCGACGCACCCCTCGACTGCCCAGCGAAGGATCCCCGCTCGTTCTGCCTTCAGCTTCTCGAGCAGCGCCGGATCGCGTTCCTCTTCCGGGATCGTCACGGTGAAGGGAATCATCCGGATCCGCCGCCAGATCGCGTGATCCTTTCCGAGGATCGCAGGCTTGTGGTTGGCCGCGAGCCAGATCGTGAACTGGGGATGGAACTCGAACGCTTCCTTGTAGAGGTAGCGAGCGGTGATGGCGTCGCTACCGGTGAGTTGCTTCAGTACGCTCTCATCGAGCTGAGCGCCCGCGTTGGTCTCGGCTGCCGCCACGAAGCGTGCGCCCTGCAGTCGCGCCAAGTCATTACGCGGACCCTGCTGGCGCTGGCTGAGGAAGGTCGAGAAGGCGGCCTGGGTGGCGTACTCGCCCAGCGCAACGCGCACCGTCTCGAGAAAGGTTGTCTTGCCGTTGGCCCCCGTCCCGTGCACGAAGAAGAGCGCCTGCTCCGAGGTGTTCCCGACCAGCGTGTACCCAACGGCACGCTGCACGTAGTTGATCAGCTCGGGATCACCGCCGAATATCCGCTCGAGGACAGCATCCCAAGTGGGAGCCCTGGCCTCGGGATCGTACACGACTGGCGCGAGCTTCGAGAGGTGGTCGGCTGGCTCATGCGGGCGCAGGGTGCCGGTTCTCAGGTCTATCGTGCCGTTTTCGACGTTGAGCAGCCACGGGTCGGCATCCAGCTGGTCCGGCCGGAGCGGAAGCTCGGACGCCGCGAGGTCCACCATCGCCCGGAGGCGCTCGTTCGACTCCGATCGGAATGCCCAGCGAGAAGCGGCCTTGCGCTGCTCCTGATCCTCGATGCCGGCAACCTCCCGGTGGAGGTCCCGCACCACCGCCTTCGCCATCCGCTCGACGGTGCCGCTCTCATCCAGCGCCCAGCGCCGTCCATCCCACACGAACCACCCTCGCCCGCGCACGTATCGGAGACGGTCCCTGTAGCGGCGCGCGAAGCGACCGGCGTTTCCCATATCTGTTCGGTGGTCGTCGGTGGACGGCGGCGGAAGCCAAGCCCCGCCGACGGGCCCGGTTGGGGCGGCGGTCGGAGCGGTATCCACGGGAACTCCGTACCGACACCGTAGCCGTATTCGCGTGCGTGGTCGAGCACCCAGTCCCAACCGATGCGGAACGGCGGCTTGAGGCTCTCCCATGTGCTGCGGACATACTCGGGGTTGTTGTAGCCACCCTCCCACCGCTCAGCCCAGTCGAGAAAGAGATCAAATCCCTCGGCGTCATTCTCCGGGCCCGCAGCCGCCTTGATGGCGTAAACCCATGGTGACGAAGTCGTCCCGGTCTGCGTCGTCCGGGTTCGGGATCGCCCCCACAGCCGCCCGCAGCTCGTCGAGGCTCGGCGCACGGAGGCTCGCCTGGTCCGGCACTGGTGCAACGGGACTCCGGCCAGTCCCGCTCTTCTCGATGGTCACGTTGAAGGCCGCCAGGCTCTCCTGGAGCGCCGGCAGCAGGATCAGCTCGGGCGTGAGCTCCGGCAGACTTGGCGGGGAGACAGCCGCCAGGATCTCCGCCCCTCCTGTTCGGCTCCCCTGGGTCCACACGTAGGGCCGCTGCGTGGCCGGATGCACGCCGTGAACGACGAATTGCTGGCCGTGGCCGAGAACCTCGACCTTGCCCCGGTGGGTGCCATCTGCGTGCCTGAGCGTGAGGACGATTTTCGAGAACGGGCTGCTCGTGCGAAACGGGATCGCGAACTTGGGCGGGCAGCCGGTGCGATGAGGTACATCGCCGAACAACCGGACGAGCACACCCCGGATCGCAGCACTTAGCGCGGGATCGTTTACGTCAACGTCAATGGTCGGATGCCGGGCCGTCTTGAGACCGAACCCAGCGCCGTAGGCGGCGCGCTTGGCACCTGCTCCCGGGATGGATTGGTCTCCTGCCAGTGGGGGAGGCCCGACCAGCGTCCGTCGGGTCGGCGAACGCCGACCGCCTTTCCGCGCTGATCCGGCTTCAGCCGTGAATAGGGCGATAGCTCCGCATCAGGCGGAACGATTGGAACGAGGTCGGTGTAGCCCGCGTCGAAGAGCAGCAGCGCGGGGTGGGGCGAAGACATAGGGCTGTTTCATAGGTCCTGCCTGTTTGCGCCCGGAAGCCGGCGTCGCCGGCGAGCGGGCGGGTTGCTCGGAGTGCCGACTAGGGCATCACGAAGGTCGCGCGTCCTCGGACGGGGGTCTGTTTCAGCTACGGCGTTCAGTCTACGCGTCCGGCCTGCGGGGGCCATGCGCTGCACTTTCGCAGCGGGGATGCTTTGCGCAGTACGCCTCTACGCCGGCCTCGGTGACGACCCATCGGCCGCAACCTGCCGAACCGGGCCGAGGGCTCCCCCGAGGGCGAGCTTGTAGGCGGCGTGCCACGGCAGGCCAAGGCGCAGCGCGGCGTCGGGGAGGGAAATCTCCTTGTGCATCTTGGGGACCTGCAGTACTGCCAGTCAATCGCGACGCACCGGCGAAGGTGCGAGATGCCGGGCACGCCGAGCGGCGTGGCTATTGACATAAACTACTCACCCCGCTGGAAAGTTCCCACCTGGTTCGCACCGACCAACCGTAAGGACTCTACCCCGGCGGCGCTGCCGAGTCGCCGGGCGCGCGAGCGACGCTCAGCCACGCGGCCGTCCCTCCCGCGCCGCGGCGGCCGCGAGCGCCAGCGCCTTGGCCGCCTCGAGGCCGCCGCAGACGCACCTTCATACGGCGAATTTGTTGCAGAGGCAGCGATTGGCCTGCGGCGGACGCGTTGGGTGTTCTGTGCCCGGGAGAAAGCCGGACTGGGGGTTGGGGGACCTTGGGGGGGGTCGGGGCGGTTTGTGCAGAAGTCCTCTTGTCTCGCCCCGGTCGAGACGAGACTTATCGATAGAGCGTCCCCGCCGTCCCTAGTCTCCCGGAGATCCCAAAAGCAGACGCGCGCCTCCAACAAACCGGGCTTAGCGCGCCCGGCAGTGCGCGCGCACGCGCGCGACGCGCGAGACGCTCGCGATCCAACTGCTGGGCGCCCTAGCATTTGAGCCGGGACGCCCCGAATGAGTGGCCCGCCCCCGCTCCGATTGGTTCGGGGCCTGTTCGCCTCCCCGGCTCGTTCCCTGCTATGTATAGTGACCAAGAACCAGCGTTCGTGATATCGACACGCAGGACGGGCCGCAGTGCACGGTCGGTTCGTCGCGTATTACCGGGTATCGACGCACCGGCAGGGCCGCTCCGGCCTAGGGCTTGAAGCCCAGCAGCAGGCCGTTCACGAGTACCTCGACGGCGGGCGCTGGAAGCTCCTGGCCGAATTCACCGAGGTGGAGTCCGGCCGGGGCAACGATCGGCCGCAACTCAACGCAGCCCTCTCGGCCTGCCGCCTCCACCGGGCTACGCTCATCGTAGCCAAGCTCGAGCGGCTGAGCCGCAACGCGGCATTCCTGCTCGCGCTGCGCGATTCCGGCGTCGACTTTGTGGCGGCTAATATGCCCGAAGCGAACCGCCTGACGGTCGGCGTGCTCGCTGTAGTAGCCGAGCATGAAAGGGAGCAAATCAGCGCACGTACGAAGGGGGCTTTGGCGGCAGCCAGGGCGCGCGGCGTAAGGCTCGGCACTCCTGAGAACCTCACGGCGGCCGACCGTCAGCGAGGGTCGGTGCTCGCTGCTGAAGCGAGGCGACGGCGGGCAGCCCAGCGAGCCTTGGATGTTAGTCCGACGATCCGGGAGCTCCAGGCCGGCGGCGTGCGTTCGCTTCGGAAGCTCGGCGTGGCGCTCGACGAGCGTGCGATCCCGGCCCCGCACGGCGGCCGTTGGTCGGCGGCTCAGGTGCGGCGGCTGCTAAGGCGGCTGGACGCCCTGGACTGATCGGCATCGCCCGCGGGGGCAACAACTCTCCGCAAGGCGCTCCGGCCGGTCGGCCCGAGACTTTGGAAGCCCCCCCTTCCAAGGGTGGTCCCCGGGCGGTTAGAGAGGCGGCCCGGGTGTTCAGCGCGCCAGCGGATCCTCCAGCTTGGAAACTGGGTCGTAGGTGAGTCGCAAGCCCTGCTGGCCGGTGCGCAGTCGTGCGATGTCCCTCTGTGCATCTCTGTCACCGCCCGGGCGTATCGTGGTCGCGGTGCGAGTTCCTGTTGGCCTGCCCTCCATTCCGAGCCGGTCGGCCTATCTGGAGACGATTTTCGAGATCGGTGTCGGCTGCCGATCCGGGTTGATCTGTGGAAGCCGAGTCGCCGCGATAAATGGCTAGGGTGCTGAGGAGCACCGGTGGTGAGTCGCGGGTGGTGATCACGACCAAAGAACAGGGGGGCCGCTCCTTTCGAGCCCGGCAGGGAACTAGCGCACCAATAACCTGCTGCTCCCGGATTGAAACGGGCGGAGCTGGCCGGCTCCGAGCAAACGACGCCCCGTCCGATGGCCGGCATCGCGAGCTGGCCTTGGTGGGGCGGCTGGAACCGCATTGCAAACGCCCTTTCGGCAATCAGCCGTTTCCTGGATGGACTCGACGGCGATCTGGTTGCCCCGATTTCGTGACCGCCACGCCGGTCGGCCAGGGTACGGTGAGCTGCTAGCCAACATCTGGTCCCACGCCTCGGAGTTGACGACACGCGGAGGCCCACGTGCGCGTTACCAGCCTGCACGAGTTGTTCTCAGCGATCGGATGGCAAGGGCAGCGCATCCCGGCGAGCGAAGCGTTCACGCTCACTCTGCAGTTTCTGCGCGCAGTCCTTCGCGTTCTGCCCGAACAGGATCCGGATGAGACAGTTGAGGAGCTTTCCCGTGGCGTGAACGGGCCTCACTTCGTGACGAACGCTAACACGTTGGCGTCGATGTACGGGGCGCCGGAGGGCCAGGAGAAGCTGCGCCGCGGCGCCCTCACGATCGGGGTTCCGCTCGCGTCCATCCTTGCAGCTGATCTCTGTGGGCCCCTCCGCCTCAGTGAATCCCCTGTCATCGAGCCGGACTCCTGGCGCACCCATGCACGGTTCATCTACGCGGTGCTGGCCCTCCTCTGGAGAGATCACAAGGAGCTGATGAGCCGAGTCGCGAGCGGGGAGCTGGAAGGCGAGTACAGCCTCCGCGACGAGCTCGCCACGCAGGTGGCCCGCTATGCGGCCACCAGCGACGAGCGGCTGATACCTGCGTTGCAGGATCTGTACGCGAAGGCAGTTGCCATCATCACTCCCGAGGAGCGCATCGAGCTGGTCGTGGCAGTTGCGCACTATGCTCAGGAGGGGCGGCTTTCGCTGAACGGCCTCATGCCGTTCCTTTTCAAGGATCCATCGGTGTCCGTCATCTCGACCGCTGCGTTGGAGTTTGCCCAGATTGCCCCGCCAGAAAAGGGCGATCCGCTGACGGGCGTTCGATACCTCCTACAACAAGCTGACCAGGTGCCGGAGGAGGCTACGCGGGTCGGCATTCTACGGGGGCTCCTGCTGCTCGGTGACCGGCGGGTCATCGAGCTGCTTGGTCCCTGCTGGCGGCGGTTGTCAGCGGAAGGACGCCGGGAACTTGCTCAGCTCAACTCCGGCTGGCTCCACGCGCCGCTGATCGATTGGTTCATAAGCTGGCTCGAGGACTGTGAAGGTGACGAGTTCGGCAGCGTGGCAGCTGCGCTGGCACGTACGGCCCGGCAGGCTCGTGACATGCCTATTATCGAGACTCGGCGCGCTTTCGGTCGGAGGGATGGCGAGTTGGTGGGAAAGTGGTCTCGTGAGGAGTACGCTGAGCATATACGTCATAGACTGCTTCAGATTGCGGCGAACGAGGCACCGCCGCGGGTCATGTTCGACGTGCTGCGGGAGTGGGGCATCAATCACATGTGCCGTCATGAGGCAGGCATTTTCATGAACGGGCCGCCAGAGCTGCCGCGTCCACTCCTCCCGTTGCTGCCCGCTAGCGCCGGCGCTGCAACCTCGGAGTTCACTCTCGTGTCACTTAAGGATTCCGATTTCCTTGCGCGGAGCGGTCAACTGCTGCTGTGCTGGGCCATCTTCAATCCCTATGGTCCGACCTGGAGTTGCTTCGGGACATTGCCCACTGAGGATCCCGCCGTTGACCTCCTGTTTTACCGGATGCTGAACCCCTTTAGCCAGCAAGGTGGCGCCCTCGCCACCCTGCGCGGGGAAGCACGTTCGTCGGCTCGCATTTTGGCTCACATGATCCGCGGCCTGTTCGAACGGAATACGGTGGGCGAGGCGGACGGCTGCGAGATCACGCTCCTTGGGGGTGGGGAGCCAAGCCTGGTGCTGGTACCTTGGGATGATGAAGCATTCCGGGAACGGGTTGTCACGTTCTTTCTCGCTTCCCCTCGAATGGCGGAGTTCGATATTTGCCGGGGGAACGAGTGGCTGCGCGCAGCGTGGGGCGATCCCTGGAAGCGTGCATCGCTCCAGCGAGAGTGGGCCGTCAAGCACCTGCGGCCCGATGGTCTCGTCGTGTTTCCAGAGCGAGAGACTGTAACCACGCCGGAGCTCGTGATGGAGTGGTTCAGGCTGGTTACCGACCCTGAGCACATTGCCGCTGAGCTCGTGTGCTTTCCGGGCGCCTGGCACGGAGCCATTGACCACGCCGGTGCGCCCCTGGGTCAGCACGCGTTTACGTTCTGGCAGCTTGACGACTTCCTTAGCCGCAACGGGTTTCCCGTGTTTCGCCGAATTGCCCACGCTGCGCACGAGAGTCCTGGCGGTTGACCTGACCAAGTGGGGAGAGGACGTGGCAGACTATAACTGAGGAACTTTGAGTGGGACGGGCTCGGCCTCGCCCCTGGGCACTGTTGCGAGCGGCCTCGAGGACGGCAGGAGGCTGGCAGGACCAGATCGTCGTGAGGATCTGGCGAGATGCGAGGGCCGGAAAGGAATGGGCGACCATTCGACCGGAGCCGGTCAAAGACAAGGGAGTCAGCCGGCATATTTGGGAGGGCCGGTCGATGGCAGCGCGCCATGAGCTTGGCCCCGCCGCTCCTTGAGCCAGCCACGGCTCGAATGCGGAGCCCCGCCCTCAACTGATGCGCCGATCGCTCCGCGTTGAAAGTGCCGGCTCTCTGGCCGGCGGCAGATACGTCGTGCGCCCGCATCCGGCGGGGGATACTGAATGACCAAGCTCGACGATATCAAGCCGAACGCCTCCGTTCGCGGCCTCCTGCCGGACAGCTTCGTCACGGTCGTGAGTGTCCAGTGGTTCGGCTCCGATGCGCTCGAGGTGACTTACAAGTCGCCTGCCGGGAGGGTTGCCAACGAACTACTGTACCGCCACGATGAGTCCCGGCTCGAGATCGTCGAGCACGGTCGGCCGTGGAGTTTCGACGGTGACGGCGCACTCTACCGCCTCGTCGCCGAAGCCCACCGAATCCGTTTGGCACACCTGTTCGACCCGGTTCTGGCAGTGCATACCTCGCTTGTGGACCCGCTGCCGCACCAGATCACGGCGGTGTACGAAGCCATACCTGGGGTCCGCACCCACGGCGGCAACCTACCTGTACCAAGACGGGCCGCGCTTCTGGTACGCCACCCAGCCGACGGTAACCAAGCTTGCCGAGGATCGCGCCGAACAGTTGAAACGTGACCGTGACAAGGTGGCCGAGGAGCTGGACCGGCGGCTGCGCGCCGACCTGCGCAAGGCTGGCGATTTTGGCCGGATCCACCCGCTGCCACGCTCGGGCGCCGACGTACCTGACGACCGCGACGCGCGCCTCGTCGTCCTCCCGGCCGAGCATCCCTACAGTAAGGAGGCAGGGAGCGCCGCCGGGTCGGCCGCGCAAGCTATCCTCGAGTCGCGCGGCAGCGCGCCCCGCCTCTACCGCAACGCGCTGCTGTTCCTTGCAGCCGACAAGGTGCGCATGCAGGACCTCGACGAGGCGGTGCGCAAGTAGCTCGCGTGGGAATCCATCCTGAACGAGAAGGACGCGCTCAATCTCGACCCGCATCAGGTGCGGCAGGCCGAGACTCAAGCAAGGGCGGCTGACGGCGCGGTGGAGGCGCGCCTTCCGGAGGCCTACCAGTGGCTGCGCGTCCCAGAGCAGGCGACGCCGCAGGCCAAGGCCACTTGGCAAGCCATGCGGCTGACCGGCGGCGAGCCGCTAGCCGTGCGGGCTAGCAAGAAGCTCCGGAACGACGAACTGCTTGTGACAGCGCTCGGCTCTACCATCCTGCGCAAGCACCTCGATGACGTCCCGCTCTGGCGAGGGGACCACGTCGAGGTCCGGCAGCTCGTGGAGGACTTCGCCCGTTATCTCTATTTGCCGCGGCTCGCCGGACCCGAGGTGCTGGTGCAGGCCGTCCGTGACGGCGTCGCCCTGCTCACCTGGCGGTCAGACACCTTCGCGTACGCTGAGAGCTACGACGACTGTGCGGGCCGGTATCGCGGGCTGCGAGGTGGGGAGGTGGTGGCAGTGGGTGCGGAGAGCGCGGGGCTGCTCGTAAAGCCGGACGTGGCGAAGCTGCAGCTCGACTCCGAGAGCGCTGCACCCGCCCCTGGCGCGACTCCCCCTGGTTCTACGACCGGCGCAGCGGCAGGGACGACATCGGGACCAACCCCTGAGGCACCCGGAGTGCCTGGGCCAGGGATGGGGCAACCGAAGCGCTTCCACGGGACCGTCATTCTCGATCCTACGCGGGTTGGCCGCGACGCGAGCCGCGTGGCTGACGAGGTGATCGCGCATCTGTCGGGCCTCGTCGGCGCGAGGGTCACTGTGAGGCTGGACGTGGAGGCGGAAATGCCCTCCGGCGCACCTGAGCATGTCGTGCGCACCGTGACCGAAAACAGCCGCACCCTGAAGTTCACCAGCCAGGGGTTCGAGAAGGAGTAGTGATCGCAAGCAGCGCGGCCCTTGCTAGATCCGAAGTGACGCACGTCCTTGAGTGGTTCCGCGCCCCCCTTGCCCGCCTGACGCTCGTGGTGGGCTCGCTCGGTTGATGGCCGTCTTCTGGCTTGTGGTTAGAGTGGGACCTCCGCACAGTCGCTGATCTCCTCGCGTACGCCGCTTGGCGGCTCCGTTGGCATCAACGCTACTCCGTCCCGAAAGGCCTCCGAGGAGACCCGCCCTGGCCGCGGTACCCTTGGCGGCTCCGCTGCTCGTTATAGAAGCCCACAAAGCCGTCTAGGTCGGCCTGCCCTGCCATCGCCCCCTGAGCACTCTCGCTCTCGGCTAGGACGGTCGCCTGGCAGTAGGTGAGAGCCAAGCAGCGTTCGGCTCACAGGCAGCCCGCTGCCGATGCCCTGTTCTTGCTGGTCTCGCGCTGCTGCTGGTGGTGCTGCTGCTGCTGCTGGTGGTGCTGCTGCTACTGGTGCTGCTGCTGCTGGTGGTGCTGCTGCTAGTCGTGCTGCTGGTCGTGATGCTGCTGCCGACCGTGCCGGTCATTGGGCTGGTTCGGACGCCGCTCGTCCTGGCAAACGTCTGTTCCCGCTCATGATGGCTGCCTAGCAGCACCTGTTCATCATCTTCTCCATCATCTTCTTCATCTTCATCATCATCCGTGTGCACGATCATTGTGTTCAATGACCACCCGCCGGTGTCCCTGGCGGCAGCGGCCGCGCGCTACGGAATGATGATGACCTTCGTCTCTGGCGGCGACGCATTCGGAGCGATTCCCACTTCATCGAGACCGCTGCCCGCAGCGGCGCGTGTGCAATGCGTTCAATCCAGCGGCGCATAGCGGCATCCCGCACGGTAGACGCCAGCTCGAGCTCTGGCAGACGACTGAACTGGCGGCCCCGCCGGGCTGACAGGTAGAGGGTATCGAAGACGGCTTTGGTCGGGGTGGCCAATTCGAAGCGGCCATAGGCATCGCCAGGCCCATGTCCGTCGAGCAGGTCGGGTTGCATTTGGTGGAACTGGTAGACACCCACGGGCGTCCGGATCGGATCGCGCTGAGCTCCCACGGCAATGTGGATGGCCGCTGGGATCTGCGATAGCATTCCACGCAGGTGCAGTGCCGAGAGAAACGATACATACCCGCTCTCCTGTTGGGCGCCTGTCGCCCTTTCGCGTTGGAGCAGGAAGGATACAACAGCGTAGGGCGAGAAATCGGGATGCTTCGTATCGGCCCAGAGCCCGCGCACTAGGCGCGTAATCAGTCCAGCGTGCTCAAGCCGGCCAAGGGCACGCGCGGCGACCGCGGACGTTGTCCCTGTGGCTGTGGCCACTTGCTCCGTCGTGAAGATCGGCGAACGCGGAAGGATGTCACGCAGTACAGTTGGTGCGACGCGCCTCATTGGTTCCTTCCTCCCACGCGACCGCGCTTCGGGAGTGCGGGCACCTGGCCAGTGTCCAGCGGCTGGCGTCGGACGTCCTCGATGAAGGTCGCCACAGCGACCTGAGTCTCCAGCCAAGCCGCGCTATGCCGGGCGCGCTTCTCTGTAGGCAGGAACTCCGCGACCTGGTCGCGAAACTCCTGTGGTGAAATTTCCAAGGCGCGACGCCCCGCTTCTCGAAGGATCTCGTCGGTGAGGTGCGCCCGAAGAAAGCCGGCTTCGACTGGGCCGTGCCGTTTGTCGTGTCGGGAGTCGAGCAGGACCCCCAAGTCGAAGACGTCGCGAGCCTGCACTTCTGCCCGTGCCGCCAGTGCAAACACCTTCTGCCACATTGCGGCCCGACGACCGTAATAGCCGATCGGCGGGAACGCGGCTGCCGCGGCGAAATACGGCGCGGTGACCTCGGTTAGTGGCGACCCGAGGGCGGCCCCCGTCGGCCGGCGCCTCTCCTCGGTAGGACACCTCAATCTTCGTCGGGTAGCGGACGCCGCCAGCGATTAGACCCATCTTGTAGCGGAGCACTGTGTGAGTATCCTTTGCCGGCCTTTCTCTCATTTCGACATCTCGAATCCCAAGCTCGAGGAGCGCCCGCCGCACGGACACTTCCCTGATCGCCTGTGGGAGTAGGCGCTTCAACCGTTCCCGCACTCGCGAGTCGGCATCAAGGTCCATGTCCTCCGAGTACCGATCGCTCCCGTAGAACGCGCGCAAGTTAACCCCGCCTTTGAGACGGAGCGCGAGCCCCATAGTGGGAGCCACCGCCTGCAACACGACCAGGTGGAAGGCCTCGCGGATCTGGACCGAATCGAGCGCCATCGCGCGTTACCCTGGACACGATTATACCCGCCAGTTTGCCGTTTCTGCTAGTTGGCCGGTATAATGCCTGGCCGAACGAGCCGAAGACTGAGGTTGGGGGCGCCGGCTAGTCAGACGCGGCTGGCGCAGGCGACCGCTGATCGCCGGCGCAAACCCGGCTGTTCACCCGCACCACCATCGTAGGCACCCGTGCCCCAGCGGTTGGCGTGACATCCCACAGCCCGGCCGGCAGGCACCCT